>FTKM01680083.1_pt1 | contig 327674 bp, 288 predicted proteins | sample 1658051 | NCBI WGS metagenome assembly FTKM01 (sample SAMEA3914794, study PRJEB12502) | metagenome | biome: forest; material: soil | place: Canada | collected 2011-07-05 | depth 0.1 m | reverse complement strand
CCGCCGCCTCCTCCGCCCCCGCCGCCGCCTCCGCCGCCGCCGGTTTATGAGGCCCGCGAGTTCATCGTCTACTTCGAGTTCGACAAGTCGGACCTGACGTCGGATGCTCAAGCGGTTGTTTCGGCCGCTGCCGATTACGCCAAGGCCGGCAACGCCGCCCGCGTCGTCATCGTCGGCTACACCGACACCTCGGGTTCGGTTGCCTATAACTTGAAGCTGTCGGAACGCCGCGCCAAGACCGTCGCTGACGCTCTGGCCGGTCTGGGTGTCGACGCCTCGAAGCTGGCTGTTGACTGGAAGGGCAAGTCTGACCCGGCCGTCGCCACTGGCGACGGGGTCAAGGAACCCCTCAACCGTCGCGCCACGGTCGACATCACGTTCTAATCGAACGTCGTCAACCTAGCTAAAAATGCGAAGCCCGGCCTGCAAAGGCCGGGCTTTTGCTTTGGGTTTTGGGCAAGCCGCGCCACGCGATGAGACGTGATGACCTTCAGTCTTTTCGACTAATGACCGTTGGTCATGGCCCTTATGAATGCCGCGAGCCTTTCTCGCTCATTCGGATCGGGGCGGGCTGCATTTTTGTTTGGTCACAGTCAAATGTGAAGAGCCTCCGCCAAGATGCGCTTCCAGCGGCCGCCGGCGACCATTTTTCCATTATTTTGCAATGCCGAAGGCCCGGCGGGCTGTGATCGAATCACATCACAACTAATGGCCGCTCAAGCCGCGAAACCCCTATATATGGGTCGGAAATCGCTCAGCTTTTGCATTTTCGAGAAATGTCATCCCCGGTTGCGCGGTCATCGCGGCGCAAAAACTGTGGCAATAACGCCTCAGCCTGTTTCCTATGTGACGACTGTCATAAAAGCGTAGCCAGTTTTGGCCAAAAAGCGGCGGAAAAGCGCCTAAAGATTTAGTTAATCCCCGCAAACCTTCCCGTGGTTCAAAAAAAATCGCGGCCAACCCGAAATCTTTTGATTCCGGGCGCGGAGAGTCTTTGCGCGATTTCATGTTTGTAACCTTGGAGAGGGGATACTCCACAATGAAGACCAACAAGACCATCATTCTGGCCGGTACGGCTCTGGCAGGGACCGCTGTCGCGGGCCTGTTCGCCGGCAACGCCATGGCCCAGTCGACCGGCTCGCAAGCCATCGAAGTCATCATCAAGGGCGGCCCGCGCTCGACCGGCGGCCTGGCGGTTCAGACGAACCAAGCCAAGGACCAATCGATCGTCAACAAGGACTACATCCAACGTGAAGTCGGCACGGCCAACTTCGCCCAGGACATCAACCTGCTGCCGGGTGTCAACTACACCTCGGAAGATCCGACCGGCCTGCTCAGCGGCGACTTCCGCATGCACGGCTTCGACGGCGCGCACGTCTCGGTCACCGTCGACGGCACGCCGCTGAACGACACCGGCAACTACGCCATCTATCCGGGTGAATATGTCGTCGCCGAAGCGGTCGACCACATCACCGTCAACATGGGCCAGACCGAAGTCGACAGCCCGACGGCCTCGGCCATCGGCGGTACCGTCAACATCGTCTCGAAGATCCCGGATGCGACGCCGAGCATCGACATCAATCCGACGATCGGTTCCTATGACTTCAAGCGCCTGTACCTGGGCCTGAACACCGGCGCCGTCGGTCCGACCGGCCTGCGCAGCTATATCAGCGTCAACGACACCACGGCCGACAAGTGGCGCGGCGCCGGCAGCCTGAAGCGCTGGGGCTTTGACGGCCGTGAATACCAGCCGCTCGACAACGGCGGTTTCCTGAGCGTCGCCTATACCTGGGCTTCGGAACGCAGCGACTTCTACTACGACGGTTCGGCTTCGCAAGAAGCGCAATACGGCTACAACTTCGACTATAACTCGCAGTGGGCCGTGCCGACCGCCACCAACGGCAAGGCCGACGGCATCGCGACGCCGACCGGCACGGGCGGTGAAGCCGGTAACGACGCCAACTACTACGCTCTGCACCCGAACCCCGTCGACTTCGGCGACATCCGCGGTCAGTCGCGCTTCAACTTCGGCGACAAGGCGACCCTGACGGTCGACCCGTACTTCTTCTTCACGATCGCCAACGGCGGCGGCACGACCAGCTTGTCGGAGTGTGACTCGCGTCTCGTCGGCTCGACCTACGGCACCAACGGTACCTGCGGCACCGGCAAGGGCAACGGCGTCGATCTGAACAAGGACGGCGACGTCCTCGACACCGTCCTGGTCTATTCGCCGAGCAACACCGAAACGCACCGTTACGGCGTCAACACCTCGTTCATCTACCGCTTTACCGACACGCAGGTCCTCCAGGCGACCTACACCCTCGATTACGGTCGTCACCGTCAAACCGGCGACATGACCTATATCGACCAGCAGGACGGCCAGCCGGACAACGTCTTCGGTGCGAAGCCGGGCTACGGCACGCCGGTCCTGGCCGCCGACGGCGCGCAACTGGAAACCCGCAACCGCTTCTCGATCGCCAAGCTGAACCAGTTCTCTCTGAACTATGTCGGCCGCTTCCTGAACGACAAGCTGCACGTCAATGTCGGCGTCCGCGACCCGCACTTCGAGCGCGACATCAACCAGTACTGCTATACCTATAACGGCAGCAGCGCCTGGTGTGACTCGGTCTCGCCGTCGCTGGTCGCCGCGGCTCTCGCCACCGACAGCACCGGCACCCATGCGTCGGGTTCGACGGCGAGCAAGCTGACCGCGCTGCTGGGTACGACCGTGAAGTACGGCCCCAACGGTACGCCGAACTTTGCCATGCCTTACGCGGAAACCTTCAAGTTCACCAAGATGTTGCCGAACGTCGGCGCGTCCTACGACTTCGACGAGCACAACCAAGTCTATGCGACGGCTTCGGAAGGCTTCTCGGCGCCGAAGACCGACGACCTCTACATCTCGTCGCTGGAACTGGTGAAGCCGGAAACGTCGGAAAACATCGGCGCGGGCTATCGCTACAAGAACTCGATCTTCACCTTCTCGACCAACCCGTGGGCGTCGACCTGGCAGAACCACATCGTCCAGTCCTACGACCCGACCGATCCGACCCTGTCGATCGACCGCAACGTCGGTGAAGTCAAGCTTTACGGCCTGGACAACGAAGCCAGCTGGAAGGTTACCTCGAACTTCTCGCTCTACGGTTCGGCTGCCTTCACGCACAGCGCCCTGCAGAACAACTACGACGTCTCCATCGGTGGCGTGTCCGTGCCTCTGCCCGTCAAGGGCAAGGAACTGGTCCTGACGCCGAATCAAACCTACGCTCTGCGCGGCCAATACAAGGTCGGCCAGTTCAGCATCGGTGTGGAAGCCAAGTACCAAAGCAAGCGCTACGTTTCGGACATGAACGACGCGTACCTGAAGGCCAACACGGTTGCCAACCTCGACATCCAGTACCAACTGCCGAACATCGGCCGTGGCGCTGTGCTGCAGCTGAACGTCGACAACCTGTTCAACTCCAAGTACGACACGCGCGCGTCGACGGTTTCGAACGTCAACAGCGTTGTGACCTCGGCCGGCACCTATACCGGGTCGACCTACTACCTCTACACGGCCTCGCCGGCCCAGGCCTTCCTGGAACTCAAGGCGAAGTTCTAAATCCTGCCTGCAGGAAAGATGGAAGAGGCGGCTTCGGCCGCCTCTTTTTTTGTCCGATGTTCACCTGAAAGGCGGCCGCCGATTCGTCGGGGCCGCCTTTTGGCATTCCCGGTCATCGACGGCCCATGCGCAACATGACCCCTGGATCGGAGCGGTTTCACCCGGAAAACCGCCCGGCGAAAAAGGTTCAACGTCTTTTTCGGGTTTATTTTACAGCTGTCGCAAAATACGGCTCATGATTGATCAGCGACACAACTAATGGGCGAACGGTCGAAAAAGGCCCTAAATATTGAACGGCGCCGGCGGGGTTTTCGGGATTTTCCAGCGACATTATTCCCACTTTGTGTGACTTTTTCAGCGCGAAAATAGGCCAGCATTTAAGCGCACCCGGTTTCACGCGTGACGACCGTCATGAAACAGTCGCTCTTTTTGCTGAGAAAACGGCGGAAAAACGACAAAGACCTCATGTTTTGAAATGAAGCGCTGTTCCTGACCGGACAACGCTTGGCCCGGAATCCACGCGGTTCCGGGAGCGGGATCCTTTGCGTGTTTTTCATGTTCGTAACCTGGGAGAGGGGATCCTCCACAATGAAGACCAACAAAACCATCATCCTGGCCGGTACGGCTCTGGCGGGGACCGCGATCGCGGGCCTGTTCGCCGGCAACGCCATGGCCCAGTCGACCGGCTCGCAAGCCGTCGAAGTCATCATCAAGGGCGGCCCGCGTTCGACCGGCGGCCTGGCGGTTCAAACGAACCAGGCCAAGGACCAGTCGATCGTCAACAAGGACTACATCCAGCGTGAAGTCGGTTCGGCCAACTTCGCCCAGGACATCAACCTGCTGCCGGGTGTCAACTACACCTCGGAAGATCCGACCGGCCTGCTCAGCGGCGACTTCCGCATGCACGGCTTCGACGGCGCCCACGTCTCGATCACCGTCGACGGTACGCCGCTGAACGACACCGGCAACTACGCCATCTTCCCCGGTGAATATATCGTCGCCGAAGCGGTCGACCACATCACCGTCAACATGGGCCAGACCGAGGTCGACAGCCCGACGGCCTCGGCCATCGGCGGTACCGTCAACATCGTCTCGAAGATCCCGGATGCGACGCCGAGCATCGACATCAATCCGCAAATCGGTTCTTACGACTTCAAGCGCCTGTACCTGGGCCTGAACACCGGCGCCGTCGGTCCGACCGGTCTGCGCAGCTTTTTCAGCGTCAATGACACCTCCGCCGACAAGTGGCGCGGCGCCGGCGACCTGAAGCGCTGGGGCGTTGACGGCCGTGAATACCAGCCGCTCGACAATGGCGGCTTCCTGAGCGTCGCCTATACCTGGGCTTCGGAACGCAGCGATTTCTACTTCGACGGCTCTCAGTCGCAAGAGCAGCAGTTCGGCTACAACTTCGACTACAACACGCAGTGGGCCGTGCCGACCGCCGTCAGCGGCAGCAAGGACGGCATCGCCACGCCGACAGCGGGGGGCTCGGCCGGCCAGGCCGGTAACGACGCCAACTATTACGCCGTGCACCCGAACCCCGTCGATTTCGGCGATATCCGCGGCCAGTCGCGCTTCAACTTCGGCGACAAGACGACCCTGACGGTCGACCCGTACTTCTTCTTTACCCTGGCCAACGGCGGCGGTACGACCTCGCTGAATGAAAACGATCCACGCCTGATCGGGGCGGCGACGGCGTTCCCGACCTGCAAGACGGGCGGAAACAAGAGCGGTGTCGATCTGAACGGTGACGGCGACTGCCTGGATACGGTCCTGGTCTATTCGCCGAGCAATACCGAAACGCACCGTTACGGCGTCAACTCGTCGGTCATCTACCGTTTCACCGACACGCAGACGATCCAGGCGACCTACACCCTGGATTACGGTCGTCACCGCCAGACCGGCGACTTTACCTTTATCGACCAGCAGGACGGCCAGCCGGACAACGTCTTCGGCTCGAAGCCCGGCTACGGCGTCGCGGTCCAGGCCGCCGACGGCGCGCAACTGGAAACCCGCAACCGCTTCTCGATCGCCAAGCTGAACCAGTTCTCGCTGAACTATCTCGGCCGCTTCATGGACGACAAGCTGCACGTCAATGTCGGCGTTCGTGATCCGCACTTCGAGCGCGACATCAACCAGTTCTGCTATACCTTCAACGGTGGCAGCGCCTATTGCGACACCAACAATCAGGCCGCGATCAAGGCCGACGTGGCGGCGAACAACCTGACCCAGCTGAACAAGGACCTCAACCCGACCGGTTCGGCCGGCGGCATCACGGTCAATGCCAATGCGGACGGCACGCCGAACTTCGCGCTGCCTTACGCGAAGACCTACAAGTTCACCAAGATGCTGCCGAACGTCGGCGCCTCCTACGACTTCGATGAGCACAACCAGGTCTATGTCACGGCCTCGGAAGGCTTCTCGGCGCCGAAGACCGACGACCTCTACATCTCGTCGCTGGAACTGGTGAAGCCGGAAACGTCGGAAAACATCGGCGCGGGCTATCGCTGCAAGAACGCGGTGTTTACCGCCTCGGCGAACCCGTGGGCCACCACCTGGCAGAACCACATCGTCCAGTCGGTCGACCCGAACGACCCGACCTCGTCGATCGACCGCAACGTCGGTGAAGTCAAGCTGTACGGCCTGGACACGGAAGCCAGCTGGAAGGTCACCTCGAACTTCAGCCTCTATGGTTCGGCGGCCTTCACGCATAGCGCCCTGCAGAACGACTACGACGTGATCATCAACAAAATCCCGACGCCTCTGCCGGTCAAGGGCAAGGAACTGGTGCTGACGCCGAACCAGACCTACTCGCTGCGCGGCCAGTACAAGATCGGCCAGCTGAGCCTTGGCGTGGAATCGAAGTACCAGAGCAAGCGTTTTGTCTCGGACATGAACGACGCCTTCCTGAAGGCCAATGTCACGACCAACTTCGACGCCCAGTACCAGTTGCCGAACCTGGGCCGCGGTTCGGTGCTGCAGCTGAACGTCGACAACCTGTTCAACTCGAAATACTACACCCGCTCGACGACCGTCGCCAACACCCAGGCGGTGACCACCGCCAACGGGACCTTGGCGGCGGCCTCGTACTTCCTGTACACGGCCTCGCCGATCCAGGCCTTCCTGGAACTGAAGACCAAGTTCTAGAGCGCAGTCATGTGATTACGAACGGAAGAGGCGGCTTCGGCCGCCTCTTTTTTTGTCCCATTCGCGCCGCCCCGCCCCGGGGGCGATTCCCATGAGGCCTATGCCTCATATGCGCGAGAATGGAATATATTTGCGCGTTAAGCGGGAATTGGAAAAGGGTTCAATGTTTTTTCCGATTTTTTTTAAATTTATTTTGTGCCGGCTGTGGAACGGCGCCTGTGGTCGAATGGCATCACAACTAATGGCGGTCACTCGGCGCCAAACCCTATATATCGAACGGAAAATGTAGGGATTTTGCGAATTTTTCCGATTTATCCTTGGGTGGTGTGACTTTGTAGGCACGAAATTTGTGGCTGTTCGGCCGCTTTCGGTTTCGCCTGTGACAACTGTCATGAAACTGTCGTCTTTTTTGCGGAGAAAAAGGCAGAAAAGCGTTCAAAGACCTCATCCTTGTGAAACGAAGCGCCAATCGGCGGGCGGCGCGTGGCCTGGATCCTTGTGATTCCGGGCGGGATTCCTTTGCTCGGTTTTCATGTTTGTAACCTGGAGAGGGGATCCTCCGTAATGAAGACCAATAAATCCATCATCCTGGCCGGCACGGCGCTGGCGGGCACCGCCGTGGCGACCTTGTTCGCCGGCGCCGCCATGGCACAATCGACCGGTTCGCAGACTGTCGAAGTGATCATCAAGGGCGGGCCGCGTTCGACCGGTGGCCTGGGGGTGCAGACGGCCGCGTCCAAGGACCAGTCGATCGTCAACAAGGAATATCTCGACACCCTGGTCGGTTCGGCCTCCTTCGCCGACGCCATCAGCCTGCTTCCGGGCGTGTCGTACTCGACCGAAGATCCCATCGGCATGACCAATGGCGACCTGCGCATCCACGGCTTTGACGGCGCGCACGTCTCGGTCACCGTCGACGGCGTGCCGGTCAACGATTCCGGCAGCTACGGCATCTTCCCGAACGAATATTCGGTGCTGGAATCGATCGACCACATCACCGTGGACCTCGGCCAGACCGAAGTCGACAGCCCGACGGCCTCGGCCATCGGCGGCACCGTCAACGTCGTCACCAAGGTCCCGGACGCCACGCCGTCGGTCGCGGTCAATGCGACGGTCGGCAGCTATGATTACGATCGCGTGTACGGCGAAGTGCAAACCGGCGCCATGGGCCCGACCGGCCTGCGCGGCTATTTCAGCGTTTATGAAAACCAGTCGGAAAAGTACAAGGGCCTGGGCGAACCGCACCGCTGGGGCACCGACGGCCGCCTGTACCAGCCGCTCGACAATGGCGGCTTCCTGAGCGTCGCCTACACCTACGCCGAAATCCGCAACGACAAGTACCTGGCGGGCACCGCGGCGCAGTATGCGGAATTCGGCCGCAACTTCGACTATGACACCCAATACGCGTCGCAAACGGCGACGCCGGGCGTCGCGGACAAGGTGCCGTCCACCCCGGCGGTTGCCGGCAGCACGGCCTTCCAGGCCGGCCAGGACTTCGACTATTACAAGATCGGCGTCGGCCCCAGCAATACGGGCATCGTCCGTGGCCAGTCGAAGTTCAACTACGGCGACAAGGCGACCCTGACCGTCGACCCGTACTTTGTCTATAACCTGGCCAATGGCGGCGGCGCCTTCAGCATGTCGGAAAGCGACGTCCGCCTGCAAGGCGCGGCCACCAGCTTCCCGACCTGCAAGGTCGGCAAGGCGGGCCAGAAGGGCGTCGACATCAACGGCGACGGCGACTGCCTGGACAGCGTCCTGCTGTACAACCCGAACAACACCGAAACCTTCCGTTACGGCGTCAACTCGTCCTTCATCTACCGCTTCACCGACACGCAAACCCTGCAGGTCGCAGCCACGGTCGACGACGCCCACCTGCGCCAGACCGGCGGTTACAGCCTGTTGAACCCCGACGGCAGCCCGACCGACCCGTTCGGCGCGGTCAATCCGGCCGATTCGATCAAGGGCGCCGACGGTTCGCCGCTGGAATTCCGCAACCGCTATTCGATCGCCAAGCTGAACCAGATCGCGCTGAACTATATCGGCCGCTTCATGGACGACAAGCTGCACGTCAATATCGGTATCCGCAATCCGCACTTCGAACGTGACCTGAGCGACTACTGCTACACCTACAACGACACGACCGCGTGGTGCTATTCGGGCAACCAGTCGGCGGTCGACGCCGCCGTCGCCAAGGACAATGCCGCGGCTTCGCGCATCCCCGGTCACGAGGCGGCCGCCATTTCGGCCCTGACCGGCCAGTTCGTCGACTATGCCGCCAACGGCACGGTCAACTGGCGTGATCCGTTCAAGGGCACCTTCAAGTTCAACAAGGTGCTGCCGAATGCCGGCCTGAGCTACGACCTGGACGAGCACAATTCGTTCTACCTGACCTATGCCCAGGGCTTCTCGGCGCCGATCACCGACGACCTGTACGAGACCCCCCAGGCGACGCCGATCCTGCCGGAAACCACCGACGACTTCGGCGCCGGCTGGCGTTATCGCAACAGCATGTTCAACGTCTCGGTCAATCCGTGGGCCTCGACGTGGCATAACCATATCGTCTCGGAAGTCGATCCGCTCGACGACTTCATCCGCACCGACCGCAACGTCGGCGAGGTCAAGCTGTACGGCCTGGACGTCGAAGGCGGCTGGACGGTGACCCCGAACTTCAACCTCTATGGTTCGGCGGCCTATACGCATTCGCGCATGGAAAACAGCTACCTGGCGACGGTCACCGCTGGCCCGGACTTCGCCAACACCAACTCGGATGCCCGCGACGGGCTGCTCCCGGTTGCCGGCAAGCAGGCGGTCATGGTGCCGACCGAAACCTTCGCCCTGCGCGCCAACTACCACAAAGGCCCGTTCAGCATCGGCCTGTCGACCCACTATACCGGCCGCCGCTTTACCTCGGACGTCAACGACGCCTGGATCAAGGCCAATACGGTGACCAACTTCGACGCCAGCTACCGCATCAGCGGTATGGGCAAGGATACCAAGCTGCAACTGAACATCTACAACCTGTTCAACGCCCAGTACTTCTCGCGGGCGCAGCTGATTTCCAACCTGAACACCGTTGTCGCGCCCAACGGCGACACGTTCAAGGGCAACTCGCAAACCCTGAGCGAGGGTGCGCCGATCGAAGCCATGGTCACGCTGAAGACGCGCTACTAATCTTCAGTTCCCTGACGAGACGGGAAGAGGCGGCTTCGGCCGCCTCTTTTTTGTGTGGGTTGCACTTTTCCGAAACGTGCTTAAAAGGCGCAGCGATCACGCTCGAGCACTAGGATCCGATATGACCCGACTGGTTCCCGCGGAATGGGAAGCGCACAAGACGATGTGGCTGGGCTTCCCCAGCCACGGCAATCTCTGGCAGGACGACCTGATCCCGGCCCAGGCCGAGGTCGCCGCCCTGGCGCGCGTGCTGGCCGAGATGGGCGACGAACACGTCCGCCTGATGGTCATGGGTGAAGAGGCGCACGCCGCGGCTCAGGCCTTGCTGGGCGACGTCAAGCGTATCGAGATCGTCGATGGCCGTTTCGGCGATATCTGGTTTCGCGATACCGGCCCGATCTATGTCGCCGAAGGCGATGCTGGCGGCCTGCGTCACGCCCTGCCGGTCGGTTTCCGCAACAACGGCTGGGGCGGCAAGTACCAGTTGCCGCACGACGACGAGGTCGCCCGGCAGATCAGCGAGGGCGAGGGGCGGACGGCTGCGATCGAAAGCTTCATCCTGGAAGGCGGCTCGATCGATCACGACGGTTTCGGCACGGTGCTGACGACGCGGCAATGCCTGCTCAATCCCAATCGCAATCCCGGCTGGACCGAGGCGACGGCCGAGCAGGCCCTGGCGCAGGCACTGGGCGTGCGCAAGGTGATCTGGCTCGATGACGGCCTGCTCAACGACCATACCGACGGCCATATCGACAACCTGGCGCGCTTCGTGGCGCCCGGTATCGTCGTTTGTCCGGTGGCGTTCGGCCGTGACGATCCCAATGCCGAGGTCTACGACAAGACGGCGCGCCTGCTGGCCGCCCAGGTCGACGCGCGGGGCCAGCCGCTGCAAGTGGTGCGTATCCCGTCACCCGGAATCTTCTACGATGAGGACGACCAGATCGTGCCGGCCTCGCACATGAACTTCCTGATCGCCAACGACGTCGTCGTCGTACCGATCTACAAGGAGCGGCCGGCCGAACTGGCGGTCGAGGCGTTGCAGACCCTGTTCCCGGAACGCACGGTGCTGGGCCTGTCGTCGAAAGCGATTTTGACCGGCGGGGGCTCGTTCCATTGCATCTCGCAGCAGGTGCCCCTAATTAGAGCGTGAATTTGAGCCGGCGAAAGCCGGCTCTTTAGTCTCTGTCTCTTTCCACGAGGTTTTCGAATGGCACGCACGGTGACCGTCGCCGCTTTGCAGACGTCCTACGGCCCGGACATGGCGGACAATATCGCCAAGACCGAGCGCCTGGTCCGCGAGGCCGCCGCCGGCGGCGCGCAGGTCGTTTTGCCGTCGGAGCTGTTCCAGGGCGAGTATTTCTGCGTCTCGCAGGAAGAAAAGTGGTTCTCAACCGCCCATCCGTGGCGCGAACATCCGGCGACGCTGGCCATGCAGGCCTTGGCGAAGGAACTCGACATCGTTATCCCGACCTCGATCTACGAGCGCGAGGGGCCGCACTATTTCAACAGCCTGGTCATGATCGACGCCGGCGGCGAATTGCTGGGCGTCTATCGCAAGAGCCATATTCCCGATGGGCCGGGCTATCAGGAAAAGTACTATTTCCGCCCGGGCGATACCGGCTTCAAGGTGTGGAACACGAAATACGGCAAGGTCGGCGTCGGCATCTGCTGGGACCAGTGGTATCCGGAAGCGGCGCGCGCCATGGCCTTGCTGGGCGCCGATGTCCTGATGTATCCGACCGCCATCGGCACCGAACCGCACGACGCCTCGTTGGATACCGCCGCGCCTTGGCAGCGTGTCATGCAGGGCCATGCGGTTGCCAATGTCATCCCGGTTGTCGGCGCCAATCGCATCGGCCATGAGCAGGTTACCGCCGCCGGCCAGACCTTTTATGGCCACAGCTTCATCGCCAATCACCGCGGCGACCTGGTCTCAAGCCTGGGCGCCGGGGAAGAGGGGATCGTGTCGGCAACCTTCGATCTCGACTTCCTGGACACGCACCGCGCCGCCTGGGGCTTTTTCCGCGATCGCCGGCCGGAGCTTTATCACGCCCTTGCGACCGGCCGGCCCGTCTAAGTCCTCCCCGACTTGTTCGGGGAGGGGGACCGCGCGCCTTCTTCAGGCGCGTGGTGGTCGGGTTTCTTACTTTCCTAGAAGAAGCCCGGCGCGTTCCTCGCCGCTCAGGATGCGCCACTTGCCGGGCCTCAGGTCGCCCAGCGTAAGTTCGGCCATCTGTGAACGGTGCAGGGTTTCGACGTGATTGCCGACGGCGGCGAACATGCGCCGCACCTGATGATAGCGGCCTTCGTAAAGTGTCAGGCGCCCCGTCTTTTCGCCGGTAACCTCGAGAAAGGCGGGCTTCAGCGCGTCTTTTTCCTCGTTCAGCACCAGCGTCCCCGCGGCGAAAATCCCGGCGTATTGCGGTTCGATCGGCCGGGCACAGGTGACCTCGTAGATCTTGGCGACGTGGTTCTTGGGCGAGATGATCTTGTGCAGGAAATCGCCGTCGTCGGTGAACAGCAACAGGCCGGACGTGTCGGAATCGAGCCGGCCGATCGTCGACAGCACCGGCTTGCGCTCGGCAAAGCGCGCCGGCAACAGCTCATAGACCAGGTTGCCGCGGTCCTTCAGCGAACAGACATAGCCGACAGGCTTGTTCATCAGCAGGACGACGCCGAAATCGGGATCCAGCGGCTTGTCATTAAAGCGGATATCGTCGTGCGCCACGGCCGCGTCGCCATCCAGGGCCTGGCCCGCCGCATCGGTGATGATACCCATGCGGATCAGCTTCTGCATCTCTTTGCGGCTGCCATAGCCGAGATTGGCTAAATGTTTGATCAGGTTCATGACTTTTTAGGGCCAACGGCGCGGAAGACCTTGAAATTGGGGTTTTCGGCCGCCGTGGTCACCGACTTGAATGCCCCCTTCAGCGTCTCTTCGTAGGGCAGGTGGCGATTGGCGACCATCCATAGCGTCCCCGACGGCGCCAGCGCCTTGGCGGCCGACAGGATAAAGGCCTTGCCCAGGTCGTGGCGATCGGCGCGGTCGATATGAAACGGCGGATTGCTGACGATCACATCGTAAGGGCCGGGCAGGGGGCCGGTGGCGTCCAGCCACAGGCATTGGGCGCGCTCGCCGAAGCGGGCCAGGTTCTGGCGGGCCAGGTCGACGGCGCGGCTTTCGCCTTCGACGGCGTCCAATCGCGTCACCTGGGGATAGCGCGTCAGCACCTCGTCGCCGAGATAGCCGAAGCCGGCGCCCAAATCGGCGACCTTGCCCGCCATCGCCGGCGGCAGGGTGTCGACCAGGAAGCGCGAGCCGGCGTCGAGATGGTCCCAGGCGAACAGGCCGGGCCGGCTGACGAAGCGGCCGTCGGCGACCGGGCGGGGGGCATCGAGCAAGGCCCATTCATTGAGCCGCTCGTGGTTCAGCCGGCCGGCTTCGATGTGCGCCCAGAAGACGCGGCACTTGTTCTTCGACTGGACGGTGACGTTCCCCGCCAGGCTTTTCAGGTCGTTTTCAACCGTCTTGGCGCCTTCGAGATTGGAGACAGCCGCCATGACGATACCGCCATCGTGCGTCAAGCGGACGGCGCGGGCCAGGAGCGCGCGGCCTTCCTCGCGTTGGCGCGGTGGCAGGACGAGGGTGAGGTCGTATTGCGCCGGATGATCGGGGGTGTGCAGGTCGAAGCCGTCACGAGATAGCGCATCGTATGCGGGCTTGAAGCTCTGGTCGCACAGGATCTTGTCGCGCGGCAGACGGCGCAGGGCTTCACCGGTGCGGGCACGCAGGAACAGGGCCTGGCCTGAGACAGGGAGGGGGATCGTGCCATCCGCTAACGGCAGGCACAGGGTTTCGAGGACTGGATCGTTCATCCCGGAGCCTATGCCACGGCAAGGCGGGGAAAGGCAATCGGGCGGCGCACAACGTTGGCTTTCACCTCGAGTTACCTTTGTTTTGCCCTCTCCCCGTTTCTCGGGGAGGGGGCAAAAAAGGTCGAAGCTTGATGGGCTATCAGAGTCTCGAAACCCGCGCTTCCCAGCCGCGCAGGACCGGCGCCGCGTCATCGTAATTGCCGAACAGCCGCGTGCCGGCCGGCAGGTCGACCGCGACCTCTTCGTCAGAGACGTTCAACTCGACCAGCAGGGTTTCGTCCGCCGTCGTGCGTGTGTAGGCAAAGACCAGCGGGTGCTCGGGCAGCAGGTCTTCGTAATCGCCATAGACCAGGGCGGGGTGTGCCCGGCGCAAAGCGATCATCGCTGCGTAATAGTGATAGACCGAAGACGGATCGGCCAGGGCTTGCGCCGCATTGATCTCGTTCGCGTTCGGATTGACCGCCAGCCACGGCTTGCCTGTCGTAAAGCCGCCATGGGCGCCCGATGTCCACTGCATCGGCGTACGCGCATGGTCGCGACTGATCTTCATCTGGTTGGCCAGGAAGGCGTCAGGCGAGACGCGGCCGCTGTCGACCTCTTCACGCCACTGGCCCTTGACCCACAGGTCATCGAACTGGGCAATGTCCGTGAACGGGTAATTGGTCATGGCCAGCTCGTCGCCCTGGTAGATAAAGGGCGTGCCCTTCATCGTCAGCAGAAGCGTTGCCATCAGCTTGGCGGATGTCTCGCGCCAGTCCGGCCGATCGTCGCCATAGCGCGAGACGATGCGCGGATTGTCGTGGTTCGAGAAGAAGACGGTCGGCCAGCAGTGGCGATCGAGCGCCGCCTCATGGCGCGCAAAGATCGCCTTGAAGTCCTGGAGCCGCCAGGGTGTCCATTTGCCGGTGGCATCGCGGTCGATCTCAACGACATCGAACTGGAAGATCATGTCGAGCTCGGCGCGCCGATCGTCGACGAACAAGGGCGTTTGCGCCAGCGTCACGCCGAAGGCCTCGCCGACCGTCATCGTATCGTAGGGCGCCAGGGCCTCGCGCCGCATCTCCTGCAAGTAATCGTGGACCTTGGGCCCGTCGGAATAGACGAATTGCGGCTTGGCGCGTTGATCCTCGGCCAGGTCGGGCAGGCCGGGGCGCTTGGAAATGAACGGGATGACGTCCATGCGAAAGCCGTCGACGCCCTTGTCGAGCCAAAAACGCATCAGGTCGTAGACCTCGTCGCGCACCTGGGGATTGTCCCAGTTGAGGTCGGGCTGCTTGGCGGCGAACAGGTGCAGGTAATAGTCGCCGGTCACCTCGTCCTTGGTCCAGGCGGGGCCCGTAAAGATCGAGGTGAAATTGTTGGGCAGGCCATCGTCGCCGGGGCGCCAGATATAGTAGTCGCGATAGGGATTGTCGCGCGACAACCGCGACTCGACGAACCAGGCGTGCTCGTCGGAGGAGTGATTGACAACCAGGTCGATGATCAGTCGAATGCCCGCGTCTTTCAGGGCTGCCAGCAGGGTGTCGAACTGAGCCATGGTGCCGAACTCGGCCATGACCTGGCGATAGTCGCGGATGTCGTAGCCGTTATCGGCATTGGGTGAATCGAAGTGCGGGCTCAGCCAGACGACATCGACGCCCAGGCCCTTGATATAATCGACCTGTTCCAGAATGCCGCCCAGGTCGCCGATCCCGTCGCCATTGCTGTCCTTGAACGCGCGCGGATAGATTTGATAGACGACCGCTTCCTTCCACCATCGCCGCGTATAGCCATTGAGGGTGTCGGTCATGCGTGTTTCCCTGGTTCGTTAAACCCTGAATAGACCCGCCCGCTTTGGAGCGTCAATTCGAGACCGCGGGGTGTTGCAACTGCGCTCTTGCATCCGTCATTAAAAATAAGCATATAGGCCTCGAGGCGGCCGGACGAAGGCCTCGCTAATCTGGTCAGGGCCGGAAGGCAGCAGCCACAACGAATTCACCTTCGGGTCGGTCGTCTCACTTTTTGCCGCTCAGGCGCCGCTTGGCTCCTCGCATTAGCTCGGGCGGCCAGTCGGCCTTGCCGGGCCAAGCGGCCCGGAAATTCTGAAAAGTTCAACCTTCTCCAGTCGGCGTGTGCGGTCGCAATTGCGGTGCAGGCGCCCTCGATTCGACAGCGTCGCGAATCGCGCTTAGGTGAAGACGCGCGTTTGAAAAGCCTTTATAGTTTCCCGTATGAGCGATACCGCTGACGATCCCTTTGCCGATGTGACGGTGCCCAACGACGCTCTCGAGCCCGACGCCTTCGAGCGCGACACCGCGACCGACGACATGTTCGGGGCGCCCGACAGTGTCGCCGCGGCGAAAGCGCCGGAAAAGGCCGAGGCCTATACCGTGCTCGCGCGCAAATACCGCCCGCGCACTTTCGAGGACCTGATCGGCCAGGAAGCCATGGTGCGCACGCTCACCAATGCCTTCTCCAGCCACCGCATCGCCCACGCCTTCATGCTGACCGGCGTCCGCGGTGTCGGCAAGACGACGACCGCGCGCCTGTTGGCCCGCGCGCTCGACTACGAAAGCGACACGGTCCATGAGCCGTCGATCGACCTGCGCGTCCCCGGCCGCCACTGCCAGGCGATCATCGAAGGCCGCCATATCGACGTGCTGGAACTGGACGCCGCCTCGCGCACGGGGGTCGACGCCATGCGCGACCTGCTCGAGTCGGTGCGCTATGCCCCGGTCGAGGCGCGCTACAAGGTCTACGTCATCGACGAAGTTCACATGCTGTCGACCGGGGCCTTCAACGCCCTGCTGAAGACGCTGGAAGAACCGCCGCCCCACGCCAAGTTCATCTTCGCCACCACCGAAATCCGCAAGGTGCCCGTCACCATCCTGTCGCGCTGCCAGCGTTTCGACCTGCGCCGCGTCGAGCCGGAAATCCTGAGCCCGCACCTGGAAAAGATCTGCGCCCTGGAAGGCGTCAAGATCGACGCCGACGCCGTCGCCCTGATCGCGCGCGCCGCCGAAGGTTCGGTGCGCGATGGCCTGTCGCTGCTCGACCAGGCCCTGGTGCAGGGCGAGCCCGGCGAAATCGTCGGCCCCGACATCGTCCGTGACATGCTGGGCCTGGCCGACCGCGGCGCCATCATGGGGCTGTTCGAAAACATCATTTCCGGCCAGATGAAGGAGGCCCTGCTGGCCTTCCGCACGCTGTACGGCTACGGCGCCGATCCGTCGCAGATCATGGGCGACCTGCTGAGCTTCAGCCACGCCACCTCGGTCGCCAAGATCCTGGGCGCCGACGCCACGCGCCTGCCCAAGGCCCAGGCCATGCGAGTCACGGCCCTTGGCGCGCAACTGTCGGCCGGCACCCTGTCACGACTATGGACCCTGATGCTCAAGGCCTTCGAAGAGGTCCGCCGCGCGCCCGATGCCGCGGCGGCCTTCGAAATGGCCCTGGTGCGGTTGTGCTATGTCTCCGACATGCCGGGCCCCGACGTGCTGCTGAAGCGTCTGCAAAGTGGCGAGCCGCTCACGGGTCCGCAAGGCCCGGGCGGCGGCGGGGGCGCGATACCCGGTGGCGGCGGCACCGCGACCGCCGTCCGCGCCCAGCCTGCGCAGATGCCCAACCCGCAAAGCTTCGGCGAAGTCCTGGCCCTGATCGACGCCAAGCGCGATATCGGCCTGCGCACGGACGTCGAACAGTTTGTCCGCCTCATTGCTTTCCGGCCCGGCGCCATTACCTTTGAGCTGGCGCCGCGCGCCCCGGGCGACCTGGTGCGCAAGCTCTCCTTGCGCCTCAAGGAATGGACGGGGCAACGCTGGCTGATCGCCACCGAAGGCTCGGGCGGCGCCGAGACGGTGATCGAACAGCGCGGCCGCGAACGCGCCGAGTTCGAAGCCAAGATGGAGTTGACGCCCTTCGTCGCCGCCATCCGCGCCACCTTCCCCGATGCCCAGGTCACCGTTCGACCCAAGGCGAAGCCGGTCGGGCCGGTGCTCGACGAGGCCGAAGACAACAGTGAAAAGGATGATGAGTGATGGATTTCCAGCAACTGATGAAGCAGGCCCAGCAGGTCCAGAAGTCGTTCACCGAGGCCCAGGAGAAGATGCAGCAAAGCATCGTCGACGGCCAGTCGGGCGCCGGCCTGGTCAAGGTCCAGCTCAAGGGCACGGGTGAACTGCTGTCGCTGACGATCGATGACAGCCTGCTGGCGCCGGGCGAGGGAGAAGTCCTGACCGACCTGGTCGTCGCCGCTCACAACGATGCGCACACCAAGCTCTCCGAACTGAACCAGAAGCTGATGGCCGAAGCGGCCGGTCCGCTGGGCGCCAATGGCGGTATGCCCAACATGCCGAAGTTCTTTTAAGCTTGGCTACAGCCGGACCCGAAATCGAGCGTTTAATGGCGCTGCTGGCCAAGCTGCCGGGGCTGGGGCCTCGCTCGGCGCGGCGCGCGGCGCTGGCCCTGCTGAAGCGGCGCGAGCAGTTGCTGCTTCCGCTGACGCGCGCCATGCAGGATGCCGCCGATCGCGTCACCACCTGCCGCATCTGCGGGCAGCTGTCGACCCAGGATCCCTGCGCCATCTGCACCGATCCGGCGCGTGATGCGGCGATGATCTGCGTCGTCGAGGAAGACGGCGCGCTCTGGGCCATGGAGCGCGTTGGCGCTTTTCACGGGCGCTATCATGTGCTGGGCGGACTGTTGTCGGCGCTGGACGGGGTTCGGCCGGAAGATTTGCGCCTGGATAGCCTGATCGAGCGCGTGCGTGGCGGCGGCATTTCCGAAATCATCATGGCCCTGCCGGCCACCGTCGAGGGCCAGACAACCGCGCACTATATCGCCGACCGCCTCAAGGGCTTCGACAACCAGATCGTCGTCTCCTACCTCGCCCGCGGTGTCCCCGTCGGCGGCGACCTCGACTGGCTGGATGACGGCACCATTGCGCATGCCTTTAAGAGCCGACGGTAGGTACTAGCGCGAAGCGCATTCAATGAGGGCATGATTTGGCGTTTAGTGATTGCCCTAAAATCTGTGCTCATCTGTGTGCATCTGTGGATTCTCCGCTTTCGTAAGAAGGGCGATCCACAGATGCACACAGATGAACACAGATATTCGAGAGCGTGACAGGCACCAACGTCTTATCCGATTGATGGTCGCTGCGCGCGGCTAGGCCGTCGCCGCCAGCGCCGCCTTCTTTTCGCGCCGCTTCATCAGCAGGTAGACGACCAGGCAGCCCAAGAAACGGCTGACTACGGCGGCGGCCAGGGACCACCAGTTGAAGATGCCTGGTATCTTGAAGTTGGCGATATACAGAAAGGCCGCCGCGTCGATCGGCCCGGAAATCCCGGCCGATACGAAGACGCGCTTGGACAGGGGCAGCTTGGCGAAGGTGAACAAAGCCCAGTCGATCGTCTCGCTGATGGCGAACGCGCAGGCGCTGCCCAGCGCCACGTCCGCGCTGGACGTATAGATCGACAGCATCAAGCCTATGGCCAGGAACAGGAATATCCAGTGGCCGATTTCGCGCTGGGCAAAGTCGCGCACCACCAGCACCAGGCCGGTGACGATGGTCATCGGGTTCCAGTCGCCGCCGCCCGCCAGCTTGAAGGTGTAGACGTGTTCGAAGCACCAGTTGATGAACGGAATCAGGAACAGGTAGAGATAGGTCCAGCGCGCCTGGCCTGTGACCACGCGTTTCACGAATGTCTTTGCGTCTACCATGTGATGCCCTTCCGCCGACAGACTATGGGGAGGAAGGCTGGGCGTGACAAGCCCATATCTCTCCTCCCCATTTTAACAAAATGGGGAGGAGAAGTGATCCGCTTCCCCTTGCCACCTGGCGATTCCCATCCTAAGAACGCAACATGAACATGGAAATCGTCTGCCTCCTCGTCCTGTTGCTGCTGGCCGCCGTCGGCTGCGTCGCCCTGTGGTTCGACGCCAAGCGCCTGCGGGCGCGCAACGATGCGCTCAATGCTCAGCTTTTGCAGGCCTCGACCGAGTTGTCGCGCCTGGGCGAACGCGCCCGTAACCTGGAAGATGCGCGCGCCGCGATGAGCGAGCAGTTCCAACTTGCCTCGCACCAGGCGATGGAGCAGTCGGCGCAGTCGCTGTTGAAACGCGCCGAGGAAAATTTCGTCGCCCGCGAGCGCCTGGCGATGGAACGCATGGATGGCTCGGTCAAACCGGTCGCTGAGATGCTGACGCGTTTCGAGCTGCAGGTGAAGGCGATGGAAGAGGCGCGCGCCACCGACACCGGCGGGCTCAAGCAACAGATTTCCGATCTTTTGGCGGCGTCGGTCGCGACGCGCGAAGTGACCTCCAAGCTGGCCGGCACCCTGCAACGCGGCGCCGGCGTCCAGGGCAAGTGGGGCGAGGAGGTGCTGCGGAACGTCCTGCAGGCCGCCGGGCTTTCCGCGCGCTATGATTTCATCGAACAGCACAATCTCGACACCGAGGAGGGCCGCCGCCGGCCCGACGTCGTCGTGCGCATGCCGGGCGATACCTCCAACGCCGTCTTCGTCATCGACGCCAAGGTCAACCTGACCGCCTACCTCGATGCCGCCAATGCGACCGACGAGGCGCTGCGCGAGGCGCATCTGAAGCGTCATGCGGCGGGCATGCGCAGCCATATCCGCGACCTCTCGGCCAAGGCCTATTGGGACCAGTTCAAGGATCAGTCGTCGCCCGACTTCGTCGCCATGTTCGTGCCCGGCGACGGCCTGCTGGCGGCGGCGCTGGAACATGCGCCCGACCTGATGAGCGAGGCCATGGACAAGAAGGTCATCATCGTCACGCCGACGACCCTGTTCGCGCTGTGCAAGGCCGTGGCCTATGGCTGGCGCGTCGAGGACCAGATGAAGAACGCCAACCACATCGCCGATTTGGGCCGCGAACTCTATGCGCGCCTGTCGGTCATGGGCGGCCATGTCACCGGACTGGGGGATTCACTGGGCCGCGCGGTGGACAAGTACAATGCCTTCGTCGCCTCGCTGGAAACCAAGGTGCTGACCCAGGCGCGGCGCTTCGAGGAATTGCAAGTCGATCACGAGGGCAAGACCGTGCCCGAGCTCAAGGCGATCGAGGCGCAACCGCGCGCCGCGACCAAGCTTGCGGCCCTGTCGGACGCGGCGTCCGACGACGCGGCCTGATTCTTGATTTTTCAATAAAGCGTGGCTACATAACCTTCATGGCCATACGTGACATTCTAACTGTACCGAACCCTGTGCTGAAGCAGGTCTCGAAAACCGTCGACGTTGTCGACGACCAACTGCGTGCCTTGATGGACGACATGCTGGAAACCATGTACGACGCGCCGGGCATCGGCCTGGCGGCGATCCAGGTCGGCGCGCCCGTCCGGGTCATCGTCATGGATCTGCAGGAAAAGCCGGAAGGTGCTGCACCCGAAGCCGAAGGCGTCAAGAAGCCGCGCTTCTTCGTCAATCCGGAGATCGTGTGGGCGTCGGAAGAGCTGGCCGGCTACGAAGAGGGTTGCCTCAGCGTGCCGGAAATCTATGACGAGGTCATGCGCCCGGCCAAGGTGCGCCTGAAGTATCTCGACTATAACGGCAATGCCATCGAGGAAGAGGCCGACGGCCTTTACGCCACCTGCATCCAGCACGAGATGGATCACCTCAACGGCGTCCTGTTCATCGACCACCTGTCCAAGCTGAAGCGCGACCGCGCCGTCAGCAAGGTCAAGAAGGCCGCCCGCGCCGCCTGAGGGCTTGCTCCACAAGGGATTAGAGATTAGACCCTCGCGGCACTGAGCTGCGAGGGTTTTTCATTATGCGACCACCTCGCGGCGCGCAGCGAGGATTCTTCAATGAAATTAGCCTTTATGGGCACCCCGGAATTTGCCGTTAAAGCCTTGGCCGAACTGGTGGCCAGCGGCCACGACATCGTCTGCGTCTATTCGCAACCGCCGGCGCCGAAAGGCCGCGGCCAGGTGCTGTCGCCGTCGCCGGTGCATGCTTTCGCCGAGGGGCTGGGGCTTCCCGTGCGTACGCCGAAGTCGATGAAAGACCCCGACGCCATCGCCGAGTTCGAGGCGCTCGATATCGACGCCTGCATCGTCGTCGCCTATGGCCAAATCCTCAAAAAGGCCGTGCTCGAGCACCCGCCGCTCGGCTGTTTCAACCTGCATGCCTCTTTGCTGCCGCGCTGGCGCGGCGCCGCGCCGATCCAGCGCGCCATCATGGCCGGTGACGACTTTACCGGTGTCGAAGTCATGCGCATGAGCGAAGGGCTGGACGAAGGGCCGATCATCCTGTCCGGCCGTGTCGAGATCACCGAGGACGATACGTCGCAAACCCTGCACGACAAACTGGCCTCGCTGGGCGCGTCGCTGTTGCCGACGGCTTTGGCGGCCATCAATCGCGGCGGCGCCGTTGAGCAGGCCCAGGCCGGCGAACCCACCTACGCCAAAAAGATCACGCCGGAGGAGGCGCGCATCGACTGGACGCGGCCGGCCCGCGACCTCGATTTCCATATCCGTGGCCTGTCGCCGTTTCCCGGCGCCTGGACGGTCATGGACGCCGGCAAGGGGCCGCAGCGGCTCAAGGTGTTGATGTCGCGGCTGACTGACCAGGAGTCCGGCGAAGTGCCAGGCACACTGATCATGGGCGGCCTGAAGGTGGCGACCGGCGAGGGCGTCATCGAACTGCTGCGCGTCCAGCGCGAAGGCAAGGCGGCCCAGGACGCCATCGATTTCCTTAATGGCTCAGGCTTGAGCGCCGGGGATCGTCTCGGCTGATGCCCCGCTACTGCTTGCACGTCGAATATGATGGCCGGCCCTACAAGGGCTTCCAGGCGCAGGGCAATTTGCCGACCGTGCAGGGCTCGATCGAGCGCGCCATCAAGGCGTTTTCCGGCGAAACCCTGCGCATCACGGCGGCCGGCCGCACCGATACCGGCGTCCATGCGACGGGCCAGGTCGTCACCTTTGACCTGGTCAAGGCCTTTCCGGCCGACAAGGTTCGTGACGCCATCAACGCCTTCCTGACGCCCGAGCCGATCGCCATCCTTTCGGCCGAAATCCCCGACGATCCCGACTTTTCGGCGCGTTTTTCGGCCACCGGGCGTATGTACCTGTTTCGCATCCTCAATCGCCGCGCCCCGCCGGCGCTGGAGCAGGGCCGGGTGTGGCACGTCAAGAAGCCGCTCGATGCCGAATTGATGCACAAGGCGGCACAAAGCCTGATCGGTACGCACGACTTCACGACCTTTCGCGATATCGAATGCCAGTCGAAATCACCGGTCAAGACCCTGGACATCGCCCGCGTCAAACGCATCGGCGAGGAGATCCACCTGGTCTTCGCCGCACGCTCCTTCCTGCATCGCCAGGTGCGCTCGATGACCGGCACCCTGGTCGAGGTCGGCCTCGGTCGTTGGGATATCGGCGATGTCGCCAAGGCGCTCGCCGCCGCCGACCGCAAGGCCTGCGGCCAGGTCGCCCCGCCGCATGGCTTGTGCCTGACGCACGTGACGTACGAAGCCAATCCGGATTTCGAGAACCGTAGTTCGATTTAGAAGCAAAGTGTTTTAGAAAGCGTCCGCGGGAGGCGCTTTCTTTTGGCGTTTGGAGTCTCGGACAAACCAGAAAGTTAAACCACTCACCAAACCTATTCCGCCGTAACGCAGATAGCTCAAGACGACCTCAAAAATCGGTTTGGCCGGGGTTGGATCGTATGGATCGGGCAGGAGAGCGGGTTCAACGGTCAAAACCAGGAAGCTCACCAGACATCCGACAGCCGCTCCTGCGATTGCGCTTGTCCAGGCGTTGGCGCATCTAAAGCGATTGGCGATCAGGAATGCCGGTAGGCCGAAGAGGGCTGCGAGCATTCCACTGCCCGCGAGACCAAAACCAAAGAGCTCTATCGTTGCCCAGGAGAAAGGATTCTCGGGCGGCGGATAGCTGGTGGTCATTTCAATGAGCTCGGCCAGAAACGTCGCTGTTGCCGCGGACGCCAACAGTGCCAAGAACAGTCTCATAACTTCCCCCCTCAAAAGACGACAGATTACCCCAAAGCAAATGTCTTGAAATAGGCTTCGATCAGGGCCTGGTAGGCTCCCGTTAAGGTCCGCAAATCGTCGACCGATACGCATTCATTGATCTGGTGCATGGTCTGGCCGACCAGGCCGAATTCGACCACGGGGCACAGGGCGCGGATAAAACGCGCGTCCGATGTGCCGCCGGTCGTTGAGCGATCGGTTTCCAATTCCAATTGCGCCTGGATGACCTCGGCGATCAGGTCGACAAAGGCGCCCGCCTCGGTCAGGAAGGCCTCGCCGGAAATCCGCGCTGTGCAATCGATCTGCGCGCCGGTGCGTTCGGCCGCGTCCTTCGCCAGGCCTTCCATCCACGCCTGCAGTTGCGCGCCGGTATGGGCCGGGTTGAATCGGATGTTCACCCGCGCCGTGGCCGACTGCGGGATAACATTGGTCGCGGTATTGCCGGTATCGATCGTGGTGATTTCCAGGTTCGACGGCGGAAACTGATCGTAGCCTTCATCCAGCACGCGGCCTTTCAGCGCGCCCAACAGGTCGACCAGGACGGGCAGGGGATTGAGCGCGCGCTGCGGATAGGCGACGTGGCCTTGCTTGCCGGTGACGGTGAAGCTGGCATTGATCGAGCCGCGCCGGCCGACCTTGATCATGTCGCCCAGTTGCGCGCTGCTGGACGGCTCGCCGACGATGCAGTGGTCGATGACCTCGCCGCGCTGCTGGAGCCAGTCGACGACGCGCTTCGTACCGTCGGTGGCGTCACCTTCCTCGTCGCCGGTGATCAGGAAGGACAGGCTGCCAGGTACATCCTTAACCTTCGCCACGGCGGCGATCCAGGCGGCGATCCCGCCCTTCATGTCGACGGCGCCGCGACCGATGACCGCACCCTCATGGATCTCGGCGCCGAACGGATCGTAGCGCCAGAGATTGCGCACACCGGTCGGCACGACGTCGGTATGGCCGGCAAAGCAGAGGTTGGGCGAAGCGTCGCCCCGGCGGGCATAGAGGTTCTCGATTTCGCCGAAACGCAGGCGCTCGCAGCGGAAGCCCAGCTGCTCCAAGGCGCGCTGCACCACATCCATGGCGCCTTCATCACGCGGCGTGACCGAAGGGCGGGTAATCAAAGCCTGGGTCAAGGCGACGACGTCGAAAGGATCGGAAGAGCTCATATCAGCCATTTAGGCCGAACATGATCCGCGCGGAAGCCCTATTTCATACCGCGAGTCGATGACAGCGCCGGACGCAACGCCATCAGATCGTTGGTCCGAACCGGGGCCGGCTCTGTCTGGGCCAGGGCCGGGGACTTGCGCGCCTGGCCGTCGGATTCGAAATGGAGCGGCGAGGTATTCATCGCCAGGGTTTCCGGATTGCCGTTGTTGTCGGTGCGCTTGACGTCGGCCATGGCGATCATGGTGTCGATCTGGTGCTCGCGGTCGCGGAAGGCGATCATGTCGGCGCCGCCCAGGGTCCCGGAGTCCGGCACCTTGGCGCTCTTGGGGTCGATCGGCACATGGTCGTGCCACACTTCGAAGTGCAGGTGCGGGCCGGTCGAGCGGCCGGTGGTGCCGACATAGCCGATGATATCACCCTGGTGGACGAACTGGCCTTCATGGACGGCGATCGCCGACAAGTGGCCGTAGCCGGTATCCCAGTCCTTGGAGTGCGAGATGCGGACCCAGCGGCCGTAGCCGCCCCACCACTTGGCATCCTGGACCACACCGTCGCCGGCGGCTTGGATCGGCGTACCGACGGGGGCAGCGAAGTCGATGCCGGTGTGCATCTTCATGAAGCCCAGGATCGGATGGAAGCGCATGCCGAAGCCTGACGAGACGCGCGCCCCCAGGATCGGCGTCGCCAGCAGGAAGCCCTTGATGTTCTTGCCGTTCTCGTCGAAGAACTCGATATTCTGGTCGCCCTTGGGCTGGTAGGAGTAGAAGCGGTCGACGCCGGCCTTGGTCTGGATTTCGGCATACAGCAGGTTGCCGGCCTGGACGGTGCGGCCGCTTTCGGTGACCTTGCGGTCGAAGACCAGCTTGAAGGTGTCGCCCGACTGAATATCGCGTTCGAAGTCGATCTTGTTGGCGAATAGCTTGACGATCTGGGTGGTCAGGGACGGGGTAGCGCCCAGCGCCAGGGCCGAGGTGAGCAGCGAGCCGTCGACCTGCCCAATGGCGACCCGGCGCTCGTCGCGCACGGCTTCTTCCAGCGAGCGCAGGCGCATCTCGCCGTCGCGCGACGTGGTCAGGGTCAGTTGCTTGGCCCAGTCGGTGCGGACCGTCAGGCCCAGCAGTTGCGCCGGCTGTGTCGCGGCCGCGCCGATCGGCTTGGCGATCGCCGCCTCGACGGTCTGGCCGGACTTGAGGGTCGCCAGGTTGTAATGGCTGGATAGCAGTTCGACGGCCGCCTTGGCTTCACCCGGCGCCACGCCGGCATCGACGACCGCGTCGGCCAGGCTCTGGCCGTCCTTCAGCGCGATCGGCACATCCACCGGCTGGCCGTAGCCCGGGCGCACGGCGGCCTCGGCATAGGCCTGGGTTTCCAGCGCCATCGCCGCCCCGGGATCCATCGGCGCCGCCTGGCCGGCCAAGGGCTGGACGACATGCCAAAGCAACGTCCCGACAGCCAGGGCCGTACCCGATACCAAAAGCATCGGCGTCAGTCGTATCGGTTGCCTGCGAGGGTCGAGTTGCGGCATTCGAAAGGGGGGTCCGGTTAAGCTACGATCAGAGGTTAAAGACACAGGTGGTGAAGGCGGCGCCACCTTGGGTGGCTTTTAGGCGAAGGCTTTTTTTGGTTCACCGCCGATTTTCCGGTTGCGAACCAAAACGAACACTTACAAGAGACACCGACATCCGATCACGACGCCTGCGTCGCTTGTGGCCGATTGGGCCGGGATGCAGTCCGTTACCTTTGGGAGGCTGCACCATGATCTGAGTCTGAACGCTTGTAAAAGGGTCTGCATACTGCGCAATAAGGCCAAAATGAGGCGTGGCTTTTGCCCCCCTTCAGGCGAGAATTTGCGCGCCGTCTTAACCTTTTATGGTTAAGATTCGCCTTAAGAATGTTTAACGAAACATTTACAATTATGTTCCGAATCCGGAGCTTCGCGACATACCCACAGGGGTGGGTAGATCGGCCGCCATGTGGCCTCGACCGGGCGAGCTCTGTGGATAAGCGCCCAAGGGGCGGCGCAAAGGGCCGGGTTTGTGGGCTTTACAGGGACTTTCATTAAAAAACAAAGTGAATGTGTCCACAATTTTTAACGAGTCTCGGCCATGATCGGCGGCCTTAAAGACGGCGCCTGGCAGAAAGCTGAGACACCCCACCGATGCGCGACACCCCCGCGTTCGACGACGAGGATTTGTGGTTTCCCGCGCATATGAGTGCGGGGGACAGCTTTTCTCGTCCACTGGCCGCCGACGGCGCCGCCATGGGGGCGGGCGCCGAAGATGACGGCATCGGCTTGCCGCGCCGCCGGCCGGGGACCGGACCTGGCGGGCCGCGCAAACGCAATCCTAAAAATAGCGGCATCAATCCGTCGAGCTGGCTGTGGCTGACCCTGTGGGGCGCGGCCGCCCTGGGTATTGCCACCTATGCGGCGCGCAAGGAAATCGCCACCGAATTGGCGCAAGGCTGGCTGAAAGGCCAGGGGGTGCCGGCGCAGCTGCACTTCGACGCCCTGTCGCTGGATCATGCCAGCGGCCGTTTCATGCTCGGCGATCCGCAGCATCCCGACGTCAGCGTCGGTCGCTTCGACGCCACGTTCAGCCTCAATCCCTTCGCCTCCGGGGGCCGGCCTTCGCTGCGGCTGACCCAGGCCCACCTCGACCATGTGCTTGTCCATCTGTCCTACAAGGACGGCAAGCTCGGCTTCGGCACGCTCGACCGCTTGGTTCATAACCTGTCTGTCGGGCCGAAAACGCCGAGCGCGCCGCCAAAGGACATCACGCTCGAAAACGCCGAGGTCGTGGTCGACAGCGATTACGGCGTCATACGCGGCCACGGCGGCGCCGCGCTGCGCGACGGCCGTCTAAGCTATCTGTCGCTGAAATTGCCGGCGGCACGTCTCGATGGCGCCCACGGTGGCGGCGATTTCGGCGGCGGCGACATCCTGGTCCGCCCGGCGGGCGAAAGCCAGCTGCAGGTCGAGGCCCGGCTGAACGCGGCCCAGGTCGATCTGCATGACGGCAGCCGCGTGGTCGAGGGCGAGGGCGCGCATCGCCTCCAGGCGCAAGGCTTGGGGCTCGACCTGTCGGCGCGCGTGCCTTACGGCGACAATGGCGTCCTGTCCGGCCCGCTCGATGCGGTGCTCGCCGTGACAGCCCGGGACTTGCGCGGTAAAGGATTGGTGCTGGCCGACGGTGAAACGCGTCTCAAGCTCGACGGCCGTCTGCACGACGGCGCGCAATATGACGGCGCCGCCGATATCCAGGCGACCGCCGGGCATGTGAATGCCCAGGGCGTCGACGTGCATCAGGCCACGGTGTCGGCCTCGGGGCTCGATGTCCATGTCGCCTCGGGATCGATCCGTCTGAAGGGGCCGGTCCGCGCCGGCGCCGGCCGGATCCGTCGGGCCGGGATGGCTGCCACCAATGCGCATCTCAAGGCCGACCGGTTCGAATGGACCGGTGACACCGCCGGTAGCCACGCCGATTTTGCCGGTACGGCGACCGCAGGCAGCGCCGATGCCGGCGACCTGACGCTCAGCCAGGCCCATGCGACGGTGGACGCCGCTTTGGACAGCGATAACGATTCCGGCGCCTGGCATCTCAAGGCCCAGGCCGATCTCGACACCGGCGGAAGCTATAGCGGGCTGCACGCCCTGGCGCGTGGCCGCACGACGGACGACGACATCGCTCGCCTTGGCCGCGGCCTCGACCATTTTCAAGCCCATGCCTCGGGCGTGACCCTGACCCTGGAAGGGCAGGGCGACGCCGCGCCCGACATCGACCTGCGCCTGAAAGCGCCGATTGCGGCCACGCTCGACGGCGGCCTGACGCTCAACCTCACGCCGCGCGACGGCGCACCGCTTTTGGCCAGCCACGCCATGGGCGGCTTCGCTGTGACCCTGACGGGCGGACCGAAGATCGCGCTCGACCTTACCAATCTGACCTTGTCGTCGCGCGGAACCATTGGCGGAAACTATAGCCTCGACGGCGCGTTCACCGTGGCGCCGGTAACGGGCGCTGTGGTTTCGGCCAAGGGACGGTTCTCGACGGGCGATGGTCTGGCGGTCACCCTGTCGCAGCCGCTGGTCTTTTCGGCGCAGTCGGCCCAGCTCGGCGAGACGGTAACGCATCTGTCGGGGACGTTCACGCAGGGCGGCTCGCCCTTGCTGCGCGTCGATGCCGGCGGCTGGCGGTTGGACGGCGCAGTCTCCGGGCTAAGCTTGCAGGCGCCCAATGAGCAATTGGCCCTGAGCGACGCCCATGGCGCCGTTTCGGCCTTTTCCATCGCCGGCAGTCCCGTCACAGGCCTGAAGGCCGGGCTCGATACGGCGGTTCTCAACGACACCGCGCCCGACCAGCGCTTCCATACCCTGGTGCTGAGCGGCGGCCTGACCCAGGACGCCCGCGCCCTGACCGGACGCTTCACCGCCGCGGCAACGGTCCGCGGCAAACCGGTCCCGGTGGTCGCGATCGCGCTCGACAACGACAATGCCACCGGCCGTGGGCAATTGGGCCTGCACACCTTAGGGCTGACCTTCGCGCCCGGCGGCCTGCAGCCGCGCGATCTCAGCCAGATGGGCACGGCCGTCCTGGCCAAGAATGTCTCGGGCGGGCTGAGCTTTGACGGCGCCTTCCGTTGGGAGGGTCGCAAGACCACGTCGTCGGGTGTGCTCAAGCTCGACGGGCTGAGCTTTGCCGGCGCCGTCGGCACGGCGCAGAACCTGACGGGCGAGATCGACTTCACCTCGCTGGCGCCGTTGCAAAGCGCGCCGGGCCAGGTGCTGGGCATTTATCGCATGGATGTCGGCCTGCCGCTGAGCGACCTGGCGATGAGCCTGCAGTTCCAGGGCGACCGCATCGCCATCGAAAAGGCCACGGTCAATACGCCGGGTGGTCCGGTGCGCCTGGAACCGATGAGCGTGGCCTTCGATCCGAGCGTGCCGATCAGCGGCGCCGCCAGCTTCGACGGGCTCGACTTCGGCAAGGTGATCGCCACGACCGGCCTGTCGAACAGCCTGACCTTCGAAGGCAAGCTGAGCGGCCGTGTGCCGTTCTCGATCCTGGGCGGACACGTAAGCTTCGCCGACGGCTGGATGCGCGCCGACGGCCCGGGCACGATTTCGATCCAGCGCCAGGCGCTCACGGGTGTGGCGGCGTCAGGCTCGGTCACCGGCGACGGGCAGGCCCAGGCCGCCGCGCTCGAACCGGCGTTCAATCCGTTCCAGGACCTGGCCTATCAAGCGATGGAGCACCTGCACTACGACCAGCTCGACGCGAAGATCAATTCGCAGCCGGGCGGGGTGCTCGACACCACCTTCCATCTCAAGGGCCGTTTCGCGCCGCCACAGGCGCAGAAGGCCCAGATCAGCCTGCTCGACTACCTCAACGGCACCTGGACGCAAAAGCCCCTCAAGCTGCCGTCGGACACGCCGGTCGAGCTGACCCTGGACGTGCCGGTCAATCTCGACGACATCCTCGATAGCCTGGCGCAGTTCAGCAAGTAGCGTGGTCGACCGTGAGGCTGTAAAGCAAGAAACCCCACCACCACTCGCTTCGCTCGCGGTCCCCCTCCCCAGCAAAGCTGGGGAGGAACGAGAAAGCAATCGATTGCTTTCTCGCTACCGTTCAGTTGCGGTTCAGCCTATACGGCCTAGCGTCATGCATCAGTACGGGGAGTTACGATGAACAAGACGATTCCAGCGCTCGGCGCGCTGTCCATGGCGGCCGGATTGGCCGCCTGCACACCTTCGGTCAATGTCAATGTCAACCTGGCGCCGATCTACGCCAAGCTCGACGTCAATGTGAAGGTTCAGCTCGATCAGGACGTCAAGGCCCTGGTCCAGCAGAACCCGAACCTGTTTTAAGGGGAACCCCTCATGCGCACTGTCCTGAAAGCCATAATCGCCGCCGCCCTGATCGCCGGCGCCTCCGCCTCCGCCGCCATGATCGCGACGCCCGCCTCAGCCGACCTCGTCGCCTCCAAGGCCCTGGTCGACGCCGCCAAGGCCAAGGGGATCGTCGGCGAGAAGTCCAACGGCTATCTCGGCTTCGTCGCGGCGTCTTCGGACGCGGGATTGAAGACCGCAGTCGACGAGATCAATGCCGGCCGCCACGACGTCTACGCCCAGGCCGCCGCCAAGAACGGTGTCTCCGCCGATGCCGCCGGCCAGTCGGCCTTCAGCAATGTCATCTTCCCCAAGCTGCCGGCGGGGGAATTCTACCAGAACGCCGCCGGCGCCTGGGTCCAGAAATAGGCATCGGCTATCGGTCGTTCTTTTAAACCCTCCCGCGTTTCGGGAGGGTTTTTTCGTTATTTCGCCGCGCCTTAAGGCGAATGTAACCCTAACAAGTCCATTTTACCGCCAGCGCCCGGGTTCTCGGGGCGGGTTCGGAATGGCAGAATGGCCTATTCATTTACCCTGGTGCGCGCGCCGCAGGCGTCGCTCGACCAGATCATAAAGCCCCAGGACTTAAAAGCCCTCACGTCCCTGCGCTTTTTCGCGGCGCTGTGGGTGGTGCTTTACACCTATATCAACGAACTGAAGATGGGCGTGCATTTCGGGCTGATCGATCACGGCTATCTCGGCGTCGACCTGTTCTTCGTGCTGTCGGGCTTTATCCTGAGCCACGTCTATCTCGAAGAGTTCGGGGCAGGGCGGTTCAATTACGCCACCTTCATCACCCACCGCCTGGCGCGCATCTATCCGCTGCATCTCGCCACGCTGTTGTTCACCGTGCTGCTGCTCGGCATCGCCGCGTGGAACGGCGTGCAACTTGACGCCAATGCCGGCAACCCGGCGGCCCTGCCGGCGCATCTCCTGCTGGTGCAGGCGTGGGGGCTGGCGCCGACGGCGTCGTTCAATCATCCCTCCTGGTCGATCTCGGCCGAGTGGTTCGCCTACCTGTCGTTTCCGGCCGTGGCCTTCGCCGCCTGGCGCCTGCGGGCGCGGCCGATGCTGGCCACAGGCCTGTCGGTCCTCCTGCTGGTCGTCCTCTACATCGCTTTCGACGCGGTCACCGGCTCACCGCTGACCCATGCGACCTTCCAATGGGGGGCGCTACGCGTCGTGCCGGCCTTCCTGCTGGGTGCCGCGCTTTACCTGGCGCGCCGGGCCGGTGCGGTGAAGCGCGAAGGCGTCGCCATGGCTGGGGCGATGGTTGCCGGCCTTATCATTGTGGCCGCCGGCAGCTATTCACGGGCGGATGTCGTGATTGTGATAGCCTGTGGATTGCTCGTCCTGTCGATGTCGGGACTGGGCCGCGACGGCACCGGTATCCTGTCAAGCCCGCTGCTGGTTTATCTCGGCGAAATCAGCTTCGCGTCCTACATGGTTTATGTGCCGTGGAAATGGGTCTATCTGAGGCTGGTCAACGGTTTGCTGGGTACCGACCATGCCCCCATGCCATTTATCTGGTGGTTCGCTGGACTCCTCGCCCTGGTGCCTATAAGTATGCTGGCGCACCACCTCATCGAGGTGCCGTGCCGAGGCCTGGTTCGCCGTTACGGGGAGAAAATTCTCGTGAGATTCGGCCCAAAATTCGCCCGTCAAGGTTAATTACTGACAGAATGGCGACAAAAAGTAGTTTGAAAATTTATTTCTTCGTTGTACCAAAGACACAGGAACAACAGCGCATGGATGGTTTTGCGTGAAGAATGCTGTGACGGCCTGCTTGTGTGCCGCGTTAACCTTAAGTGTCGCCAGCCCCGCTTTGGCGCGTCAGACACACCCGTCGGCACGGTCGGAACAATCGCGTTCGTCGTCGCCCTACCTCCAGTGCGTGACCTTTGCGCGTCAGGTGACGGGCATGCAGATCTTCGGTGACGCCTGGACCTGGTGGGAAAAGGCGACCGGCAAGTATGACGAAGGTCAGGCGCCCAAGCCCGGCGCGGTGCTCGTCTTCCGTTCGCAAGGCAAGATGAAGCTCGGCCACGTCGCCGTCGTCTCGCAGGTCATCACCGATCGCTACATCCAGGTCACGCACGCCAACTGGTCGCCCGTCGAAGGCCACCGCGGCCGCGTCGAAGAGAACGTCAACGTGATGGACGTCTCCGACAAGGGTGACTGGTCGAAGGTCAAGGTGTGGTACGGCCCGCTGAACGATCTCGGCACCACCGTCTATTCGACCTACGGCTTCATCTACCAGGCGGCGCAAAGCGGCCAGACCATGGGCCAGCAACTGGTTGCCTCGATCTCCGGCAACAAGGAAGCGCCGGAAGGCGCCAAGGTTGAAAGCGTGAAGGCCCAGGCATCCGCGACCCAGGTCGCCGTTGCCGAACCGGCGCCGGCCAACCTGCCGGAAGACCTGAAGGCGGCGCTTACGCCGGAAAACCGCCCGGCTGTACGTCAGCCCCGCGCCGTCGCCGCCAGCGCCCAGATCACCGGGCAATCGGCGCAACAACTGGTGTCGCAACTGAACGCCGGCCACGCCGTGACCTCGGCCGAGGCCCAGTCGCACGGCAACGAGACCCTGGCCCGCCCCTAACCGGCGCCGCTCCATATCGATATTAAACGATGTTGACCGCTATCAGGCGCTTAGACTGCCTTGAGGTGCCCCATCGTGTTGAGCCTGCATAAACCCGACCGGATCGACGACGCGGCGACGCCCGCGCTCGATTCTGGCATCGTCTGGTGCGACCTCTATAATCCGACCCGCGAAGAGGAAGTGAAGCTCGAAGCCGAGCTGGGCGTGCCCTTGCCGACGCGCGAGGACATGGACGAGATCGAAACCTCGTCGCGGCTCTATCTCGAAAAGGGCGCCGCCTTCATGACCGCCCAGGTCGCCTTCTTCGGCGGCCAGGCGCGCTTGCAGTCCGGCCCCGTGACCTTCGTCCTGGTCAAGGACCGGCTCGTCACCATACGCTATATCGATCCGGCGGCGCTGCGCATGCTGCGCGATCACGCCGACCGGGAGCCGGGTATGATGAAGACGGGCCAGGCGGCTTTTCTCAGCCTGCTCGAGGTCGTCATCGACCGCACCGCCGACCTGATCGAGAAGACCGAGGACCGTATAGAGGCCGTATCGCGCGGAATTTTCCGCACCCAGCGCGAGACGCGGCTGGAGGACGCGCTGGTCGAGATCGGCGACGCCCAGAACACCATCGCCCGGCTTCGCGACTCCCTGGTGTCATTGGCGCGCTTGACGGCGTTTGCCCATGGCCTGGAAGCCGATATTGTCGGCCTGCGCGACGGCGAGCTGATCGACTTTCGCGACCGGCTGCGCACCATGGCCCAGGACGTGACGTCGCTGTCGGATCACGCCAGCTATATCACCGGCAATATGTCGTTCCTGCTCGATGCGGCGCTGGGCCTGATCAGCGTCGAGCAGAACAATGTCATGAAGGTGATCTCGGTCGTCTCGGTGATCTTCCTGCCGCTGACCCTGATCGCGTCGATCTACGGCATGAATTTCGACGACATCCCCTTCCTGCACGCCAAGGGGGCGTTCTATGGGTGCATGGGCTTGATGGCGGCCACGGCGGCGGGCCTGGTCTGGTGGTTGCGCTCGCGGAAATGGATTTAGCCATTAGAGGGCGTTAGTCGAGATTTCCAAACCGCTCGCGGTTTGGCAAGCGCGACTGCGCGCCCGAGCTCATGCGAGGAGCCATGCGGCGCTTGAGCTCTTCTTAAGCAAAAATCACTCACGTTCCGTGAGCGTGTAATTACAGCCCTTGTCGCGGACATTGTCGACGTCGGTTTCCAGCATCCGCGCCCGCGTCAGGTCGGCATTCGTCAGGTTGGCGTGGCTCAGCACCGCGCGCGTCAGGTCGGTGCGCAACAGCCGCCCGCCGCCGAGGTCGAGCGGGCCGAGATTGGCGCCCTCCAACTGGGCATGGGCCAGTTTCGCCCCGATCAGCTTGGCGCCGCGCAGGTCCGCCCCGCGCAGGTCGGCCCGGCGCAGGTCGGCGCCGGCCAGGTTGGCGCCTTGCAGGTGAATGCCCTGCATGTCCATGCCGAAGAAGATGCTGCTTTCCACCGACACGGTCGACAGCAGGCGCTTGCTCATGCGCTTGACGAGACGGAAGTCGACTCCGGTGATGCTCTGGCGCGCACCGCTGGCGCCGCCGGTGCGGGCCCAGGCCTCATGCTGGTCGAGCAACTCTTCCAGAGGCATGTCGTCGATGAACACACTGATCGGCGCATCCAGCATGCCGGTGGTGTCGGCTTCGCGCAGGTTGCAGCCGCCGGTCGTCGTGCCCTCCATGAACGCGTCGCGCATCGTGGCGCCGGTGACGTCGGCGCCGGACAGGTCCGTGCCCTTGAGCATGGCGCCGTTGAGATTGGCCTTGCGCAGCTTGGCGTGCGACATGATGGCGCCCGACAGGTTGGCGTCCCGGAAGTCGGTCGATACGGCCATTGTGCCGGTCATCTTGGCGCCGCTGAGGTCGGCACCGGACAGGATGGCGTAGTCGAGTTCGCCCGGCCGGCGCTCATGCTTCATTAGGCGATAGCCTTCTCGGTCGTCCTTGAAGGCGATCTGGCCTTCGCGCAGGTCTGCGCCCATCAGCGAGGCCGCCGTCAGGTTGGCGCCGCGCAGGCAGGCGCCACGCAAATCGGCACGGTCGAGGCAGGCAAAGCGTAGGTCGGCATTGCGCAGGTCGCAGCCGAACAGGTTGGCGCGCATGAAATTGGCGTCGCGCAGCGAGGCGCCGTAAAGCCGCGCCCCGGTCAGGTTGGCGTCGCTGAGGTCGACACCTTCGAGCTTGATGTCGGTGAGATCGAGATAGGAGAGGTTGGCCAGTCGCCCACCGGGCTTGCGGGTCTTGAACATGGTGTGCAGGTCAAGCGTTTCACGCAACGACGAGGGATCGATAGGTTGCAGAGTCGCTGCGGACATGGGCGTTTCCGGGGGCTTTCCGAGGGGCGTTTCCAAGGCGCCGGCTGTATAGAATTGCCGGCGAGGGGGCTATAACCATGAGTTCGCTATGGGAATAGCTGAGTCGTGGATGTGACGATATACGCAAGCGGTAGCCATTTGCATATCGGCCGGTACCTAAACGCCCGGATCGTCCATTCCCGACGCCTTGTGTCGCCAAATGCGTCACTTCTTTTGCAGGTCGCGGACAGCGGACCCCAAGCGGCGCTGAGCGCACGGGCCATGCGGCGTTTGAGCTCTAATCAGTCCTGCTGGCAGGCGCCGCACAGGCCGCGGGCTTCCAGGGTGATGTGGTTGAGGCTGAAGCCGGCCTTGCCCGCGCTGGTCTGGATATCCGACACATTGGGGATGGCGATTTCCACGCTCTGGCCGCAGCAATCGCACAAAAGGAAGCCGGCCGTATGCTTTTCGTTGCGCGTCTCGCAGGCCACAAACGCGTTGAGGCTTTCGATGCGGTGGATCAGCCCCATCTGTTCCAGGAAGCTGAGCGCGCGATAAACCGTCGGCGGCTTGGCGGCGCCGTCGGGATGGAAGCGGTCGATGACGTCATAGGCCTTGACCGGCGCATTGGCTTCGAGGATCAGCTCGTAGGTGCGCAGGCGCGACGAGGTCATGCGCTCGCCGGCTTCGGTGCACAAAGCCTGGGCCTCGGCCAGGCGCAAGGCGCGCTCGTCGGGCTTCAGGTCGTGATCGTGATCGTGGGTATGGTCGCAGGCGTGGCTCATGCGCCCAAGGTAAGCCTTCGATGGTGATTTCGCAAGCCACGCGAAATGTATCGACGTGTCGTATCGGTCGTTACAGGATATATGTTATAGTGTTTCACTTTTCCGCTTGACGCCTTAGGGGTTATTCCATAACCGGAGTGCGTTGCAGCATTTTTTAAGCGGCCTTCGGGGCGGCACTTTTGGAGTTGAGTATGGGCAGGCGGACGATGAACAAGGCGGCGTGGCTGGTCGGCCTGTCGCTGCTGGCGCTGAGCGCCGGCGTCGCCCAGGCCCAAACCCAGGCCACGGCCCCTGCCAGCGACGACAAGCCCACGGAAGTCGTCATCCGCGCCCGCCGGCTCGACGCGGCCCAGCAAGCCATCCAGCCCGATATCGGCGCCTCCAGCTATTCGGTGCCCGAAGCCATCGTCAAGGCGCTGCCCGGCGGTGACGACGCTTCGCTGAGCACCGTGATCCTGCAGGCGCCGGGCGTCGCCCAGGACAGTTTCGGCCAATTGCATATCCGCGGCGACCATGACGGCGTGCAGTATCGCCTGAACGGCATCATCCTGCCGGAAGGCCTGTCGAGCTATGGCGAGGTGCTGAGCCCGCGCTATGCCCGCTCGATCGAACTGATCACCGGCGCCTTGCCGGCGCAGTACGGCCTGCGCACCGCCGGCATCATCAACATCACCACCCAGTCCGGCCTGAAGAGCGGCGGCGAAGTTTCCGTCTATGGCGGCAGCCATGGCGATTACGAGCCGTCGATCACGTATGGCGGCTCGAACGGCAACGACACCTTCTTCGGCTCGCTCAGCTACAAGCAGTCGCAACTGGGCATCGAAAGTCCCTATAATACCTCGACGCCGCTGCATGACCGCACGGCGCAGGTGATGGGCTTCGGCTATTACGACCACATCATCGACGACGACAGCCGCGTCGCCCTGATCGTCGGCGTGTCGGACCAGAGCTTCCAACTGCCCAATACACCGGGCCTGAACTCAATCACCGACGGCGATGGCTACAAGGTCAACGGTGTTTCGGAGTTCTTCAGCAACGGCCTGCAATCGCACCAGAAGGAGACGACAGACTACGTCATCGCCTCCTATCTGCGCACCATGGGGCCGGCAACCGCGCAGATTTCGGTCTTTACGCGCAGTTCCAAGCTCGACTACACGCCCGACTGGGACGCGGAGCTCGCCTTCAACGGCATCGCCCAGGCGGCCGAAAAGACCGACACGGCGGTCGGCATCCAGGCCGAAGGCTCGTGGATGGTCAACAACGCACACACGCTGCGCGGCGGCTTTATCGCGTCCAGCGACGACAGCAAGAGCGAGACGCTAAGCCACGTCTTCATGCTGGACGCCGACGGCGACCAGACGTCCGATATCCCGACCGTGATCGGCGATAACGGTCAAAAGACCTCGGACACGATCAGCCTCTATGTCCAGGACGAGTGGAAGGTCTTAAAGTCATTCGTCGTCAATTACGGCCTGCGCTACGACAAGCTGGACTCCTACCGCTCCGAGGACCAGTTGAGCCCGCGGATCAACTTCGTCTGGACGCCGGGGCTGGGCTTCACCGTCCATGGCGGCTATGCGCGCTATTTTACGCCGCCGCCCTATGAGCTGATCGCCACCAATACCCAGAGCAAGTTTGCCGGCACCTCGTTCAACATCGCCGGCCAGAACGATCTGCCCTTTGCCGAGCGCGACAACTATTACGACCTGGGCGCCGAGGAAAAGATCGGCCGCAACATCACCATCGGCATCGACAGCTATGAGCGCGTGGCGCGCGACCTGATCGACGAAGGCCAGTTCGGCGCGCCGATCATCCTGACGCCGTTCAATTATAAGTACGGCCGCAACAAGGGCACCGAGTTCACCTTCAACTACGACGGCGGTGCCTTCACCTACTACGCCAACCTGGCCATCGCCAAGGCGCAGGGCGAGGATCTCGTCTCGTCGCAGTTCAACTTCTCGCCGGATGAACTGGCCTATATCGGCAACCACTTCATCTATGTCGACCACGACCAGACGACCTCGGCCTCGACGGGGGCGACCTACAAGATCGGCGAGACGCACCTGTCGTTCGACGCCATCTACGGCTCGGGCCTGCGCGCCGACGGCACGAACGGCATTCCCAACGGCGAGCGCCTGCCGGCCTATGTCCAGGTCAATCTGAGCGTCAGCCAGCACCTGGCCTGGATGGGCGGCGTCGATGCGCGGCTTGACGTGATCAATGCCTTCGACCGCGCCTACGAAATCCGCGACGGTTCCGGCGTTGGCGTCGGCGCCCCGCAATGGGGCCCGCGCCGCGGTGTGTTTGTTGGGCTGAGCAAGGATTTCTAAGGCCGGCGAGAGCCTGCTTTGGCTTCAGGAAGGCAAAGTCCCTTTCGGAAATTCCGGCGCCACCGGGCAAGCCTTTTGCACGACCTCGACGCGGACTATGTCGTTGCCGACTATGATAAGTCGTACCTTGCTATCGGGATGGATCGGGCCACCGTGAGACTCCGTCGTATGGAATGCCGGCGTATCCACATAGTCGGAATAGCTGAAGACACGCCCGCCGATCTCTATTTTCTCCAGGTCGTGCCCGCTCTCGGGCATAGGGTGGAAATACTGCAAGCAGCCCTCGACGATGGACGTTCGCCCTGTCTCTTCCGCCGATTTGAGAGATGACGTCTGCTGCAAGGTTCCATATAGCCACGTTGCCGAGATGGAGCCGGTAAACAGAAAGAATACCCAAGCGAATATCTTTCCTGCGACGCCCTTGGGCCCGTTGGGAAGATAACGATCGACGATCGCCTGTGGGGTGATCACGAGTACTAATCCGACGACAGGCAGAATGAGCAGCGGAAGCAGTGAGCTATCGAATGCCGTCGGCTGACCGAGCAGATCGAAGACGACCTTGTATTGTTGCAAATTCAGCCCCCATTTGACGCCGCGCAACTGTCCCTTGGTGGGCTTTGGGGCGGGGCCAATAACAGGCTAGCTTAAACTTCACCGGTCGAAAAGAGAGCTAAAGCTGAAACGGCTATGCACGTTTGCGCGAGCTTGCAGGGCATTTGAGAGCTAAAAAAGATACCCGGCTTGCCCGTGCGCCGGGGTTGGGCTAGAAGCGACCTTCACCTTCGCAATCCTAACCCTCTCAAGCGATCTCATGGCCGAACAAAACACCCCCGACGCAACGCTTTCCGGCAACGTGCTGTTCTACAAGAACCCGGAGCCGCTGAGCCCCGAGGCGCACGGCGCCATGGGCATTAGCGCCACGCCGCATCCGCACGCCTTCGTCGCGGAAACCAATGTCGTGCCGCTGACTGTGGCTGAATTCCCGGCCGCTTCGCTGAGCTATCCGATCGTCTTCATCGGCGAAGGCTACATGCCGGTGGCGGCCATGGGCCTGTCGTCCGGCCAGAACGTCTTCGTCTCGGCCGAAGGCAATTTCCGCTCGGACGCCTACCTGCCGGCCTTCGCGCGCCGCTATCCCTTCGTGTTCGCCAATGATGAACGCGAAGAGCGCATGATCCTGTGCGTCGACGTGCTGGCGCCGATGGTCCGCGCCGTCAATCCGGACGTGGCCTTCTTCGAGAACGGCAAGGCCACCCCCTATGTCGAAAACGCGATGCAGTTCTGCTCGGACTTCGAGCAGGAGCGCCGCCGCACCGAAAGCTTCGTCAGCCTGCTGCGCGAGCTGAACCTGCTGTCGCCGCGCGAAACCCTGTACCGTCCGCAAAATCCGGACGGCACGACGGGGGAACCGCAAAAGATCGCCGAGTACTTCGCGGTCGACGAGCAAAAGCTGGCTGAACTGTCCGGCGAAAAGCTGGTCGAGCTGCGCGACAACGGCGCCCTGACCCACATCTATGCGCACCTGAACTCGCTGCTGGCCTGGGACAAGCTGATCGCCCTGACGATCGAGCGCAATAACGGCGCCTCGCCGGTCAACTAAGCGTCGCTTCATGCGATGAGGAAAAGTCCCGGAGCGATCCGGGACTTTTTCGTTTGTCTCGCCGACAAGGCATCCTATCCCGGCAAGGCACTATGCGGTGTCCGCAGCGTCTTGTCGTGGTGCTTGCGCCGGATCTGGTCCATGGTCTCGGGCGTGTCGATCCGGGCCAGCTCGGCTTCACCGGCCTGCACCATCGACAGGTTGGCTGCGTGACACGCCGCGGCAAGGGTGACCATGACGCCGCCGACCTCCTGCGCCGGTTCGCCCGCCGGCCGGCTCCAGGTATAGGCGACAAGGTCGCGCGCCTGGTCCTCGGTCATGCCCAGCGCCTGGCACAGTTCGGCCGCCTCTTCGAAGAAGCGGAAACAGCGCTCCTGGAGGCTATTGGTGATATCGGCGCCAAAGCACGTCATCATCCATTCGGCCACGCGGGCCTGATAGGTCGATGGATCCATTTCGAGTATCCTTGGGCCGCGGCGCGCGTTACTGCGCTTCCGGCGCCTTGGGCAGGCGCTGGAAGACCGAGCGGGTCAGGCAGGAAAAGACCAGCCGGCCGGCTTCGTCGAGCAGGTCGTGCTGGGCGATGACCACGCCCTTGCTCTCGCCGACGGCGTCCTTGCCCATGACGGTCATGCGGCCGCGCAGCAGCTCGCCCGGCGGGGGATTGCGCGACCAGCGCAGTGCGTCGACGGCCAGGCGCTTGGTCTGCGGCCACGCGCTGGACGCTTCGGTTTCCAGCTTGGACCACAGCACGAAGATCAGGGCGTCGGGAACGCCTTCGGCCCGGTCCCAGTGCGGGGCGTAGGTCTTGCAGAAGGTTTCGAGTTCGGTTTCGGAAATGACGCCGGCGCCCAACGAGGCCCCCTGGCCGATCCACAAATCATCGAAGGCTGCGGGCATGGGATAACCGGGCTGTGAGGGCACGAAAGTCCGCCCTCATAAACCGAGTTGGGGTTTCGCGCAAACGGAGTTTGGCGGGGGCTGGTTTTAGGTAAAAATCGCGTCACGAACGACGCGGATTTGTTGAATTTTGGGGGCGGCTGTGTTTGTGTCACCAAGATAAAGTAACGAGGTCTCATGAGTTCCGAAACGCCCCCGAGTGTGATCGAAGACGACGCCTATGAAGGGGTTTATCACGGGCTGGGCGCAGCCGTGAAAGGGCGCCCGTCGGGTGACGCGCCGGCGGACCGCTTCCATCTGGCCGAAATCCTGAAGCAGACCCGCGAAGCCAAGGGCTTGACCCTGGACGAGGTGGTCGAGATCACGCGCGTGCGCCGGACCTTCCTGGAGGCGCTGGAACAGGCGGCTTACGACGTCCTGCCGTCGCGCGCCTTCGCCATCGGCCACGTCAAGGCCTATGCCAAGGCGCTGGGGCTGGACGAGGAGGCCCTGGCCGACATGTTCAAGATCGAGGTCGCCGAATCGGCGACCCGGCTGCACGCGCCGTCGGGCACGGCGATCGAGGACCTGAAGCCCAATTACCGGCTCTATGTGACGGCCGCCATGTGCCTGGTCGCGGCCATTGCCGTGTGGAACGTGCTGCAGCACAATCCCAACCTGCTGTCGTCCAAGGCCGCCGGACCCGGCAAGCTCGACAGCCAGCCCTGGGCGGCCGGCGTGCCGATGATCCGCGACGGCGTCGTCTATGTCACGCGTTCGGCGCCGGCGCCCAAGGACCAGGATATTCCGCCGCCCTACGTCACGCCGGGCCTGGAAGACGGCTTCGCCTCGATCTCGGCGGCCAGCAACCACGACCAGCAGGCGCCGGTGCCGGTGCAGGACGTCCTGGAGGCGCGCAAGTCGTTCAATCCGCGCGGCGCTGTCTATGGCGCACCGCCGGAGGGCTCGACCGTGACGGTGCAGGCGACCAAGAGCGTCAACCTGATCGTGCGCGGCGGCGACAACTCCGTCTATTTCGCCCATGAACTGGGCGAGGGCGAAGCCTATCGCCTGCCGTCGACGGCGCAGCAGGATCTGACGCTTGAGGTCTCCGATCCGACCGCGGTCGACATGTATTATAACGGCGAATACGCCGGGGCCCTGGATGGACCGACGTCGACCATCGGCCGGCTGAACCAGCGCGCGGCACAGCTGTCGGCGGCGCTCGACGCGCACCAGGCGGCCCAAGGCCAGGTCTCGACCCTCTACAAGGCGCCGCCGCCGGCGCCGGAAAAGCCGCAACCGACGGCCCATTCGGATGCGCCCATCCCCTACATGCCGGGCAAGGCGCTGGCGCCGGCTGAGCCTCACGCCACGCCCAAGGCGGCGAAGGCAGCGGCGTCCGCGGCCGCCACGGCGCCACCCAAGGCTGAGGTGCCTGTCAAAGCGGAGGCGCCTCCCAAGGCCGAGGCGTCGTCATCTGCCGCGCCGGCCGCGCCCGCGGCTGACACGGCGCCTCAGTAAGGGCCTTTTGGCGCCGCAATAAGTTATTACACTTGCCTTGTGCGGCGACATCGCAGTGCGATATTATAACTAGCTCAGGCCGCGTTATTTAGGCCGCAAGGACATCAAGCATGGACACCCAGCACCCTGCCGGCGCGCCAGACCATACCTCCCACGACCACACCCATGTCAGGCCGTGGCGCACCATCGAACGGCGCAAGAGCCGCCAGATCATGGTGGGCAAGGTCGCCGTCGGCGGCGACGCGCCGATCACCGTGCAGTCGATGACCAATACCAAGACCTCGGACGCCGAGGCGACCATGGCGCAGATCCGCGCCCTGGAAGAAGCCGGCGCCGATATCGTGCGCGTCTCGTGCCCCGACGTCGAATCGACGCGGGCGCTGAAGACCATTGTCCAGCACGCCAATGTGCCGATCGTCGCCGACATCCATTTCCACTACAAGCGCGCCATCGAGGCCGCCGAGGCGGGCGCGGCCTGCCTGCGCATCAATCCCGGCAATATCGGCTCGGCCGACCGGGTGCGGGACGTCGTCCAGGCAGCCAAGGACTATGGGTGTTCCATGCGCATCGGCGTCAATGCCGGGTCGCTGGAAAAGGACCTGATGGAAAAGTACGGCGAGCCCTGTCCCGACGCCATGGTCGATAGCGCCCTTTTCCACGCCAACATCCTGCGTGACCACGATTTCCATGAGTTCAAGATCTCGGTGAAGGCGTCGGACGTCTTCCTGACGGTCGCCGCCTACCAGCAACTGGCCGACGCCATCGATTGCCCGCTGCATATCGGCGTCACCGAGGCGGGGCCGCTGCGCACCGGCACCATCAAGTCGGCGATCGGCCTGGGTAACCTGCTGTGGGCCGGCATCGGCGACACGGTCCGCGTGTCGTTGGCTGCCGATCCGGTCGAGGAAATCAAGGTCGGCTTCGACCTGCTGAAGTCGCTGGGCCTGCGTCACCGCGGCGTCAACATCATCGCTTGTCCGTCGTGCGCCCGCCAGGGCTTCAACGTCATCGACACGGTAGCCAAGCTGGAGGAACGCCTGGCCCATATCGCCAAGCCGATGTCGCTGTCGATCATCGGCTGCGTCGTCAACGGCCCGGGCGAGGCGCTGTACACCGATGTCGGTTTCACCGGCGGCGGGGCAGGGGCCGGCATGGTCTACCTGGGCGGCAAGCCGGACCACAAGCTGAAGAACGACGACATGATCGAACGGATCGTGGAGTTGGTCGAGGCCCACGCGGAGAAGCTGTAGGCGCAATCTCTCCTCCCCATTTGGGACAAATGGGGAGGTGGCGCGGCGCTTGCGCGAAGCGCAAACGGGGCCGCCCGAGCGGTCCGCGACGGAGGGGTCACTTGCCGACGTCGGAGCAAGCGGTGCCGCCGGCAAGTGACCCCTCCGTCATCGACGCGCCCTGCGGGCTTGCGACGCCGCGCCACGGGGCGCCCCGCTCCCCATTTTAACAAAATGGGGAGGAGAAATTCGGGCTTACGCTCTTTTTAGCTCAAGCGGTTCGGTGATCGCCAGCTTGCCGGCCAGGCGGCCAAGCATGTCGTCGATGGCGTCCTTGGCGACCGGCTTCGAATAGAGGAAGCCCTGGATGATGGTGCAGCCGGCCTGGCGCAGGATATTCTTCTGGGCCCGGGTTTCGACGCCCTCGGCGACGATGTTCAGGTTCAACGCCTTGCTGAGCTTGACGATGGCGCGGATGACCGCTTCGGCTTCCGGATCGACGCCCAGGTTGGACACGAACGAGCGGTCGATCTTGATCTTGTCGACCGGATAGCGGCTGAGGTAGCCGAGCGACGAATAGCCGGTGCCGAAATCGTCCAGCGCGATCGAAAAGCCCATATGGCGCAGGTCGCGCAGCACGATCTGGGTCGAATGGTCGTCGTTGAGCAGCACGCCTTCGGTGATTTCGATCTCGATCTGGCCGGCGCCGATGGCCGCTTCGGCCAGCAGGGTCTTCACCGTCGACAGGAAGTCCGGTGTGCGCAATTGCGTCGCCGAGACATTGACCGCGACCTTCAGGCCGGGCCAGGTCTTGGCGTCGAGCATGGCGCGACGCATGACCATGTAGCCCAAATCGTTCATCAGGCCGCATTCTTCGGCCAGCGGGATGAAATAGGCCGGCGAGACCGGGCCGCGCTCGGGGTGGGTCCAGCGGCACAGCGCTTCGACGCCGACCATCTGGCCGAAATGATCGACCTGGGGCTGGTAGACGACGGTAATGGCTTCACTGTTGATCGCTTCGCGCAGGCCGGTTTCCAGCGTCTTGCGCAGCTTGATCGTGGCGTCCATCTCGACTTCGAAGAAGGCGTACTGGCCACGGCCCTGGTCCTTGGCGCGATAGAGGGCGAGGTCGGCCTGGCGCAGGGCTTCGGCCGGGTCGATATCGCCGGCGTGCAACAAGGTGACGCCGATCGAGCACGACGAAAACACCTGGCCGCTTTCCAGGTTGACCGTGCCGGTCAGGGCTTCGAGCACGCGCTTGGCCAGGCCCGCGGCATGATTGCCGTCCGACGTGCTCTGGATGATGACGAATTCGTCGCCGCCGAGACGCGCCAGGGTGTCGCTGGCCCGGATGATGCCATTGAGCTTGACGGCATTGTGACGGATCAACTCGTCGCCGGCCAGGTGGCCCAGCGTATCGTTGACGTCCTTGAAACGATCGAGGCCAATGCACATCACCGCGACCTGCTCGCCGTTGCGCTTCATGCGCTCGCACGCCTGGGTCAGGCGGTCGACGAACAGGGTGCGGTTAGGCAAGCCGGTGAGATTGTCGTGCAGCGCCATGTGCTTGGCCTTGGCCTCGCTGGCGATCAGGCCCTCGGCGGCCTTCTGGCTTTGATGCAGCAGCACCAGGGCGATCAGGCCCAGGCCCAGCGAGATCAACAGGATCGGACCCAGCGTGCGGATGAACAGGGTGCGCCCCGGCGTATCGGGCAGCCAGGTCAGTTCGGCCAGGACATGGCCGTCGTCGTCGCGGAAGACGACCGAGGCCGAGCCCTTGGGCAGGGCGTCGCCCGGCTTCAGGATCGAGATGTCCGACACCATATAGCGTTGCGACAGGGCGATCAGTTCGTGCTGGTTCAGCTCGTGGGCGCCGATGGCGGCGAACGGCGGGTAGTTTTCAAGCTTCGGGTCGGTCGTGCCGTCGGGCAGGATGAGGCTGGCGCCCATGATATAGATATGGCCGTCCATCGCGATCAGCTTGCCGACGTGGTTGCTTTCGGTGCTGGCCGACAGGCCGCGGGCGTGGCGCGATTGCCAGGTGTGACGCAACTGGGCGACTTCGGCTGAGGTCTCGCGCTGCAGGCTGGCGAAGACCTTCGGGTCGACCGCGTGGTCGTTGGCGTAGGCGGCCACGGGTTTGTCGCCGGCGTCGAGCAGCAGGCTCGATTCAAAATTCAGGAAATTCTGGAAGTAGCGGCCGATATTGTTGTCGACCCAATGCTGGTCGTACTTGACCGCGGTCGCCTTGACGCCATCGTCCCAGATGGTGATCGGCGTCAGCAGTTCGGAGTGGTCGTTGGCCATCTGGTCGAGGCCCATCTTCACCATGGCTTCCTCGCGGGTCCGCGACAGGCCGTCGGCCTGCTCGGCCCACACCCATAGCGAGCCGACCAGCGCGCACACCGCCACGACCACGATGACGGCCATGGGGGCCAGAAGTTTCAACTCACGTTTTTTGGACAGCACCAGGTCCTCATTCTGAGGGAGGATTTCAACCAGCTGATGAAGTTACACGTAAAACCTTAAATTCAGGCAAATGTGAAATCGCCGTAATTAGGATGGGGTTAAGGATTGTGTGTTCTTGGCGAGCGTCGTGGAATCGGGGATAAGGCCTTGCCTGGCAAGGCTTGGCGCGATATCGCCAGTCCTGCCGCCGCGTTCGTTTTAAGGACCCGTTCATGAAGCTTTTTGCCAGTTCGACTTCGGTTTTTGTCCGCAAGGTGCGCATTGTGATCCGCGAGAAGGGGCTGGTCGACCGGGTCGAGGAGGTCACCGCCGTGCCGGTCGAGGCGGCGCCGGACCTGGTCGCCGCCAATCCGATCTCGCAACTGCCGGCCCTGGTCGACGACGAGGGCAATGCCTGGGCCGACAGCAGCCTCATCGCCGCCTGGCTGGATACGCAAGGTGAGGGGCCCAGGCTTGTGCCGGACTACGGGACCGACGCCTATTGGCGCATGCGTCGCGTCGAGACGGCGGCATCGGGCATGAACGATATGCTGGCCAGGATCGTCTATGAAAACCGACGGCCGGAAAACGAGCGTTCGCCCTTCTGGTTGAAGCGCTGGGAAAGCAACCTGGTGCGCACCTTTGCCCATGCCGAGACCCTGTGCCCGGCGGCCGATGTCTTCGACATGGGCACGCTGAGCTTGACCCTGGCGGCGACCTTTTGCGACTTTCGCCTGCCCGGTCTCGACTGGCGCGCCACGGCGCCGAAGATCGCGGCCGTGCAGGCTGAGCTCGAAAAACGCCAGAGCTTTATCGACACATACCCGAAACAAGTCTAATCGGATCGATCCAACCGAGAGACCCTCCCTTGATCCATCTTCCCCAAGCCAAGCTCGACCAGGTCATCGACCGCTTCCGCATGATCGAGGCGCGCATGGGCGCGGCCACCGACGGTGCGGAAATCGTCCGGCTGTCCAAGGAACACGCCGAGATCAAGCCGGTCGCCGACGCCGTCGAGCGCCTGGTCAAGGCGCGCGGCCAGGTGCCTGAGCTTGAGGAAATGGTGGCCATGGGCGACCCGGAGCTGTCCCCCCTGGCCGAAGAGGAACTGCGCGACCTCAAGGACAAGTTACCTGAGCTGGAGCATGGCGTCGCCCTGCTGCTGGCGCCGCAGGACAAGGACGTCAACGCTTCGGCCATTCTCGAAGTCCGCGCCGGCACCGGCGGCGACGAGGCGGCGATCTTCGCCGGCGACCTGTTTCGCATGTATAGCCGCTATGCCTCGACCCAGGGCTGGAAGGTCGAGGTCGACAGCGTCTCCGAAGGCGATGCCGGCGGCTACAAGGAAATCATCGCCTCGGTGACGGGCGACGGTGTGTTCGGCCGGATGAAGTTCGAGTCCGGTGTCCACCGCGTCCAGCGCGTGCCGGCGACCGAGGCCGGCGGCCGCATCCATACCTCGGCGGCGACGGTGGCCGTGCTGCCGGAAGCCGAGGACGTCGAGATCGAGATCCGCGACCAGGACCTGCGCATCGACACCTATCGCGCCTCGGGCTCGGGCGGTCAGCACGTCAACAAGACCGACTCGGCGGTGCGCATCACCCACTTGCCGACCGGCGTCGTCACGACGTCTTCGGAAAAGTCGCAGCACCAGAACCGCGCCATCGCGCTGCGCAACCTCAAGGCCCGTCTCTATGACATGCAGCGCACGGCGCTGGATGAGGCGCGCTCCAGCGACCGCAAGTCGCAGGTCGGTTCCGGCGACCGGTCCGAGCGCATCCGCACGTACAACTATCCGCAGGGGCGGGTGACGGACCATCGGATCAACCTGACGATCTATAGCCTGCCGGCCTTCATGGAAGGCGAGATGGACAATATGATCAATGCGTTGATCAACGAGGACCAGGCCGAACGGCTGGCCCAGCTCGAGGACGAGTTTAAATAGCAGGGAGAGTGCGATGAAGGTTTGGCTTAAGACGGTATGTGTGGCGGCGGTGCTTATGGTTCCGACCGTGTCCCACGCGGCGACGAAGATCCTGTTCGTTGGCAACAGCTTTACCTATGGCGCGAACTCCCCGGCCATGCACTACAAGGCCGATACGGTGCATGACCTCAACGGCGAGGGCATCGGCGGGGTGCCGGCCCTGTTCAAGGCCTTCACCCAGGAAGCCGGGCTCGACTACGATGTCAGCTTGGAAACCTCGGGCGGCAAGAATTTCGACTTCCACTACATGACCAAGCTCGGCCTGATCGACAAGCCGTGGGATGTCGTGGTGATGCAGGGCTATTCGACGCTGGACGCCAAGATGCCGGGCGATGCGACCAACCTCGTCAAATACGCCGTCATGCTGGCCGATGAGTTCCACAAGCAGAACCCCAAGGTCCAGCTGTGGCTCGACTCGACCTGGTCGCGGCCGGACATGACCTATCCGGACGGCACGCACTGGCACGGCCAGCCGATCGAGCAGATGGCGCTGGATGTGCGCAAGGGCTACGACCAGGCCAAGGCAGCTTCGCCGTGGTTCACCGGCGTCTTCCCGGTTGGCGAGGCCTTCAATCTCGCCATCAAGGAAGGTGTTGCCGATCCCAATCCCTACGACGGTATCGCGTTCGGTCAGTTGGATCTATGGGCCTGGGACCATTACCATGCCTCCGGCGCCGGCTATTACCTGGAGGCTTTGGTCGAGTTCGGTGCCTTGACCGGCAAGGATCCTTTGTCCCTGGGCGCGCATGAGCCCTGCGGCGCAGATATGGGCCTGTCGCCGACCCAGGCGACGGCCTTGCAGCAAGTCGCCCACGACATTCTGGCGCGATAGCAGCGGGCGTTAAAACCGCCTTGCCTGATTATGATTTCAGGGGCTATAGCGGGCCTGATTTTTTAAGGAGATTTCTCATGCCTACGCTCGTCCTGCTGCGCCACGGCCAAAGCCAATGGAACCTGGAAAACCGCTTCACCGGCTGGGTCGATGTCGACCTGACCGCTGAAGGCGAAGCGCAGGCCAAGCGTGGCGGCGAACTGATCAAGGCCGAGGGCATCGAGATCGACCTCGCCTTTACGTCCGTGCTAACGCGCGCCATTCGCACCTGCAACCTGGCTCTGGAAGCGGCCGGGCAATCCTACGTCCCGGTGACCAAGGACTGGCGTTTGAACGAGCGTCATTACGGCGGCCTGACCGGGCTCGACAAGGCCGAGACCGCCGCCAAGCACGGCGACGACCAGGTCAAGATCTGGCGCCGCAGCTATGATGTGCCGCCGCCGCCGCTGGGCGCGGATAGCACCTATGACTTCAATGGCGATCGCCGCTATGCCGGGGCGTCGTTGCCCGATACCGAAAGCCTGAAGACGACGCTCGACCGCGTCATGCCGGCGTGGACGGGCGAGATCGCCCCGGCTTTGACGGCCGGCAAGACGGTGCTGGTCGCCGCCCACGGCAATTCGATCCGCGCCATCATCAAGTCGTTGTTCGACTTGGACGAAAAGACGATCCTGGAAATCGAAGTGCCGACCGGCAATCCGCTGGTGGTCCATCTCGACCCGGCGCTGAAGCCGCAATGGGCCAAGTACCTCGACGAAGCCCGCGCCAATCCGCTGCCGGAAATCGTCGAGGCGTAAGCGTTTAGCCGGCCTCGGTTAGCCCCTCACCCGATCGCGTTCACTTCGTTCCGCTCTCGTCCTCTCCCCGTTGCACGGGGAGAGGGTTTTCTTTTGGGCTCTGCCCCCTGCTGTTGCCGATGACTAAAAATCAGCGATGTGCTATCAATAACCCTCTCCCCGCGCGCGGGGAGAGGACGGACAGCAAGCCCGCAGGGCGTAGATGTCCGGGTGAGGGGCTATCCATGCGGGGAAGACAACTCGGTCGCGTCAGAAGGACCCGTGCGCTTCGGCGGTCCGAGAATGACGCCGAAACCCAGATTTGGTGGGTATTGCGCAACCGGAACCTCAACGATCTGAAATTCGTACGCCAATTGCCGATAGGGCCGTATTTTGCCGACTTTGCCTGTCGCGAAAAGCGCCTCGTCGTAGAATTGGACGGTGCTCAGCACGAAGGCAATGCTAGAGATAGGATCCGCGACCACCATATGAACTTGCAAGGATGGTCCGTGGCGCGTTTCCTGAGCGGGCATGCACTTTCGCACACTGGTGAAGTCGAAGACACGATTGCTGCCATCTGCGACGGGCGAACAACACAATTGACTGAAGACTCAGACTTTCGCTTCTATCCAGCCATGACGCTAACTCAGCAAGACACCCACTACATGCGCCAGGCCATCGCGCTTGGCATGGCTCAGATGGGTCGGACTTGGCCCAACCCCTCGGTCGGTTGCGTGCTCGTCAAGGATGGCGCGGTCGTGGGCGAGGGCGCCACCGGCGACGGCGGCCGGCCGCATGCCGAGGAGGTCGCGCTCGATCGGGCCGGTGAAAACGCAAGAGGCGCCACCGCCTATGTCACCCTGGAACCCTGCGGCCAGCGCTCCACGGGCACGCCGTCATGCGGGCAGAAATTGGCCGAAGCGGGCGTATCCAGGGTTGTCTACGCTTGCGCCGACCCATCGCCCTATGCTTCGCACAAGGGTCCTCAGCGCCTGAGCGACGCCGGTATAATCGTCGAGCATGGGTTGTGCGCCGGCGAGGCCGAAATCCTGATCGAAGCCTTCGTCCATTGGCTGAATACGGGCCTGCCCCTGCTGAGCGCCGATAAATCCATACCGTATGACGCGGAATTCGTACGCGACGAAACCGTTGCTTTAGAAGACGATCTGAGGGCCTGGGGCGCCCGCGGCTATCGCCGATTATGGCAAAGAAGCCAATCTTAATCTTTATATGTCAATGTGTTCGCTCAGAATGTGAGTGGAAGTCCCGAACACGCCATGAACGCCACATCGGGCGAAAAACGTTATACCAAGCTGACGCAAGCGCAAGTTGACGCCATCTGTGTCAAGCATGAGCGCTTCTGGGCGGCCAAGCCCGGTGGCGGACGGGCCGTATTCGCCTGGTGCGACCTGTCGGGTCTCAGCCTGCGCGGCCGCAGCCTGGTCGACGCCGATTTCACCGCCGCTATCCTCACCGATGCCGACCTTGCCGGGGCTGTCCTCGATAAGTCGAACCTGTTCTGCGCCGACCTGCAACTGGCCAATCTGAGCGGCGCCTCGCTGCGCCGGGCCGACCTGCGCGGCGCCTGCCTGCGCGGCGCCAACCTGTCCAGCGCCGATCTGCACGAGGCCGACCTGCGCGAAGGCGCCCTGGCTCTGCCGGACAAGCAGACCGGTCTCGCCTATGTCGAGATTTCGATGCGCACGTCGGAAGCCAACTACGCCAACCTGCGCGGCGCCAATCTCGAACGCTCCAAGCTGTCGGGCATCCAGGCGATGAAGGCCGACTTTACCGACGCGGTGATGAAGTCGTGCAAGCTGGTGCGCGCCAACCTGAAACAGGCGATCATGGACAATGTCGACCTGGCCGGCGCGGACCTGTCGGGCGCCGACCTGTCGGGCGCCTCGCTGAAGGACGCCGTGCTGATCGACGCCAAGACCGACATGTGGCGGACCTCGCAGACCGACATGACCGGCGTGCTGACCAACAAGGCGGTTGGCACGGACGTGACCGCACTTCCCTATGGCGAGATGCTGCACGACCACGCCAAGTGGGTCGACAGCGTCGGCAAGGAAGGCAAGCCCTCGATCTTCAACAATGCCGACCTGCGCGCCCTGGGTTCGATCCGTAACCTCAACCTGACGGCCTTGTCGGCGAAAGAAGCGGTGTTCTACGGCTTGGACATGCGCGGCGTGCAGCTTCAGGGCGCCCAGCTCGAAGGCGCCGACCTGCGCAACTGCAATCTCAAGGGCGCCGACCTGCGCGGCGTGCGTATGCATAAGGCGAGGCTGGACGGGGCCAATCTCGAAGGTGTCAATCTCGGCGCCCTGGTCATCGGGGAAGGGCGGCTATTGCCGGCCGACCTGCGCGATACCCGGTTGCGCGGCTGTAATTTCACCAATGCCGAGCTGAAGCTGGTGAAGCTCGACGGCGCCGACCTGTCGCGCTCAAACCTGGAGGGCGCGTCGATGAACCTCGACCAGCTCGAACACGCCATCTGCATCGGCTTGAAGGGGCAGTTGCGCCAGGACCTTCCCAAGTCGGCCTAACCGATGGCTGCCGAGCAGCATTCATAGATACATATTAACAAAGACTGATGCGTTTATTTGGCCTTGTCGCCGGGCGCAGCCTTGTTAATTGCCTTTTGTATAAGGTTTTCGTACCTGGCGTCGAACAGCAAGGGCACGTATAGCTGAGGCATTCGCAGCTTCAGAGCAATCGCATAGTCATCCGTATGCTTGTCCGCGCGTTCTCTGGCCAGTTGCTGGCGAAGCTCTTCTGGGCATAGCACGCCGAGCGCCATCCAAAAGCACATCCATTCAGAAGTTGTCTGAGGGGATGGATCTGGGGAACCTGCGCTCAATTCCCCAAGTACTTTTTCAAAAATTTCACCAGTATCGGTCGCTTCTTTTGGATCATCAAAAATGTGCATCAGTTCTTTAATGTACACAAATCGATCCCAGCAGGTATTCATTCCCCGCGCGAGCACGATTACACAGCTTCCGTGCTGTTGGACTATGCGATTTTCCGCGTTCCTTGCTGACAAATAAAACCCTCGGCACTTAGTAGTGTCGAGGGTTGTCTTCATTGTGGCAACCCTATTATTACCCTTGAGCTGGAGGACACGATCTTTAATCGCGTTTCGCCCAATTTTGGGTTCAAGGGTTTGGCAATAGTCGTATAGCTCTTTGTAGCTCACTTATCCCGCCTAAGTCGACTAGTCCTCAAACTGATCGATTAGGTCGTAATCCCCGGATTCGATTTGCGCAAGAGCATTAGTCACTTCTTGGGCCACAGCCTCCCGCGTAGCGTTTCGATCGCTGCCCGGAAAAAGCTTTATATTCTCCACATGGAGAGCGGCCTCGTCAAAAAGACGACTCTTGGCGTAGTCTAATTGCGCTCCCATTTTAAACCTCCGTTTGGCCAAGGTGGCGACCTTGGCAATCTAACTTCAAGTGACCTTTCGCATGTGCAATCCTTGCACCATGCGCTGCGGCCGTCCTTTCCAGCTTTCGCTAGATCGAAATTGTACAAAACACCGACATGGCGATGCGTCCCACCGTCTTAATAGAAACCTGCCGCGCGGGCCCTCCCGTGCGGACGTTAGCAGAGTTTGGCAAAGAAACTTCTCACGAGAGGGAAAAAATCCTTGACAGTCCAAATTTGCTACAATTCAATTATAACTAGATATGGTGTGTACGTCAACGAAGAAAGGTTGACAGCTTTGTCAAAATTAGCTAGATGCGCGCCCCCGTATTTATTTAGATAGCATAAGTGCTATTTTCATTCCCACTTAGCAAGTGATTCCTCTGGCGAAGAGTGTATCCCCTGAGATGTGTGAAACAATTCGTGAACATTGTAGTGGGGCGCATCTATAATTGCTGCATCATGGGCCAAAGGTAGTCTTATTTTAAATCGAGATTTGATAGCTACTTCGGCCTAAAAGGGTAAAGCTATCGAGCACAATGCGAAATGTGAGTAAGCCAATATGCTAGATCGCATTGCTCCGTAATTTTGCGTCCCCTTGATGCGCATAAATATATCCTGACAAAAACTGGCAGTGGCTACCTCTACTTTGGGTCATCGGATCAAAAGGGAGAGTGTCATGACGGTCAAGGGAAGTTGCCATTGCGGCGCGTTTCGCTTCACGCTTAACGAAGCCCCGACACAGGTCACGCGTTGCACATGTTCCATCTGTTCGCGGCGAGGGGCACTGTGGGCCTATTACGCCCCCGAAGATGTCAGCATGGAAAGGCCGACATCGGACACGATTTACCGCTGGCAAAGCGAGATCGTGACCTGGCACTTCTGCCCACGGTGCGGCTGCACGACCTATAACGAGTCCCCGTCCTGGGTGGATAAAAAGCCGGATTTCGACCATCCGCGTCTGTCGATCAATGCTCGCCTGATCGAGGATTTCGACGTCGAGGCGCTGCCGATCACGGTCATCGACGGGAGGAACCAATGGTAAGATATTGGATGGCGGTGGCCTGCGCCGAACATGTGCGGCGTGGGCGGACAGAAGGCTTCGCCCAGGTCTGTCATGGCAAGTCGGCGCCTTTGAAACGCATGAATGCCGGCGACGGTATCGTCTACTACTCCCCGTCGCAAAAGATGGGCGAGAAGGACGGGTTCCAGAGCTTTACGGCGATCGGTACGGTCCGGGCGAATGATCCGTACCAGGTCGAGATGTTTCCGGGCTTTACGCCCTATCGCCGCGACATTGATTGGTTGGAGGCGGCGGAACAACCGATCAAGCCGTTGCTCGACTGGCTCGATTTTACACAGGTCAAAAACTGGGGCTATGCATTGCGGCAGGGCGTTATCGAAATCCCGGCGGTCGATTTCGAATTCCTGCAGCATGTGATGACCCAAGCCAAGGTCGCGGCATAAAAAAACCTCCCAGGCAAGGAGGGCGGCCCAAGGGAGGGGAAAAGCCGCACGCATCCTTGCCTGGAAGGCAGGGGAATTGGGGAGACACAAGAGAAGAGGGGGCGAACCGGAACGCCTATTCCGGCTCGCATTAGATAGCCTTACTCGGCGGCTTGCAGCACAGCGGCACTGTCATTTGCGTTGCGAATGGCGATCTGCTTCGGCTTCTTGGCTTCCGGCACTTCGAGTTGCAGCGTTACCGAGAGCAGGCCATTGGCCAGTTCGGCGTCCTGGACGCGGATATGGTCGGCCAGCTGGAAGCGGCGTTCGAAGCTGCGCTCGGCGAGACCGCGGTGCAGGAAGGTGCGGGCGCTATCGTCGCCGTCCTTCTTGCCGGTGATGCTGAGCACGTTTTCCTTGACCTCGATGGTCAGTTGGTCCGGGCGGAAGCCGGCGACGGCGATTTCGATGCGGTACGCATCGGCTTGCTCGTCATTGTCCTTGGCCAGGCGCTCGATATTGTACGGCGGCCAACCGGGCGCAGCCGAGGCGGCCGAAGCGCTGTCGAGTAGGTTGACCAGACGGTCGAAACCGACGGCGGAACGATACAGGGGGGAAAAATCGATGGCGGTACGCATAGGGGCTCTCCTTCAAGAAGCGAGGCCTTACGGACGCCTGTTCCCATCTTTGTCGCACTTCTTATCCGAAAAGTGGGGACCACTTTTCAGGAAGTGCTTGGGCAGGGCGCGTGTCCGTAAAGATTTGATTTTGAACAACATCCACGTCCCCGGGGTGGGCAACGTTGCCGTTCAAGAAGGCCCGGTGTGGCGCCTTCGTACTCTGATTTGGGGGTAACTTTCCCGCGTTCAAGAGGCCGTTTTCGAAAATTCTTCGTCGATCTCGCCGGCCGTCAGCAGGGCATGGTGGTGGTCCTGCTCGGCCAGGAAGCGGACAGCTTCAAGCGCCGCCTGGCAGCCCATGCCGGCGGCGGTCACCGCTTGGCGGTAGACATCGTCGGTGACGTCGCCGGCGGCGTAGACGCCCGGGATCTTCGTCTTGGGCGTTCCCGGCTCGACGACGATATAGCCGCCGGTCTTGGTTTCGAGCTGGCCCGAGAAGACTTCGGACGATGGCGCATGGCCGATGGCGATGAAGACGCCGTCGAGGTCGATGACGCGGTACTCCTCTTCTTCGTTGCCCTTCGTGCTCTTCAGCCGCACGCCGGTGACGCCCATCGGGTCTGTGTCGCCCAGGATCTCGTCGATCTGCACGTTCCAGATCGGCTCGATCTTGGGATCGTTGAGCAGGCGCTCGACCAGGATCTTTTCCGCGCGCAGTTCCTCGCGGCGGTGCAGCAGGTAGACCTTCGAGGCGAACTTGGTGAGGAACAGCGCCTCCTCGACCGCCGTATTTCCGCCACCGACCACCGCGACGACCTTGTTGCGGTAGAAGAAGCCGTCACAGGTCGCGCACGCCGAGACGCCGAAACCCTGGAAGGTCTTTTCCGAGTCGAGGCCCAACCACTTGGCCTGGGCGCCGGTGGCGATGACGACGGTCTCGGCCAGGAATTGCGCGCCCGATTCGGTGGTCAGCAGGAACGGACGGCTGGACAGGTCGGCCGAGGTGACGATCTCGCCGATGATTTCGGTGCCCATGTGCTCGGCCTGGGCGCGCATCTGGTCCATCAGCCACGGGCCCTGGATGACCTCGGCAAAGCCCGGATAGTTCTCGACATCGGTGGTAATGGTCAGTTGTCCGCCGTCCTGCGGTCCCGTGAAGATCACCGGCGACAACAGGCCACGCGCCGAATAGATGGCGGCGGTCCAGCCGGCGGGACCGGTGCCGATGATGGCGCAACGGACGGGGCGGGGAGCGGACTTGGCGGCTGATTTGGACATGACGGACTCGCAAAAGTTAACGGCCCCTAGATAAGAAGCCGGAGTGCCATTGTCATGCAGATTCCAAAAAACCTCATGTTTTTTGGCAAGCGCGCCAGGAAACGCTCTTTGGGCGCCCGAGCGAGTGCGAGGAGCCTCGCGGCGCTTGAGCGCCAAACAAAGTTACGTATTCACCGATCGCTCGGGAAATTTGGCGTTGAAAACCTCCAGCACCTTGCGGGCGGCGCGGGCGGTTTCATCGAGCGGCGCGTAGGTCCATTCGGCCAACTCGCCGGTGAACGGCCGGGTAATGCCCTTGTCGCGCAGCGCGCGGTGGAAAAGGTCGAACTTGCCGCCGGGGCGCAGGCGGTCCATGGCCAGGACGTGCACGGGTTTGCCGGTCACCCCGGCTTCGGCGGCCATATTGACCGAGTCCTCGGTGACCAGGATTTGATCGGCGGCGTCGAGGAAGGCGAAATAGGGGTTTTCGCCCTGGCCGTCATAAATCTCGCCGGGCAGGTCGCGCAATTGGTCGCTGAGTATCCGTCGTGCCGCCTCGGGCGTACGCCGCGACAGGCTGAGCAGCAAGGAACCGCCCGACGCTTCGACGGCGCCGCGCAGGTCCTGCGCCAAGGCCGCAGCGCGTTCGGGCGTCAGGTCATGGCTCTTGGAGCGGCCGCCGATCAGGGCGGCGATAACCGGATGCGGCAAATCCGCCAGGCGGGGCATCCAGGCGGCGCCGTCGTGCGTCAGCCGCGCCCGTGTGACGCGGTTGGTCGAGCCGAGCAGGGAAAAGGTGTTGGCGCCGGACACGTCGTCGTGCTCAGGCGCGATGACCAGGTCGAAGGCCGAGACGTCGCCCGGGTCCTGGAGCTGGACCACCAGGGTTTGGTCGCCGGTGCGGGCGCGCAGGCGGCGGCTATGGGGCAGGGTGGCGCGGCCGGCGGCGATCCAGATATCGGGCCAGGGCGCGGCGATGCGGTCGCTGCCGGGCGCCAGCATGGCGTCCGGCCACAGTTTCAGCGCCGTCGGCCAGCGGTCGAAGACCGGCGCATAGCGCAGGGTTTTGACGACGATATGGGCGGGCGCCAGGCGCGCGACCGCCTCAGCCAGGCCCAGGACCTGGTTGGCGATGCCGGCGCGGCCGTCGGAGACGGCCCATAGGGTGAGCGGCTGGGGATCACGCACAGCCGCGGTCACGCCTAGATCCATTCGACCTTGGCGATTTCGTAGGCCTTGACACCGCCGGGGGTAACGACTTCGACGACGTCGCCGACTTCCTTGCCGATCATGGCGCGCGACAGCGGCGAGGACAGCGAGATCTTGCCGGCCTTGACGTCGGCTTCATGGTCGCCGACGACCTGGTAGCGGCCTTCTTCCTCGGTGTCTTCATCGACCACGGTGACGGTGGCGCCGAACTTGATCTGTGAGCCGGACAGTTTCGACACGTCGATCACCTGGGCGCGGCTGATCTTGTCCTCGATGTCAGCGATCTGACCCTCGATCCAGCCCTGGCGCTCCTTGGCGGCGTGGTACTCGGCGTTTTCGGACAGGTCTCCGTGCGAACGCGCTTCACTGATGGCGGCGATCACGGCGGGGCGCTCGATCGACTTCAGACGCTTCAGTTCATCGTCCAGGGTCTTGTAGCCCTTGACGGTCATCGGCACTTTTTCCATGTGCGATTGAATTCTTAGCCACCCTGAGGAGAGACAAAATACCCCACGTCCGGTTGAGGGTGATGACAACCGGCCGCTTGATTTAAGAACGGATTGTAAGACTTCAAGTCCCGCGCGGCGATCGCGCCGAAATTCGAAGTCCGCCCTTATACTGAAATTCGTTCGGATTTAAAACAGCTTTTTCATGGGACGGGGGAGCCTCAAAAACCGGCTTCTCCGGAGGGGCGAGCCTCCCGGTTTAGCCCTTCAGCGCAGGGTCCGCCGGCGGCGCCGGCTTGTCGACCGTCAGGTGCATGTCGATGAGCTTGATGCCCAACATGCGCTGTTCGGCCTTGTCTCTTTCGGCGCTGGCCGCGCTGCTGCTGGCGGCACTGGTCGCGCCGCCGCGGCCGGTGATCACAGGCGACGGCTTTTCGGGCTTGGCGTCGGTCACGGCGCCCGGCCCGGCCGGCGGGGCCGCGTCCTGAATGACGAAGCGCACATCCATCACGTCCTTGCGCAGCGCGTTGGCGGGCAGGGGGATGGAGTAGTTCTGCTTGACGTGGTCGAGCTTGAGCTCGGACACCTTGACGCCGTTGACCAGCACCGCGACGGTGACCGGCTTGTGGCTTTGGGCGCGCAGGTCGAGATTGACCTTCTTGGGATTGGGATCGTCGAACTGGACGTGCTTGATCGGGATCAGCACACCGGCCTTGGGGCCGTCGCTCCACGTGCCGTCGGTGTCGGGCTTGCTCCAATTGTCATCGAGCATGCACGTGCCCTGGTCGAGCCAACCGAAGCGCACGTCTGAGCGGATCGGCGTCCACACCGGCTTGTCGAGTTCTACGTCCTTTGCCTGGTCGGGCGGGATGACCCACACGCCGTCCAGCATGCGCAGCTTGTCCTGCAATACCTTGGGCGCGTCACATTGCTTCAGGAAGACGAACAGGTGGTCGTTATGGATCTGGCCGTGGCGGAAATCCTGCTGGCCCTCTTGTTCCTTGGCCAACTGCAGGATGTTCTCGCGCGCCGGGTACATGGTGTTGACCGGCAGGGCGTGCGACGTGGCGCGCCACGTCAGCTCATAGAACAGCTTGTCGTTGAAGTGGACATTGGCCGGATAGAAGTCGACGCCCTTCGATTCGGCGATCAGCTTGTCCCACTTCGGCGAGGTCGTCAGGTAGTAGGTCTGCGGGCTCGACGCCAGCGAGGTCGCCGCGCGCACCGTCGCGGCAAAGCCGTCGAGGTCGTAGGCTTGCAGCAGCAGGACCAGCGGCAGCACGGCAGCCATGATGCGCGGGCGGCTCTTGTACAGCACGACCAGCGCCGCCAGCACCATGCAGTAGGACATCGGCCAGAAGAAACGGCCCGAGGCGCGCAGGATCGCCAGGGTGTTCTTCATCTGGTCGGGCATCTGGAAGAAGACCAGGGTATGGCCGTAAAGCTGGACGCGATTGGTGATGGCGGTCAGGAACAGCACCAGGAAGGGCAGGGCCAGGAACTGCAGCTTGCCGAAGAAGGCCTTGGCGCGGCGCGCTTCCGGAGTCACCGCGTAGATGATCGCCGCCGCCACCAGCAGCATCAACAGGCCGAAGCCGAGATACTGATAGCCTTCGAACGACTGGCCGCCGTCCAGCGGCACGGCCTTGATGATCTGCGAGAACTCGGGCCGGACCGGATTGATCAGGGCGTCGAGCGCCATCGAATAATAGGCCCAGCCGCCGGCATTGGGACTTTGGCCCGCCGCATAGCAGCCGGAAATGCCCAGCGTGACGATGGGGCAGATCAGCACCACGAAGGCACGGACCAGCGCCTTGGCCGTCAGATGCAGGTTGCGAACCGACACGCCTGCCCACAGGCCGCGCAGCACGTCGCCGCCCCAGATGGCCGCGACCATGAATAAAAGATAGGGATGGATCAGGCCGGTGACGCCGAGCAGGGCCATGTAGCCGCGCGTCTTGGCGTCGAAGATATTGGCGATGCGTTGCAGGATAACGCGCCAGGGCTTGGCGCCTTCCGGCGCCGGGCGCGGGCTGCCGGCTTCAACATTGATGAACAGGTGCAGCGCCCAGAGAATCAGCCACTGCGCCATCAGCGTGTCGTGGCGCTCGCGGTAATAAAGACAAGGCAGGGCGGACAGCGCGATGGCGCCGCCCAGCGTCGCCCACTTGCCGGGCGCGTGCGGCTTGACCAGCTTGTAGGCGAAGACGAAATGCATGCAGACGCAGAACAGGAACCACATGCCGATATATTGGAAGTTCTGCGGCAGCCAGGCGCGGAACGGCTTGAAGATAAAGGCGAACAGCGGGTTGCTGTCGGTATAGATGATGTTCAGGCCGTAGGGCGCGTAGAGCAGGTTCTCGTGGTTGCCGGACGACCACGGCATATGACGCCAGGCATTCCAGCCCAGGACGTGCTGACCCCAGTCGGCCTCCATGGTCCAGCCGATGCGCGTCGGATCCAAAACGTGTGGGTCGAAGAAGATCAGGAACAGCACGACCGGCGCGGCGCCGAGCAATATCCAGTACAGGCCGTCGAGCAGCCGTGGGCCCCAAGCTTTCGCCCGTTCAGTTACGGAAGCCGGCAAACGCCAGGAAGGCAAGGACATCGTCGCAATTACTCGTGGTCAAATATCGGTCGGATACGGCAAAGGGCGAGCCGGTGGCCACCGTCCCGCCAAAAGCTTCTATTGTACTGAACCGGCGGTGTGCGAAGCACGCCGAACACCCGGGATGATACCCTATCCCACCACCTTCACAAGAGTGTGATGGCTTGAATTTTTGTTACAGGTGCGAAACCCTCCTCCCCTGCGAGCTCTTCGCGAAGCGGGGGAGGTGGCAGACGAGGCGTTTACGCCTCGGATGACGGAGGGGGCGGCGGTGCACCGAAGCCCCCTTTTAGACCTACGCGTATTCCTGGATCGAGCGGACGTCGAGGCTTTCCAGGCGCGTCGCGGCGATGGCGCGCGTTGCCGCCACAGCGCCGGAGGCGGTGGTGTAGTAGGGGATCTTCATCATCAGCGTCGTGCGGCGGATGGAGAAGCTGTCGGACAGCGACTGCTTGCCTTCGGTGGTGTTGAAAAGCAGGGCGATCTCGCCGTTCTTGATGGCGTCCAGGATGTTCGGGCGGCCTTCCAGCACCTTCTTGACGCGCTCGACGACGAGGCCTTGCGAGGCCAGGTAATCGCACGTGCCGCCGGTGGCGACGACCTTGAAGCCCATGTCGAGCAGGCTGCGGATCGACTCAACGATGATCGGCTTGTCCTGGTCCTTCACCGAGACGAAGACCTTGCCTTCGGTCGGCAGCTTGATGCCCGCGCCCAGTTGCGACTTGGCGAAAGCGCGCGAGAAGGCGTCGATCATCTCTTCGCCGTCGCGGACCCAGTCCAGCCCCATGACCTCACCGGTCGAGCGCATTTCCGGCCCCAGGATGGTGTCGACATTGGCGAACCGCGCGAACGGCAGGACGACTTCCTTGACGGCGACGTGACGGTAATCGCGCGGCTTAAGGTCAAACGACTTCAGCGCCTTGCCGGCCATGACCTTGGCGGCGATGCCGGCCAGCGGCTGGCCCAGCGTCTTGGCGACGAAGGGGATGGTCCGCGAGGCGCGCGGATTGACTTCCAGCACGTAGATCTTGGGGTCGGTATAGGGATCGAGGATGGCGAACTGCACGTTCATCAGGCCGTGGACCTTGAGCGCCTTGGCGAGCGCCACGGTCTGGACCTCCAGTTCCTTGACGGTTTCGGGCTTCAGCGAAAAGGGCGGCAGCGAACAGGCTGAGTCGCCCGAGTGCACGCCGGCCTCCTCGATGTGCTCCATGATGCCGGCGACGAAGACGTCCTCGCCATCGGCCAGGGCGTCGGCGTCGACCTCGATGGCCGCCGACAGGTACTGGTCGATCAGGACCGGGCTGTCCCCCGACACCTGAACGGCTTCGCGCACGTAGCGAGCCAGTTGCTCGTCGTCGCGGATGATTTCCATGGCGCGGCCGCCCAGCACGTAGGAGGGGCGGATGACGATCGGATAGCCGACATCGTGCGCCGCCTGGAAAGCTTCTTCCGGGGTGCGGGCGATGGCGTTGATCGGCTGGCTCAGATTGATATCGCGCAGCAGGTGCTGGAAGCGTTCACGGTCCTCGGCCAGGTCGATGGCGTCGGGCGTGGTGCCGAGGATGGGGATGCCTTCCTCTTCAAGCGTTTGCGCCAGCTTCAGCGGCGTCTGGCCGCCGAACTGCACGACGACGCCGGCAAGCGTGCCCTTCCTTTGTTCGACGTGGATCAGTTCCAGCACGTCTTCGGCGGTCAACGGCTCGAAATAGAGGCGATCCGACGTGTCGTAGTCGGTCGACACGGTCTCCGGGTTGCAGTTGACCATGATGGCTTCGATATCGATGTCCTTGAAAGCGAAGGCGGCGTGGCAGCAGCAATAGTCGAACTCGATGCCCTGGCCGATACGGTTCGGACCGCCGCCCAGGATGATCGCCTTTTTGCGCTCGGACGGATCGGCTTCGCATTCCGGCGCCTGGCCGAGCGCACCTGTCTCGTAGGTCGAGTACATATAGGCGGTGTTGGAGGCGAATTCGGCGGCGCAGGTGTCGATACGCTTGAACACAGGGCGCACATTCAATGATTGACGATGGGCGCGGACGGCCTTTTCGGTCTTGCCGGTCAGGTGCGCCAGGCGCTTGTCCGAAAAGCCCATGCCCTTCAGCGTGCGCAGGGCTTGAGCGCTGTCCGGCAGGCCCAACGACTTGAGCTTGGCTTCCTCGGAAACGATGGTTTCGATCTGGCGCAGGAACCACGGTTCGTAGGCGCACGCGTCGTTGATGTCCTCGACGCTCAAGCCGTGGCGGAAGGCCTGGGCGATGACGCGCAGACGGTCGGGCGTGGCGATGCCCAGCTGGCGCACGACGGCTTCGCGCACCGCCTGCGGGCTATCGGCGTCCTTGACGCCCGCAATGTCGATGTCGTCAAAGCCGCAGAGACCGGTTTCCAGGCCGCGCAGGGCCTTTTGCATCGATTCGGCAAAGGTGCGGCCGATCGCCATGACCTCGCCGACCGACTTCATCGAAGTCGACAGGACCGCCTCTGAACCCGGATATTTTTCAAAGGCAAAGCGCGGAATCTTGGTGACGATGTAGTCGATCGACGGCTCGAAGGCCGCCGGGGTCACCTTGGTGATGTCGTTGGACAGTTCGTCCAGAGTAAAGCCGACGGCCAGCTTGGCGGCGATCTTGGCGATCGGAAAGCCCGTGGCCTTCGACGCCAGGGCCGAGGAGCGCGAGACGCGCGGGTTCATCTCGATGACCAGCATGCGGCCATCCTTCGGGTTCAACGCGAACTGAACGTTGGAACCACCTGTTTCAACACCGATTTCACGCAGCACGGCAATGCTGGCCGTACGCATGCGCTGGTATTCCTTGTCGGTCAAGGTCAGGGCCGGGGCGACGGTGATCGAATCGCCCGTATGTACGCCCATCGGGTCGATGTTTTCGATCGAGCAGACGATGATGCAGTTATCGGCCTTGTCGCGGACGACCTCCATCTCATACTCTTTCCAGCCCAGCACCGACTCTTCGATCAACACTTCGGTGGTCGGCGACAGGTCCAGGCCGCGTTCGACGATCTCGCGGAACTCTTCCATGTTGAAGGCGATGCCGCCGCCGGTGCCGGCCAACGTGAAGGACGGGCGGATGACGGCCGGCAGGCCGACGAAGGGCTGGGCGTCGAGCGCCTCTTCCATGGTGTGCACGGCGCGCGAGCGCGGGCTTTCCAGGCCCAGCTTGTCCATGGCGTCGCGGAACTTCTGGCGGTCCTCGGCCTTGTCGATGACCTCGGCATTGGCGCCGATCATCTCGACATTGTACTTCTTGAGCACGCCGTTGGCGTCCAGGGCCAGCGCCGTGTTCAGCGCCGTCTGGCCGCCCATGGTCGGCAAGAGCGCGTCCGGGCGCTCCTTGGCGATGATCTTCTCGACGAATTCCGGGGTGATCGGTTCGATATAGGTGGCGTCGGCGATGTTCGGATCGGTCATGATCGTCGCCGGGTTGGAATTGACCAGGATGACGCGGTAGCCGACCTCGCGCAGGGCCTTGCATGCCTGTACGCCGGAATAATCGAATTCACAGGCCTGGCCAATGACGATGGGGCCGGCGCCGATGATCAGGATGGACTTCAGGTCGGTGCGTTTGGGCATCTCGGTCTTTCGTTACACAAAGTCGCCGGGCTGCGGCCTCGCGCAGTCCGTGGCAGGGAAGACCCCATCGCTGTGGGGTTTTTATTTCGGGCTAAGCGGGTGCTTTAGGGCCAAGGGTCCCCCAGCGCAACCCACAAAATTAAGAAATTTACCTGCCGCTCTGTAACGTGGCGTGATGCCGTTTAGCGCATGGCGATCATCATAGGCCCGTGGGGATTGACCGGGGCGTCGCCGCAACGCAATTCCATGTAGAGATGCGGGGTCTCCAGCGTCGACGCCAGCATGACGCCGATGCGTTCATTGCCTTCGACAATGTCGTGCGCCTTGACCGAGACGGCGGCCATGCCGGCCAGGACGACGCGGTGGTCGTGGCCGATATTGAGGACGACGACATGGCCCATATTGGGGACGGTGCCGGCGAATTCGACATAGCCGCTGGCCGGTGCGGTGACCATGGCGGCGGAGTCCGTGGCGTAGATAACGCCGCGGCTCTTGAGCGGCGGATTGTCGGCGTTGAGCGCGCTGACCTGGCCATAGTCGAGGAAGACCGTGCCCTCGACGGACGGTGTCAGGTTGGCCGCCCCACAAGTGTCGGCCGCGGCGGCCGGATGGGCCAAGGCCAGGGCGGCGACCGTAGCGGTTGCGGCGGAGAGCTTCAGGATCGATTGGACAAAGGAACGCATATGGGCCTCATCACCGTATTTTTGTGGGGCAGCCTGTCCGGCGCCGATAAGGCCACTATGCGGGAAGAGGTTTAATCGCGATCGAAAGGATTCTTACGGCGATGTGAGATTTATCGCCAAGGTTGCAGGTCTTTATTTTGCGCGGAAAATGTAACCCACGCCATAGACGGTCTCGATCAGCTCGGCGCCTTCGGGATTGGCGTAGCTGAGCTTGCGGCGCAGGCGCGACATCAGGGCGTCGAGCGAGCGGCCGGTCGAATCGCCGTGTAGGTTGGCCATGCCTTTCAGCAGGTCCTCGCGCTTTAGCGGCCGGTCGCGTGCGCCCAGGAAGACGTGCAGGACGGCGAACTCGGCGGGGGACAGCTCCAGCACCTTGCCGGCGGGACTGGTCAGGCGGCGCTCGGTATTGTCGAGGCTCCAGCCGGCGAAGTGCACCGTGTCGGTCGTCTCGCGCTTAACTGCCGGGGCGAAGCGGCGCAGTACGATGCGGATGCGCACCGCCAGTTCGTCCATATTGAACGGCTTGGCCATGTAGTCCTCGGCGCCGAGGTTCAAGCCCTTGATGCGGTTGAGGTCGTCGCCGGCGGCGCTGAGCATGATGACAGGCGGGCCATTGCCTTGCGTCAATCGTTGACAGATCGACAGGCCGTCCTCGCCAGGCATCATCGAGTCGAGTACGACCAGGTCGACCGGCGTCGTTTCCAGGACGGCGTCCATGGTGCGGCCGCCGTCGGCCTGCAGCACGCGAAAGCCATGGCGCGTCAGTCCGGCCTGCAATAGCTCCCGGATATCCTCGGTGTCGTCGACGACCAGGAGGGTAGGGCGGGCCTCGGCCTCAGCCATGATCAGGCGGGGACCTTTGCCCCTTTGTGGGCGCGCATATTGTCGGCGAAGCGCTCGAACAGATAGAGCGAATCGACCGGGCCCGGCGAGGCTTCGGGGTGGTGCTGGACGCTGAACACCGGCTTGCCGGTCATGGCGATGCCGCAGTTGGAGCCGTCGAACAGGGAGACATGGGTTTCGGCGACACCGGCGGGCAGGCTGTCGCGATCGACGGCGAAACCGTGGTTCATCGAGACGATCTCGACCTTGCCGGTGGTCAAATCCTTGACCGGGTGGTTGGCGCCATGGTGGCCCTGGGCCATCTTGACGGTCTTGGCACCCAAGGCCAGGCCCAGCATCTGGTGGCCGAGGCAGATCCCGAAGACGGGCAGGCCGGCGTCGATGACGGCCTTGATCTGTGGCACGGCATAGTCTCCGGTCGCCGCCGGATCGCCCGGGCCGTTGGACAGCAGCACGCCGTCGGGCTTTAGGGCCAGGATCTGCTCGGGCGCCGTCTTGGCGGGCACGATATGGACGTCGGCGCCGATATCGACCAGGGCGCGCAGGATGTTCTGCTTGACGCCGTAATCGATGACCACGACCTTGAAGTCATGCTTCTTGCCGTCACTGAAGCCCTGCGGCCATTGCCACAGGTCGGTGGTGTAATCGCTTTGTTGCGCCGATGTGGCGTCGATCGCCAGGTCGAGGTGGCTGAGCCCCTTCCAGGCGGCGGCCTTCTCGACCAGGGCCGGGATATCGAATTGGCCCGACGGCGAATGGGCGATGACGCCATGCGGCATGCCCTTTTCACGGATGCGCTTGGTCAGGGCGCGCGTGTCGATGCCGGCCAGGCCTATGACGCCGCGCGTCTTCATCCAGTCGTCGAAGCTCGATACGGCGCGGTAATTGGCCGGCGGGGTCGGCACGTCGCGGAAGATGGCGCCACGGGCGGCGCGCGTCGGATCGTTACCCAGTTGTTCGACGTCTTCCGGGTTGACGCCGACGTTACCGACGTGCGGGAAGGTGAAGGCGACGATCTGTTCCATGTAGGAGGGATCGGTCAGGATTTCCTGGTAGCCGGTCATGGCGGTGTTGAAGCAGACTTCGCCCAGCGCTTCGCCGGCGGCGCCGCAGCCGAGCCCCTGGAAAACCGTGCCGTCGGCCAGGACGAGTATGCCGGTGCAGCCGGGCAGAAGGTCGGTGGTCATGACGGTATCTCCAAAAAACGCGGGCTATAATGAGTAGGCATACGGACAAACGGGCGCACACATAGGGACGTGGTCCCCTGGGGTCAACCCCAATACCTTACGGGGGCAGTCACAAATCACAGCGCCTTCTTACAGGTCCGGCGGCAGACTCATCTGCAAAAGGAGATCGTACATGTCCGACGATATCAAATCCGGCATGCTGAGCGAAGGCGACGCCGCCGACCGGCGCGCCAACGAAAGCCTGGAAAACGTCCCCGCCGCCAGCACCGGCGAAGGCGATACGTCAAGTGCTCGCGATCGCGCGGATCCAGCCGCCGCTTCCCCGGCGTTACCAGCCGCGGATGCCGATATCGAGCATGTTTCCCGCACCGCAACCAGCCCGAGCGTCGAAGCCGAGCCTGAGGACGATCCCCAATCCCCGGGCAAGGCGCCATAAGGCCCGATCTCGCATAACGGTGTGTCTCGATCGCAACGCAGTCGCAAAAAATTAACCAAAATCTCCGGCATCATAATGCCGTGTCGGATTCTTCACAAAAGGGTCATGGATTACGGCATTGTCGCCTGTGGGGAGATTTCATGTTTTTGCGGGAGGCACACGTGGCTGAGACACCGACCATTCTTCTGACTTCGGCCGATATCCAGAATATCGAGAACGAGCAGACCCGAATCACTTCCGAGATCGCCGCCCTGGAGGCCAAGCTGCCGGAGCTGCATCTGCGCCAGGCCGAACTGAGCGACCGTTTGGCCAAGATCAACTCGCTGCTCAGCGCCCTGGGCCTGGGTTCGGTGCACGAACTGTCGTCCAATTCGGTCTACGCCGCGCGCCATGTGCGCACGGTGCCGAACGGCCACAGCAACGGCGCCGGCGTTTAACTGTTAATAAGATGTAAAAGGTGTGCAAAGCGCCGGACCCGGCCTATATACTGGGGGCGTGCGCTTTGACGACCATTTCCTCGATGAACTGAAGAACCGCCTGTCACCTTCCGAGGTCATCGGCCGGACGGTAAAGCTGCGCCGCAACGGCCGCGAATGGGTGGGCCTTTCGCCCTTCACCAAGGAAAAGACGCCGTCCTTCTACGTCAACGACACCAAGCGGCAATTCTTCGATTTTTCGTCGGGCAAGAACGGCGACATCATCAGTTTCCTGATGGAGACCGAGCGGCTGTCGTTCAACGAGGCTGTCGAGCGGTTGGCGCGCGACGCCGGCATGACCTTGCCGGAGGTGACGCCGGAAGCCAAGGCGGCGGAAGTCCACAAGCGCGGCCTGACCGACTGGATGGAACTGGCGGGCAAATGGTTCGCCGCGCGCTTGCAGGACCGCAATCCGACGGCGCAGGCGGCGCGTGACTATCTCAAGAAACGCGGCCTGTCCGACGAGGATGTGGCGACCTTCGGCCTGGGCTATGCGCCGCGCGAGCAGACGGCGCTGAAGGACGCCCTGGTGCAAAAGGGCGCCAAGGTGTCCGAGCTGGTCGAATGCGGCCTGCTGATCGAGGTCGAGGGCAAGGCGCCCTATGACCGCTTCCGCGACCGGCTGATGTTCCCGATCGAGGACAGCCGCAATATGGTCGTCAGTTTCGGCGGCCGCGCGCTTAATCCCGATGAAAAGGCCAAATATCTCAACGGCCCGGAAACGCCGCTGTTCCATAAGGGCCATATGCTGTTCGGCCTGCCGCGCGCCCTGAAGCTTCTGGGCGCGCAGGAAAATCACGGCGAACTGGTCGTGGTCGAAGGCTATATGGACGTGCTGGCCTGCCAGAGGGCGCGCATCGCCGCCGTGGCGCCGCTGGGCACCGCCTTGACCGAGGACCAGATCGATATCCTGTGGCGGCGCCATCCGGAACCGACGCTCTGTTTCGACGGTGACGGGGCAGGGCAGCGCGCCGCGTCGCGGGCGCTGGACCGCGCACTTCCCAAGCTGAAGCCCGGCAAGTCGCTGAAGGTCTGCGTCGTGGTCGGCGGCAAGGATCCCGACGACGTGCTGCGCGAAAAGGGCGCCTTGGCGCTGCGCGAAATGCTGTCGGTGACCAAGCCCTTCGTCGAGGTCCTGTTCCAGCGCGAGGTCGAGCTGGAGCCGCTCGACACACCCGAAAAAAAGGCGGGGCTGAAAAAACGCCTGCGCGCCCTGGCGGCGCAGATCGAGGACAAGGACTTGGCCGAGTCCTATCGCCACGACCTGCTGGAACGCTACGACGCCCTGATCGCGCCGCAGCGCCAGGCGCCCCAACAGGGCGCATTTCAACCTGGCGCTTTCCAGGGCGCAAACGGGGCGCGCGGCAACCGGGCGCCCTGGCGCGGCAAGGTCGAGCCGCACCGGCAACCGGCGATGCAAGAGTCGCGGGCGGCGGCGCACAGCCTGTCCCTGGCGCTCGACCCCTTGTGCGCCGGGTTGGCGCAAGGTTTGATCGACCATCCGGACTGGTTGTTCGATGCCGCCGAGAACCTGGAAGCCTATGGATTTGGCGATGAGGCGCTGGAACCTTTGGCGCGGGGGCTTGTTTCCTTAAGTTTTCAACATGAAACTCTTGACAGCGACAGTCTGGCACGCCATCTGCACAGAACAGGACTTGGCGCATTGTTGAGCGAGATCCAAAAGGCGGCCCTAAAATCGGGCGCGCCATTCCTCGCACCGGACACGACTCTCGCAGATGCCCACGCCCGCTGGAGACAAGCGTTCAACGCGGTCGCGCGTTTGACGGCGTTGGATCGTGAGCTGAATGCGTCCCGGGACAAGGTTGGGACAGAATTATTTTCACGATTTAAGCTGGAACGGGATGCTCTGAGGCGGTCCTTGAGAACCGGACAATTTTGGCAGGACGATACGACGGCCTCTTAAATCGCTTGTAAAGCGTAAGCTTAAGGGTTCGTTGAGAAAAATCCTTAATATAGACCGGCCGCCGGGATGGCGGTGAAGGTCGCGGAGACCCGAATGAGTGTGAAGCCCCGATGAGCAGCGCGACAGAAAAACCAGAAACCGATACGCCGTCCGACGGCCCGTTGCTCGATCTCACCGATTCCGCCGTCAAGAAATTCATCAAGGCGGCCAAGGCGCGCGGCTACGTCACGATGGACGAGCTGAACAAGGTCTTGCCGTCGGAAGAATTTACCTCCGAGCAGATCGAAGACACGCTGGCCATGCTCACCGAGATGGGCGTGAACGTCATCGAGTCGGAAGAAGAGGCGTCGGAAAGCACCGAGGTCGCCGTCCGTGAGGAATCCGGCGGCCTGGTCGAAACGGCCAAGACCTCGAACTACGACCGCACCGACGACCCCGTGCGCATGTACCTGCGCGAAATGGGCTCGGTCGAGCTGCTGTCACGCGAGGGCGAAATCGCCATCGCCAAGCGCATCGAGGCCGGCCGCGACACCATGATCCGCGGCCTGTGCGAATCGGCCCTGACCTTCGAAGCCATCATGGTGTGGCGCGAGGAACTGGGTTCCGGCCGCATCCTGCTGCGTGAAATCATCGACCTGGAAGGCACCTACGGCGGCGGTCCGTCGGAAGGCCCGCCGCCGGGCGCGCTCGATGGCAGCGAAGAGGGTGACGAAGAAGCCGAGGACACCGGCGTGATTGCTCTGCGCGCCCCCGCGGCGCCGGTGATCAAGGTCGAGCCGAAGCCTGAGCCCGTCGTCGTCAAGGCGCCGGAACCCGTGCCCGCGCCGGTGGTCGAAGCCAAGAAGGCCGAGCCGAAGAAGAAGTCGGACGGCGACGAGGATGACGACGACGACTACGTCCCGATGGACGAGGAAGAAAAGAAGCCCGAGGTCACCGAAGAAGAGGAAGAAGACGACTTCGACGACGGCGCCGGACCTTCGGTGTCGGCGATGGAAGGCGAATTGCGCGAAGGCGTGATGGCGACACTCGACGCCATTGCCGGCGAGTTCGAAACCTATCGTCGCACCCAGGAAAAGATGCTGACGGCGAAGTTGGAAGGCTCTCCGCTCGATCCGGCCGACCGCGCCGCCTATGACGAGGTCACGGCGACGATTACCCGTCACTTGAAGACCTTGAAGCTCAACAACCAGCGCATCGAGGCCCTGGTCGAACAGCTTTACGCCATCAACAAGCGTCTTATGGGCTTGGAAGGCCGCCTGTTGCGCCTGGCCGACAGCTACGGCATTTCGCGCTCGGAATTCCTCAGCGCCTACTATTCGCGTGAACTCGACCCGGCCTGGGGCGACAAAGTGCGCGACATGGGCGTGCGCTGGCAGAAGTTCATCGATAATGATAGCGGCGCCATCAACCGCATCCGTGGCGAAGTGACGACTTTGGCGACCGACATGGGCGTGGCGGTCGACGACTTCCGCCGCATCGTCCAGACGGTGCAAAAGGGCGAGCGCGAAGCCCGCCAGGCCAAGACCGAAATGGTCGAGGCCAACCTGCGCCTCGTCATCTCGATCGCCAAGAAGTACACCAATCGCGGCCTGCAGTTCCTCGACCTGATCCAGGAAGGCAATATCGGCCTGATGAAGGCGGTCGACAAGTTCGAGTACCGCCGTGGCTACAAGTTCTCGACCTACGCCACCTGGTGGATCCGCCAGGCGATCACCCGTTCGATCGCCGACCAGGCTCGCACCATCCGCATCCCGGTGCACATGATCGAGACGATCAACAAGATCGTTCGGACCTCGCGCCAGATGCTGCACGAAATCGGCCGCGAGCCGACGCCGGAAGAACTGGCCGAAAAGCTCGCCATGCCGCTGGAAAAGGTGCGCAAGGTCTTGAAGATCGCCAAGGAACCGATCTCGCTGGAGACCCCGATCGGCGACGAAGAAGACAGCCACCTTGGCGACTTCATCGAGGACAAGAACGCCGTCCTGCCGATCGATGCGGCCATCCAGTCGAACCTGCGCGAAACCACCACGCGGGTCCTGGCCTCGCTCACGCCGCGCGAAGAACGTGTCCTGCGCATGCGCTTCGGCATCGGCATGAACACCGACCACACCCTGGAAGAGGTCGGCCAGCAATTCTCGGTCACCCGCGAACGCATCCGCCAGATCGAAGCCAAGGCGCTGCGCAAGCTCAAGCATCCGAGCCGCTCGCGCAAGCTGCGCAGCTTCCTGGATAGCTAAGGCAGGGTCACGGACCCTGCACCCGGACTCTTGGAGACCAATGACCCGCCGGTGCAAGCCGGCGGGTTTTTCGTATCAGCGCCAACGCCTTGGTTGATTGCGTCGGGTATGCCAGATGCGCAGGATTTGCACCTCTTCGCCGACAACTCGATAGGGAATGAGATAGGGCCAGTTGGGAACCGACCATTCTCGAACACCTTCGGTCCGGCTATGACGCCCAATACGATTGTTGGCGGCGAGTAACCGCAACGACTTGGCAATGGCCTGGCGGAAAGGGGCCACGGCGTGAGCGTCCGATCGACCTAAATATTCCGAGGCTTTGGCGACGTCCTGCAGGGCCTGCGGCAGGAGTACGAGAGTCATTTTCTGAAGATATCGGGCGCCGGCACGGGGGCGCTGGCATCTGGTTGTTCAAGCCAAGCCAGGGCTTTTTCACCTGAAACAAAGACGCCCTTATCGGCTTCGATCAAAGCTTCCTTGATCGCAAGCTCATATGCGTGCTGTTCGGCAACATAGGCTTCGACGGCTTCCTTGATGATAAAGGCGCGGGAACGTTGCTGGGTCTCGGCGAGCCGGTCGACTTCTTGCCTGAGGTCTTCGGGCAAACGAACCGAAAAAGTGTCGGGCATGAGAACACCATGTGTTTGAAGTGAACACATTGTAGTCGAGCTAGCTCTCGACATCAATCTCTGTTGCGAAGCGATATATTAAGCCACCTCGACATCACGGAGGACGACGCGGTGAATGCCCGAGGTTAGGCCGCCGCCGCCAAGTTTATGACCGACCACATCGACCTCGCCCTCGCCATAGGGCAACTGGATCATGATGCTGTTGCCGACGAATTCCACGGCCAGGGTCATGGAGAAGGGACCTTCGCCGGCTTCGATCGCATCGCCGACGCGCACGCCGCCGTCCGCCAGGCCGATGGCGCGCCCGGCGACATTGTGTTCATGGGGCAGGCCGAGCCTGGGCCGTCCGCTCAGGCGTTCGATCAACGGCATATAGGGCAGGGCCATGTGCAACGTATCGATCGGCTCGGCCTTGCGCTCGGGGACGCGGTCGATGGCCGCAGCCAGGATGACCTCGGCCTTCAGCACGTCGCCCAATAGGGCGCGCTTGGCCCAGTCGAAGGAACAGGCGTCGGCGTCGCCGAACAGTCGCTTGTTGATGCGCAGGACGTTGCCGCGCCGGCCGTAGATGCAAAAGCCCGACACGGTGCGGCCATCGCGGTAATGGCCCTGGACCGAGGCGAGGAAAGCATGCTGGCGGCGGCAGCGATTGCGCAAGGACGCCCAGGGGCGCCGGGCTTCGTTGAGATCGGCGGCAAAGGGGAGGGTTTCGCGCTCAAGGACGCGCGAAAGGCCGGGGATATAGCCGGCCAAGTCTTCGCAGTAGAAATCGAACAGGTCGGCCGCGTAGAGGGCGCACGTGGTAAAGGTCGTCAGCGCCAGGAACGGATATTCATGGTCGACCGTGTCGGCCATGGTGCTCAGCGCCTGGAACAGGCGGCGATGCTGGAAGGCATAGGCGGTCAGGAAGTCGCCGCGGCCCTCGCCATCGGTCAATTCCAGGCGCCGGCCGTGCAGGGCATCGAGCAGGGGAGACACCAAAGGCGCCTGCTGCACATCCTGCGCGCTGTTTTCATCCCGGGCCATGGCAAAAGGTTAACGCGAGGATGGCCATGCGGCAAGGGAAATACCGCAGGGCGGCTAATCCCAACCGGCAGTTTTAATCGTTTGGCCACCGCTTGAGCGCATTTTAAAACCCAAGCTTCGCCATCCGACATCGGACGCCCCAACGCCCATGCCACATCTTGACCTGTCCGCGTTCTGGGCGAGCCTGCATATCCATTTCGATCCCCTGTACAGCTTTTCCGGTCTTGTGGTCGGGCTATTGGTGGGATTGACCGGCGTCGGCGGCGGCTCGCTGATGACGCCGATCCTGGTGCTTCTGTTCCGCGTGCACCCGGCGACCGCGGTCGGCACCGACCTGCTCTATGCCGCCATCACCAAGACCGTCGGCACGGCCATTCACGGCACCAAGCGCGCCATCGACTGGAAGCTGGTCGGCCTGTTGGCCCTGGGTTCGGTGCCGGCGACGCTGTTGACCGTCTATGGCGTGCAGCATTTCGGCAAGCCCGAAGCCCTGTCGAAACTGATTACCACGGTCCTGGGCTATGCCCTGTTCCTGACGGCGCTGCTTTTGCTGCTGCGCGGGGTCATCCGCCGCTACGCCGAAAAGCACGAGGGCACGGAACAGGCCAAGCCCGGCGGCGCCAAGCGTCGCGCGCTGTTGACGATCCTGACCGGCCTGGTGCTGGGCTTCCTGGTTTCGCTGTCCTCGGTGGGCGCCGGCGCCCTGGGCGTCACCGCCCTGATCCTGCTGTATCCGCGCCTGCCGACCCTGCGCATCATAGGCTCGGACATAGCGCATGCGGTGCCGCTGACCTTCATCGCCGGCATGGGTTATTTCGCCATCGGCAAGGTCGACGTGTCGATGCTGGTCGCACTGCTGATCGGCTCGATCCCCGGCATCATCGCCGGCAGCTTCCTGGCGCCCAAGCTGCCGGAAAAGGTTTTGCGCGTCGTGCTGGCCGTAATCTTGAGCTTCGTGGGCTTCAAGCTGGTGACGGGCTAGTTCACCAGCGTCGTCACCGGCTGCCAGTCGAGCGCCGGGGCGTCCTTCACGTGGCGGACCCGGTCGTAATTTTTCAAGAGATGCTGCGTCACGGCATAGGCTTCGTCGAGCGTGTTGAACTCGCACGACCCGGCTTGCGGCGGTGGCGCGGCATCGAGCTTGATCTTGGCATGCGTCTCGGTCTCGAAGGTGGCTTCGCGCGCAAAGTCCAGGTCGCTGCACGACAGGAGCACGTATTCGACGCCGTCCAGCCGACCGTTGGCGGCCGAGCCGGCGCCGTGCGGCAGGCGCATGAGGCCGTAGATCGAGCGGTCCGGCGTCCGCGTCAGGTTCAATCCGAAGAGCCAATAGTCCATGGACGCCGCACGGGTGTCGGCGATGACCGGCGTGAAGGCGTGCCAGGTGACTGCGGCCTGATAGGGCTTGGTGCCTTCCAGGACGCCGGTCAGGGTCGCGCTGTCGGTGGCGTCGTGACGGATATCGATGCGCATCGGCGTGGCGTCCTTGTCGGCGGTGTCGCCGGCCAGGCGGATGTGAGGCGCGGTGAAAGGGCCGGCGGCAGCCAAGTCCGGCCCGACGACCAGATCGCCCCAAAGGGCCACGGGTTTCGAACATCCGGTCAGGGCGAGCACGGCCGCCGCGAGGGCCGGGGCGTAAGGCGTCTTGAGGGGCATTGGGGCCTCCGGATCGGATTATCACGCATCCGTGATAATGTCGTGATGGCGGCGTGATGTCACTTGTTTTCGCTTGCCGGAAGGTTAATTCGCGTTAAGGTGCGAGGTGTCAGGGATTTGGGGGTGGCGTGATGCGTTACGGGTTGTCGACGGCGCTGGCGGCGGGGCTGCTTTTCGCCGGAACTGCCCAGGCTCAAACCGCACCTGCTGGAAATACGGCCCTCAACATCATGCAGGCGACCGCCGCCTACGACGCCGGCAAGTGCGCCGAGGCGCTGCCCATTCTCGAGCAATTGTGGAACGACGCGGGTCTCAAGGCCAGCGATCCGGCGCTCGCCGCCGATTTCCGTTCCAAGCGGGTGCTGTGCACCGCCCAGGTCGTGGGAATTGCCGCGGCCTTGCCGCTGTCGGCGCAGAACCTGGCCCAAGCGCCGGTCTCCGTCGACGCCTACGGCCTGCACGCCTTTTTGCAGCTGAGCAACAACCAGCCGGTGGAGGCGTCGCGGACGCTGGATACCGCGCTCGACGCGCTGGGGCCCAAGGGCGCGGACCTGGCCGACCTCAGTGTCCTGGGGACGCTGGTCCTGCTGGAGGACAAGGACAAGGCGCGCCAGGCGGCGTTGATGGCCCATCTTGAGGACGCGCACTGGCAGGTCCACGATATCACCAGCCGCCCGGTGCTCGACCTGTTCCGCCTGGAGGGCTTGCGCGCCGACGCGGCGGCCGGCGACCAGACGCATGCGGCGGCCTACCGTGCCGATATCGCCCGGGATTCGACGATCTACATCTTGAGCCAAGGCGACGGCCGCGTCAGTGCCGGCGACGTGCCGCCGAAGGACCTGCGCCTCATCCTGGCGGCCGAGATCGCCGATACCAAGGCCTATATCGTCAAGGATTCGCGGGACCTGTCGGCGATCAGCTACCTGGTCGGGCTGGAGACCACGGCGGGGGATGAAGACATCGCGCTGAGGCAGGTCAACGCCATGATGGACTTGATCGACGCCAATTCATTGTCGGCTTTCGAAAATACCGACAGCTACGCGACGCTGTTGTCGCAAAAGGCCTCGCTCCTGGCCGATCTCGGCAAGACCGATGAGGCCGACACCGCTTACGCCCAAGGCGAGGCGCGGCTGCAGGGCGGGGGCGGCATTACCTTTTATCTCAATGAACTGGGCTATCTGATCGACCGTGGCCGCGAAAAGGATGCCGTGGCCCTGGCGTCGCGTTTCGACGTCAGCAACCTGCAGGTCGACCAGAAGGCGGCGATCGCCTCTCTCGTCGCCTGCGCCTTCGCCTACCAGGGCGACACGACGGACTACGGCACGATCATCAACGCCATGCCGGACGGCATCGTCGCCAAGACGCGGCCTCTGCTATGCGCCGGCGATACGGCCGCGGCGGCGCGCAATACCATCGCCATGGTCAAGGATCCGGATGCGCGCGACGCCATGATCGTCTTCCTGCAGGACCGTCAGCCGGGCATCGCCTGGGGGGCGCGCAACCAGATCTATATCAATGCGGTCGAGGCCTTGCGTAAACGCGGCGACATTCTGTCGGCCGGCACCCAGGCCAATATCCTGGTGCGCAGCTGGCCGGTCAGGTTCTAGGGGCTAGCCCTTTATAAGATCGCAGGTGATGCGCGGGGTCTTTGCCTGCGCTACGGCGATGTCATCCTCGAAGATATTGCAATCGAGCAGGTTGTCGGGGGCGGCGTGGCGCGCCGAAACGACGTTGATCAGCACGCGCGGCGGGCCTTCAATGGTCTTCAACTCGCTGCCGTCGACGACGGTGCCCATAAATGCCGCGTGGGACTGCGTCGGGGACAACTCGACCGTTTCCGAACCCAGGTCGACCTGGCCGTCCGGTGTCGCCTGTACGCCCGGGGCGGGGCGGCCGGAATAGTCGGCGATGACGGAGACTTTTTCGTGCAGAGCCTGCAGCCGGGCCGCCGCCGCCGGGGTCAGGACGACATCGACGGCAAAGGCGTGGGGGCTTTGCACGGCGGGGGTGTGACAGGCCGCCAAGGCGAGGATCGCAGTACTGGCGAGGGCGGCGCTACCGATGCGACGCATCAGGCAGCGTCGCAATGCAGGATCAGCGGACTTTGCTGGGCGTTGGCGACGTAGTCCTGGAAGTCGGTGCAGTGGATCGCCGAGGTGGCCGCCGAGTTGCCGGCATAGACGTTCAGCAGGACCAGCGGCTTTTGGGCGGTTATGTCCTTGAAATGCGGCGCATTGACGCCGGCGCCGGTCATGTGGATCGTCTGGTTGACGGCCTCGACCTGAAGCACGTCGGTGTTGAGATGCAGCGTGCCGTCCTTGGGATCAGCCAGGGCCTGCGAGGCGGGCGTGACATAGCCGTAATACAGGGCCGAAACGGTGATCTTTTGCTTTTTCGCCTTGATGGCGGCCAGGGCGGCGGGCGTGAAATCGACCTTGAAGTCATAGGCGAAAGACGGAGCTGTGACGGTCGCCGGCGCGGCGGCACTCGACGTCGCCGTGTCGGCTTTCGGCGAGCATTGGCACAACAGGACAGCCGAGGCGGCGATGGCGGCGAGACTGAAGACGCGCATGATGTTCCCCCGTTTTATGGTTCTCCAAGGGGTATCACGGCTGAAAGGCGACGGCAATCGGACCGCCGTCGCAGGGCGCTACTGGTGGCTGCTGCCGGCGTTGTCGGCGGCAAGGATGTCGTCGGCGCTGGCCTTGTCGCCGGTGTCCAGTTCGCAGGCGATCAGGGGCGGTTTGGCCTGCGCTATCTTCACCGTGCCGATCCACGTCCTGCACGAGACGAGATCGACGGAGGAGCCATCGGACGCCAGGGGTTGCGCGTCGATCAGCAGTTGCGGTTCGCCGCGGATTTGCGGCAACAGCGACGTATCGACATTGCCGTTGAACTGGACGCGGTGCGTGCTGGGCGGCCAGCCATAACGCTCATCGCCCAGGGCCAGGCGGTGGAGCGTGTCGGCCTTGGCGAGGGCCTGGGGCGTCGGGTCGCCATAATAGTAGGCATCTATCGCGAGGGTGTCCTTGTTGCGGATCATCGCGGCCAAGGCCATCGGCGTATAGGCGATCCTGACCGCCACGGCATAGGGAGTGGGGCCCTTGGCCTTCGGCTTTTCAGCCTGGCATTGGCAGAGCAGCAGGGGCAGTGAGGCCAGGGCGGCCAGTTTAAGCCATTTGTGGCGCATCGGTCATCTCCCTCTTATTGGCTGCTGCTGGCAGTGTCGGCCGCGACGATGTCGTCGGCGCTGGCCTTGTCGCCGTTTTCCAGTTCGCAGGCGATCAATGGCGGCCGTTCCTGGGCCATCTTAACCGTGCCGATCCAGGTTTTGCAATGGATCAGGTCGTCCGAGGCGGCGTCGGGTTGGATCGAGTAGGCGGTCACGATCATCTGCACCGGCCCGCGGATTTGCGGCAAAAGCGACTTGTCGAAGTTGCCGTCAAGATGGACGCGGCGGGCGTCGAGGCTCCAGCCGTAGCGTTCTTCCCCCAGGATGAACCGGCCGACAGCGTCGACTTTTGCGCCCTGGATGAGCCGGTCCGCATCGCTGACGCTCTCGCGGCCCGGATGGAGCGGATCGCCGAAATAGTAGGCAACAACGACGATCGTGTCCTTTTTGTCCGCCATATCCGCCAGCGACATGGGGGTGAAGGCCAGCCGCACGTTCGAGGCGTAGGGCGAGGGCGTCTTGGGCTTCAGACCCTCGCATTGGCAGAGCAGCAAGGGAAGGGCGGCCACGCAGGCCAGTTTAAGAACCTTGTGACGCACCGTCCATCTCCCCGATTATGATACGTTATAGAATTACACTACACCGCTTCCCATGATTTTCAAGACCGGAGTGAACGCGGGGCGTGCGTCCGGCAACTTTACGACGAGCCCGCTCAGGCCCATCTGGAACTTCAGCGGCTCTTCATGGCCCAGCAGTTCGACGCGCTCGACATTGCCTTTCCGGTGCGGCGAGCCCTCGGCCAGCGAGTAGATGGTCATATATCCCGTATCGGGCCAGTCTTCGGCGAGCGCGTAGAGCACGCCCGACTTGGTGGTGAAGCGGATGTCCTCGGCGCCCAGCTTGGCCGCCTGGGCCTCGTTGAACTGGGCGTTGCTGAACTGGACCGGGCCCTCGCCATAGATGTCCCAGGGGCGGGTGGCGAAGATGGCCTCGCCGTTGATCGCCATCCACTCGGCCATGCCGGCCAGCACCTTTTCTTCCTTGTCGTCGATCTCGCCATTGCCGCGCACGGGGATCGACAAAAGCAGGTTGCCGTTCTTGGCGACCGTGTCGATCAGGCGCTGGATCACCTGCTTGGCGCTCTTGTAGCCGTCATTCTCGTAGATGCGGCGGTCGTAATGCCATTGGCCGATACAGGTCGCCGTCTGCCACGGCGAGGGGCGCAGCCGGTCGGAGAAGCCGCGTTCAACGGAATTGGTGACGCCGCGCGCCTGCGCGTCGGACAGGGCGTCCGTGCTGATGACGGCTTGCATGGACCCGTTCCATTGGACGCTGGTATTGTAGAAGTGCGCCACGGCTTCCAGACCGGCGTCGCCCAGCGGCATGACCTGGTTGTCCAGATAGATGTAGTCGGGGCGATAGGTCTCGACCAGGTCCTTCTGGCGCAGCAGCCATTGCTTGGCGTACCATGGCTCGTTGACCGGCGGCGTTTCCAGCCACTGGCCGGAATGGCTGTCGTTGAAGGCGTTCATCGCCTTGATCGTGGTGATGCCGTCGGGCGGCACGAAGCTGCCGTTCGGACCCGAATGCGGGCCGGTATAAAGCTCTTGCGGGTCGTAGCCGTCCCACCACTTGCCTTTTCCGTCGGCCTTGTGGCGCGTGAACGCGTCGTAGCGCACGCCCTGCTTGGGGCCTTCGGCGTCGTAGCCATAGGCCGTCTGCCACCAGTGCCAGGCGTGGGCGGCATGGTTGGAGACGCCGAAGCGCAGGCCGGCGTCGAGCACGTGCGGCCGCCAGCCGCCGACGATGTCGCGCTTGGGACCAAGTTTCGTGGCGTTCCAGTTGTGATATTTGGAATTATAGGTGTCGAAATTGTCGTGGTGGCAGGCCAGTTGCACGAAATACTTGGCGCCGGCCTTTTTATAGAGGCCGACCAGGCGCTGCGGATCCCAGCGATCGACCTTCCAGGTATTGATCACATCCATGAAGCCGAATTCGGACGGATGGCCGTAGGTCTTGACGTGGTAGTCGTAGTATTCGTTGCCCTCGATATACATCTGGCGGCCGTACCAGTCGCCGCGCTCGGGCGCGCATTGCGGTCCCCAATGCGCCCAGATGCCGAGCTTGGCGTCACGGAACCAGTCGGGCGTCGTGTAATTGGCTTCGAACGACTCCCAACTGGGGAGGAAGGGGCCGGGCCCCGAGGCCTTGGCGGGCTTGGCCGCGCGCGCGGCGCCGGCCAAAAGGCTACCCGCGAAAAGGTTGGCGCCGGCGGCTGCGCCGATCAGGCCACGACGGGAAACGCTCATCTGCTCCTCCGATCACCCGCCGCATATGGCGGATTTCTTATATTTGTTTTATTTATTCCGGCGCGGGTGTCCAGGCGGAATGTCATTATCAGCGCTGTCATTTACGCCAAGGAAAGTTTGGGATTTCAAGTGAATTTTTCGACGCGGCGATCGGGGGCGGGTTTCATACACCAAAGGCGTTTCATTTTTAAAAACCGAATTCGCCCTGTCATCGTTGTCATTTGCCAAGCCTTTGCGGGCAATTTATACAGCATGCAGATGAGCGGCGACGGATTCGCGCCGTACAACATTAGCTGGTCGCGCAATTTGACCGAAACGAAGTTCGGTTTTGCCAAAAGGTGGCAACCACTTTTCGGATTGCGCTCAGAAGGGAACGGATAACTCTTGGCGCGCAAGGTCGGCCGACGCGGCGGCAATATCGTCACTATCCACGACGTGGCGCGTCATGTCGGCGTGTCGCCGATGACCGTATCGCGCGTCATCAACGGCGAAAAAAATGTCCGTGAGGAAACCCGCGCCCGGGTGATGGCGTCGGTCGAGGCGCTGAACTATTCGCCGAACATGGCGGCGCGGTCGCTGGCCACCCAGGACCAGGCGCGCATCGGCCTTTTGTATTCCAACCCCTCGGTCGCCTTCCTGAGCGAATTCCTGCTGGGTATCCTGTCGGAAAGCGCCAAGAGCGGCACGCAATTGCTGATCGAGTCGTGCGACGGCCCGGAGGGGGCGGCGGCTTCGCTGGAAAAGTTCCGCCTCGGTGGGTGCGACGGCATCATCCTGTCGCCGCCGCTCAGCGATTCGACGCGCGTCGCCCAGACACTCAACGAGATGGGCCTGCCGTTCGTCGGCGTGGCCGCGGCGCGCGTCGCCGATGACCTCAACGCGGTGTCGATCGACGATTTCAAGGCAGCCTTCGCCATGACCCGGCGGTTGGTTGAACTGGGGCACCGTGGCATCGGCTTCATCAAGGGCCATCCGCACGCCCATGCCAGCCAACTTCGTTTTGACGGGTATCAGGCGGCCATGACCAAGGCGGGCCTGCCGCTTTTGCCGCAGCACGTGGCGTCGGGTTATTTCACCTATCGTTCGGGCTTCGACGCCGGCGAGCAATTGCTGAGCCGTCCCGACCGGCCGACGGCCATCTTTGCCAGCAATGACGACATGGCCGCCGGCGCGGTGGCCGCGGCCCACCGCCTGCATTTCGAAGTTCCCGATCACGTGACGATTGTCGGCTTCGACGATACGGCCATGGCCTCGTCGGTGTGGCCGGAACTGACGACCGTGCGCCAGCCGATTTCCGACATGGCCTCGCTCAGCGTGCGTCTCCTGCTGGACATCATCCGGGCGCGCCGCCAGGGCGTGCCGCATCACACGGTGCGTGAAATCAGGGATTTCGCCCTGATCGAACGCCAGTCCTCGGGAGCCCCCGGCAGTGCTTAGTCGGACAGGCCCTCGTCGGAATTATGCTTGGCACGCGTCATTTTTCTTGACAGCGGGCCTTGTGTGCACGAGATGGTAGCGCTAACAGAAAATAAACGCGCTATGCCTTTTTGTGCATGGTGCGCGGCTGCATGGGACGAGGGGCGTCTCCGCTCGCCGGTCGTCGTCAAGACTCAGTTAAACGACAGGAATGCCTGATATGGCCGAAGCTCATCTGAACACCTTTCTCCCCAAGGATTGGCGCGATGCGACGCTGATCGGCCGCCTGCAAACCGAGGCCGGCCCGACGCCGATCCTGGTCAAGGACGGCCAGGTCTATGACATGACGCCGGTGGCGCCGACCGTGTCGCAACTGATGAAGATCTGGCCCGAGCACGGCGTGCCGGACGGTGGCCTGAAGCTGGGCGCGCTGGAAGACTTCCAGTTCGGCAAGACTTGGTCTGGGGAACGTTCCGGCGACCAGCTGCTGTCGCCGATCGACCTCCAATGCGTCAAGGCGGCCGGCGTGACCTTTGCCGTTTCGGCCGTGGAACGCGTCATCGAAGAACGTGCGCGCGGCGACTACGCCAAGGCGCAGTCGATCCGTGACGCCCTGGCCGAACGCGTCGGCTCCGACATCCGCTCGGTCAAGCCGGGCTCGCCGGAAGCCGCCAAGCTGAAGGACGCGCTGATCAGCGACGGCCTGTGGTCGCAATATCTCGAAGTCGCCATCGGCCCGGACGCCGAGGTCTTCACCAAGTCGCCGGTCCTGTCGTCGGTCGGTTGGGGCGAAGAGGTCGGCGTGCGCTCCGACTCGGCGTGGAACAATCCGGAACCGGAAGTTGTCATGGTCGTCGATCCGCATGGCCGCGCCGTCGGTGCGACGCTGGGCAACGACGTCAACCTGCGTGACTTCGAAGGCCGCTCGGCCCTGTTGCTGGGCAAGGCCAAGGACAATACCGCCTCGTGCGGGCTGGGGCCTTTCATCCGCCTGTTCGACGAACACTTCACCATCGACGACGTGCGCAACGCGGTTCTGGATCTCAAGATCGACGGCCCGGAAGGTTATGAGCTGGTCGGCCGGTCCTCGATGGACCAGATCAGCCGCGACCCGCTGGACCTGATTGCCCAGGCGATGAGCGAGCACCACTATCCGGATGGCTTCGTGCTGATGCTGGGCACCCTGTTCGCGCCGACCCAGGACCGCGATACGCCGGGCCGCGGCTTCACCCACAAGGTCGGCGACGTCGTCAAGGTGTCCAGCGACAAGCTGGGTTGCCTGGAGAACCGTGTCACCTATTCCAAGGACGCGCGCGCCTGGACCTTCGGCATCGCTGACCTGATGCAGAACCTGGCCGACCGCGGCCTGCTGAAGGCACGCAATATTCCCTCGGTGAAGCAGTCTGCTTAACAATTGGCTGCCTAAAACAACGACCAACCCATAAAGTTCGAACAGAGAGAAGTATCGCATGTCGTCTGCCATTTACCCCAGCCTGAAGGGCCGCAAGGTGCTGATCACCGGCGGTGGCTCCGGTATCGGCGCGGGGCTGGTCGAAGCCTTCGTCAAGCAGGGCGCGCGCGTCCATTTCATCGATCTCATCGACGACGCTTCGGCGAAGATCGACACCGGCGTTCTGGGTTTGCCGCCGGTCTTCCACAAGTGCGACCTGACCGATATGCCGCTGCTTGAAAAAACCTTGGCCGAAATCCTGAAGGACGGCCCGGTCCACATCCTGCTCAACAATGCGGCGCGCGACGACCGTCATACGCTCGGCGATGTGACGTCCGAATTCTTCGACAAGACGATCGCTGTCAACTTGAAGCACATGATGATGTGCACGCGCGCCCTGGCGCCCGGCATGAAGGCGGCCGGCGGCGGCGCCGTTCTCAATTTCGGTTCGATCTCCTGGCACCTCGGCCTGCCGGACCTCGTCCTCTATGAAACCGCCAAGGCGGGCATCGAGGGCATGACCCGCGCCCTGGCGCGCGAACTGGGCCCGGACAATATCCGCGTCACCACCATCATTCCCGGCAACGTCAAGACCCCGCGCCAGGAAAAGTGGTACACGCCCGAAGGCGAAAAGCAGATCGTCGACTCGCAGTGCCTGCCGGGCCGCATCCTGCCGGAGAACGTCGCCTCGCTGGCCCTGTTCCTGGCGTCGGACGACGCGGCCTTGTGCACCGGCCACGGCTATTGGATCGACGCCGGCTGGCGCTAACGCCGATCGTGCCGCACTAAAAAGGGGCATGTCCCACGAAGCCCATTCTTCTTTTGAGAAATATGGGCGAAGTGGGATAGGGTTTCTTACTTTCCGGGAGCTCAATATGACCGAACTCTTCACGCCTGTCTGCGTTTGGGACCTGAAGGCCACGCTGGGCGAGGGGCCGATCTGGTCGGCGCGCGACCATGCGGTGTGGTTTGTCGATATCAAGAATTCGCGGATCCATCGCTACGACGTCGAGGTCGGTTCGCACCAGACTTTTCACGCGCCTTCGCCATGCGGCTTCATCGCGCCGAAAAAGAGCGGCGGCTTCATCGTCGGCTGCAAGACCGGGCTCTATAGCTTCGATCCGCGCGCCCAGAACGGTCAGGGCCATTTCGAGCTGTTGACGCACGTCGAGCCGGGGCTACCCGACAATCGCCTCAACGACGGCTATGTCGATCATCAGGGCCGGTTGTGGTTTGGCTCGATGCATGACCCCGAGGCAGAGGCCTCGGGCAAGCTCTACCGCTACGATCATCGCGGGCTCAAGATGATGGATGACGGCTACGTCATCACCAACGGCCCGGCGGTCAGCCCGGATGGCAAGATCCTCTATCACAACGACACCGGCAAGAAGATCATCTATGCCTTCGACCTGAGCCCCGAGGGCCAACTGTCGAACAAGCGCATCTTCGCGCAACTGGACACGCAAGCAGCCCCCGACGTCGCCAGCCCGGTCTGCTATGCCGGCGAGGCCGAGATCCGCTCGCAGCACGGCGACGGTTATATGGACGGCCCGGTGGTCGACAGCGCCGGCAATGTCTGGAACGCGCTCTATTTCGGCTGGGGCATCAACTGCTATGCGCCCGACGGCCGGTTGATCCGCAAGGTCAAGCTCCCGGTGTCCAACGTCACCAAGATCGCCTTTGCCGGCCGCGATCTGAAAACCGTATTCGCCACCACGGCCGCCAAGAACCTAAGCCAGGACGACATCAAGAAGCAGCCCCAGGCCGGCGGCCTGTTCCGCTTCGAGGTCGACATTCCCGGCCAACCGCAAAATGAGATTACCCATGTCTGATAATAAGCCAGCGCCTCGCCGGCCCGCGACCCCTTCCGGCCGTTTCCGTTCCCAGGAGTGGTTCGACGCACCGGGCCATATCGACATGGCGGCGCTATATCTCGAGCGCTTCATGAACTATGGCATCACGCCGCAGGAATTGCGCTCCGGCCGGCCGATCATCGGCTTTGCCCAGACGGGCAGCGACATCGCGCCGTGCAACCGCATCCATCTCGAACTGGCCAAGCGCACGCGCGAGGGCATTCGTGACGCCGGCGGCATCTGCATGGAATTCCCCTGCCATCCGATCTTCGAGAATTGCCGCCGCCCGACCGCGGCGATCGACCGTAACCTGTCGATGATGACGCTGATCGAGATCCTGCACGGCTATCCGATCGACGCGGTGGTGCTGACCACCGGCTGTGACAAGACCACACCGGCCGGCATCATGGCAGCGACCGCCGTCGACATCCCGACGATCGTCCTGTCGGGTGGGCCGATGCTGGACGGCTATCACAATGGCGACCTCGTCGGCTCGGGTACGGTCATCTGGCGCTCGCGCCGGGCGCTGGCCGCCGGCCAGATCACCGAGGATGAATTCTTCGATGCGGCCCTGTCGTCGGCGCCGTCGGCCGGCCATTGCAACACCATGGGCACGGCTTCGACGATGAATGCGGTGGCCGAAACCATGGGCCTGTCGCTGCCGGGTTGCTCGGCCATTCCCGCGCCCTATCGCGAGCGCGGCCAGATGGCCTACGAGACGGGCGTGCGCATCGTCGAAATGGCCTATGAGGACTTGAAGCCGTCGAAGATCCTGACGAAGGCGTCCTTCCTCAACGCCATCGCCGCGGTCGCCGCCATCGGCGGGTCGACCAACGCCCAGCCGCACATCGTCGCCATGGCGCGTCACGCCGGGGTCGAGCTGACCGACGCCGACTGGATGGCCGCCTACGACATCCCGCTGATCCTCAACATGCAGCCCGCCGGCAAGTATCTCGGCGAGCGCTTCCATCGCGCCGGCGGCGTGCCGGCCATCCTGCATGAGCTGGCGGTCGCCAACCGTATCGACGGCACGGCCAAGACGGTGACCGGAAAGTCCATCGCCGAGAACATCGACGGCCGCCAGAGCAAGGACCGCGAGATGATCAAGACGGTGGCCGAACCGATGATGGAACGCGCCGGCTTCCTGGTGTTGAAGGGCAATTTGTTCGACTTCGCCATCATGAAGACCAGCGTCATTTCCGACGAGTTCCGCGGCCGCTATCTCAGCGAGCCGGGCCGGGAAGGGGTGTTCGAATGCAAGGCGGTGGTCTTCGACGGTTCCGACGACTATCACAAGCGCCTCAATGACCCGGCCCTGAACATCGACGAGCACACCATCCTGGTCATCCGTGGCGCCGGTCCGGTCGGCTGGCCGGGCTCGGCCGAGGTCGTCAACATGCAGCCGCCCGATGCGCTGCTGAAGCGTGGCATCACGTCGCTGCCGACCTTGGGCGATGGACGCCAATCGGGTACGTCGGACTCGCCGTCGATCCTCAACGCCTCGCCGGAAAGCGCGGTCGGTGGCGGCCTGGCCTGGCTGCGTGACGGCGACATCATTCGCATCGACGTCAATACCGGCGCCTGCGACATGCTGGTCGACGCAGATGTGATCGAGGCGCGCAAAAAGGACGGTACCCCGCCGGTGCCGGCCTCGATGACGCCGTGGCAGGAAATCTACCGTGCCACGGTCTCGCAACTGCATACGGGCGCGGTCATGGAGCCGGCGCTGAAATATACCCACATCGCCGATAAGCTGCCCCGTCATAACCATTGAAGCCACAAGGCGCAGCGCCGACGGCAATAAAATCGACCCCGATGACGATGGCGACCGCACGGTTGCCACCGTCGTCGGGGTCTTTTGCTGCGCAGCATAAGGCTTATTCTGTTAGCGGTATCAATCTTGTCATTTGTACGACATGTTTTTGCGCGAAAAAACAGCGCAAAGCCTTGGATTATATCGCCTCGCGGGCACGTGATGCTTGCGGTTCCGAGCGCTTGTCGGTAAGGTTTGCTGCAATCGGGCGAATGCGGGATGAGGCCGGGAAAGTCTTCTTCCGCTACAGACCTGATGCCGGGGTTTTTGGGAACGCGGGCGCTATCCCGCCAAGGAAGGAGTTTTTGAGGATGTCCTCAACTGTTAAGACCGTGAACATGGGTCTGGTCATGGGCCTCGCGATCGGCGCGGCCCTTGGCGGTCTCCTGTTCGGCTACGACACCGCCGTGATCAACGGCGCCGTCGAATCCATCAAGCATAATTTCATCGATCCGCGCACCGCGCTGTCGGAACTGCAACGCAACAGCCTGTTCGGCACGGCCACCGGCATCGCCCTGATCGGCTGCTTCTTCGGCTCGCTCATCGCCGGCTGGACCTCGGGCCAATTCGGCCGCCGTGGCGGCATGATGATCGCTGCCGTGATCTTCTTCGTTTCGTCGATCCTGTCGGGCTATCCCGAAACCGGCCTGGCGAAGATCGGTGGCATGGGCGTCGACGCGCTGACGCCCTTCATGGTCTACCGTTTCTTCGGCGGCATCGCCATCGGCATGGCGTCGCTGATCTCGCCGATGTACATCGGTGAAATCGCCCCGGCCAAGCAACGCGGCATGCTGGTGACTTTCCAGCAGCTGGCCATCGTCGGCGGTATCCTGCTGGTGGCGATCGTCAATCTCTACATCGCACGCGTCGGCGGCGGCAACGACACCTGGATCGACGCCATCGGCTGGCGCTACATGCTGGCCTCGTGCGGCATTCCGGCCGCCCTGTTCTTCCTGGCCGCGTTCCTGATGCCGGACACGCCGCGCTGGTACATCATGAAAGGCCATGAGGACAAGGCGCGCAAGCTTCTGGTCTCGCTTGACGGTGAGGCCGAGGCGGAAGCCACGATCGTCGAGATCAAGGACAGCCTGACCCAGCATTCCGGCAAGCTGTTTTCCTTTGGCGTGGGCGTCATCGTCATCGGCATCCTGTTGTCGGTATTCCAGCAGTTCGTCGGCATCAACGCCGTGCTCTACTACTCCAACCTGATGTTCAAGAACGCCAACCTCGGCACCGACGCGTCATTCGTCGAAACCGTGATCATCATGGCGACCAATGTGCTCTTTACCCTGGTGGCGACTTTTACCGTCGACCGTTGGGGCCGCAAGCCGCTCCTGATCCTGGGTGCCGTCATCATGGCCGGCGCCATGCTGGCCATGGGTTACATGTTCCAAAGCAAGACGGAAGGCACCTCGCTGCTGGCGGCCGCGATGATCTATGTGGCCGGTTTTGCCCTGTCGTGGGGCCCGGTGGTCTGGGTCATGATGTCGGAACTGTTCCCGAACTCGATCAAGGGCCGTGGTATGGCCATTGCGATCGGGGCGCAGTGGCTGTCCAACTTTGTCGTCAGTTCGTCCTTCCTGGTTCTCGACGGCAATACCCAGCTGAACGCCATGTTCAACCACGGTTTTGCCTACTACCTCTACGGCATCTGCTCGATCCTGGCGGCGCTGTTCGTCTGGAAGTTCGTGCCGGAAACCAAGGGCAAGACTCTGGAAGCCATCGAAGGCCTCTGGAAGAAGCACTAATTTAAGTCAGTTCGTGTAAGACGGCGGCGGGTTCGTGAGGCCCCTTCAGGGAAGGGTGAACCCGCCGTCGATTTAAGCAGAGCCATAAAAGGGCCGCTCCAATGCTGCGTTTGACCGTCAAGGACAGCGCCATCGATCTTAATCCCGAGATCGGCGGCGCCATTTTTCGCTACACCCGCCAGAGCCAGGACGTTCTGCGTCCCGCTCAGGTCGGTACCCACGATGCGTTGATGACCTCGTGCTTTCCGCTGGTGCCGTGGTGCAACCGCATCCGTGACGGCGCCTTCAGCATCGAAGGCCACCGCATCCATCTACCGCCCAATTTCGGGGACAGTCCCCATACCCTGCACGGCCATGGCTGGCGCGCCGCCTGGCAGGTTGAAGAAACCTCGGCCTCGCGCGCCGTGCTGCGCTACCACCACATGCCCGACGCCTGGCCCTGGGAGTACGAGGCCATGCTGGTCTATGAGCTACGTGAGGACGGCCTGCGCGGCCAGCTTTCCTGTCGCAACCTGTCGAGCTCGACCATGCCGTCGGGCCTGGGCTTTCATCCCTATTTCAATCGCACGCGCCAGACGCGGCTGAAGGCCACGGTCGACGGCGTGTGGATTTCCGACGAAGAGACCCTGCCGCGCAACTGGCACGCCGGCGTCCTTAAGAAGGACTGGACGCACGGCGATATCGTCGATCACAACATCACCATCGACAACGCCTATACCGGCTTTCGCGGCAAGGCCGAGATCTTCGAGGGCGAACAACTGACGCATACGCTGAAGGCGTCGTCGGACTGCAAGTGGCTGCATGTCTTCGCGCCGCTGGGCGAGAACTTCTTCTGCGCCGAGCCGGTCAACCATATGCCCGACCCGTTCAACAAGCCGAATTCGGGCCTGTCGTGCCTGAAGCCGGGCACGACCGCGTCGGTATGGATGGATATCCAGCTGTAGCGGAGGAGAAGAGGGCGAAGCGCTTTTTTATAAGGCGTTCAGTCCTCGCCGGACACAGGCACACCCGGACATCTGTGTGCATCTGTGGATGAGACCTTCTACCGAAGTTTTGGTATCCACAGATGCACACAGATGAACACAGAATTTAGGTCGACCTTTAAGGGCCGGCGCAAAACCTGAATATTTAAGGCGCTGCGCGCTTAGCCCCGCAACGGCAGGCAGGCCGGGCCTACGGGTTCGAACGACTTGTAGGTCAGGATGAATTCCTGGTGGCCCATGTCTTCGCTGAGCGAACGTTCGCCGGCGGCGACGCGCAGCACCAGGTCGACGATCTCCGCGCCGACCTCGTCCAGCGTCGCCTTGCCTTCCATGATGCGGCCGGCGTCGATGTCCATGTCGCCCGACATGCGGCGATAGGTCTCCGGATTGGCGCAGACCTTGATCACCGGCGACAGGGCCGAACCGACGACGCTGCCGCGGCCGGTGGTGAACAGCGTCATGTGGGCGCCGCAGGCGATCAGTTCGACGATCTCGGCATTGTCGGAGATGTTGGGGAAGCCGAAGCGCGGCTCGCCGTCCGGCACCACGTCGAGCAGGTAGAGACCGCCCGTCGGCGGGACGTCGCCGGGCTTGATGATGCCGCAGATCGGCGCCGCGCCCGATTTGGAGTAGGCCCCCATCGACTTTTCTTCCTGGGTGGTCAGCCCGCCCTCGGCATTGCCGGGGGCGAACGAGCCGAAGCCCATGACCGTGTAATAGTGCTCCGCTTTCTGGACGCAGGCCTCGAGCTCGTGGCCCAGTTCCGGCGTGATCGCCCGCTCGGCCATGATCTTTTCGCAACCGACCAGTTCGCCGGTCTCCTCGAAGATACAGGCGGCGCCGGCAGCGCCCAAGGCGTCGAAGGCGCGGCCGACGGCCGGATTGGCGGTGATGCCCGACGTGCCGTCCGAACCGCCACAGATCGTGCCGATGACCAGTTCGGAGACATCCATGTCGGCACGCGGCGTGGCGGCGGCTGCGGCACGGACGCGCTCAACCGCTTCGATACCCTTTTGAATCGTGGCTTTCGTGCCGCCTTCGTTCTGGATGACGAAGGTTTCGACGGTGCGGCCCGAGGCTTCGATATGGCGCGCCAGGGCCGAACGATTGAAGCTTTCGCAGCCCAGGCTTACGAGCACGACGCCGCCGACATTGGGGTGGGTGCACAAGGCGTCCATCATGCGGAAGGCGTATTTGTTGGGATAGCAGCCGGGAAAACCGATCAGGTGGACGTCGTCGAAGCCCGACTGTTCGACGATGCGGCGCGCCACGTGATGGGCGCATTCGACCAGGTAGGCGACGGCGACGATATTACGGATGCCCTTGCGGCCATCCTGGCGCAGATATCCCGATATGGCCGGCCTGCCATCCAGCGGCGTGGCGATGACGGACGTCGAAGTTACAACCAGGGGTTTATTCATCGGCGGACGCCTCACGCGTATGGGTCTTGATGTAGTCGCTCTGCATATTGTGCATGTGAACGTGTGCGCCGCGCAATGTCAACGCTGTCATTGAGCCGATCGAGGCGCCATACTTGATAATCTTGGCGCCAGGCTGCAAATCGTAGCGGGCGATCTTGTGCCCGACATCGATGTCCTGCGTCAGAATCAGCGGTGCGCCATCCAGGTCGAGGCTCTGGCCGGCCACGGCGTGCTCGCGGCAAACGAGTACGTTGTCATCGTCGTGCAGGAGGATAAAAGGCCCGATATTCATCTAAAAAATCGCAATCATGGTGTGACGGTCACGAACGCATGGGGGGCGGGCGCCGGCACCGGCGCCGCCTCATGCAGCAGGTTTTGGGATTTCAGGTCGGCCCACAAAGCGTGCGGCACCGGCGTGGCGAAGCGGGCGAGATTGCCTTCGACCTCGGCCGGCGAGGCCATGCCGGGGATGACGCTGGCGACGCAAGGATGGGCCAGCGGGAATTGCAAGGCCGCGGCGGCCAGCGACGTATCGTGGGCCCGGCACACGGCGTCGAGCGCCTGGACGCGACGGGTAATGTCGGCCGGAACGCCGGCATAATTATAATGCGTGCCGCCGGTCAGTACGCCCGAATTATACGGGCCGCCGGCGATGATGGCGGTCCCGCGCGCCTGGCACAGCGGCAGGAAGTGGTCGAGCGGCGCCTGTTCGAGCAGGGTGTAGCGTCCGGCCAGCAGGATGACGTCGAGATCGGCATGGCGCAACACTTCGTCGCAAACCTGCCATTCATTGACGCCCAGGCCGATGGCGCCAATCCGTCCGGCGGCCTTGAGTTCGGTCATGGCGCGCAGGCCGCCGTCGAGAAAAGCCTTCATATGGCCGGCCGATAGGGCGCCGTGCGTCACCTGGCCCAGGTCGTGGGCCAGCAGGATGTCGATGTGCTCGCGGCCGAGGCGCAACAGGCTGGCCTCGAAGCTTTGATAGACGCCGTCATAGCTATAGTCGAAATGCGGTTCGAACGGATCGCCGTCGACGAAGCCATGACGTTCCGTGCCGGCGGGCGGCGCGGGGATGGCCTTCAGGACGCGGCCGACCTTGGTCGAGACGACGGTGTTGGATTGCAGGGCTTGCCCGACGCGCCGCTCCGACAGGCCTTGGCCGTAGTGGGGGGCGGTATCGACATAGCCAATCCCGCCATCGAGCGCGGCCTGCACGGTCTGCGCGGCCGCTTCGTCGGGCACGGCGCGATACAGGTTGCCCAAGGCCGCCGCACCGAAGCCGAGCGCGGTCACCTGGACGCGGGTGCGGCCAAGGCGGCGGACGGGAAGGGACGGGCCTGGAGTCACGTGCGGCGTTTCCAATGCGTACTATTCAAGTTTAAAACTATTATTATAGATGAAAGAGATAACGCGCAATGCCAGAACGGTAAAGGGCAAACTCGCTTGGTCAGACCAAATTTTGGCTTGAAATTCAGACCAAAATCGACACGCAAGCCGGTGCATTGCCGCGCCGCTTCATCGGCTAGGGGCCGGCAAGGGTCAGGCGCCGAGCGCCTTGCTGAGTTGGCGGGCGGTGGTCTTCAGGCGCGTCACCGCCTCATCCATGTCAATCCCGTCGCCGACCTTGATAAACGGCATGGTCAGGGCGGCCGCGCAGGTGACGTCATTCATGACCGGGCAGGCGATATCGACGATGCCATCGATGTAGAAGCTTTTGGACTGGAAATAACCCTGGGCGATGGCGCGTTCGGCCTGGGTTTCGAAGGCTTGCCAGTCCTCGGCACTGACCTGGGGGCGCAACTGTGCGCGCCAGGCTTCGCGAATCTTGGGCTTTTGGAAGGCGTAGAGAATCAGGCCCGAATTGGATTGCACCAGCTTGCGCTGATAGCCGACGCGGACGGTGAAGCCGACATCGCCGGGCGCCTCGATGCGGGCGATGACCACCATATTGTCGTCCGACGCGATGGCCAGGTGGCAGGCCTGGCGGGTCTGGTCGCTCATTGCCTGCATCAGCGGTAGGGCCGACGCCAGCAGGTTCTGGCTGGGCCCGCGCGAAATGCCCAGCGAGAACAGCTTGTTGGTCAGTTCGAAGCCTTCGCCGCGCAAGGAGGTGGCGACATAGCCGCGGCTTTCCAGGACCTGCACCATGCGGAACAACTCGCTGACCGAACGATCGAGGCGGCTGGAAATCTGTGACAGGGTCATGGGCGACTTGGCCGTGGCCAGCAGTTCCAGGACGTCGAGGCCCTTCTCCAGCGCGGGGGCGCGATACTTGCCGCCGCCCTTGGCGTCTTCGTCCACAGTGGTGTCCTTGGTCTTCAAATTCAGTCCAGTCGATAGAAGGCGCGGGCGGTGCGCGATAGAATCGCTTCGTGCGCGTGTGACACTTTGTTTTCAAGCCACCCGAGCGTCCAGTCAAGCCATGCGTGAGAACCGCCGGCCAAGTCGGCCACCGGCCAGTCAGAGCCCCACATCAACCGGTCGGGGCCGAAACAGGCAAGCAGATGGTCGGCAACCGGCAGGGCCTCGGCCGGTGTTTGGCCCGGCTTGAGCTCGGTGAACAGGCCAGACAGCTTGCAGGCGATATTGGAGCAGTCGGCCGCTTGGCGCATCCCGTCAAGCCAAAGGGGCATGTCGGCGGACGTGGCAAAAGGGGGCTTGGCGCCGTGGTCGATGACGATGGCAAGCGACGGAAAGGTCCGCGCGAGCGTGACGATGGCCGGCAGGTGACGCGTAAAGATCAGGGCGTCGAAGCTCAAGCCCTGGTCGGCCATGGCCACCAGGGCCGGGCGGACGTCGGGCCTCAGGATCCAGTCGGTGTCAGGCAGGCCCTGCAGCATCGGGCGCAAACCTTTGAATTTGGGCTTTCGTGCCAAGCCGTGGATGCGCGCCGGTGCGTCGGGGGCGGCAAGGTCGGTCCAACCAACGACGCCCTTGATCAGATCGCAGCCGGCGGCGACCGCCAACATCCAGTCGGTATCGAGATCGGACGGCTGCGATTGGACCAGCACGGTGGCGGAAACACCGGTGCCTTCAAGCGTCCGTTCAAGGTCGGCGGGTTCGAAGTCGCGGTGGATGACATCAAGGTCGGGCGTGGGCCATTCGTGGCCGTTTTGGCCGATGCGCCACAGATGATGATGGGCGTCGACGATCAATGAGAAGAGGCCCCGATGACGACCGGCGCGCTCTTCTTTGACGTCAGGGCGTAGAAGGCGATTACGACGAAGCAAGCCGTCGGCACGAAGATCGCCAACCGGATCAGGTGGGTGCCGTCGGACACCTTGCCCATGATGGCCGTCAGCACGGCACCACCGATAATGCTCATGACCAGCAGGCTGGCGCCGCTCTTGGTCAGCGCGCCCAGGCCCTGGACTGAGGTGGCGAAGATGGTCGGGAACATGATCGACATGAAGAAGGAAGCGGCAACGAGGGCGTAGAGGCCGTTCTGCCCGCCGATGCCGGCGGCATAGGCGGTCAGGGCGATATTGATGACGGCAAAGGCCGCCAGAAGACGGACCGGATTGATGACGCGCATCAAGGCCGTGCCGACGAAGCGGCCGACCGCGAACAGGACCAGCGCCCAGAAGACATAGTCGGCGGCAACCTTGTCGGTGATGTGGATCTCGGCCTGGGCGTAGCGGATGGTGTAGCTCCACAGGCCGACCTGGGCACCGACATAGAAGAATTGCGCCACCACGCCCACCAGGAAATGGCTGTGCTTGAACAGGCCGCCGATCGACACCGAGCCCGTGTCATCGTCGGCAACGCTGCGCGTCGCTTGGGCGGGGAAACGGCTGAGCGCGACCAGGACCGCCCAGGCGAGGACGGCGAGGCCGATGATCAGGTAGGGCATCTGGACCGCCTTGGTTTCGCGCACGAAGTCGGCGGTCGAGCTCAGCTTTTCGATCCCCGACAGGATAAAGGTCTTGCCGACCCAGATTCCGGCCAGCGAGCCCAGGGGATTGAAGGCCTGGGCCAGGTTGAGGCGAAAGGCGGCGTGCTTTTCATCGCCGAGAATCGTCATCAGCGGATTGGCCGAGGTTTCCAGGAAGGCCAGGCCCGAGGCGATGACGAATAGCGCGCCCAGCAGCCACGGATATTGCCGGATTTCCGCGCCCGGCCAGAAGGAAAAGGCGCCAATGGCGAAGATAACCAGGCCGGTGACGACGGCCGCCTTGTAGCCGAAGCGCCGCATCAGGAGTCCGGCCGGGATCGCCATGATGAAATAGCCGGCATAGAAGGCCTGCTGCACCAGGCTCGACTCGAAGTCGGTAAGGACAAAGGCCTTCTTGAATTGCGGGATCAGGATGTCGTTGAGATTGTTGGCCATGCCCCAGAAAAAGAACAGGGCGGTAATCAGGACGATGGGCCACAGGGCAAGCGGTGACGACTTTTCCGATGGCGACATGAGGTTTTCTCTGGCAAGCGTGGCTTTCGACGGCCTTATGGGCCTTACGACATCACATATGAATCCGCGCGTCAAATATGAAATTTACACGCGCTTTGAAAGCTTTAGAGCGTGATACGTTTTGATAAAATCAAGACGCCGCTCTAATTTTTGTTTTATCGCGTAATTTAACCGAAAAGTGGTGTCCACTTTATCGGATTGCGCTTTAGGCTAAGCGCAGGGAGATTGTTATGACCGAAACGCTTTATTTTGCCCTCGATCTGAAGGACGATGCGGCCCTGATCGAACGCTACAAGGCCTGGCATGCGCCGGGTCAAGTTCCCGCCGCCATCAACCGCTCGATCCGCGAAGGAGGCGTCGAAGCGCTCGAAATCTTCCTGGTCGGCAATCGCATGGTCATGGCGCTGACGCCCGGGCCGAACTTCGACGCGGCGAGAAATGCGGCCGCCGATGCCGCAAACCCCGATGTCCAGGCGTGGGAACAGCTGATGTGGACTTTCCAGCAGGCCCTGCCGTTCGCCGAGCCCGGTGAGAAGTGGTTGCCGATGCAGAAGATCTATGCTTTGAGTGCGCAGGCTTAAATTATAGTATAATTGCAATTGTCGGACAGTTGGGTTAAGGCTGCCGGCACAGTCATTGAGTCCAGGAGCGGAGATGTTCGGCGTGTTTTCAAAGCCTTTGAAGATCGGCATTGTGGGTTTGGGCAAGATCGTCGTCGATCAGCATATCCCGGTCATCCGCGCCAACAAGAAGCTGGAACTTATCGCCGGATGTTCGCCGGCGTCGCGGCCGGACGGAGTCAAGGCTTACAACACTTTGGAAGACATGCTGGCGGCGCATCCGGAGATCGAAGCGGTCTCGGTCTGCACCCCGCCGCAGGTCCGCCACGCCATCGCCCGCCAGGTGATCGCCACGGGCCGTCACTGCTTCCTGGAAAAGCCGCCGGCGGCGACGCTGGGCGAAGCCGAGGACATCAAGGCCGCCGCCGCCACCAAGGGCGTCAGCCTGCTGGCCTCGTGGCATTCGCGCTATGCGCCGGCGGTCGAGCAGGCGCGCGCCTGGATCAAGGCGCGCCCGATCAAGGACATCAAGATCGTCTGGAAGGAAAACGTCCGTCAATGGCACCCGGGCCAGACCTGGATCTTCGAGGCCGGCGGCATGGGGGTGTTCGATCCGGGTATCAATTCCCTGTCGATCCTGACCCATATCGTGCCGGACCCGGTGCTGGTCAAAAACGCCGACCTGCATATCCCGGTCAATTGCGGTGCGCCGATCCAGGTCGAGATGGACATGGTCTCGACGGGCGGTGTGCCGATCCGCGCCGAATATGACTTCCTGCAGACCGGGCTTCAAACCTGGAGCATCTATGCCGAAGCTCAATCGGGCGAAAAGCTGGCCCTGCACCTGGGCGGTACCGAGCTTGAGATCGACGGCAAGACGGTTGTGAAGGAAAAGGAGGCCGAATATGCCGGCCTCTATGCGCACTTCCTGGAGCTGGTGCGCAGCAAGACGTCGGACGCCGATTTCTCGCCGCTACGCATCGTCTCCGACGCGATGCTGCTCGGCAAGCGCATCGACGCGCCCGAATATATCGAGTGACGGTGTGAAGGCTTCGTGCTCTCATCGTAAACGGGGAGGACGAAGCCATGAACATTCTGATGGCGCTCGTGTTGGTTGGCGGCATGTCGGTCGCGAGTGTGGGGCAAGCCGCAGAGCCAGGCGCAAACAAGACGGACGCAAGTGCCGCGGCTTTTGTCACCGCTATTCGATCCGGAAATATGTCCGCACTTCGCGCCTATTTTCCGAAAGACTATCCGTCGAGTGAATTGGCGCCCAATGCGCCCGCCATAAGGTTCACAAAAAACGCGTTGCTGCCGATTGTTCGCGAAGGACCGATCGAAGCGAAAGAGACGGCGCGCAAGGGCCATCTGTTCTCGATCCTGTTTTACCAAGCCCGCTTCAAAGGCCGTCTCGATAGCAAGAGCTATCTGGAAAAGGACTATCTGAAGTCCTTCTTCGTTTGTAATTTCGATGACTCCACCGGGCGCTGGATCTTGGCCGATCCGATCATGTGTTACGATGAAACCGAAGGCCCCTACGAGCACGTTGGCTACTAGCCGTTGTTAAGCGGCGATGGTCGTTTTATGCGTCACCGGAGCAGCGCCGGCTATCGGCTGTGCGGCACGCCTCAGGACGACGGCATAGAGACCAAGCAAGATCAGCGGCGTCAGCGGCAGGTGCAGGTTGGCGGCGATGGCGCGGGCGAAAAGCGGCCAGACGAAGACGACAAGAATGGCCACCTTTTCCCACGGGCGGAAACCGTCGCGCAGGCCGCATGTCGCCAGCCAGCCGAGCGGGACGGCCAAAAGCATCAGATCGTAGTCGAGCAGGAACGGCGACAGGGGCAAGGTCGCCGTGACCATCAAGGCGCACAAGGCGCCGGCTTCGGGCTTGTGACGCCAGGCGATCCAGGCGGCGGAGCCCAGGACACCGAGGGCAACGAGGACTTGACCCGCCAGGACGACCGGTGAGGGCGCGCCCAGCAGGCGCAGGGCGGCGAAGGCGCTCTGCATCTTGTCGGGCGACACCAGGCCCTGGTCGAGCGTCGCCGTGGCCAGGGCGCCATTATGCAGGAAGGCCAGATAACCCTCGCTGCCGACCGCCAGCCAGGCGAGGGCGCAGAGGGCGGCGGCGCTGAACCCGGTCGCGATGAACGTCTTCCAGCGGCCGCAGACGGCCAGCAAGACAGGCAGGGCGATCGCCAATTGGGGCTTCATCACCAGCAGGCCGAAAACCAGGCCGGCGAGGATCGGCCGGCGTGGCAGAAGCAGACAGCCGCCGGCCATGACGGCGGTGAACAGCGCCGCATTCTGCCCATTGCCGAGATTGAGCCACAGCGCCGGAAAGGCCAGCAGGACGATCCACGGCACGCCTTTCGCCCAGCGGCGCAGCAGGGCGACGGCCGCGGCGGTCGTGGCGCCAAGCCAGGCCAGGAGCGCCGCGCCATAGGGCAGCAGCGCCAGGGGCCAGCACAGCAGCAGATAGGCCGGCGGATAGAAGAAGGCCCAATAGCCGAGCGAACGGCCGAAGATGCCATCCTCGGCGGATTGGTGCGCGATGGGCGACCAGGCGCCAGCGGCGTGGCCGGCCAAGGCCAGTTTCGACGCGGCGTAGAAGCTCATGAAGTCGGGGCCAAGCGGCTTGCCGGAGCGATCGATTCCGTGCGGCGCCATGACGATCCAGGCGGCGAAGCCTATAGCACTGACGATGAGCAGGATCAGGCTATAGGCGCGCGCCCGCTTACCGTCGAGCCAGTCGGCGTCGCGAACAAAGGCAATAAGGCGGGCGGCAAACGACAAGGCGAGCTCCGGTTAAGCCGCAAGCTTGCCATAACAGCTTTGAGAAAGGATGAAGTCAGGACTTGGCTTCGCTCGCCGCCTGCTCAAAAGCCGCGAAGACATTGTGCTCCGGCCCCTTCAGGATGCGGTTGCGCACCCAGCCGACCGGATCGATCCAGAGGCCCGGAAAAACCCGCAGCATCTGCGTCGGCGGGGAGGCGGGCGCGGGCTCTTCCATCAGCCAATCGCCGCCATGCAGGCGGCGTACGACCTCGCCGACATAGCCGCCCAGCATGAGATAGAGGCTTTGCAATTCGGCGTCGCCGTCCGCATCCCAGGGATTGCGCTTGCGTTCGCTGTCGAGGAAGTCCGGCGCCAGGTCGACATGGATGCAGCCGGCCATGGCTTCGACCAGCACGACGCTGTCGTGGGTAAAGTCCGGCCGGTGCCCCAGATATTGTTCGATGACCTCGACCGCCTGGTCGGCGTGAGCCGTCATGACGGTGTCGAGGTCATCGCTCATAATCAGGCTTCGGTATCGTCGACGAACTCGGCTTCCTCGGTGTTCGACCGCGTGACGCGGGCGACGCGCAGCGCATTGGTGCTGCCCGACTTGCCGAACGGCATGCCGGCGACGATGACGATGTCCTGGCCGGCCTCGGCGATGCCTTCGGCGCGGGCCAGCTTGGTGGCAACGGCGACGGTTTCGGTCATCGAGTGGGTGATCGGCGTCAGCACCGGGTGCACGCCCCAGGTCAGGGCCAGTCGGCGCGCGGTTTCGACGTTCGGCGTCAGGCCGAGGATCGGCGCGGTCGGCCGTTCGCGGGCGACATGGAGCACGGTCGAGGCCGAGTTGGTGAGGGCGGCGATGGCGACGGCGTCGATCGTCTGGGCGACCTGGCGCGCCGCGGCGGCCATGGCGCTGGACGTCGTCTTTTCCGGCTCCGGACGGCGGCGGTCGGTCGTGGTGCGCCAGCCGGCGTCGACTTCGACGCGGGCGATGATGCGGTCCATGATGGTGACCGCTTCGATCGGAAATTGGCCGGCGGCGGTTTCGGCCGACAACATGACGGCATCGGAACCGTCGAACACGGCGGTGGCGACGTCGGACGCTTCGGCGCGGGTCGGCGTCGGCGCGGAAATCATCGATTCCAGCATCTGGGTGGCGACGATCACCGGCTTGCCCATGGTGCGCGCCATGGCGACGATGCGCTTTTGCGCCAGCGGCACTTCTTCCGGCGGCAGTTCGACGCCCAGGTCGCCGCGGGCGACCATGACGGCGTCGGACAGGCGCATGATCTCTTCGAGATTGTCGAGCGCCTGCGGCTTTTCGAGCTTGGAAAGCACCCAAGCGCGGCCCTTGATCAGGTCCTTGGCTTCGAGGACGTCCTCGGGGCGCTGGACGAAGGAGAGGCCGATATATTCGACGCCGTTTTGCAGCGCGAACTCCATGTCCTCGCGGTCCTTGACGGTCAGGGCCGGGATCGGCAGCACGACGTCGGGGACGTTGACGCCCTTGCGGTCGGACAGGCGGCCGCCATTGACGACGATGGTCTCCAGGTGGTCTTCGCGGACGTGGACGACGCGCAGCTTCAACTTGCCGTCGTCGAGCAGCAGGTGCGAACCGATCTGCGCCGCATTGATGATTTCCGGGTGCGGCAGGTTGGCGCGCGTCGAATCCCCCGGTGTCGGGTTGAGGTCGAGGCGGAAGGTCTGGCCATTGGTCAGTTGCACCGCGCCGCCCTGGAAGCGACCGACGCGCAGCTTGGGGCCCTGGACGTCGGCCAGGATGCCGATCGGGTGCTTCGACTTGGCTTCCAGGTCGCGGATCAGGCCGATGTTGCGGCCGTGGTCTTCATGCGAGCCGTGCGAGAAGTTCAGCCGGAAGACGTCGGCCCCGGCATGGAACAACTGCGACAACATGTCGGCGTTGGAGCTTGCGGGCCCGAGCGTGGCGACGATCTTGGTTTTGCGGCGGCGGAGGATTTTCACGGGCGAACTCATCGATATCGGGCGCCGGATTCAAGCTCACGATTTGAGCTCACGGGGCCTCTGAAAATGACGGCGCGACAAAGCCTGTGTTCTGACCCGGGGTCAAGTCAAAACTTCCCGCAAATTTTGCAGGAAAGGCAGAGAAACAACGGTATTGCCTATGAAAATCGATTGTTCCGGGATTGCCTGACAATGGCTATGGCAGCGCTGTCAAAAACATGCTACGCCCCGTGGTAACGGTATCATATTTATAAATTCAGGGACTAGATCATGACGCTGCGCGCGCTTTTGCTGGTTACGGCCGCCACCTTGTCCGCGACGGTCACGGGCTTCGCCGCCGGCGCCGCTCCGGTGGTACCCGCTGCCGCCCACTACAAACATTTCAAGACAGCCATCTATATTCCCGTCAGCGTCGCGCACCCGTTGGCCGACCCCAAGGTGTTTGCCCACCAGTTCGCTCGCGCCATGAGTCAGGTGCCGTTCGACAAGGTCTACCTGGAGGTCTACCGCGATCACGACTTTCTGAGCGATGCCGAGGCCGAGACGATTAAAAAGGAATTCGAGGCCAAGGGCATCGAGGTGGCGGGCGGCATGACCCTGGCCGCCGGTGGCACGGGCGGCCAGTTCGGCACCTTCGACTATGAAGACCCCAAGGACCGCGCCGAATGCCAAAAGGCGGTCGAGACGGCGGCGCGCCACTTCAACGAAGTCATCATGGACGACTTCTTCTTCTATACGTCGAAGTCTGACGCCGACATCGCCGCCAAGGGCGACAAGTCGTGGACGCAATACCGCCTGGAAAAGATGCGCGAAGTCTCCGCCGACCTGGTTCTGGGGCCGGCGCACAAGGTCAATCCCAAGGTCCACGTTATCATCAAGTTCCCCAACTGGTATGAGCACTTCCAGGGGCTGGGCTTCGACCTGGAGAAGGAGCCGTTGATGTATGACGGCATCTATGCCGGCACGGAAACGCGCGATCCGGTCATCACCGACCAGTTGCTGCAGCAGTACGAGTCCTACGAAATCATCCGCTACTACCGCAATATCCGCCCGGACCATTATATCGGCGGCGGCTGGGTCGACACCTATTCGACCCTGTCGGCTGACCGCTATGCCGAGGAACTGTGGGACACCATGTTCGCCAAGGCGCCGGAGATCACCCTGTTCAACTGGATGCCGGCCGCATCGGACCAGCCCTATGACGGCGGGGACCGCAAGGCGTGGGAAGGCCAGGACACCACCTTCAATTGGAAAGCCATCACCGCCGCCTATAAGCCGACAGGGGCGAATGATCCCGGTCCGGGCTGGGGCCTTGCGGCGGGGGCTGCACTGAAGGAAGTCGACGGCGTGCTTGGGCAACTGGGCAATCCGATCGGCATCCCGAGCTACAAGCCCTTCCAGTCGTCGGGCGAGGACTTCCTGCAGAACTATCTCGGCAATATGGGCATCCCCATCGAGATGACGCCGCACTTTCCCAAGGATGCCCCGGTGATCCTGCTGACGGCCGCCGCCGCCAAGGACCCGGACATCATCAACGAGGTCAAGCAGCAACTGCAGGACGGCAAGACGGTCTTCGTCACCTCGGGCTTTGTCGAAGCCACGCAGAATAGGGGCTTCGAGGATATCGTCGAAATCTATACGACCGGCCACGAGGTCGAGCTCAACGACTATTACAGCGGCTACGGCGCCGGCAACGGCGTGTCGCTGCGCGACGATCCCAAGGTGGCGCCGCAAAACGTGCTGTTCCCCGAACTGCACTACTATACCAACGACGCCTGGCCGATCATCCGTGGCGTCAACGGCGCGCGCGGCTTCCCGGTCCTGCTCAACAACCGCTATTCGAAGGGGACGATCTTCGTCCTCAACATCCCGGACAATATCGGCGACCTCTATAGCCTGCCGCACGGTGTGATCGACGCGGTCAAGCCGTTCCTGCAAAAGGGCTTTCCGGTGCGCATCGCCGCCCCCAACCACGTCGCCCTGTTCGCCTACGACAACAACGCCTTCGTCGTCGAATCCTATCGCGACGAGCCGGTCACGGTCACCGTCTCGCTGAGCGGGCAAGGGGCGGGCCTGAAGGACACGCAAAGCAACCAGGTGATCGCGGCCAAGCCGGTTCCGCCGGCGACCGGCAAGTTCGCCCACGTCAATTCAGACGATGTGCGTACCGAGTTCGAGGTGACGATCCCGCCGCACTCCTTCCGCGTCTTCACACGGCAGTAAGGTGTTCGCCCGAAACGCGGCGTGCACTTGTCGGACAAAAGTCCGCCGTGTAGGGTCGTGTCGCGGCGTGACGTCGCTTCGAGAAATAAAGTTTGCGTAAATGCGCCTTTTGGCAGGTTAGGGCTTGCCAGGGGGCGGTTTTTGCAATTTTGTTTTTAATTAATGGGCGACGCAGGGCCGCAATGTGCTTTCACGGCGACGCCGCACTTATAAACACTGGCAGGTAGGGTACATGTCCGATTCAGCAGCCGCTCCCAAGAAGGGGGGCTCAGGCCTCATTCTCGCCGTCGTCTATGTGACGGTCTTGTTCTTCATCTGGGCCTTCGTCACCAATCTGGTCGATCCGCTCGTCAAGAGCATGATGGTCATCTACCATCTCAGCAATGTCGAAGCGCAGCTGAACCAGTTCGCCTTCTTCATCGCCTACGGCATCATGTCGATCCCGTCGGCCTGGTACCTTTCGAAGTACGGCTATGCGAACTCGATCGTCGTCGGCCTGATCGGCATCATCGCCGGCTGCCTGATCGCCTTCTGCACCGGCTTTGCCCACACCTTCGTCACCGTGCTGATCGGCCTGTTCGTTGCCGCTTCGGGCATTACCCTGCTGCAGGTCGCGGCCAACCCGCTGATCGCCTCGATGGGCGATCCCAAGGGCTCGTCGGTGCGCCTGAACCTGTCGCAAGCCTTCAACTCGATGGGCGCCTATGTCGGCGGGTCGTTCGGCGCAGCCTTCCTGCTCAAGGGCCCGCTGTTCGACAAGACGATCACGCCGACCCAGGCCATGAAGGACCAGGGCCTGCACTTCGTCACCAATGTCTATCTCGACATCGCCATCATCTTCGCCATCTTCACCTTCGCCGTCTTCCTGGTGCGCAACACCATCACCGCTCACGCGCCGAAGATGCCGGAAAATCCGGAATCGCCGTTCAAGGCCTTTGGCTCGAAGTGGGCCAACCTGGGCTCGCTCGGTATCTTCCTGTATGTCGGCGCCGAGGTTTGCGTCATTTCGGGCATGATCTTCTTCCTGGAACAGCCGCAAATCCTCAACGTGCCGTCGCAGGTCGCCGGCTATGTCGGCCCGATCTTCATGCTGTTCGCCATGTTCGGCCGCTTCATCGGCTCGTGGCTGATGACCTTCGTCAAGGCGACGACCATGCTGACGATCGTTGCGGTCGGCGCCGTGCTGTTGTGCCTGGTGGTTATCGGCACCTACCATATGGCGGCGACGCCGCTGGGTGGCACGGTCAATGTCTTCGGCTATAACGCGCCGCTGACGATGGGCTTCATCCCGGGCATTGCCGCGGTCCTGATCGGCCTGTTCAACTCGATCATGTTCCCGACCATCTTCACCCTGACCCTGGAACGCTCGTCGGCGCCGGCTTCGGCGACGTCGGGCCTGATGTGCATGGCCATCTGCGGCGGCGGGTTCATCTCGCTGGCCTATGGCCAGGCGGTCGACATGTTCCTGGCGCACTTCCCGGTGGGCGCTCGCTCGCTGGCCTTTGTCGTGCCGCTGGTCTGCTACCTCTACGTCCTGTGGTTTACCCTGGCCGCCAAGAAGGCGCCGGTGCACGCCATCGAGGAAGGCGTCAGCGCCGGTCACTAATCCGGCGCAAAACTATGGAACGTCTTCTGGACAGGGGCGTTTCCAAGGCCTATCGGTGCCGGCTTCGCCTCTCGGGTGAGGCCGGCACTTCACTACCTAATTAGAATACGGACGTTGGGATGTTTTATATTGGCGTGGATTTCGGCGGCACCAAGATCGAGGCGGCCGCCCTGGCCGCTGACGGTCAGTTCTTGTCTCGCCACCGTGAACCGAACCCCGGCAATTACGACGCGGCCGTCGCCCTGGTCAAAGACCTGATCGGGCGAGCCGAGGCGGAAGCCCGGCAAAAAGGCGCATCGGACGACAAGATGACCATCGGCATCGGCTCGCCGGGTTCGGCCTCGCCCAAGACCGGCGTCATGCGCAATTCCAACTCGACCTATCTCAACGGCCGGCCGTTCCAGAAGGATCTGGAGGCGGCGCTGGGCCAGCCGATCAAGCTGGCCAACGACGCCAATTGCCTGGCCCTGTCCGAAGCGCTCGATGGCGCCGCCGAGGGGGAAAAAGGCGTGTTCGCGGTGATCATGGGCACGGGGTGTGGCGGCGGGCTGACCTTTGGCGGTCACCTCATCGAAGGCGGCAACGGCATCGCCGGCGAGTGGGGGCACATGCCCCTGCCGTGGCCGAATCAAAGCGAATGGCCGGGACCCAAATGCTGGTGCGGCCATGTCGGGTGCATGGAGATGTGGGTGTCGGGCACGGGCTTTGCCCGCGACTTCCATGCGGTGACCGGCAAGGACTGGAAAAGCGAGGCCATCATCGACGCCATGCGGGCCGGCGATGCCGACGCCGAAGCGGCTTTCGATCGCTTGGCCGATCGCCTCGGCCGCGGCCTGGCGGTCATCGCCAATATCTTCGATCCGGACGTCTTCGTCTTCGGTGGCGGCCTGTCGAATGCGTCCGAGCTCTATGACCGCCTGCCGGGCAAGATCGAGCCCTATGTCTTCAGCGACAGCTGGAGCGCCAAACTGGTGCCGGCGAAGTGGGGTGATTCGTCGGGCGTGCGCGGCGCCGCCCACCTGTGGAAACAGGGCCACTAGGCCAGACGCAATAAGAACCGGTATCATTTTGCTGTGGCCCTTCGCCAGGCCTTGTGTTTACGTGTGCCCAGGCTGATTTGCGGGGGCGCAATGAAGGGACTGTTTCTGGCATTATCAATGCTTGCGGCGCCCTCCGCGGCGACCGCACAAACCGTGACGGTCAGCGGTGGGCCGATTGCCGGCGAAGCCCTTTCCGACGGCACGTTCGCCTTTCACGACATTCCCTTTGCCAAGCCGCCGGTCGGTGACCTGCGCTGGGCGCCGCCGAAAGATCCCGAGCCATGGCGCGAGGTGCGCCCGGCCAAGGTCAGCGCGCCGGCTTGCACGCAGGTCTCCTACGGCTGGAATGCCGATCTTGCCAAGACCAGCAACGAAGACTGCCTTTATCTGGAGGTGCGTACGCCGACGCTCGATCCCGCGGCGCGCCGGCCGGTCATCGTCTTTATCCATGGCGGCGCCAACCGGGCCGGCGGCGCGGCCGGCACGATCATGTCGGGCTTTCCGGCCAAGGGCGTGATCATCGTCTCGATTCAATATCGCCTGGGCGTCTTCGGCTTTCTGTCGCATCCTGCCTTGTCCGCCGAAGGCAATGGCGCGTCGGGCAACTATGCCCTGATGGACCAGATCAAGGCCCTAGCCTGGGTTCACGCCAATATCGCTGCCTTTGGTGGCGATCCCGCCAATGTCACGGTGGTCGGGCATAGTGCCGGCGCTGAAGACGTCGGTCTGTTGCTGTCGTCACCCCTGGCCACCGGTCTGTTCGCGCGGGCCATCGAGGAGAGCGGGCCACCGCAATTCGGCTTGCCGGTACGCAGTCTCAAGCAGAACGAAGACATGGGCGTCGAACTGGCCCGGGAATTCTCACCACGTGACCCGGCCGGCGCCGGTGCGCTGTACGACTTGCGCGCCGCGCCCGCGGCCGAGCTCCAGGCGGCCGCCGACAAGCTGCCGGCGCCGATCTGGGATCGCAGCTTTATCTGGTTGCAGGTTGTGGTCGACGGTCGTGTCCTGCCGCGGTCACCGAAGGCGGTGCTCGTGACGGGGCAACAGATCAAGGTCCCGCTGATCATCGGCACCTCGGCGCAGGAACTGGACCTGTCGGGCGGCCAGGCCCTGGTTTATCCGACGATCGCCAAGGCGTTCGGCGACGCCAAGGTCAAGGTCTTTCCAGTCTACGGGCTGGACATCAATGCCAATCCGGCGCCCGATCCGGTCATGGGCACGGTGTCGATGCAGATCTCGACCGATTTGATGATGCGCTGCCCGTCGCAATGGACGGCGGCGCGCATGCCGCAGGCCTGGATGTACCAGTTGGACGTCGATTCGAGCGGTGGCCCCGTGCATCACGGCTCGGAGCTCAGCTTCGTGTTCAATCCACGGCCGGCGGGCAAGTCCCAGGCGCAGTGGCCGCCTCTGCTTGAGTACTGGGCCAATTTCGCCACGACCGGCAATCCCAACTCGACTGACCTGCCGCCATGGCCGGTCTATGGCGGTCTCGGCAGTTTCGTCGAATTCACCGCCGGCGGTCCGGTGGTGCGGCAGGGCGTGCGCCGGCCGGTTTGCGATCGCCGCAACCAGCCTTGAGAGGAGCAACATGTTCAAGAGCGTCGTCCCCATTCTGCATGTCAGCAATGTCACAAGAAGCGCCGAATTCTTCCGGCAAATCCTGGGCTTTGGGGTGGATTTCCTATACGGCGAGCCGCCATTCTACGGCGCGGTGTCGCGCGACGATGTGTGTTTGCACCTGCGTCACGTCCATGCGACCAATTTCGCCGAGCTTGCCGCGCGCGAGCCCTTGTTGATCAACGCCTCGATCGAAGTCTCCGACGTTTGGGCCCTGTTTGACGAATTCAAGGCGCGCGGGGCCGATTTCGCCCAGGCCGTGGTGAAGCAGGACTGGGGCGGCACCGACTTTCACGTCCGCGATCCGGACGGCAATGCGATATCGTTCGTCACCTATGGCGTTTGACTTCTTCGCCGCATTCGGCTTTGGCTGAGCCATGACCTTGTCCCAACCCCTTAGCGGCGTGATTGAGAACGGCGAGCACCGTTTGTGGGTGCGCGTCTATTACGAAGACACCGACTTTACGGGCCTGGTGTACCACGCCAACTATCTGAAATTCTTCGAGCGCGGTCGGTCGGATTATCTGCGCCTGCTGGGCGTGCATCACCACGAGCTGAAAGCCCACGAGGACCAGATCGCCTTCGCGGTCCGCCATATGGACATCGGCTTCCTAAGCCCGGCGCGCATCGACGATGTCATCGCCGTGCGCACACGTCTGACCGGGATGAAGGGCGCGCAGTTCTTTCTCGAACAGGTCTGCGAACGAAACGAAGTCAAGCTGTGCGAGGCGCGAATCAACATTGTCTGCATCGATGGTGACGGCCGGCCGCGTCGGCTGCCGAAAGCCTTCGCCGAGGCGTTGACTTCGCCTGAAAAAGTGTCGCACGACCCCGAAAAGCGGGTTTAAAAGCATAAAGCTGTACGAGTCGGCCATAGAATTGTCGTCAAACTTCGTGCAAGGTGCCGCCGATTACCTTGCTTAACCTTGTTGGGGGTTCGTCATGGACGCCAGTTCCGCCACCGGAACCGCTGGGACCGTCGCCAGTCCGCTGAATTTGATCCAATTGTTCCTGCACGCCGACATCGTCGTGAAGTGCATCATGGGGATTCTGATCCTGGCCTCCCTGGTCTCCTGGGCCCTGATCATCTCGAAATATTTCGCGCTGGGCCGTGTCAACAAGCAGGCCGACAATTTCGAGAATATCCTGAGCTCCGGCCGGGCGCTCGACGATGTTGCCGCCCAGGTCGGCACTGCTCCCAAGGAAGCCTTCCAAAAGCTGCTGGTCGTCGTCACCGGCACCTGGAAGGACCAAAAGGGCAAGACGATGAACGCCACCCAGGCCGATCTTTTGATCGCCCAGGTCGACCGCGAACTGAACCACGTCATCACGTCCGAGGGCGATCTGGTCGAACGCGATCTTTCGCTGCTGGCCGTTGTCGCCACGGCATCCCCCTTCGTCGGCCTGCTGGGCACGGTGTGGGGCATCATGAACGCCTTCGCCAATATCGGCGCCCAAGGTGATGTCAACCTGGCGACCGTGGCGCCGGCGATCTCCGAAGCCCTGGTGGCGACGGCGCTGGGCCTGTTTACCGCCATTCCCGCCTATGTCGGCTATAATATCTTCAATGCCCGCGTCGGCCGCTTCGCCTCGCGCATGGAAGGCTTTGCCGACGAACTGATGGTGTCGCTGACGCGGCGCATTTCCGAAAAGGTCGGGTAGGGGGCACCACCATGGCCATGGGCACAGGCAGTTCCGGCGGCACGCGCGGCCGCTCCAACCGGCGCTCCAAGCGTCGCGCCTCACTGTCGGAAATCAACGTGACGCCGATGGTCGACGTCATGCTGGTGCTGCTGATCATCTTCATGGTCTCGGCGCCCCTGCTGACGGCCGGCGTCAAGGTGCAACTTCCGAAGACCGAGGCCGCCGCGCTGAAGGACGAGGGCGATCCGCTGACCGTCACCGTCGATGCCGCCGGCCAGTTCTATATCCAGAAAGACCCGGCGACCTACGAACAGCTGGCGCCGCGCCTTTTGGCCATGACCGATGGCGACACCACCAAGCCGATCTATGTCCGCGGCGCCGCCCAGGCCTCGTGGGATACGGTGGCCAAGGTGATGGGTAAGCTGCAATCGGCGGGCTTCACCAAGATCAACCTGCTGACCGACACCATGGCCAAGGGCGCCGGCGGGGATACCAGCTCTTCCGCGGCCGCGACGCCCGCCGACACCGGTACGGCTGCGCCCTAGAGCCATGAGAAGGTTTCCGCTCGCCTTTGTGGTTTCTGTTCTGCTGCATGTGGGCCTGCTTTTGTTGGCCTACATCAGTTGGAAAGACGCGCCCAAGCCGGTGGCGGTGGTCAGCGTGCCTGTCGAGTTGGTGGCCAAGATTCCCTCGCGCCAACAGGCCGAGGCGCCGGTCGACAAGCTGGCGGTAAAGACGCCTGCACCGATTCCCGCGCCCGAGGAACAGCCCAAGCCCACGCCGCCGACCCCGGCGCCGCCCTTGCCGGTCCCTGTGCCGCAAAAGGAAGTCACGCCCCAGAAGAAGCCGGAACCCAAGCCCGTTCCGACGCCCAAGCCGCCTGAACCGAAGCCGACGCCGAAACCCGCCGATACGGCGCCGCCCGACAAGGACGGCATGAAGAAGCCCGTGCCGCCCGCCAAGGCCAAGCCGGCGCCCGCCAAGCCCGTGCTGGATCTGGGCGCCCTGGCCCAGACGGCGGCCGCGCCGTCGAAGGCACCGACGCGGACCTTGCCGCAAGCCAATACGCATCGCACGACGGGGATATCGAACACGGGCTCCGGTCCGGCCGACGCCGGGGTGGTGAACGACGCCTTGTCGGCGCTCACGCAGAAGCTCGGTCGTATCTGGGCGCCTAATTGCGATGTACCGGGCGGCGACAAGGTCGACTTGCATCTTCTGTTTGTCATCTCACCGAGCGGACGGGTGACGTCGGGACCGCAGTGGCTCAACCCGAGCAGCGATCCGGTATGGGAAGCCGCGGCGACCCGCGCCAAGGCGGCGGTCAAGCGGGGCGAACTGTATGACGACCTGCCGGCGGGGGCCTATAATCATCCGCTCGACATTGAATTCGATGCGCAGAAGGTTTGCCATGAGCAATAAGAGCGCTCCGATGCGACTAGTCGCCATTGCGTTCGCCGCTCTGTCGCTCGGCGTCGCGGCGCCGGCCACGGTCAGGGCCGACGACGCGCATCAAGACCTTTCCACGGTGGTCAAGACCGTGTCCAGCCTCTGGAAGGCGGATTGCAGCGTTCGTTGGCGAGAGGCCGTAGAAATCGAGCTCAAGATCGGTTCAGGCGGCAGCATCGTTGAAGGACCGAAGTGGATTAATCCGATCGATGATCCTGCCACGCGGGCCGGCGCGGATGCGATCATCAAGACGATTGTCGCAAATCAGCCCTATACGAACGTGCCCGCCACAATTTACGACAAAATCCTGACTATTGAGTTCGACCAGACGCGCGCGTGCGGCCAGACCAAGTGAGAATCACCATGATGAAGTTCAGTCATTTTATCGCGCTTTGCGCCGGACTTGCGGCGGTTCTGTGCGTGCCCGGCATGGCCGCGGCGCAGGCGGCAGGTAATGACGGTGTACTGCACGCTACCGTCGACCAGGGCGTGATCCAGCCCTTGCCCATCGCGATCATGATCACGTCCGCGAACGACGCTTCGGGCAACAATCTGGGCCAGCAGATTTCCAAGGTGGTTTCGGCCGACCTTGAGCGTTCGGGCTATTTCAAGCCGATCGACCCCAACGCCTTTATCCAGACCAGCCTCGACGTCAATGTCCAGCCGAACTACACCGATTGGCGCACGATCAATGCCCAGGCCCTGGCCAACGGCTTGGCGCGCGTCGACGCCGACGGCCGGCTGTCGGTCGATTTCCGCCTGTGGGACACGTTCGGTGAAAAGCAGTTGCTCGGCCAGTCGCTGACGGCGACGCCCGACAACTGGCGCCGCGTCGCTCACAAGATCGCCGACGCCATCTATGAAAAGCTGACGGGCGAGACCGGCTATTTCGATACGCGCATCGTCTTCGTCGCCGAAAGCGGTTCGCACGGCAAGCGCGTCAAGCGCCTGGCGATCATGGACCAGGACGGCCAGAACGTGAAGCCCTTGCCCTATGGCGGCGACAAGGTGATGACCCCGCGCTTCTCGCCGGACTCCAAGGAAGTCGCCTATATGTCGCTGACGGCGGACGCCGCGCGCATCTATATTCTCAACCTGGAAAGCGGCAACCAGGAAGCGGTCGGCGAGGTCAAGGGCATGGCGTTCGCGCCGCGCTTCTCGCCGGACGGCTCAAAGCTGGCCTTCTCGGTGATCCAGGGCGCCAATACCGACATCTATGTCATCGACCTGCGCACGCGGGCCATGACGCGCCTGACGCGCGATCCGGCGATCGATACCTCGCCGTCCTTCTCGGCCGATGGCTCCAAGATCGCCTTTACCTCCGACCGCGGCGGTTCGCCGCAGATCTACATCATGAATGCCGATGGTTCCGGCGTGCATCGCCTGACCTTCGGCGGCGGGCAATATTCGACGCCGGTCTTCTCGCCGAAGGGCGACCAGATCGCCTTTACGAAGCAGTCGGAAGGCCGCTTCAGCATCGGCGTGATGAGCGCTGACGGCTCGGGAGAAAAGCTCCTGACCTCGTCCTACCTGGAGGAAGGGCCGACCTGGGCGCCGAACGGCCGCTACATCATGTTCTTCCGCGAACCGCAGGGCGGCCTGCCGTCCTTGTGGATGGTCGAAGCCTCCGGTCGCATCGAACGTCCCGTGCCCTATACGGGCGGTGGCGCGTCCGACCCGGCCTGGTCCGCTTTGTTGAATTAGGCAAAATACCGCAAACCGTTGAAGACGCTCAGGAATGAGGGCTGGGTGCTGCGTTGCGCCCTCATTTCATAAAAATGAGGGGCCTTCTTAGGTTTGACAAAATCGAAAACGCATATAATCGTAATTATTAATACGATTGTGCATATTGTGGTCACAAACTTTGGGCACTAAGAACCGTACATAAGGTTCGAAAAACGGTGAAGGGTTAAGTCATGTCGCTATCGACCAAGTCTCTCCTCAAGGCTGCATGTGTGGCCGCTATTCTCGCTTCGATGGCTGCGTGCGCCGAAAAGCCGAAGCCGGTGGCCATGACGCCGCCCGTCGCGCCCCCGCCGGCGCAAAATGACCAGACCCCGCCGCCGCCGCCCGTGCATACGGAAACGATGGCCGGTATCGCGCCGGGCTCGCAACAAGATTTCGTCGTCAATGTCGGCGACCGCGTCTATTTCGACACCGACCACTCCGATATCCGCGGCGATGCCCAAGGCATCCTGGCGGCGCAAGCGGCCTGGCTGGTGCGTTATCCGCAAGTCAGCATCCGCATCGAAGGCAATGCCGACGAACGCGGCACTCGCGAATACAACTTCGCTCTGGGCGCCCGCCGCGCCCAAGCGGTCAGCGACTTCCTGACCAGCCGCGGCGTCCTGCCGGCGCGCATCTCGACCATCTCCTACGGCAAGGAAAACCCGATCGACCCGGGTTCGGACGAAGGTTCGTGGGCCAAGAACCGCAATGCGCACACCGCCATTACCTCGGGCGCGCAATAAGCGTTTAGCGGAAAAGAAAAAATAGAGCGTCCAACCGGCAGGTTGGACGCTTTTTTATTGGCTCGTTTTTATTGGTTAGTCTGTCCCGCGGGACGTGACCATGGCGGCCGAAGCCGGCCATGGTCAGGGGCTAGTTGACGAGGGTTGTCGTCGTCACCGAGTGAATCTTTTCCGAGACGACGATGGCCTGCAGCTTGGCGGCGGCGTCGGGATTGGCCTTGAGCTGCGCGTCGGTCATCAGCTTGCTCGGGTCGATACGTCCATAGACGTCCGTAGCGCAATCGCTTTGCGTGAGGGCGTTGTCGTTCAGGTCGACGTCGACCTTGCAGGTCTGCGTGATGCGCAAGGTCATGTTGTCGATGACCTTGTGGATCATCGGCCGGATCTGGTCGATTTCCCCGGCCACTGCACTGACCGGCGCCGGGCCACCTGGCTGAGGCGCGGATTGAGGCGCGGATGTGTTTATCGCGACGAGCGCCTTCTGGATAATCGCATCGACCAGGGTGTCGGCGAACTGGTGGACATCGGCTTCGCGCGCCGAACTCGTCATAGTCAGGTGCGCGACCTTGCCGTCTTCCCAGGAGTCGAGCGTCGCGGTGCCGTCCATGGTCAGGGTGGCGCCGTAAAGCGAGAAGGTCGCGCCGTCCAGCGGTACGGCGGTGTGCAGCGCCAGGGGCTTGCCGAAGGGCAGGCGGGTGCGGGGGGATTGCCTGAGGAACGACGCGGCCGATTCCGGCGTAATGTCATTGAGGAAGAGGTCGAGGATTGCCGACATTTTGTCGGCGTTCTGCGCGTTGGAGGCCATCATGATCATGGTCTTCACGTTCGCCTTGAGCGCGTCGAGATTGTCGATGCGCTGAGGCCGCATCTGCGCGTCGTACGACAGTTCGGGATTGCCGATCAGCTTCAGCATGCCCGTTATTTTCTGCTGGATGTCGGCGGGTGACATGCCCGGCGTTTGGCTGGATGCTTGGCCCGCCACCGGGGCGGCCGCCGACGTGCTCAGCGTCACGGACGGACCGGTCGTCGTGGTCGAATTCGTGGTCGTGGTGGTGGTCGTCGTGTCCGCCGTTGCGGGCGTTGTCGGGCTGGAGCTTGTGGTTGTGGAACTCGTGGTCGTTGTCGAGCCCGGCGTTGTCGTCACGGTCACCGGCAAGGTCGGCATCGTCATATTGATCGACTCGATGGCGATCGTACCGTGATAGCCGTCGGCCGTTTTATGCGTGTCGGTGGTCCAGGCCATGGTCCCATGGCTGGACTTCGTCTCACTGCCGCTCTGGCCCGTCGGCAGGGTGATCTGGACGTCGGAAACGGTGGTCGTACGCGTCTTGAAGGCATCCGGAAACTGCGGCGAGAGCGTGTGCGTCTCCTGCGCGTGCGCGGCAAACGGCAGCGATGTCGCCGCGACCACGGCCGCGACCGATACAAAGGTCTTGAAATACATGCAGTCCCCCCAAAACCGCCGGAATAGCGGCGATCAGATCGTATAACCGAGGATTGCAAAATTGCATAGACATGCGGTGCGTGGGTGCCGTGGCTGAATATCCGGTATTTATAAGGCGCCGCGATGGGCGGAATGGCTTTACGTCTTATTTCAGCCCGACTATGTTGCTAGTCACACGATGATTTTCCCGTTTCGAGAGGGTGGGCCGTTCGCATGAAAGACATCTCCAAATCGAAGACCTTTATGGGCCCGCTCGCCATTGCGGCCGTTCTGATGAGCGTCGCCGCGCCGGTCGCCCTGATCGCGCCGCAGGCCGCGCACGCCCAGCTGTTCGGCGGTGACGACGACAAGGACGATCCGACGCAAACCCCGACCAACGGGACGGTGTGGGACGCCAAGAAGCTGCAGCAGCTCGATCGCGATGTGCGCAAGCTGGAACGCTCGGTCGCCCGCGTCGAAAACAAGCAAACACCGCCGATCCTGATCGAGCCGGATCCCGAGGTTGTGGCCTTGCAGGCCACCGTCGACAGCCTGTCGCGCAAGCTCGACGACAACGCCAACACCATTACCCGCCTGACCGGGCAACTCGAGGAATCGCAGCACGACAACCAATTGCTGCAACAGCAGGTCAGCGCCCTGACGGCGCGTACCGATACCTTGGTCAAGCGCGCCGACCTGGCCGAGGCGCACCTGAAGGACGTCGACACCGCGCTCGCCCCGCCGCCGCCGCCGCCGCCGTCGAAGGGCGACGCGGAAAGCGATTTCGAGCAGGCCTTCAACCTGCTGACCTCGGGTCAGACGGACGACGCCGAACGCGCCTTTATGGCCTTCACGACGACGTGGCCTGAATCGACGCAATTGCCCGAAGCCTGGTTCCGCCTGGGCCAGATCCGCACGACGAAGAAGGATTCGGCCGGCGCGGTCGCCGCCTTCGCCACGGCGCTCAAGGGCTGGCCCAAGACGTCGTGGGCGCCCGAGGCGACGGTTAAGCTGGCCGCAGCGCTCAGCGACAGCAATCGTCCGACCGAGGCCTGCCAGGCGTTGACGCAATTCGACCGCGTCTACGGGAAGATGGCCGCCGCCGAAAACAAGGCCCTGGCCAAGGACCTCAAGGTCAAGAATCACTGCCAGTAAGGCAAGACCACGGATCTGAAGATTGGGCCGCGGAGGGTATCCGCGGCCCGATTTCTTTTCCAGGGTCTAGTTCGAAATGTTAGGCCTTGCGCATGGATGACGCTTTTCTCCAAATCCTGGCGCGGCGGCTCGACGGCGAGGGGCCGTTGGGGGTGGCCGTATCCGGCGGCGGCGATTCGCTGGCCTTGCTGTATCGTCTGGCGGACTGGCGGCGCCGGCCGCTGCACGTCTTTTGCGTCGACCACGGTTTGAACCCTGATAGCGCCGGTTGGACCCGCATGGTCGCCGATCACGCCCAACGCGTTGGCGCCGCGTTTACGCCCTTGCATTGGACTGGCGCAAAGCCCGCGAGCGGCCTGTCCGCCGCGGCGCGGCAGGCGCGGCACGCCCTGTTGGGCGAGGCCGCGCGGGCCGCCGGCGTGCGCGTGCTGTGCCTGGCCCATACGCAAGACGACGTCCTCGAAGCCGCCTGGATGCGTGGCCGGGGCTCCAATGTGACGGCGCCGGCGCAATGGAGCCCGTCTCCGGCCTGGCCGCAGGGGAGGGGCGTGTTCTTGCTGCGGCCCCTGCTGGGCGAACGTCGCGACGAGTTGCGCGATGAATTGCGGGCGCGCCACGTCAACTGGATCGACGATCCGGCCAATGCCAATCTCCAGTCCCTGCGTGTGCAAGCGCGCCACGCCGAAAAGAGCGAGGCCTTGCCTGTCGAATCGGAGACCGTCTCGCTCGAGCAGATACGCGGATTGTTGGCCCCGCAATGGACGGGGCTGGGCCTGATCGTCTTTCACCGATCCGTATTTGCCGACTTGGCGCCGCTTTCGGCGCGCAAGGTGATCGCGGCGGCGGCGGTTTGCGCCGGGGGCGGGGATCGCTTGCCGCGCGGCGACAGCCTGGACGCCCTGATCTCCGGCCTGCCGGCGGGCAAGCCGCGCACGCTTTGCGGCGCACGTATCTGGCAGGCCGGCGACCACATCCTGTTCGTGCGCGAGGCCGGCGACATCGGCCGCAATGGCACAGGTGAGCTGACGCTTGGCGCCGGGGCGGAGGCGATGTGGGATGGCCGCTTTGCCATCCGCGCCGCCGTGGCCGGCACGGTACGGCCGTCGGGGGTATTCCGAGACCGTCTTCATGAGGCGGATCGCGCCATTTTGTTGTCGTATCCCGCCTTCGTGCGCGGGGTTTTACCGATCTTTGACGACAATTTCCCCTCTAATGGCTTGTCAAGCGCGCGGCTTTTGGGACAATGCACGCAAACAGGCGTAGACTGCGTCGATTGGGTCCTGCCTCGCTTTGCCGCGGCTTGCGGCATGGTCGATCGTGAAAGCCGGATCGGCCCCGATCTTGCAGAACCGTAGCGAAACCTCGAACCCTCACTATATGAGGGATAAGCCGGGCCGATCGCGCGCCGGATGCTTTGAAGAGCTTACCGCCCGAACGGGCAATGAAGGATTGAGATGGGTATGAACCTCAGGTCTTTGGCAATCATCGGCGTCGTCCTCGCCGTATTGCTCGGCATCTACTACTATTCGACCAAGGCCGGCGGCAGCTTGGCCGACGGTCCGAAGACCATCCCCTATTCCGAGCTGGTGGCCGACGCCAACAAGGGTGAGCTGCGTGAAGTCACCATCCACGGCGAAGAAGCGACCGTGACGATGAGCGACGGCAAGACGCAATATCATGTCACCTTGCCCGATTTCGACCACGGCACGCTGGACAGCGCCTTGCTGTCGCACGGCGTCAAGACGACGATCCAGTCCGGCCGTACGCCGCTGTTGATCAGCGTCATCTCGACCCTGCTGCCCGTCCTGTTGATCATCGGCGCCTGGATTTTCCTGATGCGCCAGATGCAGGGCGGCGGCCGCGGTGGCGCCATGGGCTTCGGCAAGTCCAAGGCCCGCCTGCTGACCGAACACAAGAACCGCGTCACCTTCCAGGACGTCGCCGGTGTCGACGAGGCCAAGGAAGAGCTGCAGGAAGTCGTCGACTTCCTCAAGGATCCGACCAAGTTCCAGAAGCTGGGCGGCAAGATCCCCAAGGGGGCGCTGCTGGTCGGCCCTCCGGGTACCGGCAAGACCCTGTTGGCCCGTGCCGTGGCCGGTGAGGCGGGCGTGCCCTTCTTCTCGATCTCAGGCTCGGACTTCGTTGAAATGTTCGTCGGTGTCGGCGCCTCGCGCGTCCGCGACATGTTCGACCAAGCGAAAAAGAACGCGCCGTGCATCATCTTCATCGACGAAATCGACGCCGTCGGTCGCCATCGCGGCGCCGGTCATGGCGGCGGTAACGACGAACGCGAACAGACGCTCAACCAGTTGCTGGTCGAGATGGACGGTTTCGAGGCCAATGAAGGCATCATCATGATCGCCGCCACCAACCGGCCGGACGTACTCGATTCGGCGCTGCTGCGCCCGGGCCGCTTCGACCGCCAGGTGACGGTGCCCAACCCCGACCTGATCGGTCGCGAAGCCATCCTGCGCGTCCACATGAAGCCGGTTCCCCTGGCCGTCGACGTCAATGTCAAGGTGATCGCGCGCGGTACGCCGGGCTTCTCCGGCGCCGACTTGGCCAACCTGGTCAATGAGGCCGCCCTGATGGCGGCGCGCAAGGACCGCAAGCTGGTCACCATGCGCGACTTCGAAGACGCCAAGGACAAGGTCTTGATGGGCGCCGAGCGCAAGTCGATGGCCATGTCCGAGGACGAAAAGCGCAACACCGCCTACCACGAGGGCGGCCACGCCATCGTCGCGCTGAAGACGCCACAGGCCGATCCGGTGCACAAGGCGACGATCATTCCGCGCGGTCGCGCGCTCGGCATGGTCATGCAGTTGCCGGAAGGCGACCGCTATTCGCAGAACTTCGTCCAGATGACGTCGCGCCTGGCCATCATGATGGCCGGCCGGGTCGCCGAGGAAATCATCTTCGGCAAGGACAATGTCACCTCCGGCGCCTCGTCGGACATCCAGGGGGCCACCCGCCTGGCCAAGGCCATGGTCACCCGCTGGGGCTTCTCGGACAAGCTCGGCTTCGTCAACTACAAGGAAGGCGAAGACGAGTATGGCGCCTGGGGCCGCGGCGATGTCTCCGAAGCCACCGCGCAACTGATCGACGACGAGACCAAGCGCCTGATCAACGAAGGCTATGAGACCGCCAAGCGCATCCTGACCGAAAACCTCGACGGCCTGCATCGCGTGGCCCGTGTGCTGCTCGACCTGGAAACCCTGTCCGGCGATGAAATCGTCAAGGTGCTGAACGGCGAGGAAATCAAGCGCGACGAAGACACCGGCGTGTCGCTGGAAATGGTCGCCAACCTGGCGGTGCCGGAGACGCACGGCGTGGCGGCGGAGTAGGGAAAGAGCTGGGGTCCGAGGATCCCAGACCCCGAAACCTTTCAGGGCTTGGCCCGCTTTATAGCTAAATAAAAAGGGTCCCAAGCGGGGCCCTTTTTATTTAGCTTTGAAGAAGACTAATCCTGAATTGTGGCGGGGTCTGGGGCCCTTGGGCCCCAGGTCTTATGCCCATTCCGCGGCCCCGCCAAGTGAACGAATCCTTGCTTCGTTAAGCATTCATTAGTCAAAAATTAAGGACGTTGCGGCTTTATGGCTTTCTAACAATCGGAACAGCGACGGCTTGGTCGCGCGTGGGTGTCGCGCGCGGGAGGCGGCTATTCCGGAACGTGATGGAGACCCTGAATGCCCGCAGTCGTCCGTGGAGGCCGGCGCCAGTCCGCCCCAGGCGCCCAATCGTCCGGGGCCAAGCCTGTGGCGCGCGCCAAAAGCAGCGGCGGCGCTAAAGGTGGCAAGGGGAGCCGCAAGGCCGGCGGCAAGACGATCCTGATGGGCTCCGTCGCCATGCCGGCCGAACTGACCGCCTGGCTGGCCGGGGCGCTGGTCACAGGCCTGATGGCCGTGGTGCTGATGACCAACCACCGGGGTGAAGCGATCGGCAACGGTGTGGTCAATTTCGCCAACGAACGCGCCGCGGCCCTGGGGCTCAACCTGCAAAACGTCCGCCTGGTCGGGGTCAGCCCGCAGGCGCAGGATGATGTGAAAAAGGCGCTGCCGTTTCATCGCGGCGACCCGATTGCCTTCATGGACCTGGGCGCCGTGCAAAAGGCGATCGAGAATGTCGGCTGGGTGCGCAGCGCCACCGTGCGCCGGCAATTCCCGGGCTCGCTGATCGTCACCGTGGTCGAGCGGCCGCGTCTGGCCGTCTGGCAATATCACGGCCAGGACGCGGTCATCGACGACCAGGGCCAGATCATTCCCGAGGCGCGTTCCGATCGCTTCCCCGACCTGCCGCTGGTGGTGGGCGAGGGCGCCAACGAAACGGCGACGGATGTGCTGGAACTGATGCGGGCGCGTCCGCAACTGCTGCAAAAGACCTATGCCCTGCAGCGCGTCGATACGCGCCGCTGGAACATTCTGTTGAAGAACGGCGCAGTGATCAAGTTGCCGGCGCTGGACCAGGATCAGGCCTTTAATCGCCTGGACGCCCTGATCGCGCAGCGCCGGGTCCTGGACCAGGGCTTCGCCGAAATCGATCTTCTCGACCCCAAGGCCCTCGTCGTCGTGCCGATCCAGGGCAAGACCGCCACCGCTCAGTAAGTATTCCGCCGATAACCCCTCCGGACTGAAAAATCATGTCCCGCTTCGAAGACCGCCAGAACGCCAAAGCCCTGCACACCAAGGCCGCCCCCGCGCGCCTTCAGCCGCAGGCGCGCGCCGCGAAGCCCGCGACGGCCGAACCGTCGCGCCCGGTGGTCACGGCCGGGCTGATCGCGTCGCTCGACCTGGGGGCCAGCAAGATCGGCTGCTTCATCATGCGGCCGGAAGGCGCGCGCCAGTCGGACCAGTCGATCCGCGTCGCCGGCGTCGGCTACGTCCAGTCCAAGGGCGTGCGCGCCGGCGCGATCATCGATATGGAAGCGGCCTCGCATGCCATTGCCCAGGCGGTCGAACGCGCCGAGGCCATGGCCAATGTCTCGATCCAGGGTGTGCGCGTCACGATCCCCGGCGCGCAGACGGCGTCGCACCGGGTCTCGACCCAGGTCTCGCTGGGGCTGAAGCCGATCGCCGATGTCGACCTCAACCGCACCATTGCTTCGGCCCTGGCCCAGGTCCGCTTTCCCAATCGTCGCGCCATCCATCTCTTGCCGGTGTCATGGAGTGTCGACGACCAGATGGGCGTGCGCGATCCGCGCGGACTGAACGGCCGCTCCTTGGGCCTGGAACTGCTGGTTGTCACCATCGACGAGAGCGTGTTCAACAACATCATCCAGTGCGTCTCGCTGGCCCACCTCGAAGTCCAGGCGATCGTCTGCGCCCCGCTGGCGGCGGCAGTGGCGGCGCTGGAAGAGGATGAAAAGGAACTGGGCTGCATCTGCATCGACATGGGCGCCTCCTCGACGACCGCGGCGATCTTTTCCGGCGGTACCCTGGTCCACGTCGATTGCCTCAATGTCGGCGGCGCGCACGTGACGCAGGATATCGCGCGCGGCCTGTCGACCACCCTGGCGGGCGCCGAGCGGCTGAAGACCTTGCACGGTTCGGCGATCGCCTCGGCCAATGAGGACCGCGAGACCGTGGAAGCGCCGCCGCGCGGCGACGAGCGGGGCGGGGCACCGATCAATGTGCCGCGCTCGATCCTGAAGGGCATCATCGCGCCGCGCGTCGAAGAGACCTTCGAACTGCTGCGCGAAAAGATCAAGGCGTCGGGCGTGCAGATCGAGCCGGGCGCCGGCATCGTGCTGACCGGCGGCGCGTCGCAACTGGCCGGCGTGCGCGAACTGGCGGTCAGGGTTTTCGACCGCCCGGTGCGCCTGGGACGCCCGCGGCGGGTGCCGCATCTGGGTGACGCGGCGGCGGGACCGGCCTTTTCGGCGACGGCGGGGGTGATCCTGCGCACGTTGTACGGGCCGCGCGACGTCGTTCCCGTAAAGAAGATCATGCTGGCGCGAGTCGGCCCCAAGGATGCGCCCAGTTCCGGTCACGGCAATGTGGTCGTGCGCATCGTCGACTGGCTGCGCAGCAACCTGTAAAAACCCTCTGTAGGCTGAGTTTTGGCCGGCGCGTATCGGCGCCGGCTTGCTTATCCACAAGTTCCTGATGCGTACGATCGGCGCCGTTTGAGACGATATCTCCGAACGCTTTATGCGTTCGGCAAGCGCGACTGCGCGCCCGAGCTGGTGCGAGGAGCCCCGCGCGGCGCCTGAGCGCACAAGTAAGACTCAGAAATGCCCCAATCCCCGCGCATTGCAGGGCCTTGATCGGTTTAGGTTTTGGTAAGAAATCTTAACAGGATCACTTCAAGTTTACGCGACTCAGGCTATCGGTTAACCCTTGATTAAGCCTGCTTGATGTCTGATGGTTGTCTGATATGAGGGTGAGGAGTTCGGCTTCTCCCCTGGGTGGGAGAGGTAGTGAAAGGTTGGTCTGAGGCTATGGCTATTCATCTTTCTGCGCCACGCGCAACGGAATTGAAGCCGCGAATCGTGGTGTTCGGGGTGGGCGGCGCCGGGGGAAATGCCGTCAACAACATGATTGAGGCCGGCCTGGAGGGCGTCGAGTTCGTCGTCGCCAATACCGATGCGCAGCAGCTTCAGTTTTCGCGCACGGAACAACGCATCCAGTTGGGTGTCGGCATCACCATGGGCTTGGGCGCCGGCGCGCACCCGGAAGTGGGCATGACCGCGGCCGAGGAATCCTCGGGCATCATCGGTGAGCACCTGGAAGGCGCGCACATGGTGTTCATCACCGCCGGCATGGGCGGCGGCACCGGTACCGGTGCGGCGCCCGTCATCGCCAAGTGCGCCCGCGAACGCGGCATCCTGACGGTCGGCGTGGTCACCAAGCCCTTCACCTTCGAAGGCCGCCACCGCATGCGCCTGGCGGAAGCCGGGATCTCCGAGCTGCAGCGCTATGTCGATACGCTGATCGTCATTCCGAACCAGAACCTGTTCCGCATCGCCAACGAGCGGACGACCTTCGCCGAAGCTTTCGGCATGGCCGACCAGGTGCTGCATGCCGGCGTGCGCTCGATCACCGACCTGATGGTTCTGCCCGGCCTGATCAATCTCGACTTCGCCGACGTCCGTTCGGTCATGTCCGACATGGGCAAGGCGATGATGGGGACGGGCGAGGCGGCGGGCGAAGACCGCGCGCTGCTGGCCGCCCAGAACGCCATTCAGAACCCGCTGCTCGACGAGACGTCGCTGAAGGGCGCCAAGGCCGTGCTGGTCAACGTCACCGGTGGCCTCGACATGACCCTGCACGAGGTCGACGAAGCGGCCAATGCCATTTCGTCGGAAGTCGATCCGGAGGCCAATATCATCTTCGGGGCCGCCTTCGACCCCAGCCTGGAAGGCAAGCTGCGCGTGAGCGTCGTTGCGACCGGCATGGATGGTGTGGCGCTGCAGACGCCGATGACCGCGCCGGCCGCGCGGACGGCGCCGCCGCAGGCGCCGACCTTCGGCCTCGGCTACGCATCGCGTCCGGAAACGGCGCCGCGTCCGGCCGATCCGGCGCCACAGGTGCCGCTTTCAGCGGTGATGCCGCAAGTCGTGACGCACGTCGAGCGTCAACCGGAGTTCCGCCAACCTGAAGCGCCGCGTGCAGCCCCCGTCAGCCCGACGGTGCAACGCTCCAGCCTGTTCGAAGAACGCCCGGCGCCGCAAGTCATCGTGACGCCGTCGCGTCCGGCGACGCCGTCCTATTACGAACCGCAACCGGAGGCGTCGGCGGAAGAGCCGCCCGCATCCGAGGACGATATAGTCCCCACGACATACGAGGAAAAGGCCGCGCCCGAGCCGGTCGCCGAAGCGCCGCGTCCGGAACCGACCATTACCCGCCCGGGCGCCTATCGTCCGCAGCCCACGGTTCAGTCGCCACCGGCTCAACCGCAATCGACGCCGCAGCCTCAGCCGCGCGCCACGGAGGAAGAAGGCCGGGAATCGTTCTGGCGCGGCCTGTTCCCGCAGCGCCAGCGGTCCGAAGCTGCCTTCACTCCGATCGGCCAAACCTCGGCCGGCCCGAACTCGGCTACTCATGCGCAGGCCCCGCAGGCCGGCCATGAAATCGCCGATGACGGCGGAGATCGCTATGTCGCCGGGTCTGCGCGCACGGCGCTCAATCCGGCCTCGCGGCCGGATGCGGCCCCCTCCAGCGATGCGGAGGATGATCTTGAAATTCCTTCTTTTCTCAGGCGCCTCGCTAACTAAAAAATCCTAAGCCAGGCGTTACAAACGGAAATACAAGTTCGTTTGTTAAGAGGCGCTGTAAACCATATACATAATAGCGGGCAGCCATAGCGGCGCCCGCTTTTTTTGTGGCTGGGGGCAGAGCAATCTGTCGGGTAGGCGTCCAATGATTCCGGAACAAAACGAACATACCCTTTCCCGCGCGGCGATCATCGCCGGCATGGGTTTGCATACGGGTGTCACCGTCCGCATGGTGGTGCGCCCTGCGCCTGCCGGGACCGGTATCGTTTTTGTGCGTTCCGACATCACCGACCGTGACAACCATGTGCCCGCCACCGCCGAGAATGTCACCCAAACCCGCCTCGGCACGGTGATTACCAATGCGGCCGGTGTGTCGGTGTCGACCATCGAGCACGTCATGGCCGCCTTCGCCGCGCTGGGCGTCGACAATGTCTATGCCGAACTCGACGGCCCCGAAGTGCCGATCATGGATGGTTCGGGCCTGCCGTTCGTGCAACTGCTCGACCAAGCCGGTTTCCGCCGCCAGGCGATGCCGCAGTCGGTCATTGAAATCCTCAAGCCGGTGGAAGTGATCGAGGGCGACAAGCGCGCCGCGCTTCTGCCGTGCGACCGTTTCGAAGTCCTTTTCGAGATCGACTTTCCGGGTACGCCGATCGGCCACCAGGTCATCGATCTGGCGGTAACGGAAGAGAGCTTCCGCACCGAACTGGCCGCGGCGCGGACCTTCGGGTTCCTGCAAGGCGTCGAAGCGCTGCGTGCAGCCGGTCTGGCGCGCGGCGGTTCGCTCGACAACGCCATTGTCATCGACGGGGATCGGATCCTCAATGAGGGCGGCCTGCGCTTCGAAGACGAATATGTGCGCCACAAGGCGCTGGATGCCATTGGCGACCTGTACGTTCTGGGCATGCCGATTCTTGGCCGCTTTGAAGGAATCCGCGCCGGTCACGGCCTTAATAATGCCGTGGTTCGTGCCCTATTGTCGCAGCCGGATGCCTATCGCGTCGTAACGCGTGGCGCGGCCTTGGCCGACGTCGGTTGAGCTTGATCGCAACCCCCAACGGTTAATGAAACCGGTTGGCGTGAGCGTGACGCTCGTGTAGATGTATCCCCAATTCGAGGCGGAAGCGTGTCCTGACACAGGTGCGCCAGGGAAAAGGATTTTCGCGTGAGCGTTCTTCGGCTTGTCAAGATGAAGCTGGGTACCGGGCTGGCCATTGCCCTGATGGGCGGGGTGACCTTAGCCGCGCTGAGTGGGTGTAGCCACAAGGACGGTGAGCACCTGGTCTACGAAGAGCGTCCGGTGGAACTGCTCTATTCGACGGGCATGGAAAAGCTCGACGCCCACGAATGGGGAGACGCGGTCAACTATTTCGAGGAAGTGCAACGTCAGCACCCCTATTCGGAATGGTCGCGCCGGGCCATCGTCATGACCATCTATGCCAACTACATGGGCGACAAGTATCCCGAGGCGATCGCCGCGTCGGATCAGTTCATCCATCTCTATCCGGGCAGTGAACTGACGCCCTACGCCTATTACATGAAGGCCATCTGCTCGTTCGAACAGATCGTCGACGTCGGCCGCGACCAGGCTTTCACGACCTCGGCCCAGGGCCTGCTGCGCGACGTCATCCAACGCTATCCCGACAGCCAATACGCCCATGACGCAGCCTACAAGCTCGACATGGTCGAGGACCAGCTGGCCGGCAAGGAAATGACCATCGGCCGCTATTACCTCGAAGAGAATCAGCCGCTGGCCGCCATCGGCCGTTTCAAGACGGTGATCCAGACCTATCAGACCACGTCGCATGCCCCGGAAGCGCTCTATCGCCTGGTTGAGGCCAATGAGATGATGGGCCTGCACGGCGAAGCGACGCGCGACGCGGCGGTCCTCGGCTACAACTATCCTGGTGACCGCTGGTATGCCGCGGCGTACAAGCTGTTGACCGACAAGGGCCAAAAGCCCGACATCAAGCCCGATCCCAAGGGCAAGAAGGGCAAAAACGCGCCGAGCACCAAGCGCGACAACAGCTGGCTGTCGACCAATAAGCCTTCGGGAACCTGATTTCGTTCTCATAACGTTCTTTGTTCCTATAATGTTCTTGTCAAAACGCCCGGACCATGCCTTAATCGGTGTGTTCCGGGCGTTTTGGATTCGCCCGGCCGCTCTTAGAGCGTGCTGCGTTTAAAGGGGAACGCCAGCTCGCTCTAAGTCTTTGTTTGGTCGCGCAATTTAACCGAAAAGTGCCAATAAGCGTTTCTGGCACTTTGTCGGATTGCGCTCTAGTGAGTTTCATCATGCTGACCCGCCTGAGCATCAATGATGTGGTCCTGGTCGACCGGCTGGAGCTGGATATCCGGCCGGGCTTGAGTGTCTTGACCGGGGAAACCGGGGCAGGGAAGTCGATCCTGCTCGACAGTTTGGGCCTGGCGACCGGCGCGCGCGCCGATGCCGGCCTGATCCGCAAGGGCGCGGCCCAGGCCTCGGTGACCGCCGAGTTCGAGATTTCGGCCACCCATCCGCTTCACCTGTTCTTCGAGGACAAGGGCCTGGGCATAGAACCGGGAGAGGCGCTGCTGCTGCGCCGGGTGGTGGCGCGCGACGGGCGCTCCAAGGCCTATGTCAACGACCAGCCGGTCAGCGTGGCGGTGCTGAAGGCCATGGGCGACGCCCTGCTGGAAGTGCATGGACAGCATGAGACGGTCGGCCTGCTCGATGCGCGCTCGCACCTGGGCATGCTCGACATCTATGGCGGCACGGCGCCGGAGCTGAAAATCGCCGGCGACGCTTGGCGCGCTTTGAAGACGCTCAAGGACGAGCATCGCGACCTGCTTCGCCGCGTCCAGGGCGATCGCGCCGAGTTGGAGGTGCTGACCCAAAGACTGGCCGAGCTCGACCGGTTGGCGCCTCAGGCCGACGAAGAGGCGCAATTGGCATCGGAACGGGCGCTTCTGGGGGCGGGGGAACGCGCGCTGGAGGACATTACCGAGGCGCGCGATGCCGTCGGCGGCGACGCCCTGTCGCAGCGCCTGACCAAGGCGTTCCGCGCCCTCGATCATGCCCGCACGCGCGCCATGCAGGCGGGCGCCAAGAGCGATGACGAGGTCCTGAAGCGCTTGACGTCGGCGGCCGATGCGCTGGATCGCACCTTGATCGCGGCCGATGAGGCCTTGGCCTTGATGGACCAGGCGGCTGACAGCCTGGACGTCGAACCCGGGCAGCTCGACCGCGTCGAGGAGCGCTTGTTCGCCCTGCGCGCCATGGCCCGCAAGCTGGGCGTGTTGGTCGAGGACCTGCCGAAGGAGCGCGTGCGTATCGCCAAGGCGCTGAACCAGATCGAGGACAGCGATGCACACCTGGCGCGGCTGGACCGGGAGATCCATGCGGCGACCCTGGCCTTCCATGCCGCGGTCGAGGCTCTGCGCGCGCGGCGCCAGTCGGCTGGTGAGGCGCTGGCCGCGGCGGTCATGGCCGAGCTGGTGCCGCTGAAACTCGACAAGGCGCGCTTCCGGGTGGCGGTGACATCTCTTGAGGTTGAGCGCTACGGGGCCGGCGGCGGTGATGCGGTCGAGTTCGAGGTCAAGACCAATCCGGGCGCCGAATGGGGCGGCTTGGGGGCCATTGCGTCGGGCGGCGAACTGGCGCGTTTCGCCTTGGCGCTGAAGGCGGCGCTGTCGGCGCGCAATAACGATGCCGGAACGGATGCGTTTACGCCGGTCATGATCTTCGACGAAGTCGACCAGGGCGTCGGTGGCGCGGTGGCCGATGCGGTCGGCCTGCGGCTGAAGACCTTGGCGGAGCGTGGCCAGGTCATCGTGGTGACCCATAGCCCGCAGGTGGCGGCGCGCGGCGACCAGCATTTGAAAGTATACAAGACTCAATATGGCGCAAACGGCGAAGAAGGCGTAAAATCGACCGTTCAATGGCTTGATGAGGCCCAGACGCTGGAAGAACTGGCGCGGATGCTGGCGGGCGCGGAGATCACTCCGGAGGCTCGCGCGGCGGCGCATAGGCTCAAGCGCGCCGAGGCCGCCTGACGGCCTCACAATGGAGGTCCGCGATGCGGCGGGTACTCATATGGATTTTGGAGTTCGTCGTGACCTTGGCGGTTATCATGGGCGCCTTGATTGCCTACGACTTCTACAAGCACGGCATGGCCTATACCGGCACGCCCCTGTTCAATTACGACATGAACTATGATGGCCGGATCGCCCTGACCTGCGCGGTGGTCATCTTCCTGGTCGATGTCTGCTACCAGGCGACGCGTACGACCATGCGCATGGGGCCGGGGCCGAACAGAAGCGATATCAACTAACGCACGCCCTGATAACTCATGCCCCTGACATTTCACGGTGGCTGTGGCAGGTAAAGAGCCGACACGCTAACCGGGATTCGCTCATGACCGTCGATGATGCGCGCGCCGAACATGTGCGCCTGACCGCCGAAATCAACCACCATCGCGCCCTGTACTACAACGAAGAGGCGCCGGAACTGACCGACGCCGATTACGACGCGTTGGAACGGCAGTTGCGCGAGCTGGAAATGCTGTTCCCGCAGCTGTCCGGCGGCGATAGCCCGACCGAAAGCGTCGGTGCGCCGATCTCGGCCAAGTTCTCGCCGGTGACACACGGCATCCCGATGCTGTCGCTGGACAACGCCTTTGCACCGGAGGACGTCACCGAGTTCGTCGAACGCATCAAACGTTTCCTGAAATTGCCGGAGGATGAGGCGGTCGCCTTTACCGCCGAGCCCAAGATCGACGGTCTGTCGTGCAATATTCTGTACGTCAACGGCGTGTTGACCCAGGCGGCGACGCGCGGCGATGGCCGGGTCGGCGAAGACATCACCGAAAACGTCAAGACGATCAAGGATATCCCGCACCGGCTCGAAGGTTCCGGCTTTCCGGAACGGATAGAGGTGCGCGGCGAGGTCTATATGTCGCTGGACGGCTTTGCCGAGATGAATCGCAAGTTCGCGGAAGAGGGCGCCAAGGTCTTCGCCAATCCGCGTAATGCCGCGTCGGGTGCCCTGCGCCAGCTTGACGCTTCGATTACCGCGACGCGGCCGCTGCACTTCTTCGCCTATGCCTGGGGTGAGACCAGCGATGCGAATTTCGCCGCCAGCCAGCACGAGGCGTTGGACCGGTTCCGCGCCTGGGGCTTCGTCGTCAATCCGAATTCCAAGCGCGCCCTTGGCGCCCAGGGCCTGCTCGACGTTTACGACCATATCCAGAAGGAACGCTCGCACCTCGGCTACGATATCGACGGCGTGGTCTACAAGGTCGATCGCCTCGACTGGCAGCGGCGCCTGGGCTTCGTGTCGCGCTCGCCGCGTTGGGCCATTGCGCACAAGTTCCCGGCGCAGCAGGCGCTGACGCGGCTTCTGGCCATCGACATCCAGGTCGGGCGCATGGGGACGTTGACGCCGGTGGCGCGGTTGGAGCCGATCAATGTCGGCGGCGTGGTAGTGACCAATGTCACGCTGCACAATGCCGACGAGATCGAGCGCAAGGATATCCGCATCGGGGACATGGTGCGCGTGCAGCGCGCCGGCGACGTCATCCCGCAGATCGTTGCCGTCGAACTGCCTGAACGACCGGACGATACGACAATCTATGAATTCCCGAAGCTTTGCCCATGCCTGTTGAAGACCGAAGTCGTCCGCGAGACCAATGCGGCGGGCGTCGAGGCGGTCGCACGCAAGTGCTCCGGCGACCAGGCCTGCCCGCACCAGCGCACCGAATACCTGAAATACGTCGTGTCGCGCCGGGTACTCGACATCGAAGGCCTGGGTGAAAAGCAGCTGGTGCGCTTTTACGAAGAGGGGTTGATCAGCGAACCGGCCGACATCTTTACACTTGCGGCACGCGACGCCGAGGCCGGCCATCCGATGGCCGAGCGTGACGGCATGGGCGCGACCTCCGTCAAAAACCTGTTCGACGCCATCGAAACCCGGCGCGACCTTTCGCTTGACCGCTTTATCGCCGCGCTTGGCATCAAGCATGTCGGTGAGACCACGGCGCGGCTGTTGGCGCGGGCCTATGGCTCGGAGCTGGCCTTCCGCACGGCGATGACGGCGGCGGCGGAGGGCGATGCCGAAGCGCGCGAGGCAATCGAGCATCTCGACCAGATCGGCCCGGTCGTCGCCAATTCCGTCGTCAGCTACTTCGCCCATCCTTATCAGCGTGGTATCTACGACCGCTTCCTGGCCCAGGTTCGCGTCCAGGACGCCGAGGCCGTGGCGGCGGGGACGGCGGTGTCGGGCAAGACGGTGGTCTTTACCGGGACGCTGGAAAAGCTGACGCGCGACGAGGCCAAGGCCCAGGCCGAGCGTTTGGGCGCCAAGGTCTCGGGTTCGGTATCGGCGAAGACGGATATCGTCGTGGCGGGACCGGGCGCCGGATCGAAACTGAAAAAGGCGGCGGAACTGGGGGTCAAGGTGATGACCGAAGACGAATGGCTGGAGCTGATAGGCGCATGAAGACGGCAATTATTACGGGCGCGGGCAGCGGCATCGGGCGGGCGGCGGCGATTGCGCTGGCGGAAGCCGGCTATTGGGTCGCCCTGGCGGGACGGCGCGCCGATGCCTTGGAAGAAACCTGCGATATGGCCGGCGGCGGCTTGGTCGTGCCGACCGACGTCACCGATCCCGGCCAGGTGCGCAACCTGTTTGAACGCACCGTGGCGGAATATGGCCGGCTCGACGTGTTGTTCAACAATGCCGGCTACAATGCGCCGATGGTGCCGCTGGAAGACCTGCCTTTCGACGAGTTGCGGGCGACGATCGACATCAACCTGATCGGCGCCATGCTGTGTGCCGGCGAGGCTATGCGGGCGATGAAGGCGCAGACGCCCCAAGGCGGGCGCATCATCACCACAGGCTCGCTGTCGGCGCATATGCCGCGGCCGATGACTGCCACCTATACGATCTCGAAGCACGCCCTGACCGGGCTGACCAAGTCGATCCTGCTCGATGGTCGGGATTTCGGCATCACCGCGTCGCAGATCGACGTCGGTAATGCCGCCACCGACATGTCGGGCTATATGGATGCCGGCGCCATGCAGGCCGATGGTCAGCGCCGTGTCGAACCGCGCATGGATGCGGCCAACGTGGCGAAGATGGTGCTGCACATCGCCGAACTGCCGCCGGAAGCCAATGTGCCGTTCGTCACGCTGATGGCGTCCGGCATGCCGTTCTACGGGCGGGGGTAGGCGCCGCGGCTAGAGCGGCGCGCACACCTTGTCCAGCCAAGCCTTGACCTCCGGCTTAACCAGTGGCCCGACCTTGGCCAGCACTTGAGCGTGATAGGCGTCCATATAGGCGCGCTCGGCTGGGCTCAGTAGCGAGACGTCTATCAGGTCGCGGTCGATCGGCGCCCAGGTCAGGGTCTCGAAGCCGTGCATGGCGCGTTCGCCGCCGGTCGGAATGACGGCCTCGGTGACGAACTGCAGGTTCTCGATGCGGATGCCGAAGTCGTTGGCCTTGTAGAAGCCGGGCTCGTTCGACACGATCATGCCGGTCTGCAGGGCGTATTTGTTGAGCGCCTTGCTGATGCGTTGCGGGCCTTCGTGGACGCCGAGATAGACGCCGACGCCGTGGCCGGTGCCGTGGTCGTAGTCGAAGCCTTCCGCCCACAGGAATTGCCGCGCCAGGATATCGAGGTGGGTGCCCGTCGTGCCGGCCGGAAAGCGCACGGTGGCCAGCGCGATATGGCCCTTCAGCACCAGGGTGAACATGCGCTTATGCTCGGCCGAAGGGGTGCCGATGGCCATGGTGCGCGTCACGTCCGTCGTGCCGTCGACGAACTGCGCGCCCGAATCGACCAGCAGCAAATTGCCCTTTTGGATCGGGATATTGCTGTGGGTGTTGACGCGGTAGTGGGGCAGGGCGCCGTGCGGGCCGAACCCGGAAATCGTGTCGAAGCTTAGATCCTTCAAACCCTTGCTGGCGATGCGCAGGCCTTCGAGCTTTTGCGCCACTTCGATTTCCGTGGGCAGGGTTTCCTGCGCTTCGGTCGCCACCCAATAGAGGAACTCGGTCAGGATGGCGCCGTCGCGGATATGCGCCGCCTGGGTGCCGGCGATTTCACTGGCGTTCTTGCATGCGCGCGGCAGCAGGCAGGGATCGTCGGCGGCGAAGGGCACGGCACCCGCGGCCTTGACGGCCTCCAGCCAATAGGCCGAGGACAGGTTGGGGTCGATCATGACGGGCTGGCCGGACAGGGTCTTCAGCGCGGCATCGATTTCGCCGGGCGCCTTCACGCTGACGGTGTTGCCGAGCCATTCCAGCAAGCCGTCGCTGACCTTGGCCGGCTCGATGAACAGATCCGCCGAGCCGTCGGCCTTGAGGATCGCCTGGCCCAGCGGCAGGGGCGAGCGGATGACGTCGCCGCCGCGGATATTGAATAGCCAGGCCAGGGACGACGGCGCGGTGACCAAGGCGGCGGCGATGCCGTTGGCGGAGAGGTTCTTGGCAATCTTGCCGCGCTTGTCGGCCGACGCCGTGCCGGCGAAGTCGAGCGGTTGCGGCACGATGAGGGCGCACGGTTGCGCGGGGCGAGCGGCGCCCCAGGCGAGGTCGAGCGGGTTGGGCGAAGCGTTGCGCAAGGTCACGCCAGCCGATTGCGCGGCGGTCAGCAACCGGCCCAGCGCGTCGGGGCTGATCAGGCCGGCGTCGTAGCCGATGACGGCGCCCCTGGGCGCCGAAGCGATCTCATCCGCCAGTGACGTGCCGTGGAAATCCTTGACCTCAAACACCTTGGGATCGGTTTGTTCGCGCGATTGCAGGGTGTAGCGGCCGTCGGCATAGAGCACGGCCCGGTCCATGAAGATGATGGCGGCGCCGGCCGAGCCGGTGAAGCCCGACACCCAGGCCAGGCGCTCATTGGCGTCCGGCAGGTACTCGTTCTGGTGTTCGTCCTCGTGCGGTACGATGAAGCCGTCCAGTCCCAGCGTCTTCATCTGCGCGCGCAGGGCGGCGACATTGGCGGCGCCCTGCGACGGTGAGGTAGTCACGTCAAAATGTTGAAAATGCTGGGAATCGGCGGTCATGGCAGGGCCTCATATAGGATTGCCCCGGCAGTATAGGCCCGGACCCCGGGCTTTCAATCGCCTAGTTTCATTTGCCGCCGATTGTTACTCGATCTCGATACGATCGACGTAGTAGGGCTTGTAAGCATCGGCCTGGCCCTGGATCACGATGCCGTCGATATTGACGTCCTGGCCGCCGATGTCCTTCAGCGGAATGGTGACGGGGTCCCAGGCCTTGGTTTTCGGCTGGATCATGTCGGCCTTGTCGAGGATCTTGCCGTTGATCGAAACCTTCACGGCCAGGTTCTGGCCGCCGTCGACGCCGCCGTTGATATAGAAGGTAATCTTCGAATAGCCCTTGGTGTAGATCGGCGCGTGATGGAGCCACAGGGCCGACCAGGGACCGCCTTCGATCTTGATCGGCTGGGCGCTGCCGGTTTGGACCTGCATCGCCACCGAGGCCCAGCTCTGGCTTTGCCAACCTTCGCTCAGTCCATCGTTATAGATCACGATCGGCGCCATTGTGCCGGCGGTCTGGGCATTAGCGGTCTGGGCATGAGCGATGGCGCCAACGCCCGTCAGCGCGGCGCCGGCGAGGAGCAGGCTTAGGGTCTTGAACATGGTGATCTCCCGGGATGTTTTTTGTCGTTCCCGCTAGGATGCCCCGTTGTACTATAAATTCAAGACGCTCGGGCATCGTCCGGAGCCGGAGTACGCCGTCTGTTGCTCAAACGCTGCAGGGCCGGTTGCCGGGCCACGGCGATTTCAGGCTCGAAACTCGCGTCGCAACGATTGCGCTCTTGCGTCGAGGCGCTTGTAGGATTATTTTAATAATCCTACGCTGAGGACACAGGCATTCGGCATGCGCTTTAAACCCGGTCACAAGGAAGAAACGCGGCTGAGGATGCTCGACGCCGCGGCCCAGCATGTGCGCCGGCGCGGACCGGATGGGGTCGCGATTGCCGAGGTCATGGCGGAGGCCGGCGTCACCGTAGGGGCCTTCTACAAGCATTTCGAGTCGCGAGAGGCGATCGTTCAACAGGCAATCGACCACATGTACACGACCAGTCCCGCACCGCTGCTGATGCCGGACGCGGCGGAGACGCCGCAGGCGGTGCTTCGCGGATTCCTCGACTACTACTTGTCGGTCGAGCACCGCGATACGCGCACCGGCGGATGTCCCTTGCCGTTTCTTACGGCCGACGCCATCCGTTTGCCGCAAGCGGCGCGGCAACGCCTGTCGAACGCCTTGAACGCGGTGATCGACCTGGTCGCCGGTCATATTGCGGCTATGAAGCCTCTGGACCTTGAGGGGACGCCGCATCAGATCGCGGCGTCCGTCACCGCCGAGGTGATCGGCGCGGTCATCCTGGCGCGGGCGGAGGTCGATCCTGAACGCTCCGCGCGCCTGCTCGGCGACAGCAAGGCCGCGATCCTGCGCCGCATGGGACTGGGCACGCCGGCCTGACACCACGGCTCTTATTGAAAATCCTGTCTTATCGAAAATCTTGGGGCCGGCCACTCATTGGCGAAGCCCCGGTGCAACCATGGAAGTCAAAATGCGTATTGTCGTCACCGGAATGGGTATGGTCTCGCCGCTCGGCGCGGATGTCGAAACCTCGTGGACAAACCTTCTTGCCGGCCGCTCGGGCATCCGCCGCCTGCCGGAAGACATCTACGTGGACGGTCCGGCCCACATTGCCGGCCAGGTCCCGGCGGCGGGTGAACCCGGCGGCTTCGATCTCGACCGATTTGTGCCGGGCAAGGACCAGAAGAAGATGGACCGCTTCATCCAGTTTGCCTTGGGCGCGGCGGCGGAAGCGATAGCGCAATCCGGCTGGGTGCCCGATGATGACCAGGCGGCCCGTACGGCGACGGTGATTGCCTCGGGCATTGGCGGGTTCCCGGTGATTGCCGACGCGGTGCGCACGACTGAAAGCCGCGGCGTGCGACGCCTGTCGCCGTTCACGGTTCCGGCCTTCCTTGGCAATCTCGCGGCAGGATGGGTGTCGATCCGTCATGGTTACAAGGGGCCGATCGGCGCGCCGATGACGGCGTGCGCCGCCGGCGTCCAGGCGATCGGCGATGCCGCCCGGTTGATCCGATCCGGCGAGGCCGACGTGGCCATTTGCGGCGGCGCCGAGGCCGCACTCGATCGGGTAAGCCTCGGCAGTTTCGCCGCGGCGCGAGCCTTGTCCATTCAGTTCAACGACACGCCGGCCAAGGCGTCGAGGCCCTTCGATGTGGCGCGCGACGGGTTCGTCATGGGGGAGGGCGCCGGCATCCTGGTTATTGAATCGCTCGACCACGCCCTGGCGCGCGGCGCCACGCCGATTGCGGAGATCTTGGGGTACGGCACGGCGGCGGATGCCTATCATCTGACGGCGTCGCCGGAAGATGGCGCCGGCGCCCAACGCGCCATGCGGGCGGCCCTGGCGCAGGCGAACCTGGCCCCGTCGGATATCGGCCACCTGAACGCCCACGCCACCTCGACCCAGATCGGCGACCAGGGAGAGCTGGCGGCCGTGAAAGCCGTCTTTGGCGAGACCGGCGGACCGGCGATCAGCGCAACGAAATCGGCGACCGGCCATCTGTTGGGCGCGGCCGGCGGTGTCGAAGCGATCTTCAGCCTCCTGGCCCTGCGCGACGGCGTGCTGCCGCCGACGCTCAACTTGGAAACACCGGATCCGATGGCCGAAGGACTGGATCTGGTCGGGCCTGAAAAGCGCGAGCAACAGGTCCGCTACGTGCTTTCCAACGGGTTCGGTTTCGGCGGCGTCAATGCCAGCGTCATTTTCGGACCCGTTTAGAGAAGGCGACTAGACCTTCTGCATCACCAGGGTGCACCAGGCGTCGCGATGGATACGGCGAACGACGCGGAAGCCGTGGCTGAGATAGGCGCCCTTGACGAAGCGTTCCTGGGTGCGCAGCAGGCCGGACAGGATGACCAGGCCGCCGGGCTTCAGCGCACCGCGGATGCTGTGCGACAGGCCGACCAGCGGCCGCGCCAGGATGTTGGCGAAGACGAGGTCATAAGGGGCGTCGGCGCGGACGCGGCGGTGATCCAGGCCATTGGCATAGACAAAGCGCGCCTTGGCCGAGTTCAGCGTGGCGTTTTCGTTGGAAATGCGCACGCTGACCGGATCGATGTCCGTGCCGACGGCGACCTTGGTGCCGGTCTTGGCGGCGGCGATGGCCAGCACGCCCGTGCCGGCGCCGACGTCGAGCACGCGGTCGAAATGTTTGTGCTTGAGCAGGTCATTATAGGCGATCAGGCAGCCGACGGTGGTGCCATGGTGACCGGTGCCGAAGGCGGCGCCGGCCTCGATACGCAAATTGACCGTGTTCTGAGGTTTGCGGCCGCCGTCATGAATGCCGTACACGAAGAATCGTCCGGCTTGCACCGGCGGCAATCCGGACAGCGCCATGGCCAGCCAATCGGCGTCGGCGAGCGCTTCCGTGGTGATTTTCAAACCATCGAAACCTGACAGAACCTTTTGTAATTGTTCTGATTCTTCTTCCGTGGTCGGAAAGGCGTCGATGCGCCAGACATCATGGTCTTCGTCCTCTTCGAGGATCGAGTAGGTCGCGCTTTCAAGCAACACATCTTGGTCAATGACGGCGGCGGCGGATTCAGCGACTTGGCGCGGGCCGCGGGCTATGATTTGTTCAGGATTATAGGTCATGTTGCTGTGCGGTAAGAATTGATTCGGCAGGCGAAGCCGGTTATCGTGCTGACTTTCCGGCGACGCGCGAACACTTAAGGACGAACGATGGCGAGAGCTACCACAAAATCGAATTCGGGCGATACGAAATCGACGGCGGGCGATATCCCCGCGGACGCCGGCGTAAAAAAGACTCTCGCGCGCAAGGCGCCGGCGGCGAAGGCCGCGTCGACGGAAAAGGTGCCGGCCAAGTCGACGGCGAAGGCGCCCGCGAAATCGACTGCCAAGACGCCGGCCAAATCGGTGCCCGTTCCCGCGGCGGCCAAGGCCGCGGCGGCGCCCAAAACGGCCAAGACTGCGCCGGCCAAAACCGCCGCTGCCAAGCCCGCAACGAAGGCGGCGAAAACGGCCAAGGCTCTGGTGAACGACGTCAAGACGCCGGTACTGGCTGACGCACCGAAGTCCGTGACGGACAAGCCTGTGAAGAAGGCGCCGGTCAAGAAAGCGGTTGAAACCGCCAAGGCGGCGATCAGCGACGCGCGTGACAAGGCCGAACCGGTGATCAAGGCGGCCGCCGCGACAGCCAAGGACACCTACAACGACGCCAAGGCCGCGGCGGAGCCGGTGATAAAGGCAGCTGCCGAAAAGGCAGAGACGACATTCAACGACGCCAAGGCCAAGGCCGAGCCGGTGATCAAGGCGGCGTCCGAAAAGGCCGAAGCCGTGGTCGAAACCGCCAAGGCCAAGATCGACGACGCGGTCGAAGCCGCCAAGCCGGTGGTCGCCGACGTCGCCGAGAAGGCCGACAACCTGTCTCACAATGTCGCCAGCCGCGCCCACGACTTTACGGGCAAGGCCAAGGAAGCGACCAAGAAGAAGCCTGGCTTCTGGGCTCGCCTGTTCGGCGCTAGATAATTTTCCCAAAAAGTGGAATTGAAGAACGCGGGCCGGCAGCGGCCCGCGTTTTTTTTATTGGCCGGCGGTGTAAATTTCGGACAAATTCGAATTGGGCAATCCCTGTGTTTGCCGTCGCAACCGCATTGATTTTTATCGGCGCGAAGCCGCAGGGAAGAGGTATTCCTTGGTTAATTCGTGATGGCTCCCATGGCCGACGCCTCGCATTTCGCTTCGTCTCAAACCGCGCCGGAGATCGCGCCTGCGCCGTCGCGGGGGCGTCCGCAATCGGTGCGTCCGCGGCTGCGCGACAAGAACCTGATCGGCGTGCTGTTGAAAAAGTGGCGCGCCGGCGACCGCCATCTGGTCATGCGTGATCCGCGCTTTCGCGACGCGCCGTGCCAAGTCCACCTGTCGAGCCCCGATTTCGGCGATTGGGCGATGATGCCGAAGCGCTTCACCCAGGAGGGCGAGAATGTGTCGCCGCCGCTGAAGTGGGAAAACCTGCCCGACGGGGTCGCCGAACTGGCCCTGGTCGTCCAGGATCCGGATGCGCCCATGCCCGATCCGGTGACGCACCTGATCGCCTATGGCATCGATCCGGCCTCCGAGATCGAAACCGGCGGGTTGAATGCCGGTGGTCCCTTTGGCCTCGGCAAGGGCAGTTTCGGCCGCGTCGGCTATTACGGCCCGCGTCCGATCCGCAGCCATGGCCGGCATCGCTATGTGTTCCAGTTGTTCGCGCTCGATGCGCCGCTGGGGCTTGAGGGGACGCCCGACCTGAAAGCCCTGACCAACGCGATGGCCGGGCATGTCGTCGCGCGCGCCGAATTGACCGGGTGGTACGAACGCAACTAAGGGCGCGCTCTCGCGGCTTCCTGTTGCAGCGCAATCCCTTTTCTATTGCACTTTGCGGCCAGGGGTTTATGGACTGCCGGGTACAGTAGGGAGTGGGGCAAAATGGCCTTTTTCGGCTTGTTCGGCGGCAAAAAGCGCGCGCGTCCAGGGACTTCGGTGCGGTTCGACGAACCCGTCACCCCCCAGGCCGGCCCCTCCGACGTCCCACCCCCGTCAACGCCCCCGCACACGGAGACCCCCAAGATGGCTGATACCCCCGCCAAGAGCACCCGTACCGAAACCGATACTTTCGGCCCCATCGAAGTGCCGGGCGACAAGTATTGGGGCGCCCAGGCGCAACGCTCGCTGGGCAATTTCAAGATCGGCTGGGAAAAGCAGCCGTTGCCGATCGTTCGGGCCCTGGGTGTCGTCAAGCGCGCCGCCGCCGAGACCAATATGTCGTTGGGCAAGCTCGATGCGACCATCGGCAATGCCATCATCCAGGCGGCCAACGAAGTCATGGAAGGCAAGCTCGACGAGCACTTCCCGCTGGCCGTATGGCAGACGGGCTCGGGCACCCAGTCGAACATGAACGCCAACGAGGTCATCTCCAACCGCGCCATCCAGATCCTGGGCGGTGAGATGGGCACCAAGACACCGGTGCACCCCAATGACCACGTCAACATGTCGCAGTCGTCCAACGACACCTATCCGACCGCCATGCACATCGCCTGCGCCGAGGAAATCGTCCATCGCCTGCTGCCGGCGCTGCAGACCCTGCGCAATGCCCTGAACGACAAGGCTGAAGCCTGGAAGGACATCATCAAGATCGGCCGCACCCATACCCAGGATGCGACCCCCTTGACGCTGGGCCAGGAATTCTCGGGCTATACGCAGCAAGTCACCAACGGCATCGAGCGCATCCAGCAGACCCTGCCCAAGCTGATGCAATTGGCGCAAGGCGGCACGGCCGTCGGCACCGGGCTGAACGCGCCGATCGGCTTTGCCGACGGCGTGGCCGCCAAGATCGCCCAGATCACCGGCCTGGGCTTCACCTCGGCGCCGAACAAGTTCGAAGCGCTGGCGGCCCACGACGCCATGGTCTTCAGCCACGGCGCCATCAACACGGTCGCCGCCTCTTTGTTCAAGATCGCCAACGACATCCGCCTGCTGGGCTCGGGCCCGCGGTCGGGCCTGGGTGAACTGGCCTTGCCGGAAAACGAGCCGGGCTCGTCGATCATGCCGGGCAAGGTCAACCCGACCCAGTGTGAAGCCATGACCCAGGTCTGCGTGCAGATCTTCGGCAACCAGTCGGCGCTCAGCTTTGCCGGCTCGCAGGGCCATTTCGAACTGAACGTCTACAACCCGGTCATGGCCTACAACTTCCTGCAGAGCGTGCGCCTGATGGCCGATGCGGCGGTATCGTTCACCGAGCACTGCGTCGTCGGCATCGAGCCGCGCCTGGACAATATCAAGCGCGGCCTGGAAAACAGCCTGATGCTGGTCACGGCGCTGAATGGCCGCCTGGGCTACGATATCTGCGCCAAGATCGCCAAGACCGCCCACAAGAACGGCACGACGCTCCGCGAGGAAGCCGTCGGCGGCGGCTACCTGACCAACGAAGAGTTCGACCAGTATGTGCGTCCGGAAAACATGGTGCACCCGGGCTAAGGATTGCTACGCCATCGATGTAAGACGATAATCCCGGTGCAGGCGACTGCGCCGGGATTTGCTTTTGGGGAACGGGATGCCTGGTTTCGATGCGCGGCACTATTGGCTGGAAGCCCGGTTTCGCAACGATGATCCCGCGTGGGACGGCGACGTTTATCCGTTCAACCTGCCGGTGGTGCGCGGGCTCGACCGCATCGAATTCCACCCGAAGGTCACCTTCTTCGTTGGCGAGAACGGATCGGGGAAGTCGACCCTGATCGAGGCACTCGCCGTGGCCTGGGGCTTCAACGCGGAAGGCGGCAGCAAGAACTTCAACTTCGCCAACCGCGCGTCGCACTCCAGCCTGCATCACTTCGTTCGGCCCGTGCGCAGCGCACGCCGCGCGAAAGACGGCTTCTTCCTGCGGGCGGAAAGCTTTTTCAACGCCGCCAGTTATATTGACGAAGTGGGTGTTACCAACTGGTATGGTGGCCGATCTTTACATGAACAGTCGCATGGGGAGTCATTCTTCGCGCTGTTCGAAAATCGCTTCCACGGCAATGGGCTATATATTCTCGACGAACCCGAAGCCGCTCTGTCGCCATCGCGACAAATGGCTTTCCTCAGCCGGATGCACGACCTGATCCAGGCGGATTCGCAATTTATCATCGCCACCCATTCGCCGATCATTCTCGGCTATCCCGACGCCGATATCTGGCAGGTGTCGAAATATGGACTGGAGCGCATTGCCTATGAAGACACCGAACACGTCCAGGTGACACGGCAGTTCCTAAACAACCGCGACGTCATGCTCGACATGCTGCTCGATGACGAGGACGCAAAGAAATAGGCGCGGGAGCCGGGCTCCACGCGCCTTATTCTGCGTCCGTTTGGACGACCGTTTTAGATGTGGCCCATGCTCAGCAGGGCGGCCAGCATGCCCAGCGTAAGGACGGCGAGGGCGGAAACGGTGGCGATCGGGGTGGTCATAAAAATATCTCCTTGAAAGGTTCGGATTAGCCGTTGGCTTGGGCGGTTTGCGCGGCAACGGCGACCGGGGCCGACGTCGTCGTGGCTTGGGCGGGGGCGATGGTCAGCAGGCTGGCGGCCATGAACAGGGTGAGGGCGGCCAAGGCCGAGGCGGTAAGAACTTGAACAGACATAACAAAATCTCCTTTGGTGTGTGTCGATGACCGCTATATGCGCCTTCCTATGTTGCGTTGCAAATTAAGCTCTTGTCATGAACTCGATTTAATAATTTAACAAAATCAAGTACTTAAAATTACAGATCGTTAATGTTGGTAGGTTTTTGCATTGCGCCGCACAATGGCGCGCGCCGGCGGGCGCCGCGTCGCATATTTTCCGAAAATTAACCGCGTTTTTGAGAAATGTCGCAATCACACCCTGTAACGGAAGAGGCGCGGATGTTCACATCCGCGCCTCCCAGCTCTTTGATTTCAAATAATATTCTTAACGGGTCAGGACGGCTTCAGATGCTCCAGGACGTCGGTATTGCCTTTGACCATGTCGACAAAGCCCGCCGCCGCGGCGGTCATTTCCATCGGCAGGGCCAGCACGATCGTCGAATTATGTTCGGCGCCGATTTCCGACAGGGTCTGCAACCGCCGCAGCTCCAGCGCCGCCGGCACCGACTGGATCATCCGGGCGGCTTCGACCAGGGTGGCGGACGCCGCCGCTTCGCCTTGCGCCTTGATCAGGCGCGCCTTGGCTTCGCGCGTCGCCTCGGCTTCGCGGGCGAGGGCGCGCTGCATCTGTTCAGGGATATCGAGATCGCGCATTTCGACGGCGTCGATATGCACGCCCCACTTGGCGGCCGAGCGTTCAAGCAGTTCCATCAGTTTGGCATTGACCGCCTCGCGATGCTTGAGCAGCGAGTCGAGATCGTGCTGGCCGATCGTGTCGCGCAACGCCGTCTCCGACGCCTGGAGTACCGCCAGGTAGGGATCGACGACGGCGTTGAGCGCCTTGGCCGGGTCGATGACATTGTACCAGACAACGGCATTGACGCGCACGGCGACGCCGTCACGGGCGACCGTCTCCTGGGTTTCCAGCTTGACCGTCAGGGTGCGCACGTCGACGCGCTTGGCATATTCGACGATCGGGATGATCCAGTAGACACCGGGACCGCGCGTCGAGGCGTAGCGGCCCAGGAAGTAGATGACGCTGCGCTCCCATTCCTGATTGATTTTGAAGCCGCTGACAACGAAGCCGATGGCCGCCACCAGGAGCGGAACGGCGAAGGCGCCGAGCGCCACCCAGATAGCGCCGCCGCCGTGAGCGAGCGATTGCAGCAGACCTGAAACCTTATCCATATTACCCCCCAAAAACGATCCGCGCTCAAACCCCTCAAGACGCGAAAACGGGCGGATTTTACACCGCCCGTTAGAAAGGTAAACTGAATTTGGTCACTGGCTCCGTGGATCAGTGCCCGATATGGGTTTCGCCGGAGCCGTTGCTGTGTTGCGTGACCGGGCCGGTGGCGTGGGTGATTTGGACATCGCCCGATCCCGTCGTATCGACCGTTACCGTGCCGGCGGTGCCGTTGAAGTCGACGCTGCCCGAGCCGGTGCCGTGGACGACGAAGGTGTCGGCCTGGCCGGAATGGATATGCACGTCGCCGGAACCGGTCATCTGCAACGAGGCGGGTCCGTTGAGATGGTTGATGGTGACGTCGCTGGCGCCGGAATTGACCAGGGTCATGCCGCCCCCGATGCCGTCGAGCGACAGGTCGCCGGAGCCGTTCAGCTGCGCCTTCAAGAGGCCGACGCGACCCAATTGAATGTCTGACGAGCCCATGTTCTGAAGCTGGGTGTCGTCGCTTTGCTCGGACTTGAAGTCGCCCGAACCGGACAGGGACAGTTTGAGGCGGTGGACACGGCCGACCTGGATGTCGGACGAGCCCATATTGTCGATGACGCTGTCACCGGCGCTGGCGACACGGACATTGCCCGAGCCGCTGTCGATGATGTTGAGCGGGCCGTTGACGGAAGCGATATTCCAGTCGCCGCTGCCGTTGAGGATGAAGTTCAGGCTGCTCGACGGGCCGACGGTGCCGAAGGTATAGGCACTGTCCTTGACCGAGGCGTTCATCGGCACGCGGACGAAGACCATGGGCAGGTCATTGATGTCGACGTCGCCGATGCCGTTGACGAAGACGCGGCCATGGCCGCCGTCGTCATTGCCGTCGAAATTGATGTCGAAGTGCAGGCCGTGTTGCAGCGAGGACAAGTGGCCGTCGAGGACCGTGACATTGCCGCGGTGGGACACCATCAGCACCGGCACCTTGGCCTTGCCGTAACGGACGCGGACGTCGATATCGCTGCGGTTTTCCGGGGTCACCACGACGCGCGCCGCCAGGTCGCGCAGTTCGATTTCCGGCCCGTCGCCATTGAAAGCCAGCTCGGCATGGGCGCCGCCCGCCGCCAGGGCGAGGGCACTCGCCAGACCGGCAAGAGTGGGCACGAGATAACGCATTACTTGAAGTCTCCAGACTTTGTTCCCTGACAAAATGAGGCAGGGGCCCTTTGAAAGCAAATTAAAAGGGGTTCATGAACCATATGTAATTGCCGCAGGTGCGATATGGACGTTTCCTAGCTCATTCTCTTTTCGAGCTCAAACGCCGCCGTTCTTTTCCAGAAGGATGAGTGTCTCCGCCCGGGCCGGGCTGGCCCGCTCTGCCCAAGGGAAAATCACCAGGTTCACTCGACGCGTGACCTTCGCAGCTTTAGGGCAAGCCTTACACGCCCGGACCGCAGCAGAGGTCAGGGCCGGCCGCGCGGGTTGAGCCCATGAACGCCTCCCTCATCCGTGAGGATAAGGGACGCTTCAAGGGGCCGTGCCTTGGCAAGGTCAGGGAATGTCGATGATGTCCTTGCCGATCGGCGCCAGGGCCAGTTGCGCCAATTGCAGGTCCTTGAAGGCAAAGGGAATACCGATGATCGAAACAGCTTCAAGGATTGCCATGAAAACATGCGACAGGGCGATGTACCAGCCGGCGAAGATGAACCAGATGATATTGAGGAAAAAGCCCAGGCAGCCGGTGCCCAGGTCGCCTTCGCCCGTATAGTTGGCGCGGTCGACGATCTGGCGGCCGAACGGCCAGAAGACGAACCCGGCGATCCGCCAGGCGGCCATGGCCCAGGGCAGGCCGACAATGGTGCAGGCCAGGACCAGGCCGCCGAACAGCCATAGGCACCCCGAAACGAAGCCGCCGAAAAACAGCCAGAGAAGATTGAGCAGAAGTCTCACAGTCACACCCCACATGAATTGCGCACCGTCATTATAGCCTCGCCGCAAGCCCATTCATGTTAAATTTCATTTATTCGCCAATTTGTCACATCCGGGTGCCGGATACCGGCCGGGGATTGCTGGACGAGGCCGTTTTGCGCGCGTATACTTGGTCCGCAGCGTTGTTATTCTTTACTTGCATTTTGGTGAATTGCCGTGCTGTGAGCGGCTTCCTGCTGGTGCGGGGCATCTTTATGCATTTTTTATTTATCTAGATACCGGGGTTACTTTGTAGCGCCGGCAAGCTTTACCTATCGAAAATTTAGGTGGGTGGCGGTAGCATTTTAGTTCGCTCCGCTCCCTGGCGCACACAGGAGGCCATATGACGGACGTCGTCAATCTCAACAAGTTTAGAAAAGCCAAGCAAAAACAAGAGAAAACCAAAAAGGCGCAGGAAAATCGGATTGTCCACGGGCTGAGCGGAGCGCAGAAGGCGGCGGTTCGCTCTGAAACAGAACGTGCACAAGTACATTTAGACCAACAGCGTCTTGAAAAAGGGTCGTCCATAAAAACTATTGACGACTCTGAGTAAAACGTCACAGATTAGGCCGCCGCGAAGTAGACGGTTAAATAATACCAGAGGTCATACATGAATAATCCAACCTCAGCTGCATGTGGGGAGACATGTCGCAAAAGTCGCAAAGGGGGGGCGTTTTGCCGTAGCCTCATCGGAGGAACCCCATGCCGGGTCTAAAAAAACGTAGCGTAAATCTCGCAGGTCATGCCACGTCCGTCGCCTTGGAACCGGAGTTCTGGGCGGTATTGGAGACCATGGCCAAGGAACGCCGAATCAGCCTTGCCGCGCTGATCGCCGAGCTTGACAATCATCGCGGCGAAAGTCTGTTGGCTTCGTTCTGCCGGCTGTCGGCCCTGTCCTTTTCGCAGAGAGGCAGTCCAATCCGGCGCAAGAAAGTCGGATAGGACGGGCGGCCGACGGCCGCTGCCTTAGACAGTATCTTGAACAGTATCGGGAAAAAGCACCGGACGGGGGTTGGAGCGGGCCGTCCGAGTTGCTAAATTGTTCCGATGGAATCCACACCCTCCCGAATCAGCGATCTGGCCGCCGTCAAGCCGGCCTATTTTGACGGCCTCAATCCCGAGCAGGCCGACGCCGTGCGGTCGGTCGAGGGGCCCGTGCTGGTCCTGGCCGGTGCCGGAACGGGCAAGACCCGGGTCCTGACCACGCGTATCGCCCATATCCTGCAAAGCGGATTGGCGCGGCCGTGGGAAATCCTTTGTGTCACCTTCACCAATAAAGCCGCGCGCGAGATGCGCGAACGTACGGAACGCTTGATCGGACCAGCGGCGGAAGGCTTGTCGAACCTCGGCACCTTTCACTCGATCGCCGCGCAGATGCTGCGCCGCCATGCCGAGCTGGTCGGCCTGAAATCCAGTTTCAACATCCTCGACGACGACGACCAATTGCGCCTCATCAAGGCGATCTTCGAGGCCGAAAGCCTCGACGCCAAGCGCTGGCCGCCCAAGACCTTCGCCTGGCACATCGACCAGTGGAAGAACAAGGGCCTGTCTCCGGATAAGGTCAAAGGCGACGGCACCGAGTTCGGCGGTGGCCGCGGCCAAAAGCTGTACCAGATGTACCAGGATCGCCTGCGCGTTCTGAACGCCTGCGATTTCGGCGACCTGTTGCTGCACACCCTGAAGATCCTCAGCGAAAACCCCGATGTTCTCGAGCGTTATCACCAGCGCTTCAAGTATGTGCTGGTCGACGAATACCAGGACACCAATGTGGCGCAGTACCTGTGGCTGCGTATCCTGACCAACGCCTCGCGCAACCTGTGTTGCGTCGGCGACGACGACCAGTCGATCTATGGCTGGCGCGGCGCCGAGGTCGACAACATCCTGAAGTTCGAGCGCGATTTCCCGGGCGCCAAGATCGTCCGCCTGGAGCGCAACTACCGCTCGACCAAGCATATCCTGGCCGCGGCGTCCGGGCTGATAAAGGCCAATAGCGCGCGCCTGGGCAAGACCCTTTGGACCGAAAGCGAAGGCGGCGACAAGGTCCGCGTCCAGGGCATCTGGGACGGCGCCGCCGAAGCGCAGTTCGTCGCCGAGGACATCGAAAAACAGAAGAAGGGCGGACGTAACTTCGCCGACATGGCCATCCTGGTGCGCGCCTCGTTCCAGATGCGGGCGTTCGAAGAACGCTTCGTCATGTTGCAGATCCCTTATATCGTCGTCGGCGGCCCGCGCTTCTTCGAACGCGCCGAAATCCGCGATGCCATCGCCTATCTGCGCCTGGTTTCGTCCGAAGACGACGACCTGGCGTTCGAGCGCATCATCAATGTCCCCAAGCGCGGCATCGGCGACGCCACGGTGCAAAAGCTGTTGCAACAGGCGCGCCTGGCCGGGGTGTCGGTGATGACGGCGGTCCGCGACCTTGTGCAGACCGATGAATTGCCGGCGCGCACAAGGACACCGCTGATCGCCTTCTTGCGCGACTTCGACCGCTGGAAGACGCAAGCCCCTGAGGTCAAGGCCGACGTGCTGCTTGAGCAAATCCTGACCGACAGTTCCTATTTCGACATGCAACGCGCCGACAAGGTATCGGGCCAATCCAGGCTCGACAACCTCAAGGAACTGGGCGATTCGATGCAGGCCTTCGACGACCTGGGCGCCTTCCTCGAACACGTCGCCCTGGTGATGGACCTGGAGCGCGACAACGGCGGCAATTCCGTGCGCCTGATGACCCTGCACGCCGCCAAGGGGCTGGAATTCCCGGTCGTTTACCTGCCGGGCTGGGAGGAGGGGATCTTCCCGTCGCAGCGCTCGATCGATGAAAACGGGCTGAAGGCGCTCGAAGAAGAGCGCCGGCTGGCCTATGTCGGCATCACCCGGGCGCGCGAGGAAGCCAGGATCAGCTTCGTCGCCAATCGCCAGGTCTATGGCCGCTGGACCAACCAGATCCCGTCACGCTTCGTCGATGAGCTGCCAATCGACAATGTCGAGGCCACCTCGCAGACCGGCTATGCCTCGCAGGGCTGGCAGTCGCAGCAATCACGCTGGGACCGGGCGGGTTATGAGCCCAACTACACCAAGCGCGAACCTGTTGCGCCGCGCGATGGGGTTGGGCAGGGAGATCCTTCGCGGTCTAACCTTATGGGCGGGCCCAAGCCGGTCTATGCCAAGCCGACTCCGCATCGCACGCCCATCGCCGCCAAGGTCGAGAGCAAGAACATCAAGATCGGCGAGCGCGTCTTTCACATCAAGTTCGGCTACGGCCTGGTGACGGTGGCTGACGGTAACAAGTTGACGGTCGACTTTGAAACATCGGGCGAGAAAAAGGTGATCGACAGTTTCGTCGATCGCGCTTGATGTTATGCTTGGCGCATCAAGTTTATCCGAAAAGTGGCAATCCACTTTTCGGATAAACTTGATGCGGTAAAAAACACATGGTTTCCTTAGATCGCTCCCGCTTTTTATGAGGGAACCGACACATTTGCGCCGGTTCCAAGCAATCGAAGGATGGTGACCATGGCGGATCAATCCACCGAGACAATCGCCGCGCCGCGTTTGCTGCTCTTCGAATATTCCGAGCTCAATCCGGCTTACCGTGACAATCCGCACGCCTATCTCGATCCGCAGCGCGCCGAACGGCCGGCCGAGCACGACGGCATGATGCCGATCGTCCTGGTCAGTGCCTATGATGCCGGCCGCGACACGCTGCTCGACAAGACGCTGACGCGCGATTTCAGCGACGCCGCCAAGGACAATCCGGTCATCGCCAGTGTGTTCAAGATCGGTGACCAGGTCGAGGCCGAGTTCGGCCCGCACGTCTCGATGCTGACGCTCGAAGATCCCGATCATGGTCGTGTCCGCGGCGCCATCGCGCCGGCCTTGTTGAAGCGCGCCGCCGGCATGCAGGGGCGGATCGTCGAGATCGTCGACAGCCTGTTGGACGAACTGGAAGCCAAGGAATCCTTCGACATCGTCGCCGACTATGCGACGCCCGTGCCGATACGCGTCCTGGGCGCCCTGCTGGGCTGTTCCGACGACGCCTTGCCCGATCTCAAGCGCTGGACCGAAGCTGGGCAATCGGCCTTCGACCCGACAAAGACGCCCGAACAGGAGCAGGCGGCGCTGGATGGCCGGCGCGGCATCCTTGGGTTTTTCCGCGACCTTATCATCGAACGCCGCAAGGCGCCGGGCGACGATCTGGTCAGCGACCTCGTGGCGGCGCAGGCCGAGGGTTCAGGCTTGTCGGACACGGAACTGCTGCACAATCTGTTCGGCCTGCTGACCGCCGGCCATCTGACGACGGCGGACATGATCGGCAACGGCACATGGCTGCTGCTGACGCACGAGGGCGCGCGCCGGGCCGTGAAGGCCGATCCCGCCCTGTGGCCGGCCGCGGTCGAGGAAATCCTGCGTTACGAGCCGCCGATCGCGACGACGGCGCGCTTCTCCAAAGTCGAAGGCGCGGTCGCGGGTTGTCCCTACCATGCCGGCGACGGCCTGGCGGTCAGCCTGATCGCCGTCAACCGCGATCCCGCGAAGTTCGCCGATCCGCATTGTTTCGATGTCACGCGCAAACCCAATCTGCATATGTCATTTGGCGCCGGATCGCATATCTGCATCGGTGCGCCCCTGGCCCGCATCGAAGGCCAGATCGCCCTGTCGCGGCTGTTTGCGCGCTTCCCCGACCTGCGCCTGGCCGACGCGTCGGCGCCCCCGGCCTGGCGGGCTATTCTCGGCGCGCGAGGCTTGGATAAGCTTGACGTCGTTGCCTGAGGTCAGGCTTATGGGCGCATGAGTGTTCCCGAGAAAATCGTCTGGACCGGCATCGGCAAGGTCAAGGCGCGTGAGACTGAGGAGGGGCTAGAGGTCGTCATCGATGGATTGACGACCCAGGGCCGCTACTACAAGCCGTTGGTCTATGAATTCTTCCGCAAGGAATGGCGCGGCGCCCGTCCGGCGTGGGGCGACCACGCGGTGGAAATCCGCATGGAACACATCGGCGACCCGCCGTGGATGGATCTCGACAACCTGGCCAAGGCCTTGCTCGATGCCATCAAGGGCTTCGTCTTTCACGACGACAGCCAGGTGGCGCGATTGCTGGTCGAACGCTTTCCCGGCGAGCGCGAGCAGATCACCATCAAGATCTATCCGCTGAACCGCTGATTCCAGAGTTTAAGCTAATCTCCGACGCCATCGGCGTCGGCAAGGGCGACTGCCCGCCGCCGCTCGTGCGGTGAGTGGTACCGCCGAGGCCATGCGGCGCTTGAGCTCTACCAAGACCAGGGGGCCAGGGCGCCCCACAGCATCAGCACGAAGACGTAGATCACCCAGTAGAGGACCAGGAGCCCGTGGGCGATCTTCTGCCATTCGGGCCAGCCGTCGCCGTAGCGGCCATTGCCGTTGTAGACGAGATAGAAGGTGCCGGCCTGGTAGAGCGTGCCGAGCGTCGCCAGCAGGGCTAGCCAGGACGCGACCTGCACCTGTCCCGACGGCCAGCGTGTGAACAAAGCATTGGGGTCGGTGGCGATGTGCGACTGCCAGTTCTGGAAGACCAGGATGGCGCAAATCCAGACCACGGCGAGGCCCAGCGAGATGACGGTCGCGCGGCCCTGAGTCTCGGTGGGACGTTCATGACGGGTCGTGCCCTTGGCCAGGGACAGGAAGACCAGCACGCAGGTGAAGACCTGGACGATGCTCATGAATTTCAGCGTGCCGGGGCGGAAAATCCACGACACGCGTTCATAGCGCGCCAGGTTGGTGGCGGTCTCGAAGGCCGTGGCCTTGGTGCTGTCGGGCTTGAACAGGAAGTGAAGGCCGCCCAGCGTCGCCGCAGGGCCGGGGTCTTCGCCGTCCTGCTGGTTGAAGAAGCCGGGCGCGCTGGCCGGGATATAGGCCGACTGGCCGCCATCGGTCGCCAGGATCAGGCGCCCATCGGCGTCGAAACTGACCTCGACCGTATTGATCAGCCGGGTGATCGCGCCTTCCAGGCCGCCATAGGCGCGGCGCGTCGAGACGTATTCGCCCTTCATGCCGTTATATTCGTCGCGGTGGTCGGCATAGGCCATTTCGGGCGCCGGCGTCAGGGGCGGGCGCACGACGTCGCCGCTCAAGTGGTCGAGCAGCATGGTGGCGAAATCGTCGGCCAGCGGCGCGCCGGTCTGGGTATTGGTGCTGATGAAGATGCCCAGGTTGAGATCGGGGATCAGCACCATGTTGGAGTTGAACCACAAGGTGGCGCCGCCGTGCCCATAGGTCACCTGGCCGGTCGGCATGGTGCGGACCATCAGGCCCGAGGCCCAGCCGTTATAGCCCGGGGGCATGGGCAACATCGGTTCGCGGAAGGCGCGCGCGGAGTCGATATTGAACAATTGCACGCCCTGGAGCTGGCCGTTGTCGAGCATCAGCGACATGAAGCGCGCCATGTCCTTGGCCGTGGTCGAGGCGCCCAGCGCGCCGGACATGGCGATGGTATGGTCGAAAGGCTCGGGCTTGTAGGTGGCGCCGTCCCAGATAAAGCCGTCGGACAGGTCCTGCGTCATGGCGGTGCTCATCGGCGCGGGCAAGCCCTCGGTGTCGACCAGGCTCGAGTCATAGGGCTCGCGCAGGGTCGAATGATCCATGCCCAGCGGCGTGAAGATGCGCGCTTCGATCAACGAAGGCACATCCTTGGCCTTGCCGGTCTGGACCAGGGCGCGGGCGGCCAGCATGGCGCCGAAGTTGGAGTAGGACGAGAACTGGCCCGGATCGCGGACGCGATGCGGGGTATGCTGGCGGAAATAGCTGTCGGTCGAGGTCAGGCGCGTCTGGTCGAGCGTGAACAGGTGGCCGAGGCTGGTGTCCTCGTAGCCGCTGGTATGAGCCATCAGGTCGCGCAGGGTCAGCGGCTTGCGCGACTTGTCTTCCTTGTAGACGTCGTCGGGCAGGTAGTCGCCGATCGGCGCGTCGAGCTTGATGCGCCCCTGTTCGATCTCCTGGCGCGCCACGATCCAGGTAAAGGCCTTCGAGATCGAACCGATGCGGAACAGGCTGTTGTTCGGATCGACGCGGCGAATCGGATTGAGGCGGTCGAAGCCATAGCCCTTGACCAGCAGCGGCGTGTCGCCCTGGACGATGGCGACGGTGGCGCCGACGACGTGGTCGCGCTGCATCAGCGAGCGCACGACCGAGTCGGTGAAGGTTTCGATGTCGTCGGCGCTGATCGGCGTCGACAGGGTGCGCTGCGGTCCCTGGACAATGGCCGGGCCGGGCTGCAGCGGCTTTTGATTGAGCGACGTCGGCGGCGCGAGGGGGACGACGGGCGCAACGGGAACCGGCACCGGCACCGGTTTCGGCGCCGGTTGAACCGCAACGGCGGCCGGCTTGGCGATCGGCTTCGCGGCCGGCGTTTGCGCGGCGGGAACCTGTACGACCGGCGGGACCGGGCGAGGGGCCGTGGGGGCCGTCGTCGGGGCAACGGCCATTCCCGGGATCGGCGCGGTGACCGGTTTCGGCTTGGGCTTCTTGGGCTTGGGCGGCGCACTCGGCACGGCGGCGCTGGCGGCCGGCGGCGTCACCGCCGGCGGCGTGGCCGGTGCGGTGTCATCCGCCTTTTTTTCAGGTTCGGATTTCTTTTCGGCGTCGGGCTTGTGCTCCGGCGGCGGCGTCTGGTCGGGAACGTAGGGGTGCAGTTGCTGGTTGGGATCGTCGGTCGTCTGCTGCTGCGCCAGCGACGGCGCCGCGATCAGGGTGAGCATTACCCCGATTGCCAGCAAGGCCTTCGCCTTGAAACCCTGCCGCATCGCACCGCGTCTGAGCCACATTGCCGACCATCCATCCCGTTACGCGGCCGCCTTTGACGGCGGCGATTACTCGAAAAATTTTGAAATGACCGCTACGTCGCAGGGGGCGCCGGACAGGGTCTTAATCACAATCTAGGCGATTCTGGTCCGGTCCGTCGCATGCTTTTTCGCCCAAAGGTCGACATTGCGGCGTTTATTTTTTGCGGAACTGATCCAGCGAAACGACCTTGGGGCCCTCGGCTTCGGCGGCAACGTCGCCCGTCTCGGAGGGCTGGGCCGCGGCGGCTGCGGGGACCAGTTCCTGAACCGTTTCCAGCGACGCGGCGTCGGCGGCGTCGAGATCCTGGGTCAGGTCGGCCGGGTCCTCGACCTCGAATTCCAGCATGAACTGGGCCTCGGGGTCGTGAAAACGGATGATGGCCGCGTAGGGCACGGTCAAGGTCTTGGGCACGCCGCCGAAGGTCAGCGTGACGCGCATGAAGTCGTCGGTGACGCGCAGGTCGCGGAACTGATGTTGCAGCACGATGGTGATGTCGTAGGGGTAGCGCGCCAGCAGGTCTTCCGGCACCGAGACGCCTTCGCCCCGGGTCAGGAAGGTGATGTAGAAATGATGCTGGCCGGGAAGGCCCTGGGGCGAAGCCGCGCGGTGCAAGGCCTGACGGATGACGCCGCGCAGGGCGTTCTGGGTCAGGCTGGCATAATCCATGAGATCGACGCTGGTCTGGTCTTCGGACATCGGCGGCGCAGGTTCCGGTTGGCTAGGGGGGAGTTAACGCATGACTTAGCACGCACCCGCCGAAACGGAAGGCCAAAATCGCGCGCTGAAACAAAAATGCGTGAAAGGATTTTCTTAAAGCGCCTGCAGTCGGGCATCTTGTAAAAAATATAGATGAAAGTGGGAGGCTTCTGTTGCAAGGCGCCTCCCGGGCCCCGCCTAGAGGGCTTATTCCCTAGGAGTTGTAGGCTTGGAATTCACTCCAACCGCATTACGCGGCGAGAGCCATTTCCGGAGCGAAGTTATCGTTCGCAGTTAAAAAATGGGCCGATCGCGGGAGCCCATGCCGAGGGAAAGCGACACCTTTACACGCCTGTCGATGCTGATCGGCCCCGTATCCCATAAGCCTGAGGGAATTGGTGGAGCCGCCGGGAATCGCACCCGGGTCCAGTTCGCTTATTACGTGGGCGTTTATCCCCATAGTCCGGTTGCCCGGACACACACAATATAGGGGGCAGGGCGGATGAAAGGAAGAGAATTCAATCGAGAATGCACAGGCGCCTCGATTTCCTTGGGGGGATTGGCTCGCCACGCCCGGCCGGGCATTCGCTCAGAGCGCCTCGACGCGTTTGTATTTCGGCTTTAGCAGATGGATCACCGCGAAGGTCGCCAAGTAGGTGAAGGCGGCGATGGCCAGGATCAGCGTGTATTGATGGGTGGTCTGCAGGATCCAGCCGACAAAGACCGACATCACCATGCCGCCGACCGCGCCCACCGCGCCGCCGATGCCGAGAACGGTGCCGACCGCGGCGCGCGGGAAGAGGTCCGACGGCATGGTGTAGACGTTGCACGAGAAGGCCTGGTGACCCGCCGTGGCCAAGCCGATCATGAATACCGCCGGCCACAAGTCGTGGACATGGCCGATGAAAAAGATAGGCACAGCAAAGAGCGCGAACAGGAAGTAGGTCGATTTGCGCGCCACATTGACTGAAACGCCGCGTTTAATCAGCGTCGACGACATCCAGCCGCCTGTGACCGAGCCGATGTCCGACATCAGGTAGATGGCAATCAGCGGCAAGCCGAACGAGGAGATGTCGAGGCCGTAGGACTTGTGCAGGAAATCGGGCAACCAAAACAGCCACAGCCACCAGATCGGGTCGATCATGAACTTGGACAGCGCATAGGCCCAGGTTTCCGGGCGGCGGACGATATGCCAGACCGGAATGGTTTCGGTCGATATGGCGACCGGATCCTGATGGATGTGCGCCAGTTCTTCCGCACTGACCTTTTTATGTTCGTGAGGCGGGCGGTACATCAAAAGCCAGGGTATCAGCCATAACAGACTGAGCGCGCCGGTGACAGCGAACGAGCCGCGCCAACCCAGGTTGAAGCCGTGAAAGGCGGCGCCGAAAATCTTGAAGTGGTCCAGGGCGATGAACGGCACGATGGCGGCGGCCACCATGACGCCGATCGAGGTGCCCGAGTTGAAAATCCCGGCGGCCAGGGCGCGCTCGCGCTGCGGGAACCATTCGGAGATCGCCTTCAGGCTTGACGGGAAGGAACCCGACTCGCCGAGGCCCAGCATGATCCGCGCCGCCACGAACTCACCGGTGCTGGTCACCATGCCGGTCGCCATATGGGCGACGACCCAGACGGCATAGGCGATGGTATAACCAATACGCACGCCGGAAATGTCGAGAAAACGGCCGAAGCCCAGCTGCCCGACCGCGTAGGCCGCTTGAAACCAGAACACCATCCAGGAATAGTCTTGTTCCGTCCAGCCGAACTGGTGTTGCAGGTCCGCCTTGAACAGGCCCAGCATCTGGCGGTGGGTGTAGTTGATGGCCAGGGCGGCGAAGAGCAGGGCGATAACGCCCCATCGGTAATTCCCCACTTTGACGGGCGCGGCATTGGACTGTGGCATGGTATTCCCTGTATTGGTCAGACCTTACGCCGGTTGCCCCGGTCTTGGCGAGATAAATCTTTCGGCGACCTTTATTGCTGGAAGTGACACCGGTGGCAAGCCTAAATATGCTGCGTTATGTGGTAAGGCCAGTTTTGCGCTTGAAAAGGCGATGTGGACAAGTCACTTAGTGCTGCCTGGCAAAAAGTATTGACGGCGGCGCAAACGCACGCCGTGCCGCCGTCGTTTTGGTTAGATGTCGTTTCAGGAAGCCGACCGGGCGGCCTCGAGCGACAGTCTTTGGCGGATGGCGATTTCGGTGATGTAACGGCCCTGGAAACGGGCCAGCTCCAACTCATTGTCCGAGACGTCGCGTTTGTTGTCGGGGCCGGACAGCGTGGAGGCGCCATAGGGCGAGCCGCCGGTGACTTCGTCCAGCCGCATCTGGCCGCGCGCCGCATAGGGAAGACCGGCGACGATCATGCCGTGATGGAAGAAGAAGGGCAGGGCGCCGAGGATGGTCGCTTCCTGGCCGCCGTGCTGGGTGGCACTCGACGTGAAGACGGAACCGACCTTGCCCATCAGCTTTGCGGTGTACCAAAGGCCGCCGGTCTGGTCGAGGAAGGCCTTCATCTGAGCCGCCATCATACCGAACCGCGAGGGCGTGCCGATCAGGATGGCGTCGTAGTCGGCCAGTTCGTCGACGGTGGCGACCGGCGCTGTCTGGTCGAGCTTGTAGCCGCTGGCCAACGCCGTGTCGCTTGCGACCAACTCGGGAACACGCCGGACGGCGACCTCGGCACCTGCGGTTTGCGCGCCGTCGGCAATGGCGTTGGCCAAGGTTTCAAGATGGCCGTAGGACGAATAATAGAGGACAAGAATCTGGGTCATGGCGGGGGAGGCCTTGGTTTGAATTTCTGGGAGGGGCACGGTTTTCGCCGAGCGGGGCCGGCGGTGAAAAAGCGAGAAGATCGACATCTACGTCACCCCTGGGGTTCGCCCTGCGCCGCGTTCGATACCGCTTCCCACCGGTCCCACTGGCTGAGCCTTGCCGCGTAGGTTGCCCGGAATTTAGGCAGCGTCGTCGAACCCAGCACCAGGCGCAGCGGCGGCTCAGGCGCGTCGATAGCGGCGAGGATCGCCCCCGCCGTGGCCTTCGGATCGCCATAGGTGCCGGCAAAGGCCGACCGAATAGCTTGGCGAACCGGATCATAGGCCGGCAATGGCGGCGCCGATTTCGACGAGGCGCGAAACTCGGTGGCGAACTGACCAGGCTCGATGATGGTGACCTTGATGCCGAACGGCGCCACTTCGCCGGCCAGGGCTTCGCTCATGGCTTCGATGGCGAACTTCGACGCGGTGTAGGTGCCGCCGGTCGGGAAGGCGATAACACCGCCGATGCTCGACACCGTCAGGATGTGGCCGCTGGACTGGGCGCGCAGGATCGGCAGGGCGGCCTGGATGACCGAGAGCGTCCCGAAGACATTGGTCTCGAAATTGGCCTTGGCCTGGTCGAGCTCCAACTCTTCCAGGGCCCCCATATAGCCATAGCCGGCGACCGTGAGGACGATATCGAGCGCGCCGAAATAGTCGTGACCTTTGCGGACGGCGGCGAACACGGCGTCGCGATCGGTGACGTCAAGCGGCAGGGCCAGGATCGACCGGCCATATTGCCTGACGAGATCGTCGAGTGCTTGCGGGTTTCGCGCCGTGGCGATGACCCGGTCGCCGCGCTCCAGGGCGGCCTCCGTCCATATACGGCCGAACCCCCGCGAGGCTCCCGTGATAAACCAAACCTTCGTTAGCGCCATGTCGAGCTCCTTTAAAATCGCACTGAGTGCAATTTTAATATCGCACTCAGTGCGAAATTATCAAGGGCGCGTGGCGAGGATTTTGTTCATGCGGGTTTTGCCGGGGCGGGGACCGCAAGATGATCGAGAAGGTCGAAGGCTTCGTTGATGTATTGCGCCAGGGGCCAGATCGCGTCGTCGCGGCGCCAGTTCTCCTTGGCGAAGCGCAGCGCGCCCATGGCCGTCGTGGCGGCGAGGCGCAGGGTCGGCTGTTGCGCCGGATCCGGCCAAAGTTCGGACATGGCCTCGGCCAGAACGTCCTCGAGTTGGATCATCAGGGCGTCCTTGCGCAAGCGCAGCGCCTGCGTCGATCGCAGGATCCGATCCGCCAGGATGGCCTCCTTGGTCTCGTATCGCGAGGACAGGGCCACGAAGGTCTTCCGGGCGGCGTCAAGCGGGGAGGTGGCCTGGGATTGCATGAGCAGGGTCGGGCGCAGGATGAGCGGGATGTCGCCGCTTTCATGAGCCAGCAGGACGTCTTCCTTCGACTTCAGATGATAGAAGAAGGTCCGCCGCGCTATGCCCGAGGCGGCGGCGATGGCATCCAGCGTCGTCGCCTCATAGCCGTTTTCGATAAAGAGCTTCAGGCCCGCCCGGGCGATCCGGTCGAGCGTCTCCTGGCGCTTGCGTTCGCGCAAGCCAGGCGGGGTCTTTTCACTATCGTCCATGGCGTCATTGTAGACGCGCCGGCTTGCGGCAGGCAAAACCTTTCGCAATGGGCGATCACCCGCTCAACAAAAAAGCGGCCCCGAAAGGCCGCTTCTTCATATTCGTCTAGTGATTGTCCCGGGGCAAGCCCATGGTTTGGGCAATGCGCTGGAATTCCACCGCGTCCTCGAGACAGGCGCCGGAGCCCATCTGGCCGACGGTGCGGCGCTGCATGGCCTGCCAGGGCGTCTGGCTTTTCGGATACTGGTAGCCGCCCTTGGCGTCGAGCGCATCGCGGCGCGTCTTCATCTCGTCGTCGGAGATCAGCACATTGACCGAGCCCTTGTTGAGGTCGACGCGGACGCGATCGCCGCTCTTGAGCAGGGCGAGATTGCCGCCGGCCGCCGCTTCGGGCGAGGCGTTGAGGATCGACGGCGAGCCCGAGGTGCCCGACTGGCGGCCGTCGCCGATGCAGGCCAGGCTATGGATGCCGCGCTTGATCAGGTAGCTGGGGCAGCGCATGTTGACGACTTCGGCGGCGCCCGGATAGCCGATGGGGCCGGCGCCGCGCATGAACAGGATGCAGTGTTCGTCGATGCCCAGGCTCTCGTCGTCGATGCGGTGGTGATAGTCTTCCGGGCCGTCGAAGACGATGGCGCGGCCCTCGAAGGCTTCCGGATCGGCCGGGTTCGACAGGTAGCGCTCGCGGAACTCCGGCGAGATGACGCTGACCTTCATCACGGCGGAGTCGAACAAATTGCCCGACAGCACGCGGAAGCCGGCGCGTTCCTTCAGCGGGCGGTCGAACGGACGGATGACGTTCTCGTCCTCGGTCACAGCGCCCTTGCAGTTCTCGCCGATCGTCTTGCCGTTGACGGTCATGGCGTCTTCGTTGATGAGGCCTTGCGTCATCAACTGCTTGACGACGGCCGGCACGCCCCCGGCATGGTGGTAGTCCTCACCGAGATATTCGCCGGCCGGCATCAGGTTGACCAGCAGCGGCACGTCTTCGCCGACCGATTGCCATTCTTCGATGGTCAGGTCGACGCCGATATGACGGGCCAGGGCGTTGAGATGGATCGGCGCATTGGTCGAGCCGCCGATCGCCGAATTGACGCGGATGGCGTTGACGAAGGCGTCCTTGGTGAGGATGTCCGAGGGCTTGAGGTCCTCGCGCACCATGTCGACGATGCGCTTGCCGGTGCGGTACGAGATTTCCTGGCGGTCGCGGTGCGGCGCCGGAATGGCGGCCGAGTAGGGCAGTTGCATGCCCAGCGCCTCGGCCAGCGAGTTCATGGTCGTCGCCGTGCCCATGGTGTTGCAATAGCCGGTCGACGGCGCCGAGGAGGCGACGAGCTTGATGAAGCCCTGATAGTCGATCTCGCCGGCGGCCAGCAGTTCGCGCGCCTTCCAGACGATGGTGCCCGAGCCCGTGCGTTCCCCCTTGTACCAGCCGTTGAGCATGGGGCCGACGCTGAGCGCGATCGCCGGGATGTTGACGGTCGCCGCTGCCATCAGGCAGGCGGGGGTCGTCTTGTCGCAGCCGATGGTCAAGACGACGCCGTCGAGCGGATAGCCGTAGAGGATCTCCACCAGGCCGATATAGGCCAGGTTACGGTCGAGCCCGGCGGTCGGCCGCTTGCCGGTTTCCTGGATCGGATGGACCGGAAACTCGATAGCGATGCCGCCGGCTTCGCGAATGCCTTCACGCACGCGCTCAGCCAGCACCAGGTGGTGACGGTTGCACGGCGACAGGTCCGAACCGGTCTGGGCGATACCGATGATCGGACGGTCGGACTGCAGCTCCTCAAGGCTCAGGCCGAAGTTCATGTAGCGCTCCAGGTAGAGCGCCGTCATGTCGGCATTGGCCGGGTTGTCGAACCAGGCGCGCGAACGCAGTTTTTGGGGGGAAGACGGCTGGGAGGTCATGAACTCTTATTTGATCGTATAGAAGTGATGCACGGTGACCTGGGTATAGGTCTGGCCGGGATCGAGGCGGGTCGTGGGGAATTTGGGCTGGTTCGGGCTGTCGGGGAAGTGCTGGGCTTCGAAGGCCATACCGTCGCCCATGCGCATGAGTTGCTGACCCTTGCCGGGTATTTTGGCGTCGAGGAAGTTGCCGGTGTAGAACTGGATGCCGGGCTCGGTCGTCGAAATGGTCATGGCGCGGCCGGACTGTTCGTCGATGGCGGTGACGGCCAGTTTCGGCTTGGCGGTGGCACCGCCGCGAATGTCGAAATTGTGGTCGATGCCGGTGCCCTTCAGGATCTGCGGGTCGCGGCCGTCGCGCACGGCGGAATTGACCACGGTCGGGCGGGTGAAATCGAATGGCGTGCCCTTGACCGGCTTCATCTCGCCCGTCGGGATCGCGTTTTCGGTCGGCAGGTAGGTGTCGGCCTCGACCTTGACCTTCGCCTCCAGCGCGCTGTGACCCGAGGTGACGCCGGCCAGGTTGAAGAGGGCATGGTTGGTCAGGTTGACGACGGTCGGCTTGTCGGTGGTGGCCTTGTAGCTGATCGTCAGGTCATTATTGTCGTTCAGACTATAGGTCACCAGGACCGTCATGGTCCCCGGATAGTTTTCCTCGCCGTCCGGGCTGACATATTTCAGCGTGACGCTGGCGGCTTGACCCTTGCCGCCGGCATCGACGTGCTCGACGGTCCAGTTCTTCGACCAAAAGCCGGCGGGGCCACCGTGCAGGCTGTTGGGCGGGTTGTTGACGTCAAGCTGGTAGTCCTTGCCATCCAGCGAGAACTTGCCGAGCTTGATACGGTTGGCGTAGCGGCCGACCGTATCGCCGGAGTAGAAGTTATGCGCTTCGTAGTCGGCCAGCTTGTCGTAGCCCAGAATGACGTCGGCCATACGGCCCTTGCGGTCCGGGACCATCATCGATGACCACATGGCGCCCTGGGTCAGGATGCGCGCGGTCAGGCCGTGGGCGTTTTTCAGAGTGATGGCCGTGACCTTGCCGCCATCCGTCCGCGTGCCGAAATCGCTGGTGGTCGCCGTCGCCGCCTGGGCGCCGGTCGCAGCCAAGCTGGCCGCCATCAGGAGTGCCGCCGCGGCCGTCGCCATCACGTAATGCTTCACCATCGCTGTCCTCGTCGATCCTGGGAGTTTCCACCGCGCCCGATAGCCGGGTCGTTATGGACCGACCTTAGCAGCGTGACCTAGCGGATGGCAAGTATTCGTCAGACAAATTGCGACGAGGTTGGATCCGGCTGGCTAGCCCCGCACGATATTTCGGGAGGATACGCTATTGCGGCGCTTGAGCAACGTCAGGATTGATAATGCGCATGGTGTCTTCGTGCGCCATGCGGACCAGCGATTCCATGCACCAGCGCGCCGCGCCGGCGTCCTTGCGCGCGATCGCTTCGAAGACGCGCTCATGATCGGGAATCGGGTCGCGCACCAGGCCGTCGTGGCGCGCCTTGTATCGCGTCGTCCACGACACCGCCGCTTCGATCGACGAGGACAGCGAGGCCAGGGCTTCGTTGCCGGTGGCGTGGATAAGGGTGTGGTGAAATTCCAGGTCGGCGCGGCGGCCGGCCTCGGTCGTCAGGGTTTCGCGCTTCATGACGACCAGGGCCTCGCTCATGCGTTCGACGTCGGCGTCGCTGCGGCGAACGGCGGCCAGTTCAGCCGCCGCCGGCTCGGTGATCAGGCGCAGTTCGAACAAGGCCTTGATAAAGGTTTCCGACGGCTCGGTCTCGAACATCCAGCCCAGGACCTCGGGGTCGAGCAGGTTCCAGCGCGCCCGTTCAGTGACGCGTGTGCCGGTCTTGGGGCGGCTTTCGACCATGCCCTTGGCGGCCAGGATGCGAATGGCCTCGCGATAGGCCGAACGCGAAATCTCCAGGCTGGACGACGATTCGATTTCGTTGGGCAGGGTGTCGCCGGAGGTGTAGACGCCGTTCAGGATGTTGACGCCCAGGCGATGGGCGAGGGCGCCGTGCAACCGGCCCTGGAACATGGCCTGGGCGCGCGTCGAGCCGCCCTGTTCGGTCCGCACCGGGCGGCCGGAACCTTTAAGTGGGGCGCCAAGCGTGTTGAGCGAGCGTTGTGCGTCCTGAGTTTCCGGTTCAGCAGTCCGTTGCGGCGCCGCCGGAGTCGCGGTTTTTTTCATGGGCCATGTCATGACACCGAAATCGCGGTTTGACAAAGTGAATCTATGGCGTAGTTTGCGGCGCCGGAATGCCTAATTGTCTGAGTTATAAGAAAGCCAGGAGACCCCGATGACGAGCCCCGCCTTGCGCCTGATCCAGATCACGAGCCCCAGTGGCGAACGCCAGGTCGTCGCCGCCGCAGACGGCAGCGCCCATATCGTCAACGGCGTCGCCACGACCTATGAACTGGCCCAGAAGGCGATTGTCGGCAAGGCTTCGATCGCCGCGACCGTCGAGGCGCTGGGCATGGGCGCTGAGGTCGACATCCCGCTGGCCCTGGCCGAAGGCCGCGTGCTGTGTCCGATCGATCATCCGGATCCGGCCCACCTGCACGTGACCGGCACCGGCCTGACGCACCTCGGTTCGGCCGAGGGCCGCGACAAGATGCACAAGAAGCTGGAAGGGGCTTCGCAGGGCGAGGAACCGCTGACCGATTCGATGCGCATGTTCCTGATGGGCATTAAGGACGGCAAGCCGGAGGCCGGCCGTACGGGCGTGCAGCCGGAATGGTTCTACAAGGGCAACGGCACCGCCCTGGTGGGGTCGGGCGCCGACCTGCTGTCGCCCAACTTCGCCGAAGACGGCGGCGAGGAGCCGGAAATGGCCGGCATCTACGTCATCGGAGAGGACGGCGAACCCTATCGGCTGGGCTATGCCCTGGCCAATGAGTTTTCCGACCACGTCGTCGAGAAACAGAACTATCTGTGGCTGGCCCATTCCAAGCTGCGCCCGGCCTCGCTGGGCGTTGAAATCCTGACCGGCGAACTGCCTCGCCATGTCGAGGGCACGTCGCGTATCTGGCGCGGCAACGAGGTGCTGTGGGAAAAGCCGTTCATTTCCGGCGAGGACAATATGTCTCATTCGCTCGGCAATCTGGAACACCATCATTTCAAGTACGCGCTGTTTCGCACGCCGGGCGACATCCACGTCCACTGTTTCGGCACGGCGACGGCGTCGTTCGCCGACGGCGTCAAGACGCGCGACGGCGATGTGTTCGAGATCACGGCCGCGCCGTTCGAATACGGCCTGACCAACACCCTGCGCACGCGTGACGAGGAAAAGGTCGAAGTCCGCATGCTTTAGAGCAAAAAAGGACGTGCCGGCCGCTTCCCGGGCGGTCGGCGGCAAAGCCTTGTGCGAAAATGTGAAAACGCCTTTGAACCCTTGCCGTTCATGCGCTAAAGTTTCTCCGTTATCCGGGAGACACTAATGTTACGTCGCGTTGCGTGCGTTCTACCTTTGACCGTGTTTGCGTCGGCCGCCATGGCGGGCGCCGATCGCGCGCCTGAGGACATGGTGCGGGGGCTTTATGCCCAGTACGATGCCCATGCCCATACGCCGGCGCACCATGTCGATGCCCGCACCCTGATGACGCCGCAACTGGCCCGCGCCTATGACAAGGTGACGCGCCCGCAAGCCGGAGAACCGCCGGCGCTGGGGTGGGATGTCTTTGCCGACTCACCGGAGCAGGGCGCGCCGAACATCGACGTCCAGCACCTGAACCTGACCGTTACACCGGCCGGCCACGACGAGACCGTCATGGCGGCCTTCGACAACCAGGGCCAGGCCGTGACGGTGATCTACGCCTTCGCCCATACGCCCACCGGTTGGCGTATCGATGACATCCGCTATCCGCCCGGCACCCTGTTTCCCAAGGGCTTTTCCTTGCTGGCCTACGCACGCAAAGCCGGCGACTCGGCCGGCTAAAACGCACTATTCAGTCAAAAACGATCTGGAATTTGCCATAAAGTGCGCCTAGAGCTTCGGGCTTGATCCGAAGCGGGGAGGGGCCTCCCGGGAATGCAGACGCCGTCACGCGAATTGACGCTTCCCCTGAAGGCCATTCCACTCTAGAGCGGAGCATCGGTTCCGGGCCTTTTCCATGCAAAATCCAATCTTTTACGATCCGTCGGGCAAGCGCAAAAAGGCGTCCTTGTTTGGCGTCCTGGGGCTTATCGCGGCAGCCGTCCTGCTGGCGGTCGGCCTGCTCATCTCGATTCTGGTCGTACCGGTGCCGCAGGGCCTGGACCTGCACATGGAATATCCGCGCTTCCAGGCGTGGAAGATCAAATATAATCGCGCGGCGCCGCGGCACGTGCCGCTCACGGTGCGTGGCGGACATGACAACGTCAACCAGCAGATCGCCGGCTTCTACGTGCCCTGGGCCGACTCCTCGCGGATATCGCTGGAAAAGCACATCAACAATCTCGACATGGTGCTGCCGGTCCTGGCCAACGTCACCGGCCCGAATCACGCCTACGCCTTTCAGTCGGACGACAAGTTCCGCCAGTTGATGGTCAATGCGCAGCACAAGCCAACCTACCTGCTGGTGGTGCAGAGCGTTTCCAACCGTATTTGGGACGCGCAGAATACGGCGCGGCTGCTGGCCAGCCCGGTCGAGCGCGCCAAGCTGATCGCCGAGGTCGAAGGCACGCTGCGATCGGAGCATGCCCAAGGCGTGACCTTCGACTTCGAGGCCTTCGACCAGATGCCGGCCGGTTCGCTGGAAAACTACCTGACCTTCATCAAGGAAGCGCATGCGGCCTTGTCGAAGGACGGTTTCCTGGTGACCCTGACGGTGCCGGTGGACAACGCGGCTTGGAACCTGCGTGCCTTTTCAGCTGTCGCCGATCGCGTCTTCCTGATGATTTACGATGAGCATTCGGCCGTCGATCCGGCGGGGCCCATTGCCAGCCAGCAGTTTTTCAACGAGCGGCTGGCCTGGGCGCTGAAGCAGGTGCCTGCGGCCAAGGCCGTGGTCAGTATCGCCAATTACGGCTACGACTGGTCCATGGACAAGACCGGCCGTAATGTCGGCGCGGAAACCTCGGTCGAGGACGCCTGGCGCATCGCCAACGAATCGTCCGCCCAAATCCAGTTCGACCCGGTCTCCGGCAATCCCTATTTTCTCTACGAAGAAGACGGGGTGAAGCATGAAGTGTGGTTCCTTGACGCAGTCAGCGCCTGGAACCAGCTCAAGGCGATCGACGACACGTCCGTCTCCGGTGTCGCGCTGTGGCGCATGGGCGATGAAGACCCGGCGGTCTGGCAGGACCTGCGCAAGTTCCAGACCACCGACACGCCCGACCTGTCGAAATTGACCCCGGTCGGTGACGTCGATGTCGAGGGCAGCGGCGAGGTCCTGCATATCGATGCGACCCCGACGGTCGGCAAGCGCGCCGTGACCTTCGACAAGAACAATGTCGCGCAGAGCGAGCAGTACCAGACCCTGCCGACCGAATATGTCGTCCGCCGCACGACGACGCCCGGCAACAAGATCGCCCTGACCTTCGACGATGGTCCCGACGGCCGCTGGACCCCGACCATCCTGAAGATCCTCAAGGACCACAATGTCAACGCCACCTTCTTCGTGGTCGGCGAGCAGGCGATCGGCCACCCGGAACTGCTGCGCCAGATGGTCCAGCAGGGCAATGAGCTGGGCAACCACTCCTATACCCATCCGAACATGGCCTACACGCCGGAATGGCGTATCCGTTTCGAGCTGAACTCGACCCAGCGCGTCGTCGAAGCCTATACCGGTCGCTCGATGCGCCTGGTGCGGCCGCCGTTCTTCGGCGACGCCGAACCGACCGACGACGAAGAATTGGTGCCGGCCCTGATCGGGCAAAAGCTCGGCTATACCAATGTCGGCCTGCACGTCGATTCCGAAGACTGGCAAAAGCCCGGCGTGCCGACGATCATCAAGAATGTCCTGGACGGCGTCCACGCGGGTACGGCGAATATGCAGGCGCCGGGATGCCTGAACGACGTCAACGACTGCTATAGCGGCCAGATCATCCTGATGCACGACGCCGGCGGCGTCCGCACCCAGACGATCGCGGCGCTCCCGACGATCATCGAGACCCTGCAAAAGGAAGGCTACCAATTCGTCACCGTCGGCGACCTGATCGGCCTGACCAAGGACCAGGTGATGCCGCAACTGTCGGGCAACGAATTGCTCCAGGTGCGTTTCGACGTCGGCCTGTTCCTGTTCGTCGCCTCGATGAGCGACCTGCTGAAATGGCTGTTCATCGTCGCCATCTTCCTGGGGATCACCCGCGCCCTAATGCTGTCGGCCCTGGCCATCTACGCCGAATATACCGACCATATGGAGCCGCCCGACGGCGACCAAGCCGCCTTTGTCCAGTCGACCTTCGTCAGCGTGGTCATCCCGGCCTATAACGAGGCCAAGGTCATCGTCGCCAGCGTGCGCCGCGTCCTGGCCTCGACCGGTGTCAGCCTGGAAGTCATCGTCGTCGACGACGGCTCCAAGGACGGCACGTCGGACGTCATGACCGCGGCCTTTGCCGACGAGGCGCGCGTGCGCCTGATCACCCAGGCCAATGCCGGCAAGGCAACGGCGGTCAATAACGGCATCGCCGCGGCAACGGGCGAAATCATCATCGCCCTGGACGCCGATACCCAGTTCGAGGCCGAAACCATCGCCCGGCTGGTCCGCTGGTTCGTGCGGCCGGAAATCGGTGCCGTCGCCGGCAATGCCAAGGTCGGCAACCGCTTCAACTTCGTCACGCGCTGGCAGGCCGTGGAATATGTCACCTCGCAGAACCTGGAACGCTCAGCGCTCGCCATGTTCGGAGCGATGATGGTCGTGCCGGGCGCGGTCGGCGCCTGGCGCCGCAAGGCGCTCGAAGAGGTCGGCGGCTATCCGGAAAACACCCTGGCCGAAGACCAGGACCTGACCATCGCCATTCAACGCAAGGGCTGGCAGGTCGCCTACGACCAGGAGGCCGTGGCCTGGACCGAGGCGCCGGAAAGCTTCGGCTCGCTGATGAAGCAGCGTTTCCGCTGGGCGTTCGGCACCTTGCAATGCCTGTGGAAGCACCAGAAGATCATCAAGACGCGCAAGCCCAAGGGCCTGGCCCTGATCGGCGTGCCCCAGGCCTGGATCTTCCAGATCGGCTTCTCGGTGGTCTCGCCCCTGATCGACTTCGCCCTGGTCGTCAACATTATCGGCACCATCGTGCGCATCCAGCAGCACGGCTGGGTCGAGGCCGACAGCGATCTGTCGCGCATGCTGGTCTACTGGGTCGCCTTCCTGCTGATCGACGCCATCTGCGGCGGCATCGCCTACTGGCTGGAGCCGCGCGAGAAGTCGTACCCGGTGTTCTGGCTGTTGTCGCAGCGCTTCGTCTACCGCCAGATCATGTACTACGTGGTCATCAAGGCGCTGGTCGCGGCGTGGCGCGGCAAGCTGGTCGGCTGGGGCAAGCTGGAGCGCAGCGGGCGCCTCGATACCAAGGCCCAGGCCGGCACGGGCGTTACCGCGGAGTAGTAAGCCGGTTTGAAAATAAGAAGGGCGCGACGGGAGACCGTCGCGCCCTTTTCCGTGTTCCGGACCTGTATCAGGCCGGATTGTGCTTCTGGAGGAACTCCATCGCCGCCTGCATCATGGCCAGGCGCGAAGAGGCGATATCCTCCCAATGGGTCTGGCCCTTGTAGGTGACGAATTGCACGTCCTTGCCGGCGGATTTGAGCGCGCTTTCCATGCGGCGGCTCTGGTCGATCGGGACGACCGTGTCGTCGGTGCCGTGGATGATCAGAATCGGGCAGTAGGCCTTGGCCGCCTGCCGGGCCGGCGAGATGTCGTTGTAGTGCGCCGGATCGCCGTACAGCCCTTTCAGATAGGTCACGACCTCCGACTGGTAGGTCGTGCCCGATTCCTCCTGCTTGAAGTCGAGGAAAGAATGCAAATCCGAAACGCCGGCGACATCGACGGCGCAAAGATAGGTGCCGGGCGGATCCAGCGTGGCGCCGGCCAGGGCGGCATAGCCGCCATAGGAGGCGCCGAAGATGGCGACGCGCTTCGCATCGACGATGCCCTGCTTGGCCAGGTGCGCGACGCCGTCCGACAGGTCGCTCTGCATCTTGTGGCCCCACTCACCGTCACCCGCTCTTTCGAAAGCGGCGCCATATCCGGTCGAGCCGCGATAGTTCGGTTGCAGCACGGCATAGCCGCGTGAGGCGAGGGCTTGCGCCTGCCAGTCGAAAGCGATGGTATCGCGCGCGGCCGGCCCGCCGTGCGGCAGGACGATCAGGGGCAGGTTCTTCGCCGGCTTGCCGGGGGGCAAGGTCAGGTAGGCGTGGATATTCAAGCCATCGCCGGCCTTGTAGTCGATGGCCTGCTTTTGGGTGATCCAGCCTTGCGGCAGGTCCGCATGGTCGCTGGCCAATATGTTGACGTCGCCGGTGGAGAAATCGGCGAAGAAATAGGTGCCGGCGTCATCGGCGCTTTCGCCGTAGATGATCATCTGGCGCGGGTCTTCGGCCGTTTCGATAATGGCGAAGCGGTAGCCGGGGGCAAGGACCTGGGGGATGGCCTCGGCCAGTTTTTTCATCAAGGGATCGGAATAGTCGTAGGTGAACCAGTCGTCGTGGTTGCTGAAGCCGGCCAGACACTTGGTCACCGGATGGAACAGCGCCGTGTGGTCGCCCGGCTTGGTATCGAGCTTGGGACTGACGACGCCGTCGGCCGAAATTTCGTGATAGCTATAGCCTTCGTCGTCGGGGTCCTTCGCCGCAATGACCACGGACTTGCCGTCGCGCCCCAGGCCGACCAGGTCGGGATAGTCCGTGGCGCCCCTGACCGAGTAGATTTTCTTGTAGTGGGGCGCCGCGGTTCCGGTCGTGTTGAAATGAAGCGTCCATTCCTTGTCGTGCGAGCCCGCGTCGTCATTGAAATCGGAAAAGGCGACGGGGACGCCGGCGGAGGTAATCACCCAATCTTGCGTGTTACGCGTTTCGGAATCGACCAAATGGGCGATGGCGTCGGTCGCCACCGCGAAACGGTAAAGGCACAGATACGGCTCTTCATACTGGCCGCCGAAATGGTAGCCCTTGGCGACGACATGATACTGGTCATCGATCTTGATACGTTCGGGGATGCCCTCGACGATATTGTAGAAATTGTCCATGTGCCCGAAGATTTCGCGGGTCTTGAGTGTCTCCAGATCGATGATTTCGGCCAGGTAGAATTCGTGGTTCCACCCGGCGAATTCCGGCAGGGCCGTGGTCTGCGACGAGACCAGTACGATATGGGTATTGTCGCCCCACTGCAGGTTGCGGATCTTTTTCGCACCCAAGGCGAAGGTGTGAATCTTTCTATCCGCGATGTCGAAGTAGCCGAGGACCTTTTGGTCGCCCTTCTGGCTGATGAAAGCAATCCGCTTTCCGTTTGGCGAAAGGCTGATTTCGTCGATCAAGGGGCTGGCGGCAAACAGGTCGAGCGGCGGCGGATCGCCCAAGGCGGGCGCGCCCTGTGCGGCCGGTCCGGCGTCCTTTGTCCCAGCGTCTTTGGGGGGGGCGTCCTGAGCCTGGGCTCGCTGCCCGATGGCGGTCAAGGTGACCCCGGCTCCCGCCAGGGCCATGACATCGCGGCGATTCAATTTTTTCATCGGTTCCCCCGTCCTCTAAGGCGTATACGATTGCGCGTCGAAAATCATCGGCCGTTTTCAAGCCGGATTGTACTTTTGAATGAAATCGACAGTTGCCTTCATCATGGCGATGCGTGTCGACTCGATGGTTTCCCAGTGGTCCTGGCCCTTGTAGGTGATGAATTCGACCGATTTGTTAGCTGCTTTCAGGGCCTGTTCCATGCGTTGGCTTTGATCGATCGACACAACGGTGTCGTCGGTGCCGTGGATCAGCAAGATGGGGCAATAGGCCTTTGCCGCTTGCCGGGCGGGAGACACGTCGTTCCACTTTGCGGGATCGCCCATGAATTCGCGCCAAAACAGCACTCTGTCGGATTTGATGTACCCTGTATTTTCATCCTCGCGGTCGACCATGGACTTCAGATCCGAGGGACCGGCGACGGATACGGCACACGTATAGATACCCGGGTCGAGCGTGGCGCCGGCCAAGGCAGCGTAGCCGCCATAGGACGAGCCGAAGATGGCGACGCGTTTGGGGTCGACCGTGCCGCGGCCCACCAGGTAGCGCACCCCGTCCGAGAGGTCGGTCTGCATCTTGCGGCCCCACTCGCCATGGCCCGCCAGGACAAAGCTCTCGCCGTAGCCCGCCGATCCGCGGAAATTTGGCTGCAGCACGGCGTAGCCAAGCGAGGCCAGGGTTTGGGTTTGCCAATCGAAGTCGATATAGTCGCGCTCCTGGGGGCCGCCATGGGGCAGGACAACCAGGGGAAGGGCCTTGGCTTCGCGCAATGGCGGCAAGGTCAGGTAACCGTGAATGGTCAGGCCGTCGGCGGCCTTGTATTCGATCGGCTGCTTCTGTGTGACCCACTTTGCCGGCAGATCGGGGTAGTTTGCACTGACCTCGCCGGCGGCGCCGGTGGAAAAGTCGACGAAATAATAGCCGCCGGGATCGTCGCTGCTTTCGCTGTAGATCAGCATCTTGCGCGGATCTTCCGCGAAATCGACCGGATGAGAGCGATAGCCATCACCGATGACCTTCGGAATGGACTCGTAGAGCTTGGCCAGCAACGGATCCGTATAGGTGTGGATCAAGGTCTCTTCATAGTAGCCGAAGCCCGAGAGCCGCCGTGTGGTCGGATGATACAGAGGGAAGGGCCGCTTACCGGACGCCTCGGTGAAAAGGGGGGCGCTCAAGGTGCCGTCCAGCGACAGGGTGCGATACACGTCGTCGCTCTTGTCGTCATGGAAGCGCAGGACGATCGATTTTCCGTCCGCGGCCATGCCGGAAAGAGACGGATGGGCCGACGCATGGCGGTCGGCTTCATAAATCATCTTGAAGTCGCCGGGAGCGGTCGAAGGGCCTGTGCGATAGTACAGGTGCCAGATCTTGTAAAAATCGTCGTAGGTCGAATAGGCGACAGGCTCGCCTTCGGGGCTCAGAATCCAGTCATTGACGCGCGTTGACCCCGTAATGATGATGTGCTGGGTCTTGCCGTCCGGTGACATGGCATAAAGATTGAGAACGCCGTGTTCGTAACGCGCGACGGTGACGGTATATTTGCCGTCCTTCTCGACGCGACTGAGAGCGCCCGCCACAGCCGGATAGGTCTCTTGGCTGAAGAATTGCTGGATTTTCTGCGTTTTCGTATCGATGCTGCTGGCCAGCCAGTAGTCGTGCTTCTCCATATCGTAAGCGTATCTGTCCGACGTGAAGGCATTCGTGACAATGATATTGTCGTTGCTTCCCCAGAATAGATCGCGAAGCTTGACGGTGCCCAGATTGACGTGCTGCGGAGCACCGTTCGGCAGGTCGAAATACAGGAGAAATTTATCGTCGCCCTTTTGGCTGATGGCCGCGATGCGTTTGCCGTCGGGAGAAATCGCGATTTCGTCGACGAGCGGGGTACGGGCATAGGCCTCAAGCGGCGGCGGCGGCTCGGCCGGCCGCCCCGAACCGGATGTTGCCGTCTGGGCCTGGGCGCGCCGTCCAGCGACGGCCGTGGCCGTAACAGCGCAGGAAAACGCCAGGATGCCGCGGCGATTCATAAGGTTCATTTGTCGCCCCGTGGTGCGTTAGGGCGCAAGCCCCGCGTCGGATATTCAAGGTCCTGGGTCATGATCTACATGGTCGGGCCGGCCACTTTTAAGCCGGATTGTGCTTGGCGATGAAGTCGATGGCCGCCTGCATCATGGCGATGCGCGACGCCTGGTCGTCTTCCCAGTGCGTTTGCCCCTTGTAGGTGATCATTTGCACGTCCTTGCCGGCGGCCTTAAGTGCGTTTTGCATCTCGTAGCTTTGGTCGATCGAGACGACCGTGTCGTCGGTGCCGTGGATGAGCAGGACAGGGCAGGAGGCCTTGGCGGCCTGCTTGGCGGGAGATATTTCGCTCCAGCGCGACGGATCGCCCATGAATTCCCGCCAATAGAGCACGGTGCTCGATTTCTGATAGCCGGTCTTGGAGTCCTCCCAATCGACCATGGCCTTGAGATCCGAGGGGCCGGCGATCGACACCGCGCAATTATAGACGCCGGTGTCGATCGTGGCACCGGCCAGCGCCGCGTAGCCGCCGTAGGAGGCGCCGAAAATGGCGACGCGCTTGGGGTCGATAAGACCCTGGGCGGCCAGGTAACGCACGCCATCGCTGAGGTCGGTTTGCATCTTGCGGCCCCATTCGCCATGCCCGGCATTGATGAAGGCTTGGCCGTAACCGTCCGAACCGCGAAAGTTCGGCTGCAACACGGCATAGCCGCGCGACGCGAAGGCCTGGGCCTGCCAGTCGAAGCGGCTGTCATCGTGCGCCTCGGGCCCGCCATGCGGCAGGACGACCAGGGGCAGGTTCTTGGCTTCACGGAAGGGCGGAAGCGTCAAATAGGCATGGATACCCAGGCCATCCGCGGCCTTGTAATCGATCGCCTTGTTCTGGGTGATCCATTCGGCGGGCAAGTCGGGATAGTTGCTGGCGACTTGCTTGCCATCGCCGGTCGTCAGGTCGATATAGTAGTAGGTGCCCGCGTCGCCTTCGCCCTCGCTAAGGACGATCATCTGGCGCGGATCGTCGGCGAAGCTCTTCATGATAAAGTGTTCGCCATCGACCATCTTGGCGACCGATTGGGTCAGCTTTTGCATCAGGGGATCGAAATATGTGACGCGATCCCAGTCTCCTGACTGGGCAAATCCGCACAGGCGCAGGGTCGTTGGGTGGAACAGGGGGTAACGGTCACCACCCGGATCTTCGGTCAGCGGCGGGCTGAGCACGCCGTCCGCGCCGATTTCGTGATAGGTCTGGGTTTCGCGATTTTCGCTGTATATCAAGACCAGGGCCGACTTGCCGTCGCGGCCCAGGCCCACGAGTTCGGGGTGGTTCAGCGCCTGCCCGGCGGTGTGATAGACGGTCTGAAACTTTGTGGTGCCGGTGCCGAGGCCGACATTGAAAGCCAGTGACCAGGTCTTGTAGAATTCGTCGAAGTTCGAGAATGCCACGACTTGGCCATCTGAGGTTACGACGAAATCCTCGGTCTGCTCGGAGCCGTCGGCCATTCGCCTGGGCGTGGGGCTGTTCATGCCGAAACTGAAAAGACAGAGCGAATAGGCTCCGGAAAAACGATAGTTTTCAGCGGTCACCCGGTATTCGCCATTGACCTTGATGCGTTGCATCGGACGCACCACAATCGGCAAGAAAGTCTCACCGACATTGATAATCGTCCCGGTGGTCCCCCCCATCTCGTTCTTGAAAAAGATGTCCACATTGGCATTGGCGTAGTCGATACTCATGCCGACGGAGAACTCGCCTTTCTCTTCGCCGAAGCCCGGCAATTGCGTCGTGGTGGAAGCCGCCATAACGACGTGACTATTGTCACCGAAGAACATGTCACGCACGCGTTCAGGCCCGAGCGCCATACCCTTGGGCTTGAGATCGGCGGCAAGGAAGGTGATGAGCGCCTTTTGGCCGCCTTTTTGTGTGGCCACGGCGATCGTGCGGCCGTCGGGCGACAGGGCAATCTGCTCGACGATCGGCAGCCTGGCGAACACCTCGATAGCCGGCACGGGCGTCGTCGGGGCGGACGGCTTGGCGTCACGGGCACCCGCGCGGCTTGCCGCGACGGCGACACCCGCACCGGCGCCGGCCATCAAGGCGCGGCGATTTATAAATGTCAGTCTCATGAGCCCCCCAAAAACTCGACCCATTTGCGACTATATTCGCTGTATCGGCATGCGCAAGTGGGGTACACGTGGAGGGCGAGATATTTCAACTGAACTGGTTGCGAAACCAGGTCATTTGACGTTTGGCGTAGTTGCGCGTGACCTGCTGGGCGCGTGCCAGTGCCGCGGCGAGGGGCAACTCACCCGCCAGGTAGCCGACGCATTCGCCCAGGCCCAGGACGCGCATGATCGGCCAATCGGGCGTAAGCCCTTTGCTCAGGAGCGCCTGCACCTCCTCCAGCGCGCCTTCGGTCAGCATTTGTGTGAGCCGGGCATCGCAGCGGGCATAGAGCCAATCGCGATCCGGGTGCAGGATTTCCAGGTCGTAGGCACCTTCATCCAGGATCGGTTGGGTCCTGTCCTGCCAATCGCTAAGCGATATGCCGGTTTGTAACCAGACCTCGTAGGCGCGGCTCAGACGCTGGCGGTCGTTAGGCTTGATCCGTGCCTCGGCACGGGGGTCATGTTCCTTCAAGATTTCACGAAATGAAGCTTCGTCCATCGTGTCGCAGGCGTCGCGCGCCTGGCGGCGGATGTCTTCGCTGACTTCAGGGATGTCGGCCAGGCCGTAGACCAGGGTATTGAAGTAGAGGCCGGTCCCGCCGACGATGCACAAGGGCGAGGCGGGGGTCGCCGCGGCGATATAGGGACGGGCGGCGCGAAGCCATTCGCCCGCCGACCAGGTCTCATTCGGCGCCAGATGGCCGTACAGGACGTGAGGCGCGCGCGCCGTTTCCTCTGCCGAAGGCCGCGCCGTCAGGATCGGCACATCGGCATAGAGCTGCATCGAATCGGCATTGAGGATCGTACCGCCGTGCCTTTTCGCCCAATCCAGCGCCTTGGCCGACTTTCCGGACGCCGTCGGTCCGGCCAGCAGGTATATGGGCGCGCCGCTGTCAGTCATCAATTATGTCTTTTCACTCTTTATTGCGCGGCGGGATGAGCCTATGTGAGGCTCGCATTTAAGGACGTCAAGATTACAACGCCGTGGCGTAGCCACGGCAAGGCCGACCGGTTGTCGCGCGTGTTTGCGCGTAAAGCCTGCGTGGCGTCTGAACGCTAAGGAAAAACATGCCCACTCGCGAAACCGTCCTCTCTGCCCTCAACACGATTGCCGATCCGGTCAGCGGGCAGGGGCTGGCGGATGCCGGCCTGGTCAAGGGGTTGATCGTGTCGCCGGAACGCGTCGGCTTCATGCTGGAAGTGCCGCAAGAGCGGGTGGCGCAGTACGGTTCGGTCCGGCTGGCCTCGGAAAAGCTGCTGGCCGGCATGGACGGCGTGGCCAAGGCCCAGGTCGTGTTGACCGCGGAGACCGCGGCGCCCCAGGGAACACCCTCCGCGCCGGCGGCACCCGCTCGCCCGACGACGGCCAAGCTGTCTGACCGCGCCGTGCAGGAGGGCCGCCCGGCCGCGCCCGTCCCGACGAACCGGCCGGCGCACGTCAAGCGCGTCATCGTGGTGGCCTCGGGCAAGGGCGGCGTCGGCAAGTCAACCGTATCTCTGGGCCTGGCGCTGGGCCTCAAGTCGATCGGCCTTACCGTCGGCTTCCTCGACGCCGATATCTACGGGCCTTCGGCGCCGGTGATGCTGGGAGTGCGCCGCCCACCGGAATTCTCACCGGACAAGCTGATGGTGCCGCTGCAGGCGCATGGCCTCAAGGTCAATTCGGTCGGCTTCCTGGTCGATCCCAGCCAGGCGATGATCTGGCGCGGACCGATGGCGTCGCAGGCCGTGACGCAATTGCTGACCCAAACCCAGTGGGGAACGGCGGATGCCCCGCTCGACGTGCTGGTCGTCGACCTGCCGCCGGGGACCGGCGACGTGCAATTGACCCTGACGCAAAAGACCCTGATCGACGGCGCCGTTATTGTTTCGACACCGCAGGAAATGGCGCTGGTCGACGCGCGCCGCGCGGCTGAATTATTCGAAAAATCGGGAATAAAAATGGTGGGCGTGGTCGAGAACATGGCCTTCCTGAAAACGCCCGACGGCACCGAGATGGAGGTCTTCGGTCGTGGCGGCGCGCGGCGCATGGCCGAAACGCTCAAGGTTCCGTTCGCCGGCGAAGTGCCGCTCGATCCCGCCCTGCGCGCCAGTCTCGACAATGGCCGGCCGCTAACCGCGGAATATCCGCATGGCGAGATGGCCCAGCGCTTCGCGACGATCGCGCGGGCCGTCATGGCCAACCTGCCGCCGGTTTAAGGCCTGATGCGGTCGTAGATTTTCAAGGTGAAGTCGTAGTCGTCGCCTTCGTCCTTGGCGAAATCCTCGCTGGAGGTGACGGTCCAAAGGGCCGGATCGATAGCCGGGAAATGCGTGTCGCCGTCGACCGTGGCGTGGACATGGGTGACGTAAAGCCGGTCGGCCTTGGCCATGGCCTGGGCAAAGACATTGGCGCCGCCGATGATGCAGACCTCGTTTTCGGCGCCGGGTGCGCCGTCCTCGTTGGCATGCTCACGGGCGATGTCGAGCGCTTCGAACAGGGTATTGCAGACCAGGCCCCCCTCCGCCTCGAACTTGAGGTCGCGCGTCAGGACGAGATTGAGCCGGCCGGGCAGGGGCTTGCGCGGCAGCGAGTCCCAGGTCGTCGAGCCCATGATGATCGGCTTGGAATGGGTGATGCGCTTGAACATCTTCAGGTCCGAGCGCAGGTGCCACGGCAGGCCGCCTTCGCGGCCAATGACACCGTTCTCGCTCATGGCGACCACAAGCGAGAGACGGATCTTTTGAGGCATTTGGGGACCTGACTAAACGGCGACCGGCGCTTTTAAAGCGCCGTGCGACTGGTAATTTTCAAGGGTGAGATCGGCATAGTCGAAGCCGAACAGGTCGGTCTTCGGTGCAAGCTTGAGTGTCGGAAAGGCGTAGGGCGAACGCTCGATCTGGGTCTTGGCCTGGTCGACGTGGTTGAGATAGAGGTGGACGTCGCCGAAGGTATGGACGAAGTCACCGGGGACCAGGCCCGCAGCCTGAGCCACCATGTGGGTCAACAGGGCATACGAGGCGATGTTGAACGGCACGCCCAGGAAGATATCGGCCGAGCGCTGATAAAGCTGGCACGACAGGCGTCCGTCCTGGACGTGGAATTGGAACAGGCAATGGCACGGCGGCAGCGCCATGTCGTCGACCTCGGCCGGGTTCCACGCCGAAACAACGTGGCGCCGCGACCAGGGATTGGTTTTCAGATTCTCGAGGAGTTGCGCCATCTGGTCGATGCTGCGCCCGTCCGGCGCGGCCCACGACCGCCATTGCTTGCCATAAACGGGCCCGAGGTCGCCGTTGTCGTCGGCCCACTCGTCCCAGATGCTGACACCGTTATCGTGCAGGTATTTGACATTGGTGTCGCCACGCAGGAACCACAGAAGCTCGACGGCGACCGACTTGAAGTGCACCTTCTTGGTGGTCAGCAGCGGGAAGCCCTGGCTGAGGTCGAAGCGAATCTGGCGGCCGAACAGGCCGAGCGTGCCGGTGCCCGTGCGGTCCTCGCGGCGGGCGCCGTTATCCAGCAGGTCGCGCAGCAGGTTGAGATACTGATATTCGGGATGGTCAAACATGCTAAACCCTGCATCGATTCTCACTCAGTATAAACGAGGCGTGGCCCCATGTCCCCCTTACCGGTCTATCGCGATGCCGATTGTGATTTGAGCCTGATCCAGGCAGCCAAGGTGCTGGTCATCGGTTATGGTTCCCAGGGGCGGACCCAGGCGTTGAACGCCCGCGACTCGGGCGTGACGCGGATCAAGGTGGCGCTGAAGCCCGGTTCGGCGACGCGGGCGAAGGCTGAGGCGGACGGTTTCGACGTCGTTGCGGTGCCCGAGGGGGTGGCGTGGGCCGACGTCATGGTCATGCTGACCTCGGACGAAGCGCACCAATCGCTGTTCCGCGATGAAATAGCGCCGCATCTGCGCGCCGGCCAGGCCCTGGTCTTCGCGCACGGCCTGTCGATCAATTTCGGCCTGGTGGCGCCACCGGCCGATGTCGACGTGCTGCTGGTTTCACCCAAGGGCATCGGCCCACGCATCCGCGACATCTATGTGGCGGGCGAAGGCGTGTTCTGCCTGTTCGCCGTGCATCAGGACGCGACGGGGCGCGCCAAGGCGCTTGGCCTGTCGTTTGCCTCAGCATTGGGCTGCGGGCGCAAAGGCATTCTCGAAACGACGATGAAGGCTGAATGTGAGAGCGATCTGTTCGGCGAGCAGGTGGTGCTGTGCGGGGGCACGCGCGAACTGGTCAGCAACGGCTTCCAGACCCTGGTCGATGCCGGCTATCCGCCCGAGGTGGCGTGGTTCGAGACCTGTTATGAGCTGAAGCTGGTGGTCGATCTGTTGTGGGAGCTCGGCATGTCCGGCGGCTTCGCCAAGATATCCAACACTGCCGAATATGGCGCCTACCTGACCGGCCCGCGCATTATCGGCGAGGCCTCGAAGGCGGCGATGCAGGACGTGCTGAAGGACGTGCAGTCGGGAGATTTCGTGCGGCGGCTGATGGCTGACTACAATGCCGGCAGCCCCGATCTGCTGGGGCGCCGGGCCGCGCTGAAGGACAATCTGCTCGACCAGACCAAGGCTTACCTGGATGGGGTCGCTACCACCCCAACACAGCCTCGCCGCGCAGAATAGCTTCAACCTCGTCGGTGTGCTTGCGCGCGCCGCCATCGTGCAGGACCAGCGGCGGCAACAGGCGCAGCGGCGCCTTGCCCAGGCGCTGGGCGCGCACCAGGACGCGTTTGGCGTCGCGTTCGGCGAAGGGCTGCACCGGGCGGACCATGAACGAGCCGCAACGCGCCGACAGGCCACTCAACAGGTCACCCAACCGGTCGGCGCGATGGATAAAGACGATCTCGCCGCCGTCCTTGACCGCCGCCATGGCGAAGTCGAGCCAAGCCCCCAAACCGTCGTCGGCGATCCAGGCCGGGCGCTTGGCTTCATGCGGGGCCCGAAGTTGGTCGGGATCGTCGAAATAGGGGGGATTGCACAGCACCAGGTCGACACGATCGCATCCCAGGGCGCGAAAGCCATCGGCGATATCGCCGGTCATGATCGTGACGTCTTCGGCGTCGTTCAAGATCACATTGCCGCGCGCCAAGTCGGCATAGCCGGCATCGCGTTCGATGCCTGCCAAGCGCAGGCCGGGGCAGCGCGCCTTTAGAGACAACAACGCCGCACCCGCCCCGCAACCCGGTTCCAGTGCCGAGGTCATGCGCGGCTTTTCGTCGCAAATGCCGGCGCAGGCCGCCGCCAGCAGGGCCGCGTCCATGCCGGCGCGGTATCCTTTGACCGGTTGAGCAAGCTTGACGCGCCCGGCCAACAGATGCGAAAACGTCGCATCGTCCGGAAAGTCGGGTGTTTCGGTGCGAAGATCGGTGGGGACAGTCATCCGAAAGCCCTGTTTCATCGGAGTTGAACGTTTCGGCGCAAAAGGTGAATAAGGGTTAAGGTCTTTTGCGCCGGAAAGCATGGACTATGCCGTTAAGGCAGTCTATGGCCTTAATGGGCTTATTGTCGGGAGTATGGTTTTGGATTCGGCCAATATCGAAGCGGTGCGTCCGGCGGGAACCGGGCCGGCCGCCGATGTCAAGGCATTGGTGGCGCTGACCGAGGCCGATATGGTTTCGGTCAATGCAATGATCCGCGAACGGATGCAGTCCGAGGTCGCGGTCATTCCGGCCCTGGCCGATCACCTGATTGCCGCGGGCGGTAAGCGCTTGCGGCCGCTGCTGTGCGTGGCGGCGGCAAGGCTCTGCGGTTCCGACAACGCCAACCACCACAAGCTGTCGGCCGCGGTCGAGTTCATCCACACCGCGACCCTGCTGCATGACGACGTCGTCGATTCGTCGCAACTGCGCCGCGGCAAGGTCGCCGCGCACCTGATCTGGGGCGCGCCGTCGTCGGTCCTGGTCGGTGATTTCCTGTTTGCGCGCGCCTTCGAACTGATGGTCGAAACCGGCAGCCTGCGCGCGCTCGACATCCTGTCCAAGGCTTCGGCCGTCATCACCCAGGGCGAGGTGATGCAACTGACCAAGGCGTTCGACATCAACCTGTCCCAGGCCGACTATATCGAGATCATTTCGGCCAAGACGGCGGCGTTGTTCTCGGCCGCCTCGGAAGCCGGCGCGGTCGCCGCCAATGCCTCGGAAACGCGGATCAAGGCGCTTTACGATTATGGTCTCAACCTGGGCCTGGCTTTCCAGATCCAGGACGACGCCCTCGATTACGAAGGCTCGGCCGACGCCTTGGGCAAGAATGCCGGCGATGACTTTGCCGAGGGTAAGTCGACCCTGCCGCTGATCCTCGCCGTGCGGGCGACGCGCGCGACGGACCTGGCCTTCTGGGAACGCACCATTGGCCGGCGCGAACAAAAGCCGGGCGATTTCGAACACGCCCAGGCCCTGATGCATAGTTCCGGCGCGCTGGAGGCGGCGCGGGCGGTGGCCCGCGGCTATGCCGACAAGGCGATGGCATCGCTGTCGATGTTCGACGCGTCGCCGTGGCGTAGCGCTCTGGAGAACCTCGCGCTATATAGTGTCGAAAGGTCGCTTTGATCGGGAGTAGGGTCGTGGCGTCAAAAGCCGCCCAAGCGTCGCAAGCTTACAAGGTTTCGGAGGTCGCCGAAGTCGCGGCGAACAATCCGGGCGGCGAGGGGCGCTTTTTCGAGCTCGATATCCTGCGCGGCCTGGCCTCCTACCTGGTGGTCATCTTCCACTACAAGCACTTCCTCTATTCCGACACGCTCGGCTTCGACTACGCGCACCTGCCGTTCCTGGGGTTGCTGGAGCCGGTCTATGTCTATGGCCAGTTCTTCGTCGAGCTGTTCTTCTCGATCTCCGGCTACGTCTTTTTCTGGCTCTACGCCAAGGCCCTGGCCGAACGGAAAATGGGGGTGAAGAGCTTCTTCATTGCCCGGTTTTCGCGGCTCTATCCCCTGTTCTTCGCCACTTTTATCGCCGTGGCGCTGATCCAGTGGGTTTTCCACGCCATCTATGGTTATAGCTATATCTACCAGCACAATACGGCGGGTAATTTTGCGCTGAACCTGTTCATGGTCCATCAGTGGATTCCCCACGCCGAGATGACGTTCAACGGCCCGTCGTGGTCGATCTCGGTCGAGGTCTTTCTCTATGCGGTGTTTTTCGGCCTAAGCTACGTCAAGCTGAACACGCCGATCATGGTCGTCGCCATGATCGTGCTGGGCCTCCTCTTCAAATATCTCGAGGCCGACCAGGCGTCGGACTTTGCCCGTGGCGTGCCGTCCTTCTTCTTCGGGGGACTGGCCTTCTACGCCGTGCAGGGACTGCGCGGGCTGAAGAACCCGAAATGGCTGAAGATCGTCGACACGACGTTGAAATGGATCCTGCCCTTGTTGTGGCTGCTGACCTATGTCCGCACCCAGCCGCAATGGTGGATGCCGATCACCGGCGCCGGCCGGCCCGGCCAAACCTTGCCCTATGTGCAGATGTCGCATGGCTGGGATACGACGGAGGGGTTCGTCTACGGTCTTATTCCGCTGACCATATTGGCGCTTGGCCTGCGCCAGGACCGTTGGCGGACGCCCCTGCTCAGCAAGGAGCGGTTGCATAGCGTGAGCTGGATCGGCGATATTTCTTATTCGCTGTACCTGCTGCACTTTCCGCTGCAGATCGCGGTGATGATCTGGCTGGCGCACTGGCCTTATGAACAGCGCGTCGCGGTGCTGGGTTCGCCGTGGTTCTTCCTGGGCTTCATGACGGTGGCAACCGTGCTGGCGCGCTGGAGTTACACCTATTTCGAGATGCCGGCGCGCAAGACGCTGAAGACGTTTCTCACCAAGCGCCTGACCCTGCATCCCAAGGCGGCGTGACTTCATCGCGCGAAGCGCTCTATTCGCTTCAAGAGCTTTGCCTGGGTAATCGTCCTGAAATCTGTGTTCATCTGTGTGTATCTGTGGATTCCTAACTTTGGCAAGAAGGGCGATCCACAGATGCACACAGATGAACACAGATAATCAGTGCGTATGACGCCTTATCGTGGAAAACGATAATCGAAGCGCTGCGCGCGAAAGCTTTGGCTCAGATATCGTCATCATCCGCATTGCGCCATTCGAGATGCTGGCCTGAGTCGACGCAGATCATCTGGCCGGTGACAGACGGCGCGTTCAACAGATAAAGCACGGTGGCTGCGACCTCTTCCGGCGAAGTCGGCTTCTGCAGCAGGGTCGAGCGCGCCTCACGATCGAAATCCGCCTGGGTCTGGTGGATCGATTTCAGCGTCGGGCCCGGGCCGACAGCATTGACGCGGATGCGCGGCGCCAGGTCCTGGGCCAGGATGCGCGTGGCGTGCCACAGGCCGGCCTTCGACAGGCCGTAGCTGAAGAAAACCGGCGACGGCTTCAATACGCGCTGGTCGATCAGGTTGATGATCGAGGCAGACGGGGGCAGGTCGTCCTGCGCGGCGAAGGCTTGGGCCAGAAGGATCGGCGCCAGCAGATTGGTGTCGATATGGGTGCGCCAACTGTCGGCGGTGACGGTGGCGACGCGATCGTCGGCGAAAACCGAGGCATTGTTGACGAGGACGCCGATCGGCCCCAGCGCGTCGCGGGCATCGTGGATAAGGCGGCCGGCCTGGCTGACGTCGCCGAGATCGGCCTGAACAGGCGCCGCGCGGACACCCAAGGCTCGCAATTCAGCGGTGACGGTCGCGGCATCCTCGCTCGACGTGCCGTAGTGGACGGCGATATCGTAGCCGGCGCGGGCCAGGGTCGTGGCGATGGCGCGGCCGATCCGTTTGGCGGCGCCCGTAACAAGGGCCGTTTTAGTCAATGCGGCCGAAATCGACGATGTTCAGCGCCGCGATGACGACGAGAAAGGCGGCAAGAATGGCGATGGCCAGCATGGCGGGCTCCCGATATTATTATGACATCGGTGATAAACGCGCACGCGACGGGAGACAAGCGCAAATTCACCAGCCGTAAAGGGATGCAGGACATCATGCTTGCATCTCGTTCTTGGAGCGTACTGCGTTTAAAAGGAAACGCATTACGCTCCAAGTTTTTGTTTGGCCGCGCAATTTAACCGAAAAGTGGCATCCACTTTATCGGATTGCGCTCGAAATGCGACAAGCCCTCATGGAAGACTGGAAACGCATCGTCGAACCCTATGCCCGGCCGCTGCTGTTTACGCGGTCGCGCCTCATGCGCAGCAAGACGCTGGGCGTGCGCGGACTGGTGACCGACAAGACTGGCAAGGTGCTGTTGATCGAGCACACCTATATCCCCGGCTGGTGGCTGCCGGGCGGCGGCGTCGATGCCGGCGAAACGGCCCAGGATGCCGTGGCGCGGGAACTGCGGGAAGAGGCCGGGGTCGATCCGGTCGGGCAACCGCGGTTGTTGTCGGTCCATTCGAACGAGGCCTTCTTTCCGGGCGACCACGTGCTGCTGTTCCGGATCGAGGCCTGGAAATCGTGTGAGATGACCTCGCGTGGCGAGATTAAAAGCGTCGGCTTCTTCGCTCCCGATAACCTGCCGGACGATATCGATGACGGCTCGATGCATCGCATCCAGGAAGCGCTATTAGGCTTTCCCGTCGACCCTTATTGGTAAGGACGATATCGCTTAAGCCGCCTTGGCGGTTTCGGTTTCCGTCTCGGTTTCAACCGGCGCCTTGGGCTTGGGGCCTTCGAACCAGCGGCCGACCATGTTGCGGAAGATCTTGCGCGAGGGCCGCTCATAGCCGTAGTGCGACAGGGTCGCCAGGGCCAGGGAAATAACGATCGAAGCGACCAGCGCCGTCAGCATCGGATAGTGGAAGCCCGCCGCCGGTATCGCCTTGAAGACGATGCGCAAGACCAGGTCGTGGATCAGGTACAGGGCGTAGGAGATGATGCCCAGCCAATAGAAGACCGGGCTCTTCAACAGGCGCGCCACCCAACCTTCGTCGGCGGACAGCGACATGATCAGCAGGGCGAAGGTCGGGATCAAGGCGAGGTCGGAGCCCTTGACGCACAAAAGACCGATCATAAGCAGGAAGAAGACGCCAGCGCCGCGCGACGGAATAGCATCGCGGAAGCGATAGGCGACCAGGCCGATGTAAAACGACGCCAGGCAGCGCAGGGTGGTGCCGACGGCATAGGAGCTGGCGATGTCCAGAGGCCCATGGCGGCGAGGCAGCGCCGTCTGGGCGATCCAGGTCGGGCCATAGGCGATCACCACCAACACCGCGAAACTGATGACGAGGCCGAGCAGGCTCCAACGCCGCGGCAGGCGCAGGCCGACAAATACGCCGGCGGGGAACAGCAGGTAGGCCGCCCATTCGGTGCTGATCGACCATGACGGCGGCACCACAGAATTGGCGAAGCCCCAGACGTGGGTCAGGGTGAAGTTGAACAACAGGGCCGTGCCCAGATTGTTGAAGCTGTAGGTTTTCGACAGCACCGTGGCGATCAGGATGGCCGTCAGCACGGTCATCAGCGCGAACAGGGGATAGATGCGCGCCAGGCGCAGCAAAAGGAACTGCTTGAAGCTTTTGAAGCAGAAGCCTTTTTCGAACAGGCCGGCATAGGTCATGGCCATGACGAAGCCGCTGAGGATAAAGAACAGGTCGACCGCCATATAGCCGTGGCGGATGAAGGGCCGGATCAGGTCCGGCATGCGATACTGGCCATTGGCATGGAAGAAGACGACGTACAGGGCTGCAATGCCGCGCAAGCCGGTCAGGGCGCGGATTTCGCCCTTCGGGGCGGGAGAAGCCGGAAGCGTACGGGCCGGGGCCTGCATCGGGACTCGTGACAAAAGCTCAGGAATAGGTTGTGTATCTAGCCCAATTCGCCCCGCAGTGAAAGCAAAAGCTCACGAAGCCGTGATGAGTTTTTGTTACGGATAGCGTCCTTATTCCGGGCGGCTCCGGCGCCAGCGGTTACGATCTGCGGATATTGAGACTACTGACGCCTCTTGCCCTTGAGCTGGGCGATTCCCAAATGCACTCCCACCATCTAGACTGCGAATCGTGGACGACGAAGTAACCATCAATATCTGCGAAGAGCCCCGCCTGACCGGCGCGGCCCTGATCAAGCGTGAAGCCGATTTGGCGCCCGACAAGCCGGGTGTCTACCGGATGCTGAGTCACGACGGCGAGGTGCTGTACGTCGGCAAGGCCAAGTCGCTGAAGAAGCGCATCCTGCAATACGCTCAGGGCAGGTTCCACACCCAGCGCATCGGCCGCATGGTCGCCTTGACCTGCGAGATGGTGCTGGTGCGCACCCAGACCGAGGGCGAGGCGCTGCTGCTGGAGGCCCGCCTGATCAAGGCGCTGAAGCCGCGCTACAACGTCCTGCTGCGCGACGACAAGATGTTCGCCGAGATCATCGTGCGCAAGGACCATGCGGCGCCGCAAATCGCCAAGCACCGCGGCGCCCACTCGATCAAGGGCGACTATTTCGGGCCTTTCGCCAATACCGGCGCGGTCAATCGCACGCTCGACACCCTGCAGAAGGCCTTTTTGCTGCGTACCTGTGCCGACAGCGTCTACGAATCACGCACGCGGCCGTGCATGCTGCACCAGATCAAGCGCTGCTCGGCGCCGTGCACCGGCGTGGTCTCGCTCGAGGACTACAATGCCCTGGTCAAGCAGGCGCACGACTTCCTCAAGGGGCGTTCGCGCGGGGTGATCGACGATTTGTCCAAGGACATGATGCAGGCGTCGGAAGACCTCGACTTCGAACGCGCCGCGCACCTGCGCGACCGGGTGCGGTCCTTGAACAGCGTCTTCATGTCGACCTCGGTCGATTTGCGCGACGAGGAAGCCGACGTCTTCGCGGTCTTCGCCGAGGGCGGCTATGCCTGCGTGCAGAGCGTCTTCTATCGCGCCGGCCAGAACTGGGGCGACCGCGCCTATTTCCCGCGCGTCGACGCCGAGGACGACGAGGGGACCATCCTCGACGCCTTCCTGGGGCAGTTCTACCAGGATCGCCCGGCGCCGAAGCTGATCCTGATCTCGCACGACCTGTCCGATCCGGAGCTGATGAGCGAGGCGCTGTCGTTGCGCGCCGACCGCAAGGTGGCGATCCACCGGCCGCAGCGCGGCGAAAAGGCCGACGTCGTGGCGCACGCGCTCAACAACGCCAAATCGGCTCTGGGCCGGCGCATGGCCGAACAGTCTGCGCAGTCGAAGCTTTTGGTCGGCGTGGCCGAGGCCTTCGGGCTGGATGCGCCCCCCGTGCGCATCGAGGTCTACGACAACTCGCACCTCGGCGGCACCCACGCGGTCGGCGGCATGGTCGTGGCCGGGCCCGACGGCTTCATGAAGGGGCAGTACCGCAAGTTCACAATCCGCGATCTCGATACCGTGCCGGGCGACGACTACGCCATGATGGCGGAAGTCTTCCGCCGGCGGTTCTCGCGCCTGGTCAAAGGTCGTGAAGACCCGGCGGTCATGGAAGGCTTTGGCCGGCCGGACCTGGTGCTGGTCGACGGCGGGCAGGGGCAGCTTGACGCTGTGCTGGCCGTGTTGGCGGATTTGGGTCTCGACGATCTCAACATCGTCGGCGTCGCCAAGGGGCCGGACCGTGACGCCGGCATGGAGCGTTTCTTCATGCCCGGCCGCTCGCCGTTCATGATGGAGCCGAAGTCGCCGGTTCTCTATTACCTGCAAAGGCTGCGCGACGAGGCGCACCGCTTCGCCATCGGCGCCAATCGCCAGAAGCGCAATGCGGCGATCACCCAGAACCCGCTCGACGACGTCGAAGGCATCGGTCCGCGCAAGAAGCGCGCCCTGCTGGCCGCCTTCGGCTCGGGCAAGGAGGTGTCGCGGGCGACGATCGAGGATTTGCAAAAGGTCGAGGGCATTTCCGGCGCCTTGGCGCAGAAGATCCACGATCATTTTCACGGCGGCGGGTAGGCGGTTGAAGCAACCTAAAACCGTCGCGTACCACGATAAAACCCTTTCCCCCTTATTTTTGCTGGCTAGAATGGCGCAAACCCGATAGATGGCGGCTTCATGACCGGCGAAAAAGTCAACCCGATCCCGAATATCCTGACCATGATCCGCCTGATCGGCGGACTGGTGATGTTTCTGCTCCTGGCGGGCGGGACGGGCGGTATTCCGTTCTTCAGCTCATACCTGTCGCCGGATACGCAGTTCGCTCTGCAACGCTGGGCGCTGTACATGTTCGTCATCGCCGCCCTGACCGACTTCTTCGACGGCTTCCTGGCGCGCAAGCTGCACGCCGAAAGCCGCTGGGGCGCTATCCTTGATCCGATCGCCGACAAGATCCTGGTGTGCGGCACGGTGCTGGGCCTGTTCGCGTTGAACAGCGGCGACCCGGTGTTCTCGCTGCCGTGCGCCCTGATCCTGTTCCGCGAATTCGCCGTCAGCGCCCTGCGCGAAGCGGCCGCGGCGCGCGAGGTCAAGATCGAGGTGTCGCTGCTGGCCAAGGCCAAGACGACGATCCAGCTGGTGGCGCTGGGCGTCATGCTGCTGGCTGAAAGCTGGGCGGCTTTCAATTTCGACGCCGGCAGCGCCCATGTGGTGTTCTTCACCGGCTACACCCTTTTGTGGGTGGCGGCGGTCGTATCGCTATGGACGGGTGCAGCCTACTTCATCCAGGCCCGCAAGGACATCTGAGGGCTGCTACCCGGGCGTGTGTGTCCGTTTTCGGACAACGCGCCCATTTGTTACTTCGAATTAATTGGACCTTTGTTCCGGCTTGCCCGATGCTGCATCGCAGGAGCGGGGGTTCATGTCGTTAGCACTGTCCACATTGATCTACGAATGGCGCCGGTATTTCGCCGCCATCATCGCCCTGGCGGTCGCCGGCCTGTTGGTCCTGGCCCTGACCGGCATGTTCCTCGGCGCGGGCAAGGCGTTTACCGCCACGGTCGACCGCTCGCCGGCCGAAGTCATGGTACTGCCGGCTGACGCTGAAAGTTTGTTCAGCAATAATAACGGCTTGCCGCGGCGCATCATTCCGTTGGTCTACCAGCATCCCGACGTGCTCGAGGTCATGCCGCTCGATGGCAACTATGCCTTCTGGCAGAACTTCCCGAAGGACGGGCAGCCGTCCATGAGCACCGGCGTGCAATGCATCGTCGTCGATCCGGCGCCCGGCGCCCTGACCGTGCCCAATGATTTCGACGAAAAAATGCTGGAGGTGTTGAGCGAACCCTATGCGGTGGTCACCGACCGGTCTTCGCTCGGCAAGCTCGGCGTCAAGGTCGGCGACAAGGCCAAGATGAACGGCAATGCAGTCTATCTGCGCGCGACCACCGACGACTATCCGTCCATGTTCGGCCAGATGGTTTTCATGTCGCGCCAGACCGCCAAGCTGCTCAATATCGTCAGCGAAGGCCAGCGTGTCGGGCCGCTTCTGGTGCGCATCAAGGACCCCAAGCGCGCGGAACAGGTCGTCGCCGAACTGAACCAGATGGGCGGCGGCCAATACAAGGCGTGGACCCGGGCGCAATTGTCCAAGGTCTCCGAAGCCTCGATCCTCAAGGAGGGCGGCATCTCGGTCATCCTCATCTTCATGGTCATGGTCGGCTTCTTCATCGGCATCGTCATCACCTGGCAGACCCTGCAGGCGGCGATCCTGGCCAATATCAAGGAGTTCGCCTCGCTGCGGGCCTTGGGCGTCGCCATGGGCAATCTGCGCCTGATCATCGTCGAACTGGCCTTCTGGGTCGGCGTGTTCGGCCTGATCGTCACCGCCATCCTGGTCGGCGTCATCTCGATGATCGCCAGGGCCTTCGCCATCCCGATGGACTTCCCACTCTATCTCGACATTCCCGTGTCGATCCTTCTCCTGCTGATCGCCATGGTCTCCGGCCTGTTCTCGCTGGGCGTCCTGAAGAAAAGCCAGCCCGCGGATTTGCTGCGATGATCGAACAAGGCAAACTCGCATTGGACGCCAAGGGCCTGTCGAAGGGCTACAAGATCGGCAAGACCAAGCAGCAGGTCCTGAAGTCGGTCGATTTCAACGCCTATCACGGCCAGGTCACCATGGTCATGGGTCCGTCGGGCTCCGGCAAGTCGACCCTGATCGCCGCCCTGTCGGGCCTGATGAAGCCCGACGAGGGCACGGTCATGGCGTTGGGCGAGAACCTGTGGAAGAAATCACGCAGCAAGATCGACCGCTTCCGCCTCGACCATTGCGGTTTCATCTTCCAGGGCTTCAACCTGTTCCCGTCGCTCAACGCCACCCAGCAGGTCGAGCAGGTGTTGAAATACTGCAAGGTGCCCAAGGCCGAGGCGCATAGGCGCGCCCGTGAGGTGCTGGCCTCGGTGGGGTTGGAACACCGCCTGACGCTGCGGCCTTCGGAAATGTCCGGCGGCGAAAAGCAGCGTGTCGCCATCGCCCGGGCCCTGTCGAAGTCACCGTCCCTGATCTTCGCCGACGAGCCGACCTCGGCGCTCGATTCGGTCAGTGGCCAGGTGGTCATCAAGCTGCTGCACCAGGCGGCCAAGGAGCGCGGCGCGGCGGTGATCGTGGTGACCCACGACCCGCGCCTGGAAGCCTATGCCGACCGCATCATTCACATGGAAGACGGCAAGATGTTGAGCGACCACATGGTCACGCCGTCGCCGCCGTCCGCCTGATTTTCGAAGAGAAACACGCATGTCCCGCACCCTGTCCCGCACGGTTTCCATCGTCGCCCTCGCCGTCGTCGCCACGGCCCTGCCGCTGGCCGGCTGTAATATGAACATGGCCGGGGGCAAGCCCGGCGCCAAGGCCGCGATCAAGGTACCGCCGTCGCCCTATGCCGCCATCGCCAACGGCAAGGTCGATGTCGAGGGCGGGGTTGTCCAGGTGGCCGCTCGCGCGCCGGGTACGGTGCGCGAGGTCATGGTCCAGGAAGGCGACTCGGTCACCAAGAACGAAATCCTGGCCCGCCAGGAAGACGATGCCCAGAGGCTGGCCGTCGGCGCGGCCCAGGCGGCAGTCGCCCAGGCGCAGAGCGCCGAGGCCCTGACCGAGGTCAACATCCGCGTCGCCCAGCGCGAATACGATCGCTTAAAGCCCCTGGTCCCGGATAATTTCGTCGCCCAGCAAAAGCTCGACCAGGCCCAGGACAGTGTCGACACGTCCAAGGCGACCATGGTGACCCAGGTGGCGGCCGTGCAGACGGCGCAGGCGCAACTGGCCCAGGCCCAATATAACGAAGAACTGACGATCATCCGCGCGCCGATGGACGGCAAGATCATCCGCCGCTACGCCAATCCGGGCGCCGGGGCGTCGACCTTGAACGTCTCGGACATGTTCGACCTGGAGCCGGCGATTCCGCACATCATCCGCGCCGAAATCGTCGAAAGCTCGATCCCCGACGTCCACCCGGGGCAGGAGGCGGAGATCGTCTCGGAGGACGACCAGGTCAAGACCTATGTCGGCCACGTGGTGCGCATCGCCGCCACCTTCGGGGCGCGCAAGCTATTGTCGGATTCTGGGAATGAAGCGTCCGACGAACGCGTCGTCGAGGTCGTGGTCTCGGCCGATAACGCGCCGTTCCTGATCGGCCAGCGCGTCCTGGTCAAGTTCATGAAGCCGGGCGAACACGCCGGCGTCAAGCGCGCCGCGCCGCCGCCGGCGACGAAGTAGCTACTTGCGTCGCGAAAACCAGAACAGCAGGACGCCGACGACAGCCAGGCCGGCGCCGCGATAGGCCCATTCCATATGGCCCGTCATCATGCTGCCGGGCAGAATATTGATGCCCTGCAGGATCCAGATGCCGCCGACAATGATCATCAAGACGGCGACGACGGCGAGCATCAGCTTGAGGATCTTCATGGCGGGCCTTTCAGAGGAATGCGTCGGGCGCTTTGTACGGGGCGAAGCAGGCGCCCGCTAATGTAGATACGAATCCTGTGTCGTTCGGTTCATTCAGCTTGGAGAAAGGGGTTGCGAATACGCAGCCGGCTTTCGACGACCAGTCCGTCTTGCATGTCTTCCGACCATAGCACATCACAGCCGCTTTCGAGGGCCGCAGCGACGATCATGGCGTCGTAGATCGACAGGCTGTAGCGCTGGGCCAGGCGAAGGCCGGTTTCATGGATATCCTCAGTGAGGGGGACGACTTCGAGAATGGCGCGCGTGAGTGCCAAGCTTTCGTGAACCGCGTCCCATGGCCAACGCATCTTGCGGGTAAGAACATTGGCCAATTCGTTCAAAACCTGAACGCTGATCACATTACCGGATACAATAAGAGCTTCGGTTTCAAGGGCCTTGGCCGGATCGTCGTCGGTCTGATTATAGACGAGGATATTGGTGTCCAGGAAGCCGCGCTCAGCGGGCATTGGCTTCGTCGCGATCGAACTTGAAATCCGCCGGCATGGGACGGCGAAGGGCGCGCATACGCTCGATGATCTGATCCCGGGTCATTTTGAGTTCGAAACTGACCTTCCCCGGGACGGAGGTATCGAAGGTGATGTCATCGCCTTCTTTCAGGTCCAGGACCTGGGCCACCGAAGCCGGTAGGCGAATAGCCAGCGAATTGCCCCATTTGGCGACCTTCATGGCGAGCTCCAATGATATACATTTATCCAATGTATATCATTTTGCTCAGTCGGCATCCAGACCGATATCGAAATTGGGCGCGGAGTGGGTGAGGGCGCCGATGCTGATGACGTCGACGCCGGTCTCGGCGATAGCGCGGACCGTCGTCATGTTGACGCCGCCCGAAGCCTCGAGAACCGTCTTGCCCTTGGCGAATGAGACCGCCTGGCGCAGGTCGTCGAGTGTGAAATTGTCGAGCAGCACGACGTCGGGCTTAAAGGGCAGGGCTTCGTGCAATTGCTCCAGGCTATCGACCTCGACCTCGATCTTGACGAGATGGCCGGCGCCTGCGCGCGCGCGCTCCAGGGCCTGGGCCACGCCACCGCAGATGGCGATATGGTTGTCCTTGATCAGGATAGCGTCGTCGAGGCCGAAACGGTGATTGAGACCGCCGCCGCACTTGACCGCGTGCTTTTGCAGGCCGCGCAGGCCCGGCATGGTCTTGCGAATTTCGGCGATGCGCACGCCGGTGCCGGCGACGGCTGCGACATATTTCGCCGTCTGGCTGGCGACGCCCGACAGATGACCCAGGAAGTTAAGTGCCACGCGTTCGCCGGCCAGCACCGCGGCGGCCGGCCCTTCGACACGGGCGATCAGGTCGCCGGGCGCAATGACGCTGCCGTCGGGCAGGATCGTCTCGAAACGTGCGCCCATTAAAGTCATGGCCAGCCGTGCGCAGTCGATCCCGGCGACGATGCCGGCTTCGCGGGCGCGGAATACGGCGCTGAAACGGGCATCGGTCGGGATGACGGCTTGGCTGGTGATATCACCGGCGCGGCCGAGGTCTTCGAGCAGGGCGGCACGGACGACCGGTTCGATCATCAGGTCGGGCAGGGCGGTGACAGGCATCAGGCGATTTCTCGGGCAAGGGTGGCCAGGGTGGTAAAGGTGCGTTCGCCGTGAGTCGCCGTCTTCGGATAGTCGGGCCTGTAGTGCGAGCCTCGACTTTCGCGGCGGTCCAGGGCGCAGGCGGCGATCAGGCGCGCGCTGACCAGGGCCAGGGCGCCGGGATACTTGACGTCCAGTTCGTCGATTAGCCGCAGCAAGGTTTGCAGGCCGTCTTCCGTGCGCACCACGCCGGCATACCGGCCCATGGCGTCGCGCAGGTGCTTGAGATCGACTTGTGTCAGGACCGGCGGGACAGCGGGGATATGAGCGCTCGCGGTATCAGGTGCGAAGGCGGCGAGCCCTGTAGCGGCAGCTTTACCGGCGCATTCGCCGAAGGCGGCGGCTTCGAGCAGGCTGTTTGACGCCAGGCGGTTGGCGCCATGTACGCCGGTCGAGGCGCATTCGCCGACGGCGTAGAGACCCTCGAGCGAGGTGCGGCCGGACGTATCGGCGGCGACGCCGCCCATGTGATAGTGAGCGGCCGGGGCGACCGGCATCAGTTCGGTGCGCGGATCGACGCCGTTGGCCATGCACGAGGCGAATACGGTCGGGAATTCTTCGTCGAAATGGGCGCCGATGGCGGTGCGCGCATCGAGAAAAGCGCCCCCATTCAGGTTGGCCTTGTGGACGGCGCGGGCAACGATGTCGCGCGGCGCCAGTTCACCGTCCGGGTGATCGTCGAAGACGAAGCGGCGGCCGTCGCGGGTGACCAGCGTCGCCCCTTCGCCACGCAAGGCTTCGGTGGCCAGCGGCGCCGGGTCCTTGCCGAAATTGAGCGCGGTCGGATGGAACTGGACGAATTCCGGGTCGGCGATGATGGCGCCGGCCAAAGCCGCCATGGCCATGCCTTCGCCGCGCAGATTGGCCGGGTTGGTGGTGACGGCGAACAGGCCGCCCGAACCGCCGGACGCCAGGATGGTCACCGGCGCATAGACTTCGAGGATCTTGCCGTCGTGTTCGACCAGGGCGCCGATGACGGCGCCAGTCTGCGACGTGATCAGGCCCAGCGCATGGGCGCCTTCCCAGATTTCGATCGACGGGGCTTTCAGCGCTGTGGCGACGACCGCTTCGAGGATCTTCTTGCCGGCCAGGTCGCCGCCGACGCGGGCGACGCGGGCCAGCGAGTGAGCGGCTTCGCGGTTAAGCACGAACGAACCATCGGCCTGGTGGTCGAACGGCGCGCCGATGGCGTTGAGGTGGTGCACGGTCTTGGGCCCAAGCGAGGTCAAGGTCGTCGCCGCCACTTCATCGACGATGCCGGCGCCGGCATTGACGGTGTCGATGGCATGGGCCTGCGGGCTATCCGCCGCCGACAGGGCCGCGGCGATGCCGCCTTGCGCCCAGGCCGACGAGCAGGCGGTGCCCAGCGCCACAGGCGCCAGGACCAGGGCCTTGGCCGGGGCGGCGGCGAGGGCGGCCGACAAGCCAGCGAGACCGGCGCCGATGATCAAGGGACCTTGATGGATGTGGATTGGGTTGGCCATTTTTCGGCCTCCTGAAACGGAACTTAGGCGATCATCTCGACGTCGACGTGATGGCGCGCCTTGACCATGTCGTAGCGAGCGGGCGTCGCCAGGGGCGGCATGTCGATCATGCGCTGAACGGCGAGGCGCGCCGCCGGGATGATCAACGGATCGACCGTGACCTCATACTGGTGCTGCATCAGCGCGTCGTAGATGCCTTGCAGCGTGATGCGCTTCATATGCGGGCACAGGTTGCACGGACGCAGGAATTCGACACCCGGCGCATCGGACGTGACATTGTCCGACATCGAACATTCGGTGATCAGCACCACCTGGCGCGGCTTGTTTTTGGTGACGTAGTCGCTCATCGCCGTGGTCGAGCCGGTAAAGTCGGCGGCGGCGATGACGTCGGGCGGGCACTCCGGGTGGGCCAGGACGACGGCATCCGGATGGGCGGCACGGACCTCGGCGATGTCATTGGCATCGAAGCGCTCATGGACTTCGCAGGCGCCGGCCCAGGCGATGATCTTGATGTCGGTCTGGCGGGCGACATTCTTGGCCAGGAACTGGTCGGGGATCAGGATGACGCGATCGGTGCCCCACTCCTTGGCCGCCCATTCGACGACCTGGACGGCGTTGGCCGAGGTGCAGCAGATGTCGGTCTCGGCCTTCACGTCGGCGGTGGTGTTGACATAGGTGACGACGGGTACGCCCGGATAGCGCTGCTTGATGAGGCGGACATCGGCGCCGGTGATCGACGAGGCCAGCGAACAGCCGGCGCGCAGGTCGGGGATCAGCACGGTCTTCTGCGGCGCCAGGATTTTTGACGTCTCGGCCATGAAGTGCACGCCGCCCTGGACGATGATGTCGGCGTCGCAGGCAGCGGCTTCGCGCGCCAGACCCAGACTGTCACCGACATAGTCGCCGACACCATGGAAGATTTCCGGCGTCATGTAGTTGTGCGCCAGGACGACCGCGTTCATCTCACGTTTCAGCCGATTGATGGCGGCGATCAGCGGCGCCTGCAACTGCCATTCAAGGGGAGAGACCTTGTCCTTCAGGCGCGCATGGATGGCGGCGGTTTCGGCATCGACGTCGGCTGTGAAGGCGAGGGGGGCCAAGCCTTCTGAGAAAATAAGCGTATCGGCCATTATGGCGCCTCCATACCTTATGCTCATTTTCAGCATAAGTCCGCCTTAAAATAGGCCGAACGCCGTCGGACGCAATGCGCTTTGTCATAAAAAGCGATCACGAATTATAACAGATCGATGAAATCCGGCGCCGGGGAAGGACTTGATCTATCGAAATTTCGCCTGGGGAGTAAGGTAGCTACCTACTTGAATCCTTATGGCGCCCGGCCATATCAGCCTCAGACCTCAATCATTAGGAGCCCGCACATGGCCGACGCCAAAGCCGCCGATCCCAAGACCACCGTTGCCCTGGAACTGTCCAAGGTCCTCGCCGACAGCTATGCGATGTACCAGAAGACGCATGGCTATCACTGGAACGTCAAGGGACCGAACTTCCGCGGCCTGCATCTGTTGTTCGAAGAGCAGTATAACGAGATGTGGACGGCGCTGGACGAGATCGCCGAGCGCATCCGTGCCCTGGGCGAGCTGGCGCCGATGAGCACTTCGGCTTTCGGCAACCTGTCGTCGATGAAGGAAGGGGATCCGACCTTGTCGGCCGAGGACATGCTGAAGGATCTGAAGAACAGCCAGAAGCAAGTTATCGCTACGATCGAAGCGGCGGAAAAGGCGGCGGAAACGGCGGGTGACGGCGCCACCCAGGATCTCTGCAATGCCCGCCTGGCGGCGCACCAGAAGCATCTGTGGATGATCAAGGCGTCGCTGGGCTAAACCAGGCGTCCAGACAGACAAAGCCCCGGGCGAGCCGTTCGTCCGGGGCTTTTGCTTGGGCGAAGCCCGATCACGCGTCTGTGATAATGTGATTGGACAATGTTCAAAAGATATGTTGAACTTTGTTCATGGCAAAGGAAGCTCGTAGAAAAGGTCGGCTTTTAAAGGGATTGGGGCTAGTCGCCGCGATCTGTGTAATCGGCATGGCGGTGAGTGCGCGGCCGACGGATAAACGTCTATATCCAGCTGGCCCGGACGGGGTGACCGTCTATATCATCAATAACGGCTTCCACACGGATATCGCCCTGCCGGCCGAGGCGGTACGCGGACGTAGCGGTCCCCTGGCGGTTTCGGCGGCCTATGCCGGTCCCCATCATTGGCTCATATACGGCTGGGGGGATGCCGGCTTCTTTACGGCAAAGGGATTTTCATTCGCTCGAGCGGTCGATGGCCTGCGCGCCTTGTTCTGGCCGAATAACCCGTCGGTGATCCGGCTTTATGGCGTGGATCAGGCGCCGGATGTGCTTTACGGCCGCGCCGTGGCGGTGCCGGTCACCCTGTCGTCGGCGGGTTTTGCAGCCATGGAAACCCATATCGAAGCCTCCCTGGCCTTGCGGCAGGGCAAACCGGTCGTCGCGCTGAGCGATGTCGATGGCACGCCGTTCTTTGCCAGCCGCGAGCATTTCTCGTTCGCGCGGTCGTGCAACAACTGGACGGCGGATCAATTGTCGGCGGCGGGCTTGCCGACCACGCCGGCGATCGACGGGCTGGCGCCGCTATTGTCCCTTGACCTGCATATGCGGGCGCACGTCGGGTCTTGATGCCCGTCTTGTTTTCGCTCACAAGCAGCCATGGTCTTTATCACGCCCAAAATCAGCGTCCCGGATGATGAGCTGCACGAGAGTTTCGTGCGGGCCTCGGGGGCGGGCGGCCAGAACGTCAACAAGGTGTCGACCGCAGTTGAGCTGCGCTTCGACATCTCCGCCAACTGGACCATTCCCTACGACGTCAAGCAAAGGCTCATCCGCCTGGGCGGGCGCCGCGTGACGCAGGACAGCGTGCTGGTGCTGTTCGTCCAGACTCACCGTACCCAGGAGATGAACCGCAAGGCCGCGCAAGCCCGCTTCGTCGAACTGGTGCAAAAGGCCGCCGAACCGCCGCCGCCGCCGCGCATCGCCACCAAGCCGACCAAGGGCGCCGTCCGCCGCCGCCTGGTCGGCAAGGCTATTCGCGCCGGCGTCAAGTCGACGCGCGCCCGCGTGACCGGGGAAGAGGAAGACTAGGCGGCGAGAAGCCGGCGGCGTGTCCGGACCCATAGGGCGCTGAGTCCGCCCACGACCAGGACCAGCAGCGGAAAACGCAGGTCGACCCGCCACATGTCGTCGATGAGGTGCGCGCCAAAGCCGATCGCGGCGCACACGAAGCACAGGCCCCAGACCTTCAGCGCCAGCCGGCCGTGGTTTGGATCGCGGTGCTGTAGCCAAAGCTGATAAAGGTGTTCCTTGTGTGCGCGAAAGACGTCCTTGCGTTCGGACAGGCGGACACTGAGGGTCAGCACGACATCGACCAACAGCGGGGCCAGGATGAAGCCGGCGAACCACACCGACGCCACGCCATAAGCCTTCAGCATCAGGGCCGCGCCGGTGACCAATCCCCCGCCGAACAGCGAGCCGGCATCACCCTGGAATACCTTTCCCATCGGCAGGTTGAACGGGAGGAAACCGGCATGGGCGCCCGCCGCCGCGACGCAGACGACCGCGATCAGGCCGAGATACGCGCCCAGCGGACTTTCGCCGGCGGCCACGATCATCAGGCCGGCCAGGACCAGCAGCGACAAACCCTGGACGCCGATGGCCAGGCCGTTCGATCCGTCCATGAAGTTGACGGCATTGATCCCGACCAGCAGCCACAGCGCGCTCCCCAATAGGCCGATCGGCGCCCAGACATGGACATTCAGTCCAAAGCCGAAGTCCAGCGTGGTGACGCGATAGAAATAGGCGAAGACCAGGCAGATGGCGGCCTGGAACATCAGGCGCAGACGCGGCGGCATATCGAATATGTCGTCGAGGCCGCCGGATACGCCCAGCACGGCGGCGAAGCCGAACAGGGCCAGTCCATCGCGGCTGCTGCCCGGAATATCGCGGCCCCAGATCCCCAAGGCCACGCCAATGGCCAAGGCTGTCGCCGCCATGATAACCAAGCCGCCCGAGGTTGGCGTGGGCTCGGCATGCGATCCGCGGGCGCGCGGCTTGTCGATCGGTCCGCCGCCGATGGCCAGCGGCGCCAGGACGGCGGCGGCGAAGGCGGCCAAAACAAATATGACGATCAGCGCCAGGGGGGACACGATCCACGTCATGAACGTGAAGGTCCCGAAAGCACAGGCCGGCGATGGATAAGCACGAAGGTGGTCCCCCAAAAGGTGCGATTACGTAGCATAGGTAATCGCTTATACGCGCCAGCGCCCCCCGGCATGCGCGTAAATTGCCGGTTAGCTTACGCTAACCGGCAGGTCAATGCAGCACGGCTATTATTTCAGGCTGGCGCAGAAGCGCTGGATGCGCGAGCAGGCTTCCGTCAGCACGCTTTCCGAGGTCGCGTAAGAAATGCGGAAGAACGGCGACAGGCCAAAGGCGGCGCCGTGAACGACGGCCACTTCCTCGCCGGTCAGCAACTCACCGGCGAAATCCTCGTCCGAGGTGATGATCTTGCCCGAGGGCGCCTGCTTGCCGATGCAGCCTTGGATGTTCGGATAGACGTAGAAGGCGCCTTCCGGCGTCGGGCAATGGATGCCCTTGGCCTGGTTCAGCATGGCGACGACGAGGTCGCGGCGCTTTTGGAAAATCGCGGCGCGTTGCGGGATGAAGTCCTGCGGCCCGTTGAGCGCCTCGACGGCGGCCCATTGGGCGATCGAGCAGGGGTTCGACGTCGATTGCGATTCGATCTTGCCCATGGCCTTGATCAGGCCTTCGGGGCCGGCGCAATAGCCGATGCGCCAACCGGTCATCGAATAGGCCTTGGATACGCCGTTCATCGTCAGGGTGCGGTCGTAGAGTTCCGGCACGACCTGAGCGATCGTGGTGTACTTGAAACCGTCGAAGATCAGGTGCTCGTACATGTCGTCGGTCAGCACCCACACATTCGGATGACGCTTCAGCACTTCGCCCAGCGCCTTCAGCTCGTCGGCGGTATAGGCCGCGCCCGACGGGTTGGACGGTGAGTTGAGCAGCAGCCACTTGGTCCTGGGCGTGATCGCCGCTTCGAGCGTCTCCGGCTTCAGCTTGAAGCCCGTCGACATGTCGCCGACGGCGAAGACCGGCGTGCCGCCGGCCAGCAGCACCATGTCCGGATAGCTGACCCAGTAAGGCGCCGGGATGACGACTTCGTCGCCCGGGTTCAGCGACGCCATCATTGCGTTATAAATCACCGGCTTGCCGCCCGGGGCGACGTGGACCTGGGTCGTCTTGTAGTCGAGATCGTTCTCGCGCTTGAACTTGGCGACGATGGCCGCCTTGAGTTCGGGGATGCCGTCGACGTCGGTATAGCGGGTCTCACCGCGCTTGATCGCCTTGATCGCCGCGTCGCAGATGTTTTCCGGCGTGTCGAAGTCCGGTTCGCCGGCGCCCAGCGAAATGACCTTCTTGCCTTGGCGGGTCAGTTCGCGTGCCTTGGCGGTCACGGCGAGGGTGGCAGACGGCTTGACGCGCTTCAGCGTCTCGGATTCGGTGAACGTAGTCATGGGACGTCCTTTGGCTTCCGGGGTGGAAAAATTTAGCGTCCTCTTTACCCGCGACGGATCGTTTGTCCAACCATCATCGTTCATTGTCTTGCGATTTCCCATGCCTGTCGCCGCCGCGCTCCCCAATGGATGTCGCGGGCGGTTTGCCTTAGCCGTCAAAAAGGCTATGTGTGCGGGATAACAGCGTCAAGCCGTTTTGCTGCATTGCGAAACTGTGGCATGAAACTGTCACCGCGAAGCCATAAAACCGTTACATGTCCAACCATTTTCATCGTTCGTGGCGCCGCGTCACCCACTTCTTCGTCAATCTCGACGCCAAGCTGGTCCGCGCGATCTGGATCAGCGTGCTGTTGTTCGCCCTGGTCGTCGCCACCTTCCTGATCGGCAAGTCGGCCTGGGGGCAGGGGGTCATGCGGGGGCTGGAAGGCTGGATGGCGCAGTACCAGCATTCGCCCCTGGCCGTGATCATCGTCATCATTGTCTTCTGCGTGTCGGCCCTGTTCGGTGCGCCGCAATTCGTGCTGATCGCCGCGTGCGCCGTGGCGTTCGGGCCGTGGTGGGGGTTCCTCTACAGCTGGATCGCCACCGTGATTTCCGCGGCCATGACCTTTTACATGGGGCGGTTCGCCGGCGCGGGATTGATCGCGCGCCTGGGCGGCGAGCGCGTCAACAAGCTGTCGGACTACCTGGGCAAGAACGCCTTTACCGCCTCGTTCATCGTCCGCAATATTCCATCGGCGCCGTTCATCGTCGTCAACATGGCGTTCGGCGCCTCGCGAGCCTCGTTCTCGGGCTTTATCCTGGGCTGCACGCTGGGCGTCCTGCCCAAGACGGCGCTGGTCGCCCTGTTCGATACCTCCTACACGGCGCTGACCAAGGGCGGCAACTGGCAGCAGGCCTTGCTGATGGCCGCGTTGGCCCTGGTCTGGCTCGGCCTGATGATCGTCGCTCGGAAGGTCTACGAGCGCGGGCGCGGCCGCGAATCATAGGGCGACGCCGGCGCCGGGCGAGCGGCAGGCGAACGGCGGGTGAGTGATTTCCTAAACTATCCGTGATCCAGTCGTGTTTGCGCGGCAATTCGCAAACTTAAACAACGGGTTAACTATTTCCCTTGTGGGTTGAAATTATCTTTTTCATATGCCCCCCTCACACCCCCTTGAAATTAGATTCCAATGAGGGCAAGTGAAGGCATCCCAGAAGGTTAAGCTGCCGATTCAGGACCGTACCGCGCGCGAGGTTTCAGCGTAACGGCACCGGGTCCGGAGATGGCGAACACCCACCGGACCAGCCGACAAGCAAAAATCAAAAGCCCCCGCCACACCCGCTCTCCCCCAGAGACCCGACAGCCCCCATTCGATACCCAAAGGTCCGTTTTTTCCATGCTTAAGTCCTTCTTCGGCGGTTTCTCCAACGATATCGCCATCGACCTCGGAACAGCCAATACGCTGATCTATATGAAGGGCCGCGGGATTGTGCTGAACGAGCCCAGCGTCGTGGCGCTGCGCAATGTCGGCGGCCGCAAGGTCGTCCATGCCGTCGGCATCGAGGCCAAGCAGATGCTGGGCCGTACGCCCGGCCATATGGAAGCCATCCGCCCGATGCGCGACGGCGTCATCGCCGACTTCGAAGTCGCCGAGGAAATGATCAAGCACTTCATCCGCAAGGTGCATAACCGCAAGGGTTTCGTGAACCCCAAGGTCATCGTCTGCGTGCCTTCGGGCGCCACCGCGGTCGAACGCCGCGCCATCAATGACAGCTGCCTCAACGCCTCGGCGCGCCGCGTCGGCCTGCTCGACGAGCCGATGGCCGCGGCGATCGGCGCCGGCCTGCCGATCCACGAACCGACCGGCTCGATGGTCGTCGATATCGGCGGCGGCACGACCGAAGTCGCCGTCCTGTCCCTGTCGGGCATCGTCTATTCGCGCAGCGTGCGCGTCGGCGGCGACAAGATGGACGAGGCGATCACCAACTTCATGCGCCGCAACCACAACCTGCTGATCGGCGAAACCACCGCCGAGCGCATCAAGAAGGACATCGGTACGGCCCGCGTGCCGCACGACGGCGAAGGCTTGGCCATCGACGTCAAGGGCCGCGACCTGATGCAAGGCGTGCCGCGCGAAGTGCGCATGAGCGAGCGCCAGGCCGCCGAGGCGCTGGCCGAGCCGGTGGCGCAGATCATCGACGCGGTCAAGGTGGCTCTCGAAGCGACGCCGCCGGAACTGGCCGCCGACATCGCCGACAAGGGCATCATGCTGACCGGCGGCGGCGCGCTGCTGCGTGGCCTGGACGTCGAAATCCGCGACCAGACCGGCCTGCCGGTATCGGTCGCCGAGGATCCGCTGTCCTGCGTGGCCATCGGCTGCGGCCGGGTGCTGGAGCATCCGCGGTGGATGAAGGGCATTCTCGACGCGACGATGTCGTAAAGCTAAGCGTTTAAGCGAACGGTGTCATACAAAAGCCGTTGAAATTCGCTAGTATTGTCGAAAGTTTCGAACGTCAATCGAGCTGGGGCGGCTCAGGAAGTACAGCGTGCCATACGGGGACCAGAAGAAGCATTTCGAGCATCTGAAACTGCCCGTCACCTGGGGGGTGATGGGCATGGTCGGCGTCGTTTGTGTCGTCGCCGCACTGATGTTTATCGGCGATCGTCGCGACCAGGGCGATGAGGCGGCCTACGCCAATCGCGACAATTTCGACCGGGTCGCCTCCTTGCCCAACAAGGTGCTCGACAAGCCGGTCCAGGTCGTCGGCGACAGTACCTCGAACCTGTCCGACTACTTCTTCGCCGTGCGCGAGAACCGCATCCTCAAGAAGGAAGTCCAGGAGCTGTCGCAATATCGCGACGCCTATCTGGAAATGAAGGATGTCAACGAGCGCTATGAAAAGCTGCTCAACCTGCGCACCGAACCGCCCGTCGACACGGTGACGGCACGCAGCGTGCTGGTGTCGCACGGACCGTTCAATAATAACCGCCTGATCGACGCCGGCAGCGAAAAGCACATTGCCTTCGGCAATCCGGTGATCACCGACCAGGGCCTCGTCGGTCGCGTCGTCGGCATTTCGACCAATGTCAGCCGCGTGCTGATGGTGACCGACATCGCCTCGCATGTGCCGGTCATGATCATGCGCTCGGACGGGCGGGCGATGATGAGCGGCGATGGCGGCGGCTATCCCAAGCTCGAATGGGTGCGTGGCCAGGATACGGTGCGCGCCGGTGACCAGATTCTGACCTCCGGCGACGGCGGCGTCTTCCCGCGCGGCCTGCCGGTCGGCGAGGCGGTCAAGGGCGTGGATGGCGTCTGGCGCGTGCGCCTCTATGCCAATCGCGGTCCGATCGACTTCGTCAAAATCCTGTTGTTCAAGGACTTCTCGCAACTGCCCGACGCCTCGACCCTGCTGCGCTCGCCGCCCGTCAGCGCCGTCCTGCCCAAGCCGCCGCTGCCCCAGGTGACGACGGCCAGCGCATCGTCGTCGGTTGCGTCCTCGAGCGCGTCCAGCGCGTCGTCGGCGCCGAAGCCGGCCGTGGCGACCGGAACGGCGGCTACGGCTACGGCCACAGCGGCGCCCAAGCCGCACAGGCCGGCGACGCCAAAACCCGCGACACCCAAGCCTGAACACGCCGCGTCGTCCTCGGCGGACGGTGCGACCCTAAAGCCCTTCGTTCCCGCCACGCCCAGCTCGTCCGGAGACGGGCAATGAAATCACCGTTCCAGCGCCGGCCCAGGCACTCCGGTTCGAATTTCAACCGCAGCTCCCGGCAGGCGATGGCGTCGCGGGTGATCGGACCGTGGGACTGGTTGATCGCACCGGCCTTGCTGAGCGTCGTCTTGACCGTCGTCCTGGCGACATCATTTCAGCCTCTGGGGTTTTACCTGCCTGAGCCGGTGTCGTCCCTGGTCCTGGCCTTTGCCTGGCCGCTGATCCGGCCGTCCTACATCGCGCCCTTCGTTCTCGGGGCGCTTGGCTTTTTCTGTGACATGTTCTGGGGGGCGCCCGCCGGTTTCTGGACCCTGTCCCTGCTGCTTGTCTATGGCGTCCTGGTGGCCGTCCGCACCTATATCATCGGCCAGGAATGGCTGGTCGTCTTCGCCATCTGGGTGCTGACCGAACTGGCTTTCTTCGCGGTCTGCACCTTGCTCGCCACCCTGGCGTCCGGCCAGGTACCGCGTTTGTGGGGCGTGTTCGAGCAGCTGCTGGCCACCACAATTCTGTTCCCTTTTGTCGTGTACATGATGGAAAAATATCTCCACGCCGATGCCCGGTTCTCCTGATCTCCGTGTTTCCCCCGTTTTCTCGTCTTTAGTATCCGCACATCATGCCCGCCGAACCGTCTATCGTCTTTAGCGATGTCAACGAACGTCAGGGGACGTTCAACCGCCGCACCTTCATTATGGGCGGCGTGGTCGCGTTCGGCCTGTTCGCCCTGACGGGGCGGCTGGTCCACCTGCAGATGCTGCAGGGCGGCAAGTACCAGAAGCTGGCCGCCAGCAACCAGTTCAACTTCCGCCTCATTCCCCCGCCGCGCGGCAATATCGTCGACCGCAACGGCAAGATGATCGCCGGCAACCGGCCGAGCTTTCGGGTGCTGATCCAGACCAACGAGGTCAAGGACGTCGACGCCACGCTGGATCAGATTTCCTATATCCTGCCGCAGACCCAGATTTCGCGCCGCCGCATCCTGCGCGACATCAACGAAAACCAGCGCTCGACCCCGACCATCGTCGCCGCCGACCTGTCGTGGGAAGACTTCTCCAAGGTCCAGCTCTACGCCAACGACATTCCGGGCGTTAACGCCGACATGAACCAGATGCGCGCCTACTACTACGGCGGCGCTTTCTCCCATGTCGTCGGCTATGTCTCCAAGGCCTCGGCCAAGGACCTGGAGCACGAGGATTCAAACGACGACTCGTCGTTTGCCGCCAAGTTGCTACACGATCCGTCTTTCCGCATCGGCAAGCAGGGCATCGAGAGAGCCTATGACAAGCAGTTGCGGGGCTCGCCGGGCGGCGACCGCGTCGAGGTCAACTCGACGGGCGTGGTGGTGCGCAAGGATCCCGACGGGTCGATTGCCGCGGTGCCCGGCCAGGAGATCGTCCTGACATTGGACGCCGATATCCAGCAGCGCGCGGTCGACGTCTTCGCCAAGGATTCGGGCGGGGCGGTGATGATGGACATCGAGACCGGCGAGGTCTTGTGCATGGTGTCGTGCCCGGGCTTCGACCCGAACCTGTTCGTCTCGGGTATCCCTTCGGCCGACTACAAGCTGCTGCACGACTACGACCACAATCCTCTGCTCGACAAGGCTCTGACGGCGACCTTCCCGCCGGGCTCGACCTTCAAGACCATGGTCGCCCTGGCGGCGCTGGAAAACGGCTACGACCCCAAGACCGTCCACGTCTGCGAAAAGGCCTGGGCGTGGGGCGGCCGCGTCTGGCACTGCGACGAGGCCCACGGCGCGCTCGACCTGCACAAGGCCATCGTTACCTCGTGCGACATCTACTTCTACCAGTGCGCGCTCAGCGTCGGGCCGGACAAGATCGCGGCCATGGCGCGCAAGTTCGGTCTCGGCGACAAGTTCGATATCGGCATCAACGGCCAGAACAAGGGTCTGGTGCCCGATACCGCCTGGAAGCGCAAGACCTACCCCAAGGACCCCGTCTGGCATCCGGGGGAAACCCCGTCCATGGGCATCGGCCAGGGCTACACCAACCTCAACGCCTTGCAACTGTGCGTCCAGGCGTCGCGCCTGGCCAATGGCAAGAAGGCGATCCTGCCGCGCCTGGTCAAGTCGATCGGCGGCGTCGACCAGCCATCCGGCGCCGAAGTGCCCGACCTTCCGGTCAACCAGGAGCATCTGGTCTTCGTCCGGGCCGCCATGGCCGACGTGGTGTCGAGCGGTACCGCCGCGGCCACGGCCAAGCTGGGCCTCGGCCCCGTGGTGATGGCCGGCAAGACCGGCACCGCCCAGGCCCACGGCTACGGCGGCGGTATCGGCCAGCACGGCAAGACGGGCGCCTGGAAAGGGCGCGACCATGCCTGGTTCATCGCCTTCGCGCCGGCCGATGCGCCGAAATATGCCTGCTCGGTCATTGTCGAGCACGGCGGGTTCGGCGCCCAGTCGGCGGCGCCGATCGCGCGTGAAATCATGCGTGTCGCCTTGCTCAAGGACCCCGAGATTCGCAAGCGCATCGTCGGCCAGATTACCGACACCAAGGACTTTTCCGACACGGACGTCACCAACGATCCCGACGCCGCCGCGGCCCAGGACACTTCGGTCACCGCGCCGCCGCCCACCGCCGACAGCACCGCCAGCGATGGCGACGATACCTCAGAGTAAGATGGTCCATGGTTGAAACCGCTCTTTCCCGCCCCGGCCAGCGCGAGCGCTACGACAGCAAGCTCGCCCAGATCGATTGGGTATTTGTCAGCCTGCTGACCTGCCTCGCCGGTATCGGGGTGCTCATCCTCTATAGCATCAGCGACAAGGGCGGCGGCATGAACTGGGAGCCGTGGGCCTTCCACCAGCTCACCTTCTACGCCTTTTGCGTGGTCCTGATGGTGTGCATGGCCTTGTTGGACCTGCGGGTCTGGCTCTGGCTATGCTACCCGATCTACGGTCTCGCCTTCCTGCTGCTGGTCGCGGTCGCCGTACACGGTTCCAGCCACTTGGGCGGCCGGCGCTGGCTCGACTTCGGGCCGGTGTCCTTCCAGCCGTCGGAAATCATGAAATTCGCCCTGGTCATGGGCTTGGCGCGCTTCTACCACGGCATCAAGGCGGAAGAGGCCAACTTCTCGTGGAAGCTTATCTTCCCGGTCCTGATGATCGGCATTCCGGTGGGGCTGGTCCTCAAGCAGCCCGACCTGGGCACGGCCGTCCTGATCGGCATGACGGGCCTCGTGGTGATGATCCTGGCCGGCCTGAACTGGAAGATCATCGCCGCCGGCGCGGCCGCCGTCGTCGTGGCCATTCCCGTGATCGTGCCGCACCTGCACGGCTACCAGCAGCGCCGCATCCTGACCTTCCTGCATCCGGAGCAGGACCCCTCCGGCGACGGTTACCACATCATCCAGTCGAAGATCGCCATGGGCTCGGGCGGCCTGCTCGGCAAGGGTTTGGGCCTGGGGTCGCAGTCGCAGCTCAACTTCCTGCCGGAAAAGCATACCGACTTCATCATGTCAGCGGTGTGCGAGGACCTGGGCTTCGCCGGCGGCTTCATCGTCTTCGCCCTGGCCGGCATCGTCATCCTGATGGCCCTGCGCATTGCCTCGGTCTCGCACTCGCACTTCGGGCGCCTGGCCGCGGCCGGGGTGACGGCGACCTTTGCGCTGCACGTCCTGATCAACGGCGCCATGGTCATGGGCCTGTTTCCGGTCGTCGGCGTGCCGATGCCGCTGATCAGCTACGGCAACTCCGCCATGCTGATGGTCATGCTGGGCTTCGGCCTTGTCCTGGGCGTGAGGGTTCACAGATATCAAGAGCTGCCACGCCAGCAGTCCTTGCTCGCGAACTTTGAATAATTTCTCCTCCCCATTTGGGACAAATGGGGAGGTGGCGCGGCGAAGTGCGAAGCACGAAGTCCGTGACGGAGGGGTCACTTGCCGGCGAGGACGCAAGTTCTATCGTCTGAAGTGACCCCTCCGTCATCGACGCGCCCTTCGGGCTTGCGATGCCACGGCTCGGGCCGCCCCGCTCCCCATCGTAACACGATGGGGAGGAGAGAATGGGGCTACCGTGCCAACAGTCCCAGCGCTTCGTCGGCGGCGGCGACCAGGCCTTCCAGGATGCCGGGGTCGCTCGATGAGTGGCCGGCCTTGCGCACCAGGTTGAAGCGCGCCTCGGGCCAGCTCTGGTGCAGGGCCCAGGCCGTGGTCATCGGCGTGACCACGTCGAAGCGGCCCTGCACGATCCACGCCGGAACGTTTTTCAGCTTGTGGATATGGTCGAGGATCCAGGTGTCGGTCTCGAAGAAGCCGCCATTGCGGAAATACCAGCTTTCGATGCGCGCAAAGGCCAAGGCGAAATCGGGATCGGAAAACTTCGACGCCGCGTCCGACGGCCCCTCGATCGACAGGGTGTCGCCCTCCCAGCCGCTCCAGGCCAGGGCGCAGCGCACCGCCTCGTCGCGATCGGGGCCGTTCAGCCGCTTGACATAGGCGGCCATCAGGTCGCCGCGCTCAGCCTCGGGGATCGGCGCGATGAAGCGGGCCCAGATGTCGGGATAGATATGGCTGGCGCCTTCCTGGTAGAACCAGTCGAGCTCGGACTTGCGCACCATGAAGATGCCGCGCAGGATCAGGCCCAGCACGCGATCCGTATGGGTCAGGGCATAGGCCAGGGACAGGGTCGAACCCCACGATCCGCCGAACACCATCCACTTGTCGATGCCGAGCTTTTGGCGCAACTGCTCGATGTCGGCGACCAGGTGCCAGGTGGTGTTGTCTTCCAGCGAGATGTCTTCCGACGCATGCGGCGTCGACTTGCCACAGCCGCGCTGGTCCAGCAGGATGATGCGATAGCCGTCGGGATTGAAGTAGCAGCGCAGGTTCGGCGAGGTGCCGCCGCCTGGGCCGCCATGCAGCACGACGACGGGAATCCCCGCCGGATTGCCGCATTGTTCGTAATAGATGCGGTGCTTTCCGCCCGTCGCCATATGACCGCTGTCATAGGGTTCAATGTCGGGATACAGTCCGCGCGGCGCCGTCGGCCGGGAATTCATGGAATCGGTCATCGTCTCTAATCGGTTTGCCGCCGCGCTCGTCCAGCGTCTATCTAGAACGCAAATGCCCCCACCTGCAATCCTATAGTCGCGACACCCCTCATTCAGCCCCAAAGCTCGGGACGGGGAGGGGCCAGCATCGAGCCGGTGATCTCCAGCCCGTTTTCGCGATCGCGCGCCAGCAGCAGCGGCCCGTCGAGGTCGACGAAGTCCGCGCCCTGGGCCACGATCATCGCCGGTGCCATGCTGAGCGAGGTCGCCACCATGCAGCCGACCATGAGGCCGAGCCCGTGCGCCTGGGCGGCCTTTTTCAGGGCCAGGGCCTCGGTCAGGCCGCCGGTCTTGTCGAGCTTGATGTTGACGCAGGCATAGAGGCGGGCACACCGGTCGAGCTCGGCGCGGGTGTGCAGGCTTTCGTCGGCGCACAGCGGCACCGGGCTGTCATAACCCAGCAGCGCCTCGTCCTCGTCGACCTTCATCGGTTGCTCGATCAGCTTGACGCCGAGTTTGAAAAGATCCGGTGCGATGCGGACAAGGTCGTCGAACGACAGGCCCTCATTGCCGTCGACGATCAACCTTGCCTTGGGGGCATTGGCGCGCACGGCTTCGACGCGGTCGATATCGTGGGCGCCGCCGATCTTCAGCTTGAGCAGGGGGCGGCGGGCATTGGCCGCCGCCTGGGCGCCCATGGCTTCGGGCGTATCGAGGCTGAGCGTGTAGGCGGTCTTCAGCGGCGCCAGCTGACGCAGGCCGGCGGCTTTCCAAGCCGGGATGCCGCTGCGCTTGGCGTTGAGATCCCACAGCGCGCAGTCGACGGCGTTGCGTGCCGCACCCGCCGGCACCAGGGCTTGGAGGGCCTCGAGCGTGAGCCCGGCCTCGATCGGTCCGCGCACGGCTTCGAGCGCTTGCATGCAATTGTCGAGGGTTTCCCCGTAGCGCGCATAGGGCACGCTTTCGCCGCGGCCGACCAGGTCGCCGTCCTCGAGTTCGACATAGAGGACGCGCGCTTCGGTCTTCGAGCCGCGGGCAATCGTAAAGCGCCCGGCGATCGGGAAGGTCTCGTCACGCTGGACGAATTTCATCAGATCGCTTCCGAGAGGGCCGCGTCGAGCAGCAGGTAGGCGCGGCCGGTATCGTTGGCCAGCACTTCCTGCAGCGAGCGCGAGACGTCCTTGGACATAAGGGCGATATTGAGCTGCTGGTCATAGAAGCTGACGAACTCGGTCGCCTGCTGGCGCAGGCCGTGGTCCTGGGCCAGGCGGCGGCCGAGGCGGCGGATGGCGGCCGGGGCCACCCGGCGGACGACCTGGCGCGCGCCTTCGTTGTTCTCGGCCATGATGGCGGAGATGGTTTCTTCGATGCGCGTGCGTGACAGCAGCGCGGCGGCATCGACGCCCATGGCGTTGACCTCGCCGATCATGACGGCGTCAAGCGAGTCGAAATCGCGATCGGGCGGCGGTTGCGGGGCGCCGGCCTGGGCTGGGGGCTGGTCGCGGCCTTCCATGCCACCCAGCAGTTCGCGCCACGACCAGCCGCCGTCCGGCGCGCGCGACGGTTGGGGGGCGGGTTGAGGCGCCGGCTGGCGCGGTTGAACCGTCGGCTGCGGCCCGGGCGACGACCGTGTCTCGGCGCTCGACAGGCGCAGGCGCTGCGCCGAGGCGGACGGTGCCGGCGTCGCCGGACGCAGGGCCGGGGTGGCCATCGGCGGCGGGCTGTAGGTCGCCTGCGGCGCCGGTTGCGGGCGCGGCTGCGTGTTGATGGGTTGCGAGGGGCGGCCATAGTCGCGGATCGGTGCGTCCATCGGCACCGACGACAGGGGCGAATCGCCCGAAATCACGCCCATCAGGCGTACGGCCTCGGTCAGCATGTCGTAATTGCGCCGGACGCGCTCCTGGAAGGCCTGGTCGACCGCTTCGGTTTCAAGCGCGGCCTTCTTGGCGGCCGCGGTCATGGCCAGCAAGCCGTCCTCGACCGAGCGGCGGATGTCGTGAAGCTGTTCCTGCGCCATGGCCGGCAGGTGATTGGCGCTTTGCGTCAGTTCGTTCAGCGCGACGTGGACCTCGGCGATGGTCTGGCGCGTATGGGCGAAGCTCTGGTCCAACTTGTCGGCGGTCTGGTCGCCGGCCTCGATGATCAGGCCGGCTGAATCCTCGATCAGGCGGCGCGCCGCGGCGAAGCGCGAATCGAAGACCTCGTCGGCCTTTTTGGAGGCCTCGAAGATGGTCTCGTTGAGCCGGTCGACGCGTTGCTGGGCCGTCTGGGCGGCCAGGTCGGCGGCCTTGCGGGCGTCGGTGGCGGCGGTGGTCAGCTGTTCCAGGGCGCGGCGGGTTTCCTCGATCAGGTCGTCGCGGGCGTCGGCGGCCATCATCGAGATGTTGGACAAGGTGGCGTGGATACGGGTCTCAAACGCCGTGCGTTCGTTTTCCGACGCCTGGCCGACGGCACGGAAGTTTTCCTGGGCCGAGATGACGATGTCGCGCAGCACGTCGACGCCGCGGGCCGAGGTTTCGCCGAGGTCGACCGTGGCGACGCGGGTGATGGCCAGGGCCTCGGTCAGCTGGGCGCGCTGGTTCTCGATATGGATGGCGAAGTCCTCTTGATCCGCACGCAGCGACAGGGCGGCCGAGACGAGGGCGGCGCGCTGTTGGCCCAGATTGTCTTCGACGCTGCGGATCTGATCGACGACGCCCGAACCGGCCGTTTCCAGTCGCTGGGTCTGGCGGTCGAGATCGGTGGTCGCCGTGCGCGTGGTCTCACTGACGTCGTGGACGATGGCCAGGACGTCGGCGGTGGTGGCCGAAAGGGAGGCCTCCGCCTCGCGCAACTGCGTCTGGGCCAGGTCCGAGGCGTCGGCGACCATGCGTGCCTGGCGGTCGACCGTTTCGAGAATGCCCTGGGCCTGCAGGTTCAAACGTTCGCTGACATTGCCGATCGACACGCGCTCGGCCTCCAGGGCGCGGCCGACCGATTGGGTGGCGCCGCGGGCGATCTGGGTGGCGTCGGCGATGCGATCGGTTTCGGCCTTTAGTCGCTGCGCCAGTTCGCTCAGGTCGTTGTGAGCCAGGCGGACGGCGCGCACGGCATGATCGACCTGGGATCGCAGCGATTCGACCAGGTCCGTCGCCTGAATGGTGGCCTGGGCGGCCGGGGCCAGCATAGCGTCGGCCAGGGCGGCGGTGCGCTGCGCCTGGCGCGACAGGGCGGCGGCGACGCGCAGCGCAAAGGCGCCGGCGAAGATCAAGCCGATCGGAAACAGGGCGAGAAAGGCCAGCACGACGATGCGGAACGGCGCGACGCGGAAAGCCGACAGGTCGGATTGCGCGCCGATGACGAAGGCGATCAAGCCCAGCGCCCAGAAAAGGGAAACGACCGATACCCCGCCCCAGAAGAAGAAGGGCGACCCGCCGGTGGTCTTCAACACGCCCTCGGGCTCGACCTTGACGGCGATTTCGCGGCGCGTTTCGGGCTTGTAGGCGCCCGTCTTGGGTGTTTCGGGCGGATCCGTGCGCACCGGCGGCGCCGGTTCGGGCGGCGGTGTCAGGTGGGCGACGGTTTCCGCGACAGGCGGCGTGTCGACGGGCTCGGCCTTCGCCCTATTGGCTTGGGTCGTTTTGGTTCGGGCCGTTTCGGTTTGGGCCAGGGTGGGCTGGGCGAGCGGCGCGTCGAGAATGTCGTCCGTCGTCAACCCGCCCACTGTGTCATCAGCGTCAGTCTCGTCCGTTTCTGCCTCGGTCGCCAGGGCTTCCTCTTTCAAGACGGAGTCCGCCCCGCCGGGGATACGCGTTTTCGGTTCGCTCAGGTTCAGCGGCGGACGTCGTGATTTCATTCAAAGGTTCCTAAGACCCTGCGGGTAGCCGTTCCGGAAAGCCTGGGCGGCGATACGTCACGGCTCTGCGGGCAGCCGGGGGTTTCTCCCAGCACGGGAAAGCTAACGCCAAGCCGTGATTTTAGCAAAGGTTTTTGTCATTGAAGGTCGGGGAAACTTCGCCGTTTACGGACGGTCGCAGATCGTCTCAGCCGCGGCGCAGCGGCGAGGGCGCGCGTACCGTATCGACCGTCGGCGCCGCGCCGGCGGCGTCGTGGCGGTGGCATTGCGCCGCCAGGTGACGAATGCGGCTGCGGGCAGGTTTGGCGGGCACGGACATGTCGCTGTCGTCGACCACCGGATCGGCTTCCGCGGAGGAGGCGACGGTATGCGAGGTGGCGGGCTGCGGGGTCGGATGTGATTCGCCGGCGGCCCCGAAATGCAGGAGGGCCGCGGAGATCAGCATGGCGATAAACGCGCTGATCATGTCAAAAAAAGATGACATAGCCGATATCCGCTGACAGCTGAAGTTTTGGGGCGAAAGCGCGCAAACTATCCTCCAGTCCGGGCAAGGTTGCAATTGACACCGAATGAATTGTCGCAAATTCGTCGAATTATCTTCATCTAGAGACAATTCGGCCACGCTCGAAGACGGCTTGCCGTTGTCCCGCCTTTCCGGTAGGCCTTGATCATGCACACTTTTCCGGCCGTCGAAACGCGCAAGGATGTCTCCGCCGCCGGCCTGGCGAAAGCCGTCGCCGGCTTGACGACGCCCGTTGTGTTCAAGGCGGCGGTGGCGTCCTGGCCGGTCGTCCAGCGCGCCGGCGAATCGCTCGACGCGCTAATGGCCTACCTCAAAAGCTGCGACAACGGCTTTCCGGCCGAGACCTTTCGCCAGCCGCCGGGCGCCGACGGCAAGTATTTTTACGGCGGCGACCAGAAGACGCTGAACTTTGCCCGGGCCAATATCCCGATCAGCGCCACGCTGTCCCGGCTGCGCATGGCCGAGGCCGAGCCGCTTTACATCCAGTCGGCGCCGCTGAAGGACCATTTGCCCAGGTTGCGCGCCGAGAACCCACTGCCCGGCATCGACGCCGAGCCGCGCGCCTGGATCGGCAACCGCTCGATCACCCAGATCCACTTCGATCTCTACTACAACCTGGCCTGCATGGTCGCCGGGCGGAAAACCTTCGTGTTGTTCCCGCCGGACCAGGTGAAGAACCTGTACATGGGGCCGATCGAAACGACGGTCTCCGGCGTGCCGACGTCGATGGCCAATTTGGAAAACCCGGACTTCACCGCCCATCCGAAGTTTGCCGAAGCGCTGAAGACGGCGACGGTGGCCGAGCTTGAGCCGGGCGACGTGCTCTACATCCCCTATATGTGGTGGCACCACGTCTCGTCGTCGGGCGCCTTAAATATGCAGGTCAATTACTGGTGGAACACGGCCAGACCCGAAATGGGCGTGGCCATGCAGGCGCTCCTGCACGGGATGTTGTCGCTACGCGACCTGCCGGCCGACCAGACCGCGGCGTGGAAAGCGATGTTCGATCACTTCGTCTTCCATCAGTCCGATCCGGTCGCCGATCATTTGCGGCCCGAGGTCAGGGGGCTGCTGGGCGAGATGCCCAAGGCGCAGCGCATTGCCATCCGCAAACAGATCGGCAAGAACCTGACCGAGGATTGACGCTCAGCTCAAAGACGATCCATAGGTATTGGGGCCAGACTGACCGGACGCCAGCACCAGGACCAGCCAGACGAAAAATCCGGCGCCGGGAACAAGGTTGATCAGCGTAAGCCAGCCGCTTTGGCCCATGTCATGAAGGCGTTTGACCTGGGCCGCGACGCCGATCCAGCTCAACAGCAGTCCAAGCCCGAAAAAAGCCAGCACGAGTATGCCGGAAGGCGCGAAGCCCGCCGAAACCGAACTGGCGGAATAGGCGGCGTGGTGATGTTGCTGGATATCCTGGGTGAACTGGGCGACGGTGGTATCGCCGGTGCTGTGCGTCACCCCGTGGGCCAGGACGGCCAGGCCGATGAAAATGGCGAAGAGGACGGCGGTCGCCGCCGTCAAGATCAGTGACACGACAAGGAACTGCAGGCGATTGATACGTCCTTGAAAGGACAGGATATTCATAGGATTTCCCCCAAGTTTTGCCAAGGATGCCACAACCTTGCCGATTGTAAAGCGGTCTCGACCACATCGCGCAATGGCGCGCGCCCATCAGCCTTCCAGCATACGCGGTCGTGGCAGCTCTTCGCCGGTGGCGCTTTTGCCGTAACGATTGGCGCCCCGCTTGCCCGGGACAAGCAGCAACAGAAGATGGAAGGCGAGCACGCCCCAGGAGATGTCCTCGGCGATCATGGGCGCATTCGTAGCGAGGGCCGCGGGAACGGTCGTGACGTGTGGCGCGATTTCCATACCGGCCGTGAGCACGATGTCGCTGAGCCCGATCACGGCTAATGTTGCGGGAAGACCGATGTCATGGAGACGCTTGGCCTGGATGCAAAAAGCGCCGTAGAAAACAGGCAGGCACACGATCAGCCTTGCGGTGACGGGGTAAGGCTTCAAGGCCTCGGGGATTTGCCCGGAGATCGCAGACAGGAAGGCTGCGACCGCGAACATGAGCACAACCTGCATCATCCGCAGAATGCAGCCGTACATGAAATAGGTCAGGCGATCGATCCGGCCTTTTGGATCGAAAACGTCTTTTATTCCGAGTGAAAGATAGCCGCCTCGACGCATGATTTTGCCCCCCCGTTTCCGGAAATAGAGCACGGAAGGGCGGTTTTGTAAAATCGGCGGCTCAGCCCTTGTGCCGCTCACGCAGGACGTCAAGCACGGCCTCAAGCGAGGTTTCGCGCGCCATCAGCAGCACGGTCAGGTGGTACAAAAGGTCCGCCGCTTCGTTGTGCAGTTCGTCGAGGTCGCCGGCACGACCGGCCAGCGCCGTTTCCAACCCTTCCTCGCCGACCTTTTGCGCGATTTTGGCGATGCCCTTGCTCATCAGGCGCGCCGTATAGCTATCGGCCGGATCGGCCTTGGCGCGATCGGCGACGACGTGGGCCAGTTGACCGAGGAAGCCGATGCCGGGCGCCGTCTCCATGCCGAAGCAAGAGGTCGTCTTGGTGTGGCAGGTCGGACCTTGCGGCCGGGCGAAGACGAGCAGGGCGTCCTCGTCGCAATCGGTGAGAATATGGTCGAGCGCCAGCACGTCGCCCGAGGTCTCGCCCTTGGTCCACAACCGGCCCTTGGAGCGCGAGAAAAAGGTGACGAGGCCGGTGTCCAGCGTCTTCGTCAAGGCCTCGGCATTCATATAGCCCAGCATCAGGACCTGCAGCGTCTCCGCGTCCTGGACGACGGCGGGCACCAGACCGCCGTCCTTGCCGAAATCGATGCGGGCGATATCGGCCGGGGTCAGCGGGTCGGGAAGGTTGTGAACGTCTGACATGATTATATCCTGACCGCGATGCCGGCCGCGCGCAGGTCGCGCTTGAGATCCGGGATCGCGATGATCTTCTTGTGAAAGACGCTGGCCGCCAAGGCGCCCGAAACGTCGCATTTTTCAAAGACTTCGGTGAAGTGCTCAGGCGCGCCGGCCCCGCCTGAGGCGACCAGCGGGATATCGACCAGGTCGCGGATGAGGCGCAGTTGCTTGAGGTCGTAGCCCTTGCGCACGCCATCCTGGTTCATGCAGTTGAGCACGATTTCGCCGGCGCCCCGGTCGCGCGCCTCGACGACCCAGTCGAGCGTGCGGCGGCCGGCCTGGCGCATCTTTTCCGGATCTCCGGAATATTGATGGACGTAGTAGTCGACGTCCCAATCGTCCTTGTGCTCCAGCGCCGAGGCGGCGACCTCGGTCAAGGTGCCGGGCTTGGGCAGGCGCATTTCACGGCTGTCGATGCCGACGACAACGCATTGCGAGCCGGCCATTTCCGCCAATTCGTTGATCAGGTCGGGTCGTTCCAGGGCGGGCGAGTTGATCGAGACCTTGTCGGCGCCGCTGCTCAGGCACTTGACCGCCTGTTCGGCCGAGCGGATGCCGCCGGCGACGCAGAACGGGATGTCGAGCGCGCGGGCGATGTCGGCGACCCAGTTGTAATCGACCGTGCGGCCTTCCGACGAGGCGGTGATGTCGTAGAGCACCAGTTCGTCGGCGCCTTCGTCGCGGTAGCGCAGCGCCATATCGACGGCGTCGCCCAGCACTTCGTGGCCGAGGAACTGCACGCCCTTGACGACCTTGCCGTCCTTGACGTCGAGGCAGGGGATAATCCGTCTAGCTAGCATGCCAGGGCCTCCTTGAGATCGATCAGGCCTTCATAGATCGCCTTGCCGACGATGGCGCCGTAGATGCCCATTTCGCCCAGCGCCTTCAGGTCCTCGACCGAGCGCACACCACCCGACGCCTCGACCTTCAGGTCGGGGCGGCGATCGTGCAAAGCCTGCATCAGCGCCATGTTCGGCCCCTGCAACATGCCGTCTCGCGACACGTCGGTCACCAGGATGCGCTGGGCAATACCTTCGGGATAATAGTCGAGCACGTCCCACAGCGAGATGCCCGAGCCTTCGACCCAACCGTGCAGGGCGGCGTCAAACCCGCCGTCATTCGTGGGCAGGACGTCGAGGGCGAGGGTGATTTTATCCTTCCCGAAATCCTGAAGCCAGCCGCGCACCTCTTCCGGATTTTTCACCGCGGCCGAACCGACGACCACGGCCGCCACGCCGGCGTCGAGCAGGGTTTGCACATGCTCACGCGTGCGCACGCCGCCACCGGTCTGGATCTTGGCGTTCGACGCGCCGGCCAGGCGGCCGATCAGCGCGTGTTGCTGGGGTGAACCGGCCTTGGCGCCATCGAGGTCGACGATATGCACCCACGCGGCGCCCGCGTCGTTAAAAGTGGCCAGGCGCTTGAACGGATCGGTATCGTACCGCGTCACGGCATCGAAACGGCCCTGGGCCAGGCGCACGCATTCGCCGTTGATCAGGTCGATGGCGGGGTAAAGGATCATTTCAAAGACTCAAGAAATTTTTCAAAATCAGGGCGCCGGCGGCGCTCGATCGCTCGGGATGGAACTGGCAGCCCCAGATATTGCCCTTGCGCACCATGGCGGCGAAGGGCTGGCCGTAGGTGCAGGTGGAAAGCGTATAGTCGTTGACCGGGCAGACGAAGCTATGGACGAAGTAGGCAAAATTGCCGTCTTCGACCCCGGCGGTCAGCGGATCGTCGCGCATCGCCTCGAGCTGGTTCCACCCCATATGCGGCACGACCAGGCCATCCGTGCTTTCCATCCTGGTCACTTGGCCGGGGATCAAACCCAGGCATTGGACGTCGCCTTCGGTCGACCCGTCGAACAGCAATTGCTGGCCGAGGCAGACACCGAGCAGAGGGACTTTGATATTTCTGATTGCTTCGAATAATCCAAGCGCGTGGATGCGCGACATGGCGAAGCCCGCCGCGCCGACACCCGGCAGGACGACCTTTTCGGCGGTGGCAATCTCGGTCGCATCCGAACTCAGGCGCACCTGCGCGCCCTGGCGCTCCAGCGCCCAAAGGACGGAGGCCGTGTTCGCGCAGCCGATTTCGATAACCGTGATCATGCCAACATACCCTTGGTCGAGGGCAGGGCGTCGCCTTCGATGCGCGTCGCCTGGCGCAGCGCCCGGCCGAGCGCCTTGAAACAGGCCTCGGTCTTGTGGTGGTCGTTGCCGCCTTGCACATCGACGTGGATCGAGGCGCCCAGCGTTTCCGACAGCGAGCGGAAGGCGTGCGCCGTCATCTCGGTCTGGTAGTCGCCGATATGCGTCGACTTGAACGCGCCATTGAACACGCAGAAGGGGCGGCCGCCGAGGTCGATCGACACCTTGGCCTCGGTCTCGTCCATCGGCAAGACAAAGCCGAAGCGCGCCATGCCGACACGATCGCCCAGCGCCTGTTTCAGCGCCTGGCCGAAGGCCAGCATGCAGTCCTCGACCGTGTGGTGGCCGTCGATATGCAGGTCGCCTTCGCACGCCAATTGCAGGCTAAAGCCGCCGTGGGTGGCGACCTGGTCCAGCATATGGTCGAAGAAGCCGATGCCGGTATGCACCTTGACGGGCTTGGTCGCATCGAGGTTGACGATGGCCGAGATCCGCGTCTCCTTGGTGTCGCGCAGCACCTCGCCAAGACGGGGGGCCTTGGCTTCCGGCGCAACGCCCAGCGCCTTCAGGATACGGTTATTGACGGCGACGTCGCCCATGGCCGTGAGCAGGCCGCCATCGACCAGGTGGGCGTCGAGGCCCAATCGCTTCAGGGCAAGTTGCGTGATTTGCAGGTCTTTAGGTTTCAGCCAAACGAACGGCCCGGCGTTCAATTCGTAACCGTCAAGCAACGGGCTACCGTCTAGCGCCGTGCGCAGGCGCGCCTGCTCGTCGCGGATCAGGTCGATGCGCGATTGCACGTTCAAGGCACGCGACGGCGACAGGGCCGCCTCGGCGGCGCGGATCGACGGTGTCGGCAAGGGATGCGGTTCACAGAACTTGAGCAGGCCCTGCATGGTCTTGGCATTGGCGATCAGCGCGCCGACGCGCGCGCCGGCCAGGCCGTAGAGCCAGGACAGGGACTTCAGCACCACGACATTAGGTTCGTTCTGCGCCAGTTCGACCAGGCTTGCGCCGTCCGCGACATCGCCATAGCTCTCGTCGATAACCAGGATGCACGGGAAGATGTCGACCGCCAGGGTACGCGCGGCGATCAGGCCCCAGGGCTTGCCGTCGGGCAGGCGCGGATTGTCGATGCAGTAGACACCGCCGCCCTTGGGGAGCGGGCCTTTTTCAGGCGGCGTGCGAACCGTGAGATTATAAACATCGCACAGCTCTTCGAGATACGGATCAGGCTGGCCCCAGACGAATTCATGGCCATGGGTGCGCAGGCGGCGCAGCAGGATTTCCAGGCCATGCGAGGCGCCACGCGTCACCATAAGCTGCTGCGTCGCCACGCCGTAGACATCGGCCATGCGCTCGCACAAAGGATCGAGCGACGGCGGCAGGCTTTCAAGACCGCTGCCGGCGGCATTCAGGGACGGGAAGGGGGAGTTGAACATGTTTTACACCTCCAACCGGAAGTCTGCGGCCAACGCATGCGCTTCCAAGCCCTCCAACCGCGCCAAACGGGCGGCGGCGGGGGCGATGGCAGCCGCGCCTTCGCGGGTGGCTTTTTGGACCACAAAGCTGGTCAGGAACGAACGCACGGTAATGCCGTCATAGGCCTTGGCTGCGCCGTCGGTCGGCAGGACGTGGCTGGGCCCCGCCGCATAGTCGCCGAAGGTTTCGGCGGCATAGGTGCCGGCGAAGATGGTGCCGGCGGCGGTCAACAGGGGGATGATCGCATCGACGTCGGCAACCTGGATTGCCAGGTGTTCCGGCCCGTAGGCGTTGGAAACCTCGGCGGCCTCATTGAGGTCGCGGACGATGAATAGGCGCGCCTGGGCCAGCGAGCCGCGGGCAATTTCGGCGCGCGGCAGGCGGGCGACCTGGGCTTCGACCTCGGCGGCGATGGCCTCCGCGATCTGCGATGACAGGGCGACCAGGACGACCTGGGCGTCGCTATCGTGCTCGGCTTGCGACAACAGGTCGGCGGCGACCAGTTTGACGTTGGCCGTGTCATCGGCGATGACCAGCAGTTCCGACGGACCAGCCGGCATGTCGATGGCCAGGCCGGAGACACGCTCGGTGGCGTAGCGCTTGGCTTCGGTGACGTACTTGTTGCCGGGGCCGAACAGCTTGTCCGCTGCCGGCAGGTCGGGAAGCACGCCGAGCGCCAGGGCGGCGATGCCGTGGGCGCCGCCGAGACGCCAGACGGCGTCCAGCCCCGAGGCCTGTCCCACCGCGATCATCATCGGGTGCAGCGTGCCGTCCTTGGCCGGCGGGGTGATGGCGATGCGGTTGGGGACGCCGGCGACCAAGGCTGGGACCGCCGTCATGATCAGGGTCGAAAACAGCGGCGCCAGGCCGCCCGGCACATAGAGGCCGGCGGTCGAGAGCGGGCGGTAGACGCGTTGCAGCGACAGGCCGGGCTTGGGCGCAATGACCGGGCCGGCGGCCGGCAGTTCGGCCTGCTGGAAGGCGCGGACGTTCTCCACGGCCAGTTCCATCGCGGCCAGGTCTTCGGACGTCAATTGCGCGCGGGCGGCGTCGACGGTCTTGGCATTCAACTCGATGCGCTCCGGCGCATGACCATCGAGACGGACGGCCCAGTCGGTGACCGCTTCGAAGCCGCGCGCTTCGATATCGTCGAAGATATCGCGCACGCGCGCCAGCACCGTGGCGTCGCGGCGGTTTTCCGGCCGGGCGAGGGCGGTCCTGCGCTCGGACGGGCTTAAATCCTTCCAGACAAACGTCTTCATTTCATCATCTTTTCGATCGGCAGCACCAGGATGGCCGAGGCACCGGCGGCCTTCAGCTTGTCCAGCGTCTCCCAGAAGACGTTTTCCTGGCAGACGGCGTGAACGGCGACGATGTCGTCGCGCCCCGCCAATTGCATGATGGTCGGTGAGTCCGCGCCGGGGATCAGCTTGGTGATCTCGCCGAGGTGCGATTTGGGCGCATTGAACATGACGTACTTGGCGCCGGTCGAGGCGACCACGCCGTCGAAGCGGCGGATGACCATGTCGAAGATATGCGCCAGTTCCGGGGCGGGGGCGTGCGGCGCCTTGATCAGTACGGCCTCGGATTTCAGCACCAGATCGGTCGCCTTCATGCCGTTGGCTTCCAGCGTGGCGCCGGTCGACACCAGGTCGCAGATGGCGTGGGCGATCTTCATGCGCGGGGCGACCTCGACGGCGCCGCGCATTTCGACGACCTCGGCGGTGATGCCATGCGAGGCCAGCCACTTGCCGAGGATATTGGGGTAGGAGGTGGCGATGCGCTTGCCCTGCAGCCACTGCGGGCCGGTATAGTCAACCTCGTTGGGCACGGCGATCTTCAAGGTGCACGAGCCGAAGCCCAGGCGCATGACGATCATGCTTTCCAGATCCCGATCCGGGAAGTGTTCGGCGAGCACATTGTAACCGACGATGCCCAGTTCGGCGACATTGTCGGCGACGAAGGTCGGGATATCGTCGTCGCGCACGCGCAGCAGGTCGATCGGCTGGTTCTCGACACGATACAGCAGCTCATTGGCGCCCTTCATGACGCGCAGGCCGGCGCCGGAGATCAGCTCCAGCGAACGGTCGGCGAGGCGGCCGGATTTTTGGACGGCGATGCGCAGGCGAGGTTCAGTCATTTTGGGTCTCGTTCATTCGATCTATGACTAGTCGATAGCCTTGGTGGGGCATTTCACGCAGGAAACGGGCGACGCGGGTGACCGTGGTGGTCGAGGCGCCGGTCTTTTCGGAGATGTCGCGGTAGCTTGATTGCCCTTCGTCGAGCAGGCGCGCCACGCGGAACCGTTCGGCGAAGGCGCGCAATTCCGACGGGGTGCACAGGTCGTCGAGGAACGCGCGGACCTCCTGCGGGGTTTGCAGGGTCAGCAGCGCCCGCGACAGGGCATCGACATCGGGGTCCTTGGATTGCATCTGTGTCAACGTGATAATGTGTTATCTCGCTGATACAAAATGACGGCGGCCAAAACAAGTCAAAAATCGATAAAAACGATCAGAAGACCGTGCGGGCGTCTTCCCACTGCGCCTTGGCGAAGGCGGCAAAGGCCTCGGCTTCGGTTGGCGAAGCGAAGGCCGACTTGGGGATAATGGTGGCGCAATTGCGGTTGGTGAACAGAAGCACCGTTCGTCTGGTGTCGACCACCCCGGCAAAGTCTCGCCATTTCGTTTGGCTTTCGACCGCCTTGCTCGTCTTTTCGAGACCGGTGTTGGTGGCGCGAAGGTGACATACACGATGGCGCATGGGGCCGAATGCAAAGGCTGCCAACTGAAGCAGATAGGTGAGAAGCGGGCCGACGACGAACGTAAGAGCGAGCGCCGTGAGCAGTCCGAAGACAGCGAAGAAGACGGTAATATATACCGTGAAAAAGGGCCCGAAGCCGACGGTATAGGATTTGGATATCCATGATTTGAGGGAGAAGATGAGCAGGCCGACAATCGCTAAAGCGTAGACGGTGAATCGCTTCCAGTTGGCCTTGTCGAACCGCGTACGCTTCCACCAGGCCCAGAAGAAGGCGTTGAGATCGCCCATGCCGACGCGATAAGTTACCTCAAATACGGGTTCGCTCATCGCCGTCCCGCCACGAAATCGCAGGCCTCGCGCGTCAAGTCCGGCCACTCCGCCGACGTCGACGCCCGCATCACGACCCATTCGCGCATAGGGCTATCCTGGCCGCGCTCGAAGCGTGCGGCGCCGTGGCTTCCGATCAGGGCGTCGATGCGCGCGGCCGGCAGTTTCAGCACCAGCTCGCCGTCCTTGATAAAGGCGAACAGCTTGCCCCCGGTCATCAGGCCCAGATGGGACAGGGCGCGGCCGATTGTGACATCGGGACGGTCGGCGACCGCCGACATCAGGCGGGCAAGTTCCGGCGACAGCATCAGATCTCGATCAGGACGTTGGGCAATTCGTTGGGATTGTCCGCGCCGGCCGGGAAGTGGTCGGTCAGGGCATTGCCGCAGGCCAGAACCGCCTGCTCAAAGCCGGTGGTCAGGTCGCCGGTCTTGATGTGCTTGACCAGGACCTGGACGGTGTTGTTCCACAGGCCGGTGTCGACCTTGGTGTAAATGCCTTCGTCGGCGATGACCTCGACGAAGCGTTCCTCCAAGGCGCAATAGATCATCACGCCGGTATGTTCGCGGGTCAGGTGCAGGCCGCGGCCGTAGAATTGCTCCATCGCCTTTTCGTGCGCCTTGCGGTGCTTGATGGCGCGCGGCGTCAACCAGACCTTCAATGGCGTCAACGCCACCAGGGCATAGACGACGACGAACAGGATCAACTGCAGCAGGGCATAGGCGATGACCGCTTCCCAGATATGGAAGGTGCCGTCGACGCCGGTCGTCGTCCAGCCTTCGATCCGCGACAAGGCCAGGGCCAGCCATTGATGCGGCATGACGCCGATGCTGAACAGGATCAGCGGCACGATCATGGCGACGCCGATCGCCCAGCCGAGCGAGGTTTCGGCATAGTCCATCGCCTTGCCCTTGATGACGCAGGTGATTTCGCCCGACGTCGTTTCTTCGGCGCGCGAGATGGCGGCGTTGATGCGTTCGTGGTCGATGTGCAAAGATTTAGCCATTACCAGCCTCCCGAAGCCCCGCCGCCGCCGCCCGAACCGCCGCCGCCGGAAAATCCACCGCCGCCTCCGCCGCCACCCCAGCCGCCGCCGTCACCGCCGCCCCAGCCGCCGCGGCCGCCACCCAGCAGGGCGCCGAGGAAGAACCAGCCGAGGCCGCCGCCGCGCGAAAACACGACCAGCATGATGATAATGAAGATGATGAAGCCGAAGGGGATGCCACGGTGCGAGGACGTCGCCGCGCCGTCATTATCGGCCTGGGCCGCCTCCTGCGCCTTTTGGATGGCGACGCCGCGGTCCAGCGAGACCTGCTTGAGGATGGCGTCGGTGCCGGCCTCGACGCCGCTGTTGTAGTCGCCGGTCTTGAAGGCCGGCACCATATTGTCGCGGATGATGATGCCCGACATGGCGTCGGTCATCACCGGCTCGAGGCCGTAGCCGACCTCGATGCGCACCTTGTGGTCATTGGGCGCGACCACCAGGACGATGCCGTTGTCCTTGTAGGTTTCGCCATTGGCCGCCTTGACGGAGCCGTTCTGGCCGATCCCCCACTTGCGCAGGATCTGCAGGCCCCAGTCCTCGATCGTATCGCCCTGCAGGTCCGGGACCGTGACGATCACCATCTGGTCGGTGGTGGCGTCCTCCAGCCCCTTCAGCTTGGCCGTCAGGTCGGCGCGCGTGGCGTCCGACAGGATATGGGCGTCGTCGACGACGCGTTGGCCGTTTTGATCGGGCAGCTTGAGGTCGGCGGCGAAGGTGGGGGCTGCCGCAAAGAGCAAGGCGAAAAAGGCCACCCAGAACGGGCGCAGGGTTTTGATGACCGAAGCGGGCATGATGAGTGGCCTGAAGGCTTATTTCGATGCCGGCGCGGCACCCGAGGCGATATCCGAGAAATCAACTGTCGGCGCGGTTTGCGCGCCTGCCGACGCCTGGAAGTACTGCATCGGCTGTTCCGATGAATACAGCGTCTTGGCCCAGATCACGCTCGGGAAGGTGCGCAGGCTGAGATTATAGGCCTGGGCCGCGTCGTTATAGTCCTTTTCCGAAACCGAGATGCGGTTTTGCGAGCCTTCCAGTTCGACCATCAGGTCCTGGAAGTTGGCATTGGACTTGAGGTCCGGATATTGCTCGTTGATGACCATCAGCCGGCCTAGTGCCGAGGACAGGCCGTTTTGCGCCTGCTCGTACTGCTGGAACTTGGCCGGGTCGGTGATCGTCGAGGCGTCGACCTTGACCTGGGTGGCGCTGGCGCGCGCCTGGATGACCTGGGTCAGGGTGATGCGTTCCTGGGCGGCGGCGCCCTTGACGGTGGCGACCAGTTGCGGGATCAGGTCGGCGCGGCGCTGGAAATTGACCTGGACGTCCGACCACTTGGCCTTGGCGTTCTCTTGCCGGGTCGGGATGTTGTTGATGCCGCAGGCGCTAAGCGACACGGCGACGCCGGCGATGGCGGTCAGGGTGGCGACGCGTTTGAACTGCATGAGAATGGCTCCTCGAGTCGATTGTGCCCAAAATTCAGATGTGCACGGAGGTGCGGCGACTCGTGGCCCTCATCCCCCGGAACCCTATGTGGCCCCTGTCTAGCCCAATTTAAAGCCCGGCAAAAGCCTTAACAATCGAGTGTATCCGTGCCATCGTGCAAACAGGCCATTCGTGGGGGCGTTTTATGAGGCTGAGGCTTATTGTCGGACCGTGTCTGGCGCTGTTCATGGCGGCCTCGCCGGTGATGGCTCAGCAAGCTGGGACTCAGCCGGACGAAGACAAACGCACGGTCGCGCAATTGCAGGACGCCGCCGACAAGGGCGACGCCGCGGCCGCCGGTCTTTTGCAGAAAGACTCCGACGCCGGCAATGCGGAGGCGACCGAGGCTCTGGCACGGCTTTACCTCGACGGGCACGGCGTGCCCAAGGACGAGGCGCGCGCGGTGGCCCTGTACGCCAAGGGCGCGCAAGCCGGCCGCGCCGAAAGCGAGAATATGTACGGCTTTATGGTGTCGCAGGGCCGCGGCGGACTTAAGGCTGACGACGCCGAAGCCTTCAAATGGTATCAAAAGGCCGCCGACCAGGGGCATGCCTATGGCGAGTACAATGTCGCCGACAGCTATCGGACCGGCCGCGGCGTCGCCAAGGATGCGGCCCAGGCCGTGATCTGGTTCAAAAAGGCTGCCGCCCAGGGGGATGCCGACGCGGAAGTCATGCTGGGCGACATCTATAGCGACGGATTGGGTGTCGCGGCGGAGCCGTCGCGCGCGGTCGGCTACTATCTCCTGGCGGCCCAGCAGGGTGACGCCCGCGGCGCCAATGCCTTGGGCTTCATGTTCCAGAACGGCCAGGGTGTAACCAAGGATATTCCCACGGCGGTCAAATGGTACAGGCAAGGCGCCGCCGGCGGCAGCCGTGACGCCATGTTCAACCTGGGTTACCTCTACCTCTATGGCGACGACAAATGGCCCCAGGATTATGTGGCCGCGCGCGACTGGCTGCAAAAGGCCGCCGACGCCGGCGATCCGGAAGGGTTCTACTATCTCGGCCTGATCAACTATGAAGGCGACGGCGTACCCGTCGATTTCGTCAAGGCGCGCGGCCTGTTCGAAAAAGGCGCGGCCGGCGGCAGCGTCTGGGCGCAATACTATCTCGGCGTAATCTATCTCCACGGCGACGGCGTGCCCAAGGACGAGGCCAAGGCGTTCGGCCTGGTGCAGGCGTCGGCGGCGAAGGGCAATGCCTGGGCCCAGGCGCTCCTGGGCTATATGTACCACCATGGGGTGGGCACGGCGGTGGACGATGCCAAGGCGGTCGAGGCCTATAAGCAGGCGGCGGCCCAGGACGACGAGACCGCCCTGGAAAACCTTGGCGACATGTACCTCAATGGCGACGGTGTGACCGAGGACGATGCAGCGGGCTTCGGCTGGTACAAGAAGGCCGCCGAAGCGGGGGATCACGACGCACAAGTCATTCTGGCCACGCTTTACCTGGGCGGCAAGGGCACGGCGGCTGACCCCGTCGAGGGCATGAAATGGCTGAACAAGGTCGCCGAAGCGGACGATCCGGAGGCTTGGGGGGCACTGGGCGATCTTTATCGCGACGGCAATGGCGTCACCGCGGATTACGGCATGGCGAAAGTCTATTATCTCAAGGCCGCCGATCGTGGCGATGCCTATAGCCAGTACCGCTTGGGCGAAATGTATGAAAACGCCATGGGCGTGCCCCAGGACTACGCCGCAGCGCTGGCCTGGTACCTGATCGCAGCGAAGGGCGACAATGACGACGCCAAGGCGGCGGTGACCCGGCTGCGCGCGACGATGTCCGGCGGCGATATCGGCAAGGCGCAATCGCGCGCCGAGGCGTTCAAGCCCGAACCCGATACGGCGGGAGGCGCGAAATGATCGGTGCCTGGCTTCTGGCGGCGGTGCTGGCGGCCGCGGGGACCTCGGCTTCATCCCTGCCGCCGCTCAAGGACCCGGTGCAGGCCCTTGAGGAGCGACCGCTGGCCGAGGTTCAGGCCTTGGCCGACAAGGGCGATCCGGTTGCCATGACGGCGCTGGCGCGCATGCTGGACGATGGTCGTGCGGGCGAGATCGACCATGTTCGGGCCTTGGCATTATTTCAGAAGGCCGCCGCGGCCGGAAACGCGAAGGCGGTCGCGGGCCTTGGCTATACGAGCCAGATGGGCTGGGGCGTGCCCCAGGACTATGCGGCTGCCATGGCGCAATATCGCAAGGCGATTGACCTGGGCGATCCGGCCGCCGCGGCTGACGTCGGCAACCTTTATAACCGGGGCCTGGGTGTGCCGCGCGACTACGTCCAGGCGATGACGTGGTACGAGAAGGCTCGCGTCGCGGGCAGCCTTCATGCCCTTGACTATATCGGCAGTCTCTACGCCGGTGGGCATGGCGTGCCGCAGGATTATGCCAAGGCCATGGCGCTTTACCAGGCGTCGGCTGATGCCGGCAACGGTAACGGCGATGCAAACCTCGGCGTGCTCTACGCCTTGGGCCGAGGCGTGACCCAGGACAAGGGGAAGGCGGTCGAGCTATATCGCGCCGGCGTGGTGGCGCACTTTCCGGGCAATTCCATGTTCCTCCTGGGCTTGGCCTATGCCGGCGGCGAGGGCGTCGCCCAGGACGATGCCCAGGCGGTGACGTGGTATAGCCGTGCGGCAGGTCTGGGATCTCGGTTGGCCATGTATCAGCTGGGCGTGGCGCTGGAGAAGGGCCGCGGTGTGGATATAGACCTCGCGCAATCCCGCGCCTGGCTACTGAAGTCGGCTGACCTCGGCGATACCGGTGCGCAAATCCACCTTGGCAACCTGTACCAAGAGGGAAGGGGTGTGCCGATCGACGAGGCGCAAGCGTTTAAATGGTACAAGACCGCCGCCGACCAAGGCGACCGGGTAGGACAGGTTGACCTGGGAATGGCCTATTTGCTGGGCTGGGGCGTGCCCGTCGATCTTGCCAAGGCCAATGAGTTGTTCGAAATGGCGGCCTTGCGTGGTCAACGCGATGCGGAAGAGGCGCTTGGCGTCAGCGAGATGACGGGGCGCGGCAGGCCTGTCGACAAGGTGGCGGCATTGAAGTGGTTCACGCTGGCGGCGGCGGCGGGCGACGGTTCCGCGCCGCAGGATATTCAAACGATTGAAGCCGGCATGAGCCCCGTCGATATTGCCAAGGCCAAGGCTCAGGCGAGTGAATTCAAACCCACGGACTGATACGGATAAGGGCATTTCAGATGATATATTCTCGTATTTTATTGATAGCGGTGGCGCTGGGCGCCGTCTCCGGCACCGCCGGGGCCCAGGTGCCCTATACCTCTTTGTACCCGGATACGCCCGCGACGAACGCGACGCATAAAGGGCGGCATGGCCGGCATCACGCCGCACCGGTTGCCACTACGACCGATACGGTTCCCATGCCGGTCCTGCCCCCTCACGCGCCCGACCCCCAGGATGCCTACAACACGCGTTCGATGGCCGACCTGCAACTGGCGGCCCAAGGCGGGGACTTGCGCGCCCAATATACGTTGGGCATGAATTACCGCGCCGGGGCGGGCGGGGCGGCGGATTTGGCCAGCGCCCTGAAATGGCAGAGCCAGGCGGCGCAGGCGGGCTTTGGCCCGGCCCGGGCCGATCTTGGCTTCATGTACATGAAGGGCATCGGCGTGACCCAGGACTACGGGCGGGCGATGGCGCTGGAACAGCAGTCCGCACAGCAGGGCGACAAGAACGGCCAGTACCTGCTGGGCATCATGTATGAAAACGGACTGAGCGTCGGCGCCGATCCCGTCCAGGCGGCGACCTGGATGCGCAAGAGCGCCGACCAGGGCTTCGCGCCGGCGCAATGGAAGCTCGGCACCATGTACATGAGCGGCGAGGGCGTGGCCAAGGACCCCGAGGCGGCGCGCACCTGGTTTGAAAAGGCGGCCACGACGGGCGACCCGGCGGCGGAATATGCCTTGGGCCAGATCTATATCGACGGGGTGGGGGCGCCGGTCGACCCGACACAGGCGCTGAGCTGGTTCCAGCGCGCGGCGGCGCACGGCTATCCGGACGGGGCCTACAATCTCGGCGTCATGTATCATGACGGGCGCGGCGTGCCGGTGGACTTTGTCGCCTCGTATAAGTGGATGGCGATTGCCCAGTGGATGGGTGTCTCCGAAGCCTCTAATGTCATCAATGTGCTGGTTCACCACATGACCCAGGCGCAGATCGACAAGGGCAAGGCCTCGGCCCTGGCGCAGGTCAAGGCCTGGGGCATGAAGGGCTAAGCGGCCATCTAGGCCTTCAATTTCTGCGTCTGGTCGCGCAGGACGTCGGTGGTTTCGGCTAGGTAGGTGTGGATGAGCGCCAACTGTTCGGGCGTATAGCGCGCCGACAGCTCGCCCATGGCCGAGCTCAAGGACCCAAAAATCGGGCCGATGACGGCGCGCACCTTTTCCTGTTGCCGCGGGTGGATCAGCACGCTGCGCCGGTCGTCCGGGTTGGGGGCGCGGCGGGCATAGCCCGCTTTCTCCAGCCGGTCGACGATGCCGGTAATGGCGCCGGTGGTCAGCCCGCTGGCCGCGGCCAATTGACCGGGGGTCGCCACCTCCATGTCCCATAAAATGCTCAAGGTCTTGCGCTCGGCCGCCGTCATGCCGACGCGGCGCGATACCGCCTCGTGAAAGGTGATGACCGCGGTCGCCAGGTCGCGATGCAACCGGTCGTGCCGGGCGCCGCCGTCGGCGAGGACTGGTTCGGGGGACGGACTTGAATTTATCTTAGACATAAGATACTTATAGCAAAGATTTTGTACAGATGAAAGAAAAATATCATGCCAGGCGGGGATGTCGTTCAGAAAAAGTCGTGGTTTTATAGGGCTTTGCCAGCCATTACCCTGATGCTGCTAGCGCCGCTGATCGCCGAGATATTGCCCGGCGCGACCCGGCTCAGCTCGGCCTTCGTCTATCCGATCGAGGTGCTGATCTGGGGTGGGGGCGCGGTCATGGCGCGCTATCTCGTGCGGCGCTTCCGGCTGGGCTGGGTCAACCTGTTGCTGCTGGCCCTGGCCCTGGCGGTCGCCGAGGAGTGCCTGATCCAGCAGACCTCGTTCGCGCCCTTGGTCGTCAAGCTCAAGGGTGTCGAATATGCGCGCGCCGAAGGCTTTAATTACCTCTATTTCCTGTGGGCGATGATCTACGAGGCGGTGTTTGTCGTCCTGGTGCCCGTCACGCTTTGCGAGTTGATCTTCCCGAGCCGCAAGGACAGTGGCTGGCTCAGCGGCTGGGGCATGGCCATCGTCTGTGTACTGTTCCTGCCGGCCTGCCATGCCGCGTGGTACGGTTGGAACATGGTGGCGCGCGTCAAGTTCCTGCACCAACCGCCCTATGTCCTGTCGTCGGCCGATATCATGGCCGGCGCCGGCGCCATAATCGTGCTAGTCGCCCTGGCGGTCGGGCCGCTTCGCCGCGTCCTGGCGCGTTCGGCCAAGCCGATGGCGCCGCCGCATCCCTTGGTCGTTGCCGGGCTGGCCATCGCGTTTTCGGTCGCGCTGTTCGGTGTGCTGGTCATGGCCTTCGGAATTCGGCCCGACGTGTCGCCGGTGCTCCCGGTGATTGCGGGGCTTTTACTGGTGGTTCTGACCTTGGCCCTGGTGCCGGGATGGATGGCGCACGCGCGGTGGGGCAGGTGGCACGATACCGGCCTGACCTATGGCGCCATCGCCGGAAATTGCGGCATCATGTTCGTGGGATTTATCGGCGCGGCGCCCATCGATCTGTGGGGCAAGGTCGTGTTTGACTCCATCGCGGGACTGATGCTGCTGTGGTTGCTGGTCAAGGTGGCGCGGCGGAGGTAGACACCTTCCCATGCGAAGGGTGTGGCGATCTCTTGTAACGTGGCCTGACGTGAAGGGATGGGCGTGGTGCCGCGTGATGGCCATGCTCGGCCTTGTCCTGATTGCGTTGGTCGCTTTTCCGATGGGAATCGGCCATTGGCATCCGGCCTTTGCCGGTTGGCCTCTAAGGCTGGGCAAGGTGATGTTTGTGCCGGCGCTCACCGAGGAACTGGTGTTTCGCGGGCTGCTGATCCCGGCGCGGGGGGAAAGCCCGCGACCGGGCCTATGGTTTGCCGCTGGCCTCAGCCTGTTCGTCGCCTGGCATGTCGTCGAGGCGCTGACCTTTTTGCCGGGCGCGCACCTGTTCCTGACCGTGCCGTTCCTGGCGTGTGCCTTGATCCTCGGCGGCGCCTGCGCGCTGATGCGCTATCGCACCGGTTCGCTATGGCCGGCGGTGATCTTTCACGGGCTGATCGTATGCGTTTGGCAGGCGGCCTTCGGCGGCCCCGACATTGCCCACCTTATGAAATGAAAAAGCCCGGCGAGGGCGCGCCGGGCTTTTCCCAAGGCGAAGCCTTGGCAAGGGCGACCGCCCGCCGCGCATAATTGCGCGAGCCTCGCGGCGCCTGAGCGGCAAAAAGCCCGGCGAGGGCGCGCCGGGCTTTTCCCAAGGCGAAGCCTTGGCAAGGGCGACCGCCCGCCGCGCATGATTGCGCGAGCCTCGCGGCGCCTGAGCGGCAAAAAGCCCGGAAACCGTCCGCGGAACTAGTTCCCCAAATCCTTGCGCATCACATAGTCGGTAAAGCCGTAGGCGCCGAGGCTGAAGGGGATTTCGCGATCGATGGAAAAGCCTGAGCGCAGGCAGAAGTCGACGGCGGAATCGTGTTCCTTGTGCACGCAGACCGCCATGTGGGCCGCCGGCGCGAAATAGTCCTGGGCTGAGCTGATCAGCGCCTTGCCGAGACCGAAGCCGCGATAGTCGGCCAGGACGTAAAGCTTGGTCAGCCACACACGCGTGCCGTCCAGGTGCGCCGAGGCGAAGCCGACGTCGCGATGGCCGACCCGGATGACCCAGTAGATATGACCTTTTTCGGTGATGTCCTGCTCCAGCGTATCCAGGTCGAACAGCGCGCTCAGCATGCTGTCGATATGGTCCGGCGCTATGATCGAGCGGTAACATTTGGGCCAGATCTGGAGCGCGAGATCGCGAACGATTTCCAGTTCAGCCAGGGAAATTTGCCTGACATGTGGCGTGTAGGTCATCGGCTTACTCCGAAAAGTCGGGGTGTCGTCTTGATGGGCGGGGCACGCTGTGTCCATTGTTCAATATGGACGAAGGTTTACTCTACTCGACAGTAAACTCCGCGATTTTTGCAAGATTATGGCAACCCTTCTGGTTGCCTGCCGGGACGGCCCAAGCCTGGCTATCCACAGTCCCTTACCGACATCTTAAGGGGTAACACACAATTTCAATCTGTGTAAGTTGTGAAAAACCCGGTAACAGGATTGTTTATGGCTCGCATATTCGCGTGAAGCGTGTGTCGCCTAGGTTTTTATTAAGGAATGTAACCTGGAGGTTAATCGCAGTAAAAAATAGATTAAAATAGCGTCTTTAAAATAAAAAACCCATAAAAACCCAATTTGTGACAACGCTTACATAGCTATGAATCACAGCGCGCGTTGCATCACGAAGTCCGTGAAACCGTAGGGGCCCATCTGCACCGGCACCTCCGCTTCGATCTTGAAACCTGAGCGCAGGTAGTAGTCGATGGCCGGGGTATTATCGCGATTGACATAAAGCGCCAGGTCCTGGATCTGGCCGGGCGTGTGAAAATGATCGAGGACGGCCTGGATCAGCGCCTTGCCCAGGCCCAGGCCGCGATAGTCGTCGCGCACATACAGCTTCTTCAGCCATAGCCGTTCGCCGTCGACATAGCCCGAGGCGTATCCGACGTCGGTGTCGCCGACGCGCACGATCCAGAAGACATGGCCGTCGTCCCGCATTTCGCTGAGCAGGTTGTCGGTCGAATAGAGCACCGCCAGCATGGCATCGACCCGATCGGGGCCGATGATGTTACGGTAACATTTGGGCCAGATCATCAAGGCGAGCTCGCGCACGATTTCCAGTTCGTCGGCGCCGATCTGGCGCACGCGTAGCGTCTTGGCCATGGATAGTATCTCCCTGGCCCTTAATATGTCGCGGATTTCGCGGTTTTCAAACCCTAATTTACGGTAGCCGTATGCGCAGCCGTTTATTTGGGGCTTTTCAGGCCGATCACGCGGCCGGGCATGCCCGCCGCGTCGAAATAGGTTTCGCCGCCGGCCGCCTGGCCTTCAAGCACGGTCGTGAAGCCGTTGGCGGTGGGTTCGGATTTCGTGACCAGGGGCTGGCTGGGAACCGAAGCCGGGCCGCCTTGCAGGGCCTCGTCGATCACGCGGCCCTTGAGATTACCCACGGCGACGGGCGGTGTCAGGCCGGTGGCGTGGATCAGGGTCGGTGCGATATCGGCGTTGGAAACCGGCGAGGGATCCTTGAAGCCCGCCTTGAAGTCCGGGCCGATGGCGGCCATGAAGTTGTGGGTGTTGGCGCGCGTCAGCGCCCCGTGGTTGCCCTGGCCTTGCTGCAGGGCGCCGTCGACCACCAGGGCCGAGCACAGCTCCGGGTTTTTCCACTTTTTCAGGCATGCCGGCGTGGTGTGATCGGCGAACGAAATATAGATGCCGGGCTTGGGCGTCTTGGCGGTGCCGCTGAGCCGCACGTCGCTCATCGACAGCGCGCCCGGGAACTTGCCCAGGCTTTCGTCGTTGAACAGGGCGCCGGCATAGTCTTCCCGGGCCAACGCGGCGATGATCTTCGGCGCCAGATCCTTGGCCTTGGCCGGATCGAGGTACAGCATGTCCGACCCGCCGCCGCCGATATAGATGATGTCGGGGTTTTTCGGATCGGACCCCAGCATGGCGACCGTGCCCGGGTGGAAGTGATGGGTATAGTCGATCGGCGAACCGTAGGCGTCGAGCAGCGGCATGTTCAGGGCGTGGGCCAGGTCGATGGCCAGGAAGCCCGCCGGCAGGAAGCCCTTCACCGTGTCGTCGGGGAAGCTGAGCGTCGCGGCGTAGGACGTCTTCGACTGGCGGCTGATCGTCGAGAAGCCGTGGTCGGCGGTGACGAAGATGTCGGTATTGTCGTAGACGCCCAGGGCCTTCAGCGTATCGATCAGGGCTTGCAGGTTGTCCGAGGCGTTACGGATGGCGGCCAGCGAGGTCTTGCCGTTGATGCCGGGGTTCAGCGTATTGAGGCTGTCGCCCTGGTTATGCTGGGTGCCGTCCGGGTCGCGCGACCAGTAGACGAGTGCAAACGGCTGGCCCGACTTGACGAATTTCGGCAGCACGACCTTGGTCGCCACGTCGACGAACCACTGCTGCTGATAGAGGTTGGCGACCTGAACGCCGGGCAGGTTGTAAGCGCCGGGCGATTGGTTGAGGCCGCGGTCGCGCGCCTGGCTTTCCAGGCCGGCGGCCTTGATGGCGTCCTTGATCTCGGGCGCCAGCGGCACCGTGTCGGGCGGGTTGAGATTGTCCCAGCCGGTGGCGTCGTCGATGATGATGGTCGGGGCCTTGCCGCGCGCCGCTTCGATATCCTGGATGGCGATCGGGCCTTCCTTGCCGATGGCCGCGGTCTGGTAGCCTTGCTGGCGCGCCAGCTTGAGCAGGCTGGTCTCGCTGAGATAGTTCGGGCCGAAGCGGTCATTGGTCTGCTGCAGAACCGCGTCGTCTTCCATGTCGCCGCCGGCGCTGCCGAAAGCGGCGGCCAGGCCCGGCAGGCCGAGATACATGACGTTGCCATATTCGCCGGTGTCGCCGATGCCGTGGCCGGTGGCGATGGCCGAGGCATTGACCGTGGTCACCGTCGGATAGACCGAGTGCGAATTGGCGAAGTCGACGCCGTCGTGCTGGATCTGGGCCAGGGTCGGGGCGGTGTCCTTGTTGACGATGCCGTAGCGCAGGCCGTCGGCGACGAAGATGACGATATTGCGCTTCGGAGCCGCTGCGGGCTGGGACGCGGCGGGCGCCGCCGTCTGGGCATGGACCAGGGAGGCGCCGAGCACCGTCAAGGCGGATCCCAGCAACAGGACGGACAACAGGCGGGATTTGATCATGGGGCGACTCCAAGGCAATTCCCAATTGCCCTAGCAGGGCCCCATGACACTCTTGTTACGAGCCAGGCCCGCGGCAGGGCTGTCGATGACGCCCAAGCGCAATACGCGCATAAAAAAGCGCTCGAGGTGGGGGGCAACCTCGAGCGCTATGGTGAGGCTAAGTACTTGTCAGCGCACCTAGCAAATGGAGTACGTTACGCCGCGGAACTCAGATCACCGGCAGGTTCGAATTTCAGGTCGAGCGCTTCGGCGACGGCCTGGTAGGTGACCTTGCCGCCGGCGATGTTCAAGCCTGCGCGCAGATGCGGGTCGGCGGCCAGGGCGGCGGCGACGCCCATCTGCGCCATCTTGACGACGAAGGGCAGGGTGGCGTTGTTCAGCGCCAGCGTCGAGGTGCGGGCGACGGCGCCCGGCATGTTGGCGACACAGTAATGGACGATGCCGTCGACGAGGAAGATGGGCTCCTGGTGCGTCGTCGGGTGGCTGGTTTCAAAGCAGCCGCCCTGGTCGATGGCGATATCGACGAGCACGGCGCCCGGCTTCATGGTCTTGAGCATGGCGCGGGTGATCAGCTTGGGCGCGGCGGCGCCGGGGATCAGCACGGCGCCGATGACCAGGTCGGCGTCCTTGACGGCCTCGGCCAGGGCGGCCTTCGACGAATAGGCGGTCTTGACGCGGCCATGGAACAACTGGTCGATCTCGATCAGCTTATGCGGATTGACGTCGAACAGGGTGACGTCGGCCGACATGCCGACCGCCATCTGGGCGGCATTGACGCCCGAGACGCCGCCGCCGATGATGACGACCTTGGCCGGGGCGACGCCCGGCACGCCGCCCAGCAGCACGCCGCGGCCGCCGAAGGCCTTGTGCAAATAGGTCGCGCCGACATGGACCGAGATGCGGCCGGCGACTTCCGACATCGGACGCAGCAGGGGCAGGCCGCCTTGCGGTTCGGTCACGGTCTCATAGGCGATGCAGGTGGCGCCGGACGCCATCAAGGCTTCGGCTTGCGGCTTGTCGGCGGCAAGATGGAGATAGGTGAACAGGGTCTGGTCCGGGCGCAGCATGGCGCATTCGGCCAGTTGCGGTTCCTTGACCTTGACGATCATGTCGCCGGCTTCGAAAGTCTCCTTGGCCGTCGCCAGGATCGTCGCGCCGGCGGCGGTATAGTCCTCGTCCGAAAAGCCGATGCCGGCGCCGGCCTGGGTTTCGACGAAGACCTTGTGGCCCAGATGGGTCAGCTCGGCAACCGAATGCGGCACAAGGCCGACGCGGTATTCGTGGTTCTTGATTTCCTTCGGCACGCTGATTTGCATCGTGGCATCTCCTGTTTCGCGTATCACGCGTATAGTTTCAAACAGTATGATCCGAATGCGTCGACAGATTTTCGAAAATTAAGGGTTTGATTTGGCAAGTCGGTGTAGATAATCTCAAAATCATGGCCAATAGCGATAAATTTTCCGACCTTGATTCTTTCGATCGCGAACTGATCAAGGTGCTGCGCACCAATGCGCGCGCCACCTCCGCGGAGCTGGGCGAGGCGGTCGGCCTGTCGCCCTCGGCGGCCCACCGCCGCGTCAAGATCCTCGAGCAAAAGGGCGTGATCACCGGCTATCGCGCCGTCATCGCCGAAAACGTCCAGGGCAAGCAGGGGACGGTCTTCGTCCATGTCACCCTGCAGGACCAGCGGCGCGAGACCTTCGAAAAGTTCGAGAAGGCGGCGATCGCCTGCGCCGCCATCGAGGAATGCCACCTGATGTCGGGCGAAGCCGACTATCTGCTGAAGATCGTGCTGCGCGAAAGCCTGTCCTACGAAGATGTACATCGTGACGTGCTGTCGACCATGCCGGGCGTCTCCAAGCTGGTGTCGCAGTTCTCCATCCGTACTGTCAAAATGGGTTAAGGCTTGTTGGCCTGGGCATCCAGCAGCTTGGCGCGGTCGGCCGGTTTAAGCTTGTCGGCCATGTCGAGGATCATGGCCTGGGCCAGCAGTTGCGACTGCGCCGTCTTCATGCGCAGGTCGTCGAACCGGCGCTGGGCTTCGGCGCGATTATAGTCGGGGCTGGCCAGATAGACCGCCAGGCTGTCGCGCGCCGCACGCGCGTCCTTCAGGGTCTGGCGCAAGGGCGGCGATTCCTGTTTGGCGATCAGGTGGACCGCCTTGCGTTCGGCGGGCGGCAAGGCCTTGATATTCTTCCCCGGCACCGAGAACGGGTGAAAATGCCGCTGCAGATTGATGCCGATCAGGGTTGACCCCATGATCAGATTGCCGGCGAGCAGGACGACGATCAGAGCGCCCCAAATCCATCTGGCTTTCATTCGGAAATCTCCCCGCCGGGCATGGCCGTCTGACTCATGAAGCCCAGTCCCGTCACGTCGTGGTCGCCCTGGCTGAGATTGAGCCCGATGCCCAGGCCCAACGCGACACAGGCGGCGGCAGCGGCCAGCTTGTAGGGCATGGCATAGCGCCATTCACTGAGCGCGCGTTCCATCGCGCTCGCGATCGCCTGCGGCCAGGGCGGAAGTTGCGGCATCGCCGTGGCCCGCGCAATCATTCGGGCTTTCACGGTCGCCGACAGCGGGTCGACCGGCCATTGGTCTTTCAGATCAGTCATCGTTCAGTACCGCCTTCAATCCCGTTTTCAGACTTCGGCGCGCCCGAAACAGCAGCGCCTCCACCGCCTTAAGGTTCATCCCCATGACGTGGGCGGCCTCGGCCTGGGGTATCTCTTCGAAATAGCACAGCACGATCGCCAGCCTCTGGCGCTCGGGCAGGGCGGCGACCGCCGCCTTGACCGCAGAGGTGCGCCCCGCCGCCAACAGGTTGGCCTCGGCGGTGGTGCGTTCGTCGGCGATCTCGGGTGCGTCGTCGATATCGACGCTGCCCCCTTTCTTGCTTAAAAAGTCCTTTCGCCGTAGCCGGTCGAGGCAGCCATTGGCGACGATGCGATAGAACCAGGTGCCGAACGCGCTGCGCCCGGCGTCGAAGCGGGCGGCATGACGCCACACTCGGCCCAGTGCGTCCTGCACGACCTCTTCGGCGTCCTCGCGCGAGGACAGCATGCGCACGGCGACCGCGTGCGCCCGGCCGACGTGCCGTTCGGCCAGGACCGCAAACGCAGCCTTGTCGCCGGTGGCCACGCGGGCCATCAGCCGGGCATCTTCCGTCCGATCGTTCATCGCCAGGGCTTAGCCATTTGGAGGTTATACGCATGCAGGCGGGCCTACCTTGCGTCCTGAATGCAAAAAGCCCCCGGAGTGTGTCTCCGGGGGCCTTTGGCTCCATATTCGCCCCTGTTTCAGGCGCCTATGGATGAATTCTTCGCTGTGCTCAGCCTCACTGCAATGTGACCTCACTGGCCTCCTGTCGCATCATGGCCTTTACGCGCTCGATTTCTTCCTTGAGCTTCAGCTTTTTGCGTTTGAGTTCCTTTACGTATAGAGAGTCCACGGAGGGGCTTCGCTCTTCGCGGGCAATGATGGATTTGAGGGATTGATGACGTTGGTCGAGTTCACGAACTCTCGCTTCAATAGTCATTGGCACTATCCTTCGGTCTCTCAAAGTCCGGCACCCTTGCCAGACCCCTTCAGCAAACACCCCCATGGGGGGAATGTGTAATCACAATCCGTTTCATCCGTTCACGGAAGCTTGAGATTTCAGGTTAGTTTTGGATTAAATTTCATGTTTTCAGGATATTAATCTTGCCGGTCCAAAAAACTTCGTCAAAACAAAGGCTTATTTTGGCCATTTCAGGGGCGTCAGGGGCTGCCTACGGTATCTGCGCGCTGCGTTTGTTGAAAGCGGCCGAGGTAGAATCGCACCTGGTGGTGTCAAAATCGGCGGCCTTGTCACTGGGCGCGGAGGTCGATCTGACGTTGAACGAGGTGCACGAAATGGCCGACGTGGTGTACCGCCCCGGCGACATCGGCGCGGCCATCGCGTCGGGCTCTTTCCGCACGCTCGGCATGCTGGTAGCGCCCTGTTCGGTCAAGACGATGGGCGAAATCCATAGCGGCGTCACCCAGACCCTGATCTCGCGCGCCGCCGATGTGTGTCTGAAGGAACGGCGCCGGCTGGTGCTTATGCTGCGCGAAACGCCGCTGCACCTCGGCCATTTGCGCGCCATGGCGGCGGTCACCGAGATGGGCGCCATCGTGGCGCCGCCGGTGCCGGCCTTCTATACGCGGCCGCAATCGCTGGACGAAATGGTCGAACAAACCGTCGGCCGGGCCCTGGATCTGTTCGGCCTCGACGTTGGCATCAAGCGCTGGGGCGAGGGCATAGCCGCGGTTACCGAAAAAGATGAGTGAGTTCTGGGGATGGGCGGTCGCCGTCTACGCCCAGCCGGGTGTCGCCGAGGCCTGCCTGGATCTGCAGGATAGTCACGGCCAGAACGTGCCGCTTCTGCTTTGGGCCATATGGCGCGGCGGCGATGTCCCGGCGGCGGTCGCCCTGGCGCGATCCTGGGAAGACGAAGTCGTGGGGCCCTTGCGCGGCGTGCGCCGCCGCCTGAAGGGCCGGGCGGGCGCGGATGCCTTGCGCGAAAAGGTGAAGGCGGTCGAACTGGACGCTGAACAGACCCTGATATCGGCGCTGGAAACGCTTGCGGGCCCCGTGCCGGACCCCCACGCATTGACGGCGGTTGTCCAGGCATGGGGCGGGGCCGTGTCGTCAGAAGCCCTGATCCGGCTGGCCGCATTGATAACAGCGGCGTGAAAGTCTGGGCGAAGTCATCATCCGCCTTTCGAAGGGCCGAATTTTAAGTTATAATACCACCTGTGCGGGCCTCAAGGATCGCGCATTCGTCCTTATCCGCCAACGGTTTATAGCCAGACAGGGAGTCGTTTTGTCCATGCACGACGACAGCAATATCCGCACTTTGCGTAATGGCGAAGGTCTGCATCTGGTCAAATCCGACGAGACCGTGGCGCAGGGCGACGTCGAGCGCCGGGTCGCCGGTCGCCGGGACAATGACCTCGTCCTGGAGCTGGTCGTCGAAGAGGCGCAGGTTGACGACCTCGAACCGACTGTACGCGAACTGCCGATCAGCGCCGAGGTCGTGGCCTGGCGCGGCGAGATGGCCCTGCTGAAGCAGGAGCACAAGGATCTCGACGATTCTATCCAGGCGCTCGAACTGGTGCCGGTGCCGGACCAGATCCTGATCGCCCGCATGAAGCGCAAGAAGCTGGCCCTGCGCGACCGGATCGCCACCGTCGAAGACAAGATCAATCCAGACATCATTGCCTGAGTATCCTCCCCTGCGCAGCGGGGGAGGTGGCGCAAGTGCGAGCGATAGCGAAGCCTTGCGACGGAGGGGGCCGCGGTGCACCGTAAGCCCCTTCATTTTTAGGCTTTTGTGCGCTTCAACGCCCCCCTCCGTCACGGGGCTTCGCGCTACGCACTCGCTCCCGTGCCACTGCCAACGGGGCGTCCCGCTCCCCCGCTATAGAGCGCAGGGGAGGAGAGGCAAACGCACCTAAGCCGTCAGTTTGAGCTGTTCATCGCCTTGGGCGCCGATGAAGGTGCCTTTGAGCGTGAGGGTCTTGTCGAGCCAGACGATATCGGCGCGGTGTCCGGCGACGAGCGTGCCGCGTTCGGCGTCGAGGCCCAGGAAGCGGGCCGGGGCGGAGGCCGCCATCAGCGCGGCTTCGGGCAGGCTGCGGCCGACCTCGCGCACCACATGGCGCACGGCGGTGGCCATGTCGAGATCCGAGCCAGCCAGCGTGCCGTTGTCATCGACGCAGACGCCGTTCTCGACATGGATGCGCTTGCCGTTGAGCATGAAGGTCTTCTGCTTGGACCCAACGGTGGGCATGGCGTCGGTGACCAGCATGAAGCGCTCGATCGGCCGGGTGCGCAGCGCGATGCGCAGCACCGTCCAGTCGACGTGACGGCCGTCGGCAATCAGCCCGCAATACGCCGTCTGGTCCTCAAGGGCGGCGCCGACCACGCCCGGCGCCCGGTGGGTCATCGGCGACATGGCGTTGAACAGGTGGGTGAAGCTGGTCACGCCGGCCTTCAGCGCGGCCACCGTCGTCTCGTAGGTGGCGTTGGTGTGGCCCGCCGCGATCAGCACCCCGGCGTCGCGCAGTTCGGAGATATCCGCCGGCGTGCAGTTCTCCGGCGCCAGGGTCACCAGGGTGCGGCCGCGCTTCAAGCTCTTCAGCAGGGCCTTCGAGTCCGCATCGAGCGTGCGGAACATGGCGGGGTTGTGGATGCCCTTGCGGTCCTTGCTGATGAAGGGGCCTTCGATATGGATGCCGAGTACGCCCGGCACGCCTTGCTCGATGGCCTGCTCGGTGGCGCGCATGGCGGCATCGATGACCTCGATCTCGTCGCTGATCAGGGTCGGCAGGTAGCCCGTCGTGCCATAGGTGCGGTGCGCCCGGCCGATGGCGGCGATGCCTTCGACGGAGGTCACGTCATTGAACAGGACGCCGCCGCCGCCATTGACCTGAGTGTCGATGAAGCCCGGCAGCAGGTAGCCGCCGGCGACATCGATGATCTGCCCACCGATACGGTCGGACACCGGGCCGGTCTCGATGGCGGTGATGGTCTCGCCGTCACACGTCAGCGTGCCCGTGACGATGCCGTCCGGCGTGACGATCTGGGCGTTGACGAAGGTTACAGTCATATCAAACGGTCCTGGTCACCTTGTTGAGGTGCGGCGGGGTGTCGGGGTTGAGGCCACGCGCCAGCGACAGGGCATTGGCCAGGCGGTAGAAGCTCTGGATCAGCAGGATCGGCTCCAGCGCCGGGGCGGTGGTCAGGCTGGGCAGGTGGACGGCGCCTTCGAGGGGGCCGGCCGCATCGGCCAGCAGGACCGCGGCGCCGCGTTCGGTGAACTCGGCGGCGACTTCGCGCACGCCTTCACCGGCGGTGTCGACGGTGGCCAAGGCCAGGACGGGGAAGCCGTCGCCGACGATGGCCATGGGGCCGTGGCGGACCTCGGCGGAGGAAAAGGCCTCGGCGTGCAGGGCGCAGGTTTCCTTGAGCTTCAGTGCGGCTTCCTGGGCGACGGCCAGGCCATAGCCGCGGCCGATGACGAACAGGTTGCGCGCCTCGGTCAGCACCGGCAGCGCCGGGGTCCAGTCGAGCGCGAAGGCCTTTTCCAGCTGTTCGGGCAGGGCGTCGAGCGCAGCGGTCAAGGCCTCGTCACCGGCCCAGGCGGCGGCGATGGCGGCCAGGCCCGCCATGGAGGCGATATAGGACTTGGTGGCGGCGACGGACTTTTCCGGACCGGCGCGCAGCGGCAGGAGGGTATCGGCCAACTCGGCGAGCGGGCTGGTCTCGTCATTGACCAGCGCGACGATATGGGCGCCGGCCTTCTTGTGGGCTTCGACGGCGGTCAGCAGGTCCGGCGAGCGGCCCGACTGCGAGATGGCGATGCAAAGGCTGTCCTCGGCGACGACCGGGGCGGCGTAGATCGACGACACCGACAGGGCCGCCGACGAGGTCGGCACGCCCAGCAGGGTCTCGATCAGGTACTTGCCGAAGGTGGCGGCGTGGTCGGACGAGCCGCGCGCGCAGGTGGTTACCGAGCGCGGCGGGGTGGCGCGCAAGTGCGCGGCCAGGCTGGCTAGGGGTGCTTTGTTCTGGTCGAGGAAGCGGCGCACGGCCGAGGCGCCTTCGGCGGCCTCGGCGTACATCAGCGTCGTGCTCGGATCGATGACGGCGGCCTTTTCGGGCGCAAGAAGAGAGGAGGGCATGACAGGTCCTGAAAGGGTCGTATTGTGTTGAATAAAAGGACGTTCTTCCCAAAAAAACGCACAATGGCGATATGGCGCGTAAAGCCGCGCTCTAGCTGATATCGTTCAGTTCGGCGATGACGTCATAGGCGTCGCCGCGGTAAAAGGATTGGGTGAATTCGGCGGCGCGGCCGTCCTGCAGGAAGCCGCGGCGTTCGATGAACAGGCCCGCCTCGCCGGGCTTGATGCCCAGGCGTTCGGCTTGCTCGGCGGTGAAGTTGACGGCGCGCAGGCGCTGCAGGGCGCGCACCGGGCGATGGTCGGTTTCTTCCAGTGCCTTGTAGAGCGAGGCGCCGACGGCTTCTTCCGACGGCAGGCAGTAGCCGGGGATGGTCGAGTGTTCGAGCGCCATGGTGACGCCGTCAGCATAACGGATGCGCTGGAAACGGTAGACGAGGGCGCCGGGCGACAGACCCAAGGACAGCGATTCTTCCGGCGTGACGGCGCCCGAGGTCCGCGACACCCATTCCGAATGCGGCTTGCGGCCGCGCGAGATCATGTCTTCCGAGAAGGACGACAGCTTGGAGAAGCTCTTTTCAACGCGGCTGGCGACGAAGGTGCCGGCGCCGCGGCGGCGCGTCAGCAGCCCTTCCGCGACCAGGCCTTCGATCGCCTTGCGCACGGTGATGCGCGAGACTTCCAGATCCTCGGCCAGGTTACGCTCGGGCGGAATGGCGTCATCCTCGAGCAGGACCTTCTTGTTGATGGCGTTGCGCAACGCCTTCTGCACCTGCAGATAGAGCGGCGAAGCATCCTTCTGGGTCGAAAAGCCGATGATTTCGGAAAACCGCATCTCGCGGTGCTTCAGGACTTGGTTCATGACGTTTTCCTGCCTGTGATTAGGCCGTGGCGCGCTGTATGAGATTGATATTGTGCCGAAGCGCGCGGACGGCGTTCGGGTCGGTCAAGCGTTGGGTGGGACGGATAAAGCCGAGCTCGACCGGTTTGCCGGGCGCGACGGGGCTTTCCGCGCCGCATGAGGCGTGAATGGCGCGCACGCCGCTCTTGTGGACAAGTTCGGCGACATTGGTCGCGGAGATGCCGCTGCCGGCCAGGATTTCAACACGTCCATCGGCCGCCTGCACCAGCGCCCTGATGTTGGCGACGCCCCGCGCCGCGGTGACGGCGCCCCCGGAGGTGAGGATGGCGTCGATGCCCAGTCCCACGGCGAAGGCCAAGGCGTCGAGCGGAGCGCTGACCAGGTCGAAGGCGCGGTGCAAGGTGACGCGCAGGCCCGCGTTCTTGGCCACGCCGACAAGGCGGGACAGGGCGGACTCATCGAGCTCGCCTGACGCCAGGTTGGCGCCGATGACGACGCCTTCCAGGCCATGCTGGCGGACGCAGTCGATGTCGTAACACATCAGGTCGACCTCTCGGGCCGAATAGACGAAGTCGCCTTGTCGCGGGCGGATCATCGCCCGTACCGGCACATCCACCCTGGCCGCCGCGCTCATCAGGCCCGCCGACGGCGTCAGCCCGCCAAGGGCCAGGGCCGAGCACAGCTCGACGCGATCGGCGCCGGCCACGATGGCGGCATCCAGGCCGGCCAGCGCGTCAACGCAGATTTCGAGCGTCATGGCGGTGCTCAATGCTGCGCCTCCCCGTGATAGGCCGGGTTGGCGACGATCAGCGCGCCATGCACCGCGTCGTGCAGCGGTGTCGCCAGGACCGCGTCGGTCCAGGGCGCCATCCAGGGACGGATAGGGCCCGACAGGCCGCCCAGCAGGCACACCTTGGGCGCGCCCAGGCGTCGCAGCTTGTCGATATAGATGCCGAGATCGTGCGCGGTCTGCTCGGCGATGCCGACGGCGACCGGGTCGCCCTTTCCGGCGAAATCCATGACCAGCGGGGCCAATTCACCATAGTCGCGCGGCAGGGCCGTATCGACCCATTCGACGATGTTCGCCGGCGTGCCGCCGAAGCGCGCCATCACCGCCCGGGTGAAGTCGGTCGCCGGCAGCAGGTCGTCGTGGCCCCGCAGCGCCGCCCGGATCGCTTCGCGGCCGAGATTGGCCGAAGAGCCGTTGTCGCAGACTTCGAATCCCCAGCCGCCGACGACATGGCCCTGGCCCTTGATCCACGCATAGGAGGCGCTGCCCGTGCCGCAGATCACGATGCCGCCGTCGCCGCCGTCAAAGGCGCCCAGGCACGCCGCGTGGGCGTCGGTGCAGACGGCCGCCTGGCCGAAGCGCGGTCCCTCTTCGATCGTTCGCCGCACGTCGAGATCGTTGACGACGCCGGCCAATCCCAGGCCGATCGCCGTCGCCGGAAAGATGTCGCGGCCGAGCCCCGCCTGGGCGAGCGCCTGGTCGATGGCGTCGAGCATATTGCTCCACGCCTGGCGCAGACCCAGCCGGATGTTGGCCGCCCCGCCGACGCCCGAGCCCAGCACGTGGCCTGTGGCGTCGGTTAGCTGCAACCGGCACTTGGTTCCGCCGCCGTCGACGCCGATAATGTAGGAAGGGCTGAAAATCTCAGGCATTAGACAGGACTCACCGAGCTTTGACGCGCGCGGCCGGCAAAGACGCCGAACAGCAGGATGTAGAGATAGGCCGGCACCATCAGGGCCATGAAGACCAGCTGGAAGCCGTACTGTTCCTTGAGATGGGCGAAGAGCTGCGGCAGGACGGCGCCGCCGATGATGCCCATGACCAGGAAGGCCGCGCCGAACTCGGTCAGCTTGCCCAGCCCGCGGATGCCCAGCGGGAAGATGGCGGGCCACATCATGGCGTTGGCAAAGCCCAGCGCCCAGACGAAGGCGACGGACGTATAGCCCTTGGTCATGAAGGCGCCGATGCTGAGCAAGATACCGAGCACCGCCGAAAACGTCAGGTACCGGGCCTGGCTGATCAGGCGCGGCACGCAGATCAGGCCGCAGATATAGCCCGCCAGCATGCCGATCATGGTGTAGGAGGTGAAGTACTTGGTCACGCTGAGCGGCAGATGAAAGCCGTTGCCATAGGTGCCGACTGCGTCGCCGGCCATGACCTCGACGCCGACATAGAAGAAGATGGCCAGAAAGCCGAACAGCATCTGCGGGATGGCGGCGCTGACGCTCTTGCCGCTACCGGGATTGGCGTCCTCGCTGATATTGGGCAGGGGCGACTTGTAGACGACGAAGGCGATAAGGGCGAGGAAGGCGCCCATGATCAGGTAGGGCAGGTGGATACGGTCGGCGAAACCGTTCAGCAGCATTTCGCGCGCGGCCGGGCTTGCGGCCGCGTCGACCTGGGCCTGCATCTGGTCGATGCCCTTGAGCACCAGGGTGCCGAAGAAGAAACCGGCGCCGGCGCCGGCCAGCTTGTTGAAGATGCCGAGCAGGGCGATGCGCTGGGCGCCCGATTCGATGGGGCCCAGCACCGAGATATAGGGGTTGGACGCGGTCTGCAGCAGCGACAGGCCGGCGCCGATGAGGAACAGCGAAACCAGGGTCGGCGGGAACATCCGCATCGAGGCGAACTGGCCGAAGCCGGCGGCGCCGATGGCCATGGCCAGGAGGCCCAGCGCCATGCCCTGCTTCATGCCGATCCTGCGCAGGATAAAGGCCGACGGCAAGGCCAGGAAGAAATAGGACAGATAGAAGACCGAGGGGACCAGGAAGGCTTCGACATCGCTCAGCGAGAAGGCCACTTTGGAAAAGGTAATCAGCGGCCCGTTCAGCCAGGTCACAAAGCCGAAGATGGCAAACAGCAGGCAGAACAGAAAGACCGCGCCCCAGGGGGTCTTGGCGGGTGGCTCTGCGCTGGAAGGACCCGTGGGCATGCTTAGCCTCGAACTTTGGTAATGACCAATATATGATGTTTCAGATACAAAAACAATTTTATTGGTGCATGTCCAGGGAAATATCGCCGGCATGGTATTTTCGGCACAAGGTGGCCGCGGCCCGGACCGGTCGTTAGGGCGGCCCTTAGGGCGCGTCTATTGGCCAGGTGCCAAACACATGAAAAGTCGTTGCAATATATCAAGAACCTACACAAAGAATATGCGCCCCGACCACTTGCGCCATGACAGGTATGCCGTCATATCGGCCCAGGATAGAGGCACCTGAAGGGCCATTTGACGCCCGTTCACCGCGAAAATACTCCAAGTGGTCTTGCTCCATGTGTATCTCAAGACCCCGGGCCTGCCGTCTAAAAGGGCGGCCCGCCGGTCGCGCCGAATCGAATGGTCTCGTCTCATGCCCGCTGGATGCGTGTCGGCGTGGGCCGGCGATCCCTATATAGCATGAATTGGGCGGCCCATGTGTGAATCTGTCCGCGGGCGCGTCGTGGCCCCGTCACGCTCTGGGGCCTGGGCGAGCGGATCAGACGATGTCGCTGAGTTCCGACATAAGGTCGTAGGCGTCACCGCGATAATAGGATTGGGTGAATTCCGCGGGCCGTCCGTCGGCCAGGAAGCCGCGCCGCTCGATCAACAGGCCGGGCGATCCGGCCGGGATGTCGAGCAGTCGTGCCTGCTGGGCGGTAAAGGCCACCGCTCTCAGCCGTTGCAGGGCGCGCACCGGCCGGGTGCCGGAGGCTTCCAAAGCGGCGTAAAGCGAGGCGTCGACCGATTCCAGCGAGGGCAGGCAGTTGGCGGGAACGGTCGAGTAGTCGAGGCCCATGGAGGTGCCGTCGGCGAAACGCATGCGATTATAGCGATAGACGGTCGTGCCTGGAGACAGGCCGAGCGACAAGGCTTCCTCAGGATTCACGGTGCCGGCCGTCTTGGATATCCACTTGCTGCTCGGCACGCGGCCGCGAGAGAGCATATCCTCCGTGAAAGAGGTCATCTTCGAATAGCTCTTTTCGACGCGCGTGGCGACGAATGTACCTGCACCGCGGCGCCGGGTGAGCAGGCCTTCATAGACCAGGCCGTCCACTGCCTTGCGCACGGTGATGCGGGAGACGCTGAATTGTTCGGCGAGTTCGCGTTCCGTCGGAATGGCCGAGTCCGGCGCGAGGCGTTTGCTGCTTATGCCTTCGCGCAGCCAGTCTTGCAGTTGCAGGTAGAGGGTCGGGGATTTGCCGCTTTCATCGGAGGCAGGATTTATCGCGTTCATATACGAGAAGAAACTCCGGCGCCCGCGACAGGGCGCCACCATGCCCGGCCAAAATGTATAGGTCAGGTGATATATTGGTATTAAAACTAGAGTACAAGTGAAACTTGGCAGATGCAGCACGCCGCGACCTCTTGGGCGGCCATGTCGCCGTCCGGTCGCCGAGAGCCCGGAGGCGAGGTCACCTCGCCGCGGATTCGACGATTTTCGCCAAGTCCGGATGGACGTCAATCTCGTCAAGCGTCAGCACGACCTCGGATATCCAACCCTGGTCGTTACGCGTGCCGAAAACGGTGACGTGGACGCGGTTGCCGGACGGCAGGGTGGCGATACTTTCGATGATCCGGTGGCCGGCCGAATTGATGCGCTCGACATCGGAGACGCTCGTAAAATGGTCTTCGAGCGCCCGCATGACCTTCGCAATCTTGTCGCGGCCAAGCACGGGACGGTCCAGCAGGTTTGAAATCAATATCGCGTCGTCGGTAAGTTCAGGCAGGACGGCAAGGCCATCGACTTGCGGCGGTTGCATGACCGATATCTCCCGGAATGCCGAAGCGGCTGGCCCCAAGCCTGCGCGTAACAATATCAGGTTACCATGCGAACTTGACTCGGAACGCCGATACGCCGGTCGTGGTGCCTGATCGCCATTACCGCGAAAATCGGCACAACCGGGAATTTCCCCATTTTTCAGAGGCATATTTTAACAGCTTGTAAATGGGAGTGGGTTTAAAATACGAACCCTGACCCCCGGTATCATAGTCATTCTCTTAAACGGGTAGTGTTTACCGCCGGCGTCGGACCAGACGCCGGAACGAGACCCTGTCCGCTGTTCGCCCGCTCGTCGCGCCCTGTCCGCTCCAGCCCCCGTCCGTTGATGACTAAGCCCAACCAAAGCCTTGAAGCCCTAGTGGCGGCCCATAACCGGGACGGTGCGACGCGTGCGCCCAAGGCGGTAATCTACGTCTATTCCCAGGACGATCGCGCCTCTGCGTTTATCAAGGCGGTCATGGAACACGACGACCTGACCCGCAACCGCTACTTTTCGCGCCTCAGCGACGCCATCATGGAAGCGCTCGACGTGCCGCCCCAGGTCCTGGTGCTGGACGTCCATGAAACCGACGACCTGTTGCACACCCATCTTGAGCGCGTGCGGACGACGCCGGAGTGCCGCGACACCGCCATCGTCGTCCGCACCCGCGCCCTGAGCGAAACCGACGTGCTGTCGTTCATCTCGCTCGAGGTCAACCATATCGCCCTGGCCCTGAGCCCGACCGCCGCGGTGCTCAAGGAAATCGACCAGTTGCTGGCGTCGCCCAAGCGGCGCTCGCGGATCAGCAACGTCGTGGCCGTGCTGGGCACGCGCGTCGGTTCAAGGCTGTCGGCCGAGGCGGAAAGCCCCGTGCCCGGAGCGCTGCTGACCAAGTTCCAACGCCATTATGGTTTCACGCTGCGCACCCACGACGTGCCGCGCCTGGGCGGTTGCGCGACCTGGGGCTTTATCCCGGTCAGCAATGACAAGGTGGCCATTTTCAGCGTCCACGTCACCGCCAACACCTTGAGCGCCCGTCGCCAGGCCAAGCGTGCCAACGCCTTGCTGATGTCACACGGCTTTGACACCGCGTCGCCGGCCGCTGCGGTCAATCATCTTCGCGATCATCTGGCGCCCTACCTGCTTCCGGCAGAGACGGTCCAGGCGTCGTACCTGGTCTATGACCGACAGTCGCGGCAAGCGACCTTCGCCGGCGGCCAAGGCGCCATTCGCGTGCCCCAGGGAGGGCGTGCCGTGGCGGTGCCGGCGACCGGCGTGGCCATCTCGGCGCAGGCCCAGGCAGATATGCGTGAGGCGCCGCTGGACCTGCGCGCCGGCGGCAGCCTGGTCCTGCCGGTCCAGACGGCCGCGACCGACCTGGTGAACGGTAATAACGGGCTCGATTTGCGCCGCGACACGGCCTGGCTGGCCGTCGATTTCCTTTCCGCCGAGTCCGGTCCGGACGGCGCCCTGCCCGGGACCCAGCATGAAACAGCTTAGAAACGCCGATATCGACAGCCTGTGCGACCGGCACGCGCGCTTTTGCCGCGGCCTGCCCGGCGGCGCCCGCGCCTTGTTCGCCCATTGCGACCTGACGGGCGCGGACCTGTCGCAGCGCATCCTGTCCGGGGCCGATTTTTCCGGGGCGCGGATGGTCGGCGTCAATCTGTCCGAAGCGATCCTCGACCGCGCCATCTTCGCCGGCGCGGACCTGTCCGAAGCCAATCTGCACCGCGCCGCGCTGCGGCATGCCGATTTGCGCGGCGCCAAGCTGGTCCGCGCCAACCTGTCGCTGGTCGACATGGTCGAAGCCGACCTGTCGCCAGGCGGGGCCCCGTTCAGCGGTACGTCCCGCGCCGTCGACGCCACGCGCACCGATCTTTCGGGCGCCAACCTGTCGCGTTGCAAGCTGATGGGGATTCGCGCCAACGAGGCCAATTTCGCCGGCGCCATCCTGGTCGGCAGCAAGTTGACCAATGCCGACCTGCGTACCGCCTCGCTGGCCGGCGCCGACCTGAAGGGCGCCATCGTCGACCAGGTCGAGCTGGACGGCGCCAACCTGACCGATGCGGTCCTGATCGGCGTCAATCTGGGCGCCGCCAGGCTCGGCTCGGCCGACGTCTCTTCGGCCTTGCGGGAACCCGATCCGAAGTCGAGCGAGGGGCGCGCCATCATCGAGCGCATGAGCATTCACGAGACCTGGGTGACGACCGGTGGCCAGGACGGCAAACCGGCCGCCTTCGACGGCGCCGACGTGCGCGTGCTTGTCACCCTGGCCGGCTACGACCTGTCGGCCGTCTCGGCCAAGGGCGCGATTTTCTACGGCCTCGATATGCGGCGCATCAAGCTGGTCGGCTGCAATCTCGAAAACGCCGACCTGCGCCACTGTGACCTGCGCGATGCCGACCTGCGCGGCGCCCGGTTCCGTGGCGCGCGGCTGGACGGCGCCAATCTCGCCAATGCGCGACTTGACGCGCTGAACCTGGGCGGGGGCCGGCTTCTGGAGGTCGATTTCACCGGCGCCTCGTTGCGCGAGACCGTGATGCCGGCGGCGGCCGAGCGCAAAGCTCAAGCCAGCTAGGCGATAATCCCCAGGCGGATGGCGTCGGCTACGGCCTGGGCGCGGTTATTGGCGCCCAGCTTGCGCGTGGCGATCTTGATGAAGGTATTGACCGTATCGGTGGTCAAATCCAGCTTCTGCCCGATCTCCTCGCTGGTCAGGCCGCGTGAGGCCAGTTCCAGGCATTTTTGTTCGTTGGCGTTCAGGCCGACCTGGGCGTTGAAGGCGCGTAGGATCGGCTTGGACATGTCGTCATGCAGCTTTTGCGCGGTCCACTGCAGCACTTCGCGTTCCTGCGGTGAAAACGCCGTGCGGCGCGTGAAGACGGCCAGGCCGTAGCGCACGCCCTGGTCGTTCCAGAAGGAAAACAGGGTACGCGGCGCCAGGGCGTGCAAGTCGCACAATTGCACGACCGGTCGGACGCGCGGCGTCGTCACCTCCTGCGGCGTCAGGTCGAACCACGAGGCATGGGGCGTTTCCGCCGAAACGTGGTCGAATAACGGGTCGGCGCCGTGCAGGCTTTGCGCCTGGTAGGTCCTGACGAGGTCCATCGGCATGTCGGTGGCCAGCACGACGCTCTTGCCCGTTTGGCAGCCGTCGATATCGACGCCGCCGAACAGGTATTGCTCGAAGGGCACGACCTGCCGAAGATGCTCGATGACCGGCAATTGAAAGACCGGATCGACCTTTTTCAAATTGTCCAGTTCGGAGACGGCGAATTCCCGGGCATTCAACAGGCGCGAACGAACATAGGACGGCATGAAGACACTCGTATGCCATTTCTGGCGCCAATAACGGATAGGGTTATAAGGCGGTTCGAATGAAACGCTACCGTTATTTCATCGGCGACATCACGAACATCTTCATGTTCAAGTGACGCGCACTTTCATCCGGCTATATATTACCGTCATTACAGGTCTCGTTCCAAACTGCATTTGCCGTTTTGATCTTGCCAATGTTGCTCGGAAGCTTTGGTGCATGCGAATACCTCCGAAAAATCATACGTGCGCTCACGAAAATTTCAACTTTGAGACGTAACGTCAATTAACACATTTTTCACGCTGACGTCAAAAAACTGACCGCTCGTATACCGGCAACGAGATATTTCGGAGGGTTAAAATGCCTGGCACGGACGCGAAAAAAGATCAGCTGATGACCGTCATCTTCGGCCAGCTCGAATGCCTTCAGGAACTCTCTTTACGGGCGGAAGAGACGGATCTCGCCAAGGACCTTTCAGTCGCCTTCATGAAAGCCCTGGAACGCTATTGCGAGGGCAAGCGCGAAAACCTGGCCACCGCCATGGAGCGCGGAGAGGTGGCGACACCCCAGGGACGGCGCGGACGGTCCAAAAGCCAAGGCGCCAGGCCGGCCAATTCGCTGTCGCCGGCGGTGGAATTCCAGGCGCTCTAATCGCAGGCGGAGAGGGTTATGCCACCGCCGCGGCGGGGCCTGCGATCTCGCCGGCCGTGCACGGTTGCGCAAAATAGAAGCCCTGCAGGGCGCTGCAGCCGGCCAGGCGCAACAACGACGCCTGCGCTTCGTTTTCGACGCCTTCCGCGGTGACCTTCATGTCCAGTCCGTTGGCCAGGAAGACGATGCCTGAAATCAGCACGCCCGCCTTTTGGTCCAGCTCGATGCGATCGACCAGCGACTTGTCGATCTTGATGCGGGAGAATCGGTACTGCTGCAGATAGGCGATGCTGGTATAGCCCGTGCCGAAATCGTCGAGCGCGATGCGGATGCCCATGGCCAGCAACGCCTCGATCACGGCCCTGGCGCGAGCCGGCCGGCCGATCAGGTAGCCTTCGGTGATCTCCAGCTCCAGCCGCTGCGGCGGAAAGCCGGTCTCGCGCAGGACGGCGGCGACACGGCCTTCGAAATTCGGATCGCGAAACTGCGCCGGGGAAACGTTGACACTCAGCTTTATCCCGGGCTTGTCGAGCATGTCCTCGCAGGCGCGCCGCAGCACGAAGGCGCCCAGCGTGTTGATGAGGCCGCTCGATTCGGCGACGGGAACGAAATCCGCTGGACCGATAATACCGTCGGGGCGGCGGGGCCAGCGCAGCAGGGCCTCGACGGCCACGACCTCATGATTTTGGGCGTCGACGATGGGCTGGTAGACGACTTCGAATTCATCGCGGACAATGCCGTCCTTGATGTCGTCCTCTATATCCTGGCGCCGTTCGCGTTCGGCATCGAGATCGCGGGTATAGACCTCGATATTGGCCTTGCCGTTGGCCTTGACGTGGTACATGGCGACATCGGCGCGGCGCAGCAATTCGTCGGCCGAGGTCAGGCCGGGCTCGGAGAAGGCGACGCCGACGCTGGCGCCGACCTGGATCGTGCGATCGCCGATCTGGATCGGATGCTGCAAGCTTTCGAGCAGGGTCGAGGCCAGGGGCCGGGCGACGCTTTGGGCGTCATGACGCGTCACGAGCAAGGCGAACTCGTCGCCGCCCAGCCGGCAAAGCAGGGCCCAGTCAGACGCGATGGCCTCGAACTCCCGCGAGACCAGCTTGAGCAGCTTGTCGCCGATTTCGTGGCCGTAGCTGTCGTTCACGTCCTTGAAGCCGTCCAGGTCCAGGAACATGAGCGCGATCGGAGGGCTGTCGCTTCCCGTTTCGAGCGCGTCTTGCAGGCATTGCTTGAGTTCGCGCCGGTTGGCCAGGCCGGTGAGGGAGTCGGTATGGGCCAGCCTTTGGTGGTCGGCATTCAGCTTCTCGAGTTCTTCCTGCTGGCGGCGCAGGGACTTGCTGGAGACGATCAGATCGGCGAAATCCTTGTTGTGCAGCAGGACCATGCGCAAGCTGGCGCAGACGACCAGGGCCAGGTTTATGGCTTCGACGCTGAAGCGGCCCTTCGACGCGCCCAGGAAGAACCAGGCGAACGGAATGACGCTGGTGACGGTGACCAATACCGCCGCCGATTTGAGATTGGTCAGGCAGAAGATGCAGCCCAGCATCGTCACGGCGAGGAAAAAGCAGTCCTGTGCCTGGGCATAGGCGTCGCCGAACGGGAAGATCGCGATGCCCCAGGCGATGAAGCCAAGTGTGAGGACAACGCTGGCGGCGCGGATCGTTTTCAACTGGCGCAAAACGTTGGCGGCGTCGATTTTAACATGTTGCCGCCCATGCCAGTACAGGCCGCGCAGGATACAGACGCAGCACAATCCGGCGGGCAGCAGGATCGTCAAAAACATATGGGTTGACCGTGCGAAGACCACTGAAATGGAAATCGCATTCACCGCCAGGATGAAATAGAGCAGGGGAAGCTGGCGGATGAGCGTCGTGTACTTGGCGTAAAGTAAGTCTTCGTTGCTCGCATCGATGGTGAAGATGTCCAATCCACGTGCCAGCTTTGCGAAAATATTTATCCGGCCGGCGGCTAAGGCTTGGGTCATTGGCACGAAGGTCTTCAATACGCCCCGTGGGCTGCCGGAGAACGTTCAGAATAGCCATTTGGTCTTAGAATACCGTTAAGCCGGGCATGTCTTTTAATCGGCCATTACCTCCTTGAATTCGACCCATAGGCCGTGGGCCGAAATCGTCTCGTCGCGGATACGCAGGGCGTCGAACGGCGCCAGGGCGAAGCCCGCCACCACCTGGGGCGAAAGGACGATAAGCAAGCCGTTGGACACGGTGGCTAGAGCGCTGATCGAGGTGACCTGGGCGCTGGCGTGGCTGCGCCGCGTCATCACGTTGAGGTCGACGACCGGGCGTAGCGGCGTGGCATGGACCGGGACGTCACCGGCAAAGGCCAGCTTTTCGCCCGGCTCCAGCACGAGGGTTTCCCCGCCCATCTCCAAGCGCAGCCGGCCCTCGAGAACCGTCAGGTTGCGGTCGATACCGCTGAACGGCGAAAAGGGCCCGCTGTCGCGCACTTCGGCCATGCTGACCCGCCAATCGAACGCGTCCATGCCGGCGCCTGGTGGAAAGACCGCGACCTCGCGCGTGATCCCGCCGCCGTTCTTCCAGGGCACGGCGACGCGATCGGCGGCGGGGAGAAGGGTGATCAAGCTATGCTCGGCAGATCGAGGCCCTTGTCCCGGGCGCAGGCGATGGCCAGTTCGTAGCCGGCGTCGGCGTGGCGCATGACGCCGCTGGCCGGATCGTTCCACAACACGCGCGCCAGGCGCTTGTCAGCCTCGGCTGAGCCGTCGCAGACGATGACCATGCCGGCGTGCTGCGAATAGCCCATGCCGACCCCGCCGCCGTGGTGCAGGCTGACCCAGGTGGCGCCCGACGCCGTATTGAGCAGGGCGTTGAGCAGGGGCCAGTCGGATACCGCGTCCGACCCGTCGCGCATCGCTTCGGTTTCGCGATTGGGCGAGGCGACCGAGCCCGAGTCGAGATGGTCGCGGCCGATGACCACCGGCGCCTTCAATTCGCCGGTCCTGACCATCTCGTTGAAGGCCAGGCCCAGGCGGTGACGATCGCCCAGGCCCACCCAGCAGATGCGCGCCGGCAGGCCCTGGAACTTGATGCGCGCGCGGGCCATGTCGAGCCAGTTGTGCAGGTGTGTGTTGTCGGGCAGCAATTCCTTGACCTTGGCGTCGGTCTTGTAGATGTCCTCGGGATCGCCCGACAGCGCCACCCAGCGGAACGGGCCGATGCCGCGGCAGAACAGCGGGCGGATATAGGCCGGCACGAAGCCCGGAAAGTCGAAGGCATTTTCCACGCCTTCGTCGAAGGCGACCTGGCGGATATTATTGCCGTAGTCGACGGTCGGCACGCCGGCCTTTTGGAAGTCGAGCATGGCGCGCACGTGCTGGGCCATCGAGGCCTTGGCGGCCTTCGCCACCGCCTTGGGATCGGTTTCGCGCATCTGCATCCACTGCTCGACGGTCCAGCCCGAGGGCAGGTAGCCGTTGACCGGGTCGTGCGCCGAGGTCTGGTCGGTCAAAAGGTCCGGGCGTACGCCGCGACGGAACAACTCCGGTAGCACGTCGGCGGCATTGCCGAGCAGGCCGACCGAGATCGGCTTGTCACTGGTGCGGATCATCTCCAGCGCCTCGTCGATGTCCTTGGCCTGATAGTCGAGGTACTGGGTGCGCAGCCGCATCTCGATGCGTGACGCCTGGCATTCGATGGCCAGACACGAGGCGCCGGCCATGACGGCGGCCAGGGGCTGGGCGCCGCCCATGCCGCCGAGACCGGCGGTCAGCAACCACTTGCCCGAAAGATCGCCGTTGTAATGCTGGCGACCCATCTCGACAAAGGTCTCGTAGGTGCCCTGGACGATGCCCTGGGTGCCGATATAGATCCACGAGCCGGCCGTCATCTGGCCATACATCATCAGGCCCTTGCGATCGAGTTCGTGGAAGTGCTCCCAGGTCGACCAGGCCGGCACCAGGTTGGAATTGGCCAGCAGGACGCGCGGGGCGTTCTCATGCGTCTCAAACACGCCGACCGGCTTGCCCGACTGGATCAACAGGGTCTGGTCGCTGTCCAGTCGCTTCAGCGTCTCGACGATGCGGTCGAAGCTGTTCCAGTCGCGCGCCGCCCGGCCGATGCCGCCATAGACGACCAGCTCTTCCGGGCGTTCGGCGACGTCGGGGTGCAGGTTGTTCATCAGCATGCGCAGCGGCGCCTCGGTCAGCCACGACTTGGCCGAAAGCTGGGTGCCGGTCGCCGGCTTGATGACGCGCGAATTATCGAGACGGGAGGCGCTCATGACGATGACCTTTCGATAAGCACTTTCCGAAAAGTGTGACGCACTTTTCGGATTAAAAAGTGCGTTAAAACAAAAAATTAGAGCGCCGGTCCGATGTAATCGGATCGGAAGACGCTCTGGCGAAGGAGAGGGCGGCTTCGATGACGGTAATGAGGGTGGCGCGCAGACCGGCGGCGCGGTCCGCGACGTAGGGCGAGGGCCAATTGTCGGGACTGGCGACGGCGGGCTCGTCCATATAGCCGTGGCAGGCCAGTTCCATCTGGAGGGCATGCACACCATAGGCCGCGCGGCCATAGTGGCGCGTCGTCCAGCCGCCCTTGAAGCGGCCGTTGACGACGTGGCTCAGCCCGCTGTGCGCGCAGACGTCCGCGACGGCGGCTTCGAGCGCCGCGTCACAGGTCGTGCCCCCATTCGTGCCGATATTGAATTGCGGCAGCTCGCCCTCGAACAGGCGCGGAATATGGGCGCGAATGGAATGGGCGTCGTAAATCACCACGCGCGGATGCTTGGCGCGCAGGCGGGCGATTTCGTGCTCGACCGCCTGGTGATAGGGCCAGAACCACGCGTCAAGGCGCTGCGCGATCTCGGCCGGGTCGGGTTCCTGGCCCGGTTGGTAGAGCGCTTCGCCGTCGAAGGTTTCGGTCGGGCAGAGCCCGGTCGTCGCCTGGCCGGGATAGAGCGAGACGCCAGCCGGATCGCGGTTGACGTCGATCACCGTGCGCGACATCGCTGTGCGCACGGTGGTGGCGCCTATCGCGTGGACAAAATCATAGAGCTGGTCGATCCACCAGTCGGCGTCCTTGCGCGCGAGCCAGGGCGAGACCAACCTGGCCTCGATCTCGGCGGGGATGTCCGTGCCCGTATGCGGGAAGCAGACGACCAGGGGCGCCTCGCCTTGGTGGATCTCAAGACCGTTCATCCGGCGATCCCCGGCAGCGTCATGTCGACCACGCCGGCGAGGATGCCGTTGCGCACCAGGGCAATGGCCTTTTCCATATCGGGGTGGAAATGGCGGTCGTCGCTCAGGTGAGGCACCTCGGCGCGGATGCAGGCGCGGGCGCGTTCCAGGGCGTCCGACGAAGCCAAGGGCGCGTGGAAGTCGCAGCCTTGCGCGGCGGCCAGCAGCTCGATGCCGATGACGGCCGAGGCATTCTCGGCCATGGCCATCAGCCGGCGTGCCCCGTGCGCCGCCATCGACACATGGTCTTCCTGGTTGGCCGAGGTCGGGATCGAATCGACGACGGCCGGATAGGCGCGCTGCTTGTTTTCCGAGACCAGGGCGGCGGCCGTGACTTGCGGGATCATGAAGCCGGAGTTCAGGCCGGGCTTGGGCGTCAAAAACGCCGGCAGGCGTGACAGGGCCGGATCGACCAGCATGGCGATGCGCCGTTCGGCGATCGAGCCGATCTCACAAATCGCCATGGCGATCATGTCGGCGGCAAAGGCGACGGGCTCGGCGTGGAAATTGCCGCCGGACAGGGCCTCATCCGTCTCGGCAAAGATCAGGGGATTGTCGGAGACGCCATTGGCCTCGGTTTCCAGCATCCGCCCGGCCTGGCGCAGCACGTCGAGCACCGCACCCATGACCTGGGGCTGGCAGCGCAGGCAATAGGGGTCCTGGACACGGTCGTCTTCCTTGAGGTGCGAGGCGCGAATGGCCGAACCGGCCATCAAATCGCGCAGAGCATCGGCGGTTTCGATTTGGCCCGGATGCCGCCGCAACATATGGATGCGGTGGTCGAACGGGGCGTCGGAGCCCTTGGCGGCTTCGGTCGACAAGGCGCCGGTGACCAGCGCCGAGCGAAACAGGATCTCGGCTTCGAACAGGCCGGCCAGGGCAAAGGCGGTCGAGAACTGCGTGCCGTTGAGCAGGGCCAGGCCCTCCTTGGGGCCCAGCACCAGGGGCTTGAGGCGGGCGCGCTCCAGCGCTTCAGCCGCCGGCAGGCGGCCGCTATAGGTATCGATCTCGCCATGGCCGATCATCGCCGCCGCCATATGGGCCAGGGGCGCGAGATCCCCCGAAGCGCCGACGGAACCTTGCGCCGGAATGACGGGGGTGAGGCCGCGGTCGAGCATGGCCTCCAGCATCTGCACGACCTCAAGTCTGACGCCGGAGGCGCCGTGGCCGAAGCTGATCAGCTTCAGCGCCATCATCAGGCGTGTGACGGCGATCGGCGTCGCCTCGCCCGTGCCGGCGGCGTGGCTGAGCACGATATTGCGTTGAAGCGTTTCCAGATCTTCCGGCGCAATGCGCGTCGAGGCCAGCTTGCCGAAGCCGGTATTGATGCCGTAGACCGGCTCGCCGCGTGCGAGGATGCGCGTCACGGCCTTCGCACTTTCGGCGACCGTGCCGAGACAGGCCGGGTCCAGCGCCGGCGTGGATCCGCGATAGACTTCGCGCCATTGCTCAAGCGTAACCGTGCCGGGCGTAAGACCAAGCGTTTCAGGCATCGGGGACTCCGTTAAAGACACGTGTTTCCAACGGGTTGAAGCCGATGGGATAGACCAGTTGTTCCGGCCGCTCGACGTTCCAGATCGCCAAATCACACGCCTTGCCGGCGTCCAGCGTGCCGAGGTCGGCCAGCCGGCCGAGCGCCTTGGCCGCATGAAGGGTGACGCCCAGCAGGCAGTCCTCGACCGGCAAACGGAACAGGGTTGCCGCCATGTTCATGACCAGTAGCAAGGACGTCAGGGGCGAGGTGCCGGGATTGCAGTCGGTCGCCAGAGCGATCGGTACGCCCGCGGCGCGCAAGGCGGCGATGGGCGGCAGCTTCGTTTCGCGCGTAAAGTAAAAGGCGCCTGGCAAAAGCGTGGCGACCGTGCCGGATCGCTTCATCGCGGCGATTCCGTCGGTGTCGAGATGTTCGAGATGATCGGCCGACAAAGCGTCGAACTCGGCCGCCAGGGCTGCACCGTGAAGATTCGACAACTGCTCGGCGTGCAGCTTGACGCGCAGGCCGTGGGCGCGGGCGGCCTCGAAGACGCGGCGGGTCTGCTCCCTGGAAAAGCCGATCCCTTCGCAGAAGACATCGACGGCCGAGGCCAGGTTTTCCATGGCGACGGCCGGGATCATCTCGTCGCAGACTTTGTCGATATAGGCGTCGGGGCGGCCGGCGAATTCCGGCGGCAGGGCGTGGGCGCCCAGGAAGGTCGGGATCACGCGTACGCGCCGCGCCTGGCCCAGGGCACGCGCCGCGCGCAGCATCTTCAGTTCGTCATCAAGGCTCAGGCCATAGCCCGACTTGATCTCGACCGTGGCGACGCCTTGCGCCAACAGCGCATCGAGCCGCGGCAGGCCTTCTTGCACAAGCGCGTCCTGAGAGGCGGCGCGGACGGCGGTCATGGTCGAAACGATGCCGCCACCCGACCGGGCAATCTCTTCGTAGGCCGCGCCTTCAAGCCTCAGCCGCCATTCGTGGGCACGGTCGCCGGCGTAGACGAGGTGGGTATGGGCGTCGATCAGGGCGGGGGTAATCAGCCGGCCGCCGACATCGATGACGTCGTCGGCCACGAGGTCCGGCATCCGGGCCTCGGCGCCGGCATAGAGGATACGCCCTTTCGCCGCCGCGACGACGCCGTCGCCGATGACTTCGATGCCATTCGACATCGCCGCCAGCCGGGCATTCCTCCAGAGTCTCTCGCATCGCATGGGCGTGCGCGTCCCGAAATCGTTTTAATATGTCTAGACATATGTTATCGATCAGCCCCAGGCGCATTGCAAGCGGAGAAATCAGCATGTCCGGAAATTCGCCCGCCGAAACATCCTTGTGGTTCGGGCATCTGATGTCCGAAACGGGTTGGCGGTCGCGCGTACGGGTGACAATCGTCGGCGGCCGGATTTCCGAACTCTCCGAAGGCGTTGAGCCGGACGCCCGTGATGAGCGACATGCCATCGGCCTGCCGGGGCTGGCCAACCTGCATAGCCATGCCTTCCAGAGGGCGATGGCCGGCCTGACCGAATGGCGCGCCGAGGTGGCGGACAGCTTCTGGAGTTGGCGCGACGCCATGTATCGCTTCCTCGATCGGCTGGGGCCGGACGAGCTCCAGGCGATCGCCGCCCTGGCCTATATGGAGATGCTCGAGACCGGCTTTACGCGCGTCGGCGAGTTTCATTACGTTCACAACGCGCCTGACGGGCGGTCCTATGACAATCCGGCCGAAATGGCGGCCCGGGTCGTGGCGGCGGCCCGCCAGACCGGCATCGGCATGACGCTGCTGCCCGTCTTCTATGCCCATGCCGATTTCGGCGGCCAGGCGCCGGCGGCGGGGCAGCGCCGGTTCATCACCGATCTCGACGGTTTTGCCCGGCTGCATGAAGCCTGTACCAAACTCACGGCCTTCGACGACGCCCTGACCGGGATCGCGCCGCACAGCCTGCGCGCCGTGACCGCCGGCGAAATGGCGGCGCTGTCGGCATTGGGTGCGTCCGGCCCGATCCACATCCATGTCGCCGAGCAGGTGCGCGAGGTCAAGTCGAGCCTGGCCTTTTATGGCGCCCGTCCGGTGGACTGGCTGCTCGACACCTGTCCGGTCGGGGACAACTGGTGCCTTGTCCATGCCACCCATATGACGCCGGCGGAGACCGGACGCCTGGCCGCGTCGGGCGCGGTCGCCGGCCTGTGCCCGATTACCGAGGCCAACCTGGGTGACGGCCTCTTCCCGGCGCGCGACTTTCTGCAAGCCGGCGGACGGTTCGGCATAGGCTCCGATTCGCTTGTGCAGATCAGCGCCGCCGAAGAGCTGAAGCTCCTGGAATACGGCCAGCGACTGGCCCATCGCGGGCGCAATCTTCTGGCGTCGGAGGCCGTCAAATCGACCGGCTCGCGGCTTTACCGCGCCGCCGTTTCGGGCGGCGCCCAGGCGCTGGGCGTACGCGGCCACCTGGAGGTCGGCATGCCGGCGGATATCGTGACACTTTTCGGCGATCACCCGAACTTTTGCGGCAAGCGCGGCGATGAGCTTCTGGACGCCTATATCTTTGCCGGTTCGGCCGGCGCTATAGACGGCGTCTGGCGATATGGCCGCAAGTGTGTCGACAAGGGCCGGCATATTGATCGGGCGCGCATTGTGGGCGATTACAGAGCCACGATGGAGAAAATGCTGTCTTGACCGCGTCCACCCTGGCCCTGCACCGGCGCATCCGCGACGATATTGAAACCCGCATACGCCGTGGCGACCTCAAGCCCGGCGAGCGCATCCCCTATGAATATGAACTGATCGAAGACTACGGATGCGCGCGGGCGACGGTCAACAAGGCCCTGTCGGCCCTGGCCGACGACGGCCTGATCGAACGCCGCAAGCGCGCCGGCAGCTTTGTGCGAGCCCAGCGGCTGGACGCGGCGGTGCTCGATATTCCCGATATCGAGTCCGAAGTGAAGGCCCGCGGCGATGCCTACCTGTTTCGCCTGCTGACGCGGTCGATCCATCCGGCGGCGCAGGAGGCGGAGCGCGAACTGGCGGGGGAGGGGCAGGTCCTGGCGCTCACCGGCATCCACTTTTCGGGCGGCCAGCCCCTGGCCTATGAAGATCGGCTGATCAATTTGGCGGCGGTTCCGCAAGCGGAGGGCGCTGACTTTACCGCCCAGTCGCCCGGTCACTGGCTGCTGGAAGCCGTGCCATGGAGCCGAGCCAGCAGCGAAATCAGCGCCGTCGCGACGCCCGTCCCGATCGCCAAGGCGACCGGATGGCCCCGGGACACGGTCTGCCTGGTGGTCTCGCGCCGGACCTGGCGCGGTGAAGATCGCGTCACCTCGGTGCGGCAGGTCTTCGATGCGGGGCGATACCGGTTGACGGCGGACTTCAACAAGCGAACTTAACTTATTGGACTTCCGGCCATTTCGAGTCAGTTCACCGGCCGCTTGGCGAGCTTTCGCGCCAGGGTTCGCCTGTGCAAGCCCAGGCGGCGCGCCGTTTCGGAGATGTTGTAGCCGGTGTCGGACAGCACTTCGTTGATGCGTTCCCATTCCAGCGTCTTCAGGGACGACGTCTTCTCGCCGATATCGAGGTCGGTCGCGCCGGCGACGCGGGCGAAGGCGGCCAGGATGTCCTCGGCATTGGCCGGCTTGGCCAGGTAGTGGCCGGCGCCGAGCTTGACCGCATCGACCGCCGTCGTCAGGCTGGCATAACCGGTCAATACGACGATACGCATGGCCGGATCGAGTTCGTGCAGACCCTTGACGCATTCCAGACCCGACGGGCCGGGCATCTTCAGGTCGACCACGGCGGCCTGGGGCCTGATCCGCCGGGCCGCCGCCAGGCCGTCTTCCGTCGACGGCGCCGTATGGGCCGTGTACCCCCGTTTTTCGAAGGAGCGCGCCAGGGTGCGGGCCAGGTCGTCATTGTCGTCGACGATCAAGATGGTCTCAATCTCCATGCTCGCCTCCGATGGCCGAGAGGGCGACGTCCAGGCAGACCTGCGATCCCGCCGGCCGGTGCGGGCGCACGCTGAGGTCGCCGGACAAGGCCTTGGCGGTGTTGCGGCTGAGGAAAAGGCCCAGGCCGTGCGGACGGTCCGGATCCAGGGGCTTGGTCGTCACGAAGGGCTTGCCAAACTGGGCCAGGATATCATCGGCAAAGCCCTGGCCATGATCGGCTATGGCAATGACCAGGCGGTCGCTCTCGATGCGCGCCGACAGCTCGACACGCGTCTGGCCGGCCTTTTGTGATGCCTCCAGGGCGTTATCGAGCAGGTTGAAGATCGCCTGCTCGAATATCTTGTCGACGGCGACGGGCCGATCATCAAGGTCGATCGATTGGACGAGGTCCGCGGACGGGTGCAAGGCGCGCCACCGGCCGCAAATTTCGGCCAGGAAGGCGCCCAGGGGGCGCGCCGACATGGCTTCGCCGCGCGTCTGTCCGGAGGCGGCGAGCACCTCACTGATCACGGACTTGCAGCGCTGCAACTGGTCGCCAAGCGTGCGGATCTCGGCATCGCGGTCGGCCTTGGCCTTGGGCACCCCCAGGTCCTGCCAGTCCTTGACGATCACCGACATGGTGGTCAACGGGGTGCCGAGCTCATGCGCCGCGCCGGCGGTCAAAAGACCCAGCCGCATCAGGTGGTCCTGTTCAAGCGCTTGCGTTTTCAGGTTGCCGAGCTCTTCGTCGCGCGCCTTGAGGTTGGCGCGTATCCGGTTGATCATGAAGACCAAAACGGCCGCGCTCGCGGCATAGCCAAGCATCATGCCGTGCATGTGCAGGCTGGAGCGGTCGATCAGTCCCGCGGGCATTGTCATCGCCATGCCGGGCATGGGCGGCATCGGCCGAAACGCGTCGGCCACCGCCAGGGCGACGTAGCAGACGATGGTCAGCCCATAGATCAGCCAGGCCTGACGCGGCCCCAGGATGACCGCGCCCAGGATGACGGGCAGCATGAACAGCGACACGAACGGATTGGACGTGCCGCCGCTGAAGTTCAACTGCAGGGCCAGCACGCAGACGTCGATGACGAGGCCCAGCGTCAGGTCGAGATCGCTGACCGGCTTGGCCGATCGCAAACGCACAAAGCTATAGAGGTTGAACGCCACCATGAGCGAGGCGACCCCGACCATGGTCGCAACCGGCAGCACGATGCTGAGCGCGTAGTTGCAATAAAAGATCGTCGCCAGTTGGGCGCAAAACGCCGCCGTCCGCAGCGCCATGAGGAAACGCAGGTTTTTTCGCGCGGTTTCGTGCTCGATGCTTTGATAGGATCGCATGTCCCTGACCTCTGGCGATTGTCCTAGCTTATAGCCATTGCCGGCGCAGCAGGACAATTTGTCCAATGGCTTGGTTTAACGGGGGAGGAGCTATCTATGTCATTGGATGGCAAGGATAAAATCAACTTGCGATCCAAGATGGTGCCCAGGAAAGGACTCGAACCTTCACGGCCGTTAAGCCACTGGCACCTGAAGCCAGCGCGTCTACCAATTCCGCCACCTGGGCACTATTCTTAGGTGGTAGTCTCCGGTCTCGCGACCGAAGGCGGCGACCTATAGGGGCAAAGTTTTCGCGGGTCAACGGCCTGTTTGAATTTTTTCCACATCGTATTTTTGAGCCGGTGCAAGGCCCCCTCCGTCGCAGGGCTGTGTGCTGCGCACTTGCACCTGCGCCACCTCCCCCGCTAAAGCAGGGGAGGAGATGTCCGGGCTTGGCTTGCGTCTTGAAAATTTAATCGATAAAGCACACCTCCTCTCGTCAGGAGGACGTGTATTAGTGGCCAGCGATCCCTATTCAGAATTGGGCGTCAAGCGTGACGCCAGCGACGCCGACATCCAGAAGGCGTTTCGTAAGCTGGCCAAGGAACTGCACCCCGACCAGAACAAGGACAACAAGGTCGCCGAGGAGCGCTTCAAGCGCATCACCGCCGCCTACGATTTCCTGAAGGACGCCGACAAGCGCAAGCGCTTCGACCGCGGCGAGATCGACGCCGACGGCCGCGAGATCTACCGCGGCTTTTCCGGCAATGCCGGTTCGGGCGGGTTCGGCGGCAGCGGCGGCCCGTTCGGCGGGGCGCGCGCCTCGGCCGGCTTTGACGGCGTCGACCTGGACGATATTTTCGACATGTTCGGCGGTGGCGCCGGACGCCGGACCTCCGGATTCGGCGGCGCGTCGCCGGCCAAGGGTTCGGACCTGAAGATCAAGCTGGATATCGACCTGCTCGACACCATCGTCGGCAATACGCGCCGCGTCGTGCTGTCCGACGGGCGCACGCTCGACGTCAATATCCCCAAGGGCACCAAGGACGGCCAGACGCTTCGCCTGAAGGGCCAGGGCGCGCCGGCGCCGGGCGGGCGCGGCACGCCGGGCGATGTCCTGGTCGATCTGCACTTAAAGGCGCATCCGATCTTCCGCCTCGACGGCAACGACCTGCATATGGACCTCTATGTGTCGTTGCCCGACGCCATTCTCGGCGGCAAGGCCCAGGCGGCGACACCCGACGGGCCGGTCAGCGTCGCCATCAACAAGGGCTCCAATTCCGGCGCCGTGCTGCGCTTGAAGGGCAAGGGCGCTTTCGACGTCAAAGGCGGTCTGCGCGGCGACCTGTTTGCCCATATCGTCGTCGCCCTGCCCGACAAGGCCGACGACATCCCCGAAGACCTGGTGCGCCTGGCCGAGCGGTGGCGCGAGCAGGGTGGTTATTCGCCCAATCCACCGGCGCGGCGCAGGTAAATCTTCGGAATTCGCGCTATTCGCGATTGCGACAACTTTGAAACCTGTGTTCAGCTAAGGTTCAGGTCCGTTCTCTACTATGGGGCCCATGAAAATGATTCCGTCCCTTCTCTGCGCGGTCGCTCTGGCCGCCATGCCCCTGGCCTCGCAGGCCGGCGGGCAGGTGGGCGGACTGCGCGCAAGTCTTGGTGTCGGCCTGATGGGCGCCGGCTTTTTCATGGGGCCGCGCGACGATCGTGGCCGCGATCATCGCGACGGGCAGGGGCATGGCTATGCGCCTAATCCCGGCTATGCCCAGGGCCGCGGCGGCCCGCCCAATCCCAATAATGGCGGGCGAGGCTATCCGCACGATCCGCGTGACTACGGCGGCGGCCCGCCGCCGCCTGCCTATAACCGTGACGCCGGCATCTATGGCCATCGGCCGGTCGTTATCGGCGGCGGGGCGGGACCCGGCATGCCGCGCGACAACCGCATCGACCGCGCCTTCGCCATCGGCCGGGGGTATGGCCGCGTGGTCAATGCCTGGCCGCAGGGCGGCTCGCTGTATCTCGTTCGCGTCAACACCCCGCACGGGCGCGTCGACATGGTCATCGACGTCGACACCGGCCGTGTTGTCGGCGAAAGATAGTCGCCGTTTGACGGCGAAGGCGCTACACTTTCGCCGAATCTGAACAAAAGAGGTTTTTTCACCTTGCGCATCCTGCTCGCCGAAGACGATCCCGACCTGTCGCGCCAGCTCAAGGCGTCACTGTCCGACGCCGGTTACGTTGTCGATCACGCCCCCGACGGCGAGGAAGCCCATTTCCTCGGCGATACCGAGCCCTATGACTGCGTCATTCTTGACCTCGGCCTGCCCAAGATCGACGGCGTCTCCGTGCTGGAACGCTGGCGCCGCGACGGCAAGACCACGCCGGTGCTGATCCTGACGGCGCGCGGCGCGTGGAGCGACAAGGTGTCGGGTTTCGACGCCGGCGCCGACGACTATTTGACCAAACCGTTCCATACCGAGGAACTGCTGGCCCGCCTGCGTGCCCTGGTGCGCCGCGCCGCCGGCCATGCCCAGCCCATGCTGGTGTGCGGCGGGGTGCGCCTCGATCCGCGCGCCGCCCGCGCCAGCGTCAACGGCGAGCCGCTGCGCCTGACCTCGCTGGAATACCGGCTGTTGCATTACCTGATGTTGCACCAGTCGCGGGTCATTTCGCGCACCGAGCTGGTCGAGCATCTGTACGACCAGGACTTCGATCGCGACTCCAACACCATCGAGGTGTTCATGGGGCGCCTGCGGAAGAAGATCGGCAATGACCGCATCGAAACCGTGCGCGGCCTGGGCTATCGGCTGAAGCCGCTGCACGATGAGATCGGCAGCCTGTGAGGGCATTGGCGCCAGTCGATATCGCCAAACGCGCCGTCAACCGCGTGGTCCAGGGGCGTAATTCCCTGGTCGGCCGACTTATCCGACTGGCGGCAGTGTGGTTCATTACGGTGATGTGCATCGCCGGTGTCGGTCTGACCTTCTATTTCCATCGCACGGCCTTGCACCATTTCGACGCCGCCGTGGCGGAGACGGATTATGCCTTGTTCGCCGACACCGACGCCGAACCCGGGCCGAACGGGCGTATCACGCCGCCTGAAGTCGGCGATCCGCGTCCGACCTTCTATCATTCCGGTCTCTATTGGCAGATCAGCGAGATCACGCCGCAGCAGACCATGATCAATCGAGAAACCACGACCTCCTATTCGGCCGGGACCTGGCGCATCGCCCTGCCCAAGATGATGTTGGCCGATGCGGAAGCGCATGTCGGCCAAACCCGGTTTTACGACAGCACAGGCCCGATGGGCGCACCGCTGCGCGTCGTTGTGATCTATTCGATTATCCACGGGCGCGCCTTCGCCTTTTTGGTGGGTGAGGACTATGGTCCGATGAACCATGAGGTCGCCACCTTCGCCCTGATAACCGCCTTGGGCCTGCTCGTCCTGGCAGTGGGATCGCTCGCCGCCATCTACTTCCAGGTGCGCGTCGGCCTCGGCCCGCTGTTCGAACTGACCGGTGAACTGGCCAATACCCAGCGCGGTCTGCAGCAAAGGCTGGTCAAGACCTATCCGGCCGAGATCCAGCCGGTCGCCACCCAGATCAACGCCTTCCTCGACTATTCGCAGGACGTCGTCGAGCGCCAGCGCACCCATGTCGGCAACCTGGCCCACGCGCTGAAGACGCCGCTGTCGGTGCTGATCACCTCGGCCGGCGTCGATCCCAGCCCGCTTAACGAGACCGTCCGTCGCCAGGCCGAGCTGATGCGCGGCCAGGTCGACCATCACCTGCGCCGTGCCCGCGCCGCCGCCCGCTCGCAGTCGATGGGCGAGCGCACCCTGGTCGAGCCGGTGTTCGACGAGATGGCGGTGATGCTGGAGCAGGTCTTCCAGGACAAGGGCGTGACCATCGATTGGCGCGCCCCGGACGACCTGGCGTTTCGCGGTGAACGCGCCGACCTGCAGGAAATCGCCGGCAACCTGCTGGAAAATGCCTGCATCTGGTGCAAGCGCAAGGTGCGCATTGTCGCCGTCTTCGACGAAACCGACCATGTGCTCGACCTGGCCATCGAGGACGACGGCCCGGGCATGCCGGAGGAACGCTTCGACGAGGTGCTGAAACGCGGCGCGCGGCTGGACGAAAGCGTGCCGGGGACGGGGCTGGGCCTCAGCATTGTCGACGAACTGGTCCGCGCCTATGGCGGCACGATGAAGTTCGAACGGGCGCCCTTGGGCGGGTTGCAGGCGCATGTGCGCCTGCCCGGTGCATTAGGTGAGGCCTGACCTCGCCATTACTTCGCTTTCAGGTGGTTTTATTGAAGGTAAATCTCCGCACGCGAAGCAGTCAGCAAGGCAGATAACCACTTTCATCACCGCCGTGCAGGTTTGCATATAAAGGCCGAGCGGTATGTGGATGCTTGTGAACCGGCGCGCAAATAGACACAGTCAAATCAGGCGACCCCTCTAAAACTTTGTTTTATGAGGATGGTAGGCGGCAATACTCGCGCGTTAGGAAAAATTAACCCAATCCCCTTAATCCTTAACTCAAGTGGGACCTTTCTAGGATTAAGCGTAGATATAAATGGGTGCCATTGCGGACAGCCGGCTGCATCTGATCAAGGGTCTCGTCCGGACCCTGCCTCAGTCGTCCCTGCGTTCGCTCGAAATGGCGCTGGGCCTGACCCGCGATGCGCCCCTGGTCGAGGTTCGTGAGCTGATCGCCACCGAGCTCGAATTCCGCCACGTCAAGGACGCCGTGTTCGCGCCGTTCCTGCCGATGTTTCAGCGGCGCGAGGACAATATCAACGGCGTCGAGTTCGAAAGCTGGATCCTCGACAATATCTGGTCGACGCTGGAAGCGCGTGAACCGGAAATCTATCAGCAGGCGCGGTATGCCCTGCGCGGCTGGCGCGACGAGGATCCCGTGCCGGTGCCGTTCTTCCGCCTGGTCACCGCCGGCGCCGCCATCTGTCGCGACAGTCCCCAGGACGTGATGCGCGCCCGGCCGGGGAAGGACGATGTCGCCGAAATCGCCGAGTTCGCCAACTATCTCGACCTGCACCGTATCCTGCGCACGGCGCTGGCGCGGCTGCCCGACTATATGGGGCGCATCGACGCCGAGAAGGCCGCGGCGCTGCGGCTGATGTTCAAGGATGCTTGCGCGCTCAACGAAGAGAGCGGCTACCGTTTCCTTGAGGTCATATTCGCCAATCTCGACGATGGCGCCCAGATCATCAAGTTCGTCGCCACCGTCTCCGACCGGCCCAAGGATCGCTTCCTGGCCGGCTCGGAACTGGCCGACTTCGGCGAGCGCATTCTCGACGTCATCGATGAGCGCCTGGAGGAGCTGAAGGCGCTGATGGGCGGCCGCGGCAATACCCATGACCTGGCCACCGCCGGCGTGCGCGTCGCCGCCTGCCTCGGCCGGTTGCAGTCCTTCGAACACTATATCGAACTGTCGCGCGACGGGCCGTGGGGCAAGCGCGTCGCCGGCGGGCACAAGATCATCGCCGAGCTTGTCGAGGCGCAGCTGAAGGGGGCGGAGCGTACACTGACCGACGCCCTGCCGATGAAGACCGAACGCGTTTACGGCCGCATGAAGCGTGATGTCCCGCGCATCGAACAGCCGGCCAAGCCCGAGGTCATCGACCGCGCCAAATGCATCCTGGCCTTCGTGCGCGATATCCGCTCGACCGCCTCGGCGGGCGGCTATGCTTCGCTGCACGCCAAGACCCTGCAGGAGCTCGAACTGGTCCTCGACGCCTATTTCGAAGAGTTGCTGGGCCTGGCCAATGGCGAGGACCCGCTCGACGCCGATGCCGCCATGGTGGCGTTCGAAACCGTAACGGACCTGATGGAAACCCTGTGCGGCGAGGAAAAAGCCCATGTCGGCCGCCGCCGCGTGGCTTCGAGCGATTTGTACAAGCCGAGAGCCGCTTGATGTGCGCTCAAGCGCCGCGCGGGCCCGTGCCGCATGGGCTCGGGCGGCCCATTCTTCTTAAACAGAATTGGCGGCCTTGCCTCGGCCTGCGGCTTCGGAAGTTTTTTCCATTCTGACGCGGCTGTTGGACGCATTGCAATCCGTAGCCATTCCTCTATGTGAAAGCCCATGATCCTGCTTTCCGTTTTCTGCGCCCTGATCAGCGCTGCGGCCCTTACCATCGCCGGCCTGTGGCTGCGCTACGGCGCGCCGGCCGCCGGGCCCGGCCACGAGACAGTGCGGGAAAAGCGGATCTATAATCGCTTTGTCGCCGACCTCGACCGGCGCGTTGCCAGCGGCGATCTGGACGCCGAGCTGGCCGGCGAGGAGCGCGCCGAAGCCGCCCGCGCCCTGCTGCGCGCCCGTGACAGCGAAGACCCCGATCCCGAGCAGATCAAACCCGCCGTCGCCGTCACCGTGATGGCCGGGGTCATTGCGCTCAGCTTCGGCGCCTATATGGCCTTCTGCCATCCGCAATTGCCCGACCAGCCCTATGCCGCGCGCCTGGCGCAATGGACGATCGAGGCCCAGAGCAACCCGGACAATATCGCCCCGCAGGCCACGGCCGCCGTACTGAAACAGCGTCAGGCGCGGTACGGCAACCAGCCGGCCTTCTGGCTGATCAGCGGCCATTACGACATGCTGTCCGGGCAATTCTACGACGCCGTCAAGGCGTTCGACCGGGCGCAAAAGCTGTCGCCTTCGACCTTCACCGCCTGGGGCGAATATGGCGAGGCCCTGACCTTCGCCAACCGCACCGTGGTCGACGCGGCCGCCCATACCGCTTTTGTGCGCGCCCTGGCCATCGACGCCAATGATGCCCGCGCGCACTATTATCTTGGTCGGGAAGCGGTGGCCCAGGGGCGCTATGATGAGGCGCGAACGCATTTCGCGATCGTGCTGGCGCAATTGGCGCCCGACGATCGCCGCCGCGTTGACGTAGTGCACGAGCTCAAGGTCGCCGATCAATCCGAATTGGCGCAAAAGGCCATGCAGGGACGGATCGGCGGCATGGTCGCGACTCTGGCGGCGCAACTTAAGGCTTCGCCGGACAACCCCGACGGTTGGGCGCGTCTGTTGCGGTCCTATGCCGTGCTCGGCGACAGCCAGGCTCACGACACGGCGTTGAAGGCCATGCGCGCCGAATATGCGACGCGCCCGGCGATTGCCGCCGATATCGAGGGCAAGGCCCAGGCCGCGGTCGGCGCTGAAAATACCGGAGGCGGCGCATGAATTTTTTACCCAAAAGCGTGAAGGCGCGCCGGCGTCTGTCGATCTTCCTGGTCGCCGCACCTGCCCTGCTGCTGGCCGTCGGCTTGAGCCTCTATGCGCTGAAGGGCCAGGCGATCTATTTCTATACGCCGGCGCAGTTGATCCAGGCCGACGTGCCGGCCGGCCAGACCATCAGGCTGGGCGGCCTGGTCAAGCCTGGCACCGTCGTCAAGTCGAACGACGGGAGCGTCGCCTTCACCGTCCAGGACAAGTTGAAAGAGGTCGCGGTCGTCTACAAGGGCGACCTGCCGGACCTGTTCCGCGAAGGCCAGGGCGTCGTCTGCGAAGGCGTGATGGCAGCGGGCGACCGGCTGACGGCGACCCAGGTCCTGGCCAAGCACGATGAGAAATACATGCCGAAGAATGTGTCCGACGCGCTGAAAAAGCAGGGCGAATGGCGTCCCGACTCGGGAATGACCGCGTCCTCCGCGGCCCCCGCCAAACCGTTCGGTGGCGCATGAGGGAGTCGGTAAATCTTCTCCTCCCCATTTGGGACAAATGGGGAGGAGGCGCGGCAAGTGCGAAGCACGACGTCCGCGACGGAGGGCGCGGCCCGGCGAGGGTCACTTACGGACGAATGAGAATGTTCAAGCGGTGGCAAGTGACCCTCGCCGGGCCGCGCCCTCCGTCGTCGACTTGCCCTTCGGGCTGCGCGCCGCCACCTCCCCATTTGTCCCAAATGGGGAGGAGAAAGAATCTCCGGAGGCGCCCAGCATGATCGCGGAACTTGGTAATTTCTGTCTGATCCTGGCCTTCACCCTGTCGCTGGCCCAATTCGGCTTTGTCGTCGCCGGTCACCCGCGCCTGTTGCCGGGCCTGGCGCGCTACTGCGAAGGCATGTCGCTGGCGGCGGCTTTCGCCATCCTCGTCTCCTTCCTGTCGCTCATCTACGCTTTCGTGACCTCGGACTTCTCGGTCGAGAACGTCTTCCAGCATTCGCATACCGACAAGCCGCTCCTCTACAAGATTTCCGGCGCCTGGGGCTCGCACGAGGGCTCGATGCTGCTGTGGTGCACGATCCTGCTGTGCTACGGCGCCCTGATTACGCTGAACGGCAGGGGCTTGCCGCTGGGCCTGAAGCAAAAGGCGCTGGGCGTACAGGGTTTGCTGGGCGCGGCCTTCGTCGGCTTTACCCTGTTCAGCTCCAATCCCCTGAACCGCCTCGATCCCGCGCCCTTCCAAGGCCAGTCGCTGAACCCCGCGCTGCAGGATCCCGCGCTCGCCTTCCATCCGCCGATGCTCTACCTCGGCTATGTCGGCTTTTCGGTGGTCTTCTCCTTTGCTGTTGCCGCCCTGATGGAAGGCCGCATCGACCGCGCCTGGGCGCGCTGGGTCAGGCCCTGGGTGTTGCTGGCCTGGAGCTGCCTCACCGTCGGCATTACGCTGGGCGCCTTCTGGGCCTATTATGAACTCGGCTGGGGCGGCTGGTGGGCCTGGGACCCGGTCGAGAATGCCAGCTTCATGCCGTGGCTGGCGGCCACCGCCCTGCTGCATTCGGCGATCGTCATGGAAAAGCGCGACGCGCTGAAGGCCTGGACCCTGTTCCTGGCCATCCTCGCCTTCACCTTCTCGATGATGGGCGCCTTCCTGGTGCGTTCGGGGCTTCTGACCTCGGTGCACGCCTTCGCCATCGATCCGCAACGCGGCATCCTGCTGGTCTCGATCCTGTTCGTCACCTCGGGCGCCGGCTTTGCCCTGTTCGGCCTGCGCGTGCCGGACCTCGAGCCTGGCGGCCTGTTCGCGCCGATCAGCCGTGAGGCCAGCCTGGTGCTCAACAACATCCTGATCTCGGCGGCCCTGACCTCAGTGGTGCTGGGCACGCTTTATCCGCTGCTGACCCAGGCCCTGTTCAACACCACCATGTCGGTCGGTGCGCCCTATTTCCTGACCGTATTCGGGCCGGTGATGGCGGCGGCCCTCTTGCTGGTGCCGGTCTCGTCGCTGATGTCGTGGAAGCGCGCCGAACTGAAAGGGGTGCTACAGCGCCTGGCCCTGGCCTTTGGCGTGACCGTGGTTTGCGCGGGGCTCGGCCTGCTGGTCTTCCGCGGCCTGAGCCTTATGAGCGACGTCCTGTTCTTCATCGGCCTGTTGCTGGGCTTCTGGCTGGTCTGGGGTTCCTTGCGCGCGGTGTGGGAACGCGTCGGCGCAAAAGACGCCAAATCCGTCTGGCGGCGGTTTACGTCGCTGCCGCTGGCGACGCACGGCATGAACCTGGCCCATATCGGGCTGGGCGTCTTCCTGCTGGGCGCCGTGGTCGAAACCCATGCCCGTATCAGCACCGTCCAGGACATCTCGGTCGGTCAATCATTGACGACGGGACAATTCGTCCTGCATTTCGACGGCACGTTCGAGCGCTCGGGGCCGAATTTCGACGCCAATGGCGGGGTCTTCACCGTGACGCGCGGTGGGGCGCCGGTGTGCACGGTGCGGCCGGAGCGGCGCTTCTATCCGGCCTCGGCCGAGATGCTGAGCAAGGTCGCCTTGTGCTTCACGCCGCTCGACGACCTTTACATCGTCCTGGCCAATCCCCAGCAGACGCCCGACGGCCGCGCGGCCTGGCAGGTGCGCTTCTTCTATAATCCGTGGGTGCGGCTGATCTTCCTGGGCCCGATTTTGATGGCCTTGGGCGGCGTGCTGTCCCTGGCCGACCGGCGCCTGCGCCTGGGCGTCGCCACGCCGGCGCGCAAGATGAAGAAGCCGGTGCCGGAGGCGGCGGAATGAAGAATGATGTCAAAACATCATTCTTCTGCCTCCCCAACTTGATTGGGGAGGGGGACCGCGCGCCTTCTTCGGGCGCGTGGTGGAGGGCGCGGGCCGGCGAGGCTATCTTGCTTGCGGTGCTCCTGATGCCCGCGATCGCGCCGCCCGCCTTCGCCACGCCACAGGAAGACGCCCGCGCCGCGCACCTCTATACCGAGATCCGCTGCCTGGTTTGCCAGGGCGAGAGCATTGCCGATTCGGACGCTGCCATCGCTGCGGACCTGCGCCGCGAGGTCCGGGCCGATATCGAGAAGGGCATGAGCGACGAGGATATCCGCAAAAGCCTCTATGCCCGCTATGGAGATTATGTTCTTTTTCGGCCGCGCCTCTCGAAGCTCAACCTCATTCTGTGGCTGCTGCCGCCGCTGATTGCCATAGGCGGCCTGGCGTGGTTGCTGTTGCGCGCCAGAAAGCCAAGAAAATCAGAGATCTACGTTCTCACTTCAGAGGAACGTGAAAAACTCGACGCGGTGTTGAAGGAATAACCATACCTGTCACGATTTTGCCTCAGGGGTTTGGTTACACTTGCGGTAACGCACAAGCGGCGTCTTAGGGATTGCATCCCGGCTCGCTTGCGCTCAGATAGCTGTTCATAATCGAAGCGTGGCGTATGGGCCCGCTTCTTCCCGAAAGAATGAAGGTACACCTATGGGGAACTGGAATTTGTCGTCCTTGCTGAAAAGCCGTTCGGCCATCGTCGGCGGCGCGTGCGGCGTGTTGTTGGGCGCGGGCGTGGTCACCGCCGCGACCACAGGCCTCGGCGGTGGGCACACCTCGTCGTTCCTCGGCTATGACGGCGCCTCCCTGATCCGCACCGGCGACGTCACCCCGGTCAAGCCGCCGGCAGGCGCGCCCTTGTCCTTCGCCGACATGATCGACCGTGTCGCGCCGGCCGTCGTCTCGATCGAGACCAAGGGCCACATGAAGATGACGGGCGACGTGCCCAACCTGCCGGGCTTCGACTTCGGCCAGGGCGGCGGTGGCGACGATAGCGGCGCCGACAAGAGCAAGGAACAGGAGGTCCGCGGCGCGGGCTCGGGTTTCTTCATCTCCAACGACGGCTATATCGTCACCAATAATCACGTCATCGAAGACGCCGAGGATATCGAGGTCAAGCTCAGCAACGACACCTCGCTGAAGGCGACCATTGTCGGTCGCGACATCGCCACCGACCTGGCCGTGCTCAAGGTCGAAGGCCACGACTTCCCGTTCGTGCGCTTTGAACTGGATCACAAGCCGCGCGTCGGCGACTGGGTCGTCGCCATGGGCAACCCGTTCAACTTCTCCAACACGGCCACCGCCGGCATCGTCTCGGCCTATGGCCGCGATATCGGCAGTGAAGGCGGCGCGGACTATGTCGACTACCTGCAGATCGACGCCGCCATCAATCGCGGCAATTCGGGTGGCCCGACCTTCGACCTCTACGGCAAGGTGATCGGCGTCAACACCGCCATCGTCACGCCGTCGGGCGCCAATGCCGGCGTCGGCTTTGCCATTCCCGCCGACATCGTCGCCAAGATCACCACCCAGCTGATGAAGGGCACCAAGATCGAGCGCGGCTATATCGGCGTGCAGATTACGGAAGTGTCGGACGAGGACGCCGAAGCCCTGGGCATCAAGGACAAGACCGGCGCCTATATCGACGAAGTCACCCAAGGCGGTCCGGCCGACAAGGCCGGCCTGCAATTGGGCGATATCGTCAAGACGGTCAACGGCGCGCCCATCAAGGGTCCGACCGAGCTGACCCGCCGCATCGCCGATATTTCCGTCGGCGAGAAGGTCCAGTTGGGTGTGGATCGCAACGGCAAGATCGTGACCCTGACGGTGACCGCGGCGCTGCGTCCGGGCGAGGATGAACTGAACAACATCCGCGCGGGCAAGGGTGGCTCCGACGAGGGCAATGGTGCCGCCGGGCCCGCATCGAAGGCACCGCCGGTGATGGGCATGAGCCTGCGCCCGCTGACGCCGGAAACGCGCAAGGCCTACGGCATCGAGGCCAACATCACCGGAGCGGTGGTCACCGATCTCGACCCCGATAGCGATGCGGCGCAAATCGGTATGAAGCCGGGCGACGTCATTGTCCGCGCCGACAACCAGCCGGTGACCAGCCAGGCCGACTTCGCGCGCATCGTCGCCGAACTCCAAAAAGCCGGCCGCCCCAGCATCCTGGTGTTGATCAACCGCGACGGCCAGAACAGGCCTGTGCCGTTGTCCCTGAAGGCCGGGGGCAAGGCGAAGTAAGCGAATACAAGTGCATATGGAAAAGCCTCCCGGTGAAAACCGGGAGGCTTTTTTCGTTTTGATCGAGACAGTTACATTCGAGTTTGATTGCTAAAAATTAAGGAGCGCCGTTCCACAATTCGCGATATATCCGCTTTAAGCGCAAAGGGTTATTCATGCAGGTTCTGATTGTCGAAGACGATGCCGAGGCGGCGGCCAACATGCAGCGTGGCCTGAAGGATGCCGGGATCGAGGCGCGGCTGGCCGGCGACGGCGCCGCGGGCCTTGAAGCCGTCAAGGCGCAACGTCCGGACGTGATTATCCTCGACCGCATGATGCCGGTGATGGACGGGGTCACCATGCTGCAGCACCTGCGCGGCGACGGCGAGGATGTGCCGGTGCTGTTCCTGTCGGCGCTGGGCGAGTTGGAAGACCGGGTGTCGGGCCTGCGCGCCGGTGCCGACGACTATCTCGTCAAGCCCTATGCCTTGACCGAGCTGGTGGCGCGCGTCGAAGCGCTGGGCCGCCGCAAGGACAAGGACGCCGCGGTCGAAACCATCCTGCGCGTCGGCGAGCTGGAGATGAACCTGATTTCGCGGCAGGTGAAGCGTCAAACGACCCTGATCGACCTGCAGCCGCGCGAGTTCCAGCTGCTGGAATTCCTGATGCGCCACGCCGGCCAGAGCGTGACGCGGACCATGTTGCTGGAAAAGGTCTGGGCCTATCATTTCGACCCGCAGACCAATGTCATCGACGTGCATATCTCGCGCCTGCGCGCCAAGCTCGACAAGGGTTTCGACCGCCCCATGCTGCACACGGTGCGTGGTGAAGGCTATCAGCTGAAGGCTTAACCTTCTCCTCCCCATTTGGGACAAATGGGGAGGTGGTGCGGCGCTCGCCCCTTCTTAGGGGCGAAGTCCGCGACGGAGGGGTCACTTACAGGCGTCTGGGCTTATCCCGTCGCCGGCAAGTGACCCCTCCGTCATCGACTTGCCCTTCGGGCTTGCGATGCCACCTCCCCATCGTGACACGATGGGGAGGAGAGATTGCTCGTAACCGAGGATTTTGCCCGAAGTGGCCAACCTGTTCTCATCGCTGCGCCGCGTCGACCTGTTCAACCTGAACATCTTCCGGCCGAACTTTTTCCGCCAGACGCCGTTCCGGCTGACCATGGTCTTCCTGGCGGTCTATATCTTTGTCGCCGCCCTGGTCTTCGGCTATGTCTACCTGGCGACGGCGACGGAATCGCGCGCCTTCGGCAATCTGTCGATCGATCTGCGCGTCAATGCGCTCAAGGACCTCGACACCGACCAGGGCGACGCCCAGGTCGTCGCCAAGCTGCTCAATGACGACGCCAGCGAATGGGGCTTCGCCAAGGGCGCCTTCGACGGCACCGGCCAGGTCCTGGGCCAGAACGAACGCGCCAAGATGGAGCCGCAAGCCCTGACCGACGCCTTCGTCAAGGCCGGCCTCGGCAAGACCAAGGCCGACGGCGACGTCGTGCCGCTCAATGTCAACAATACCTCTCCCAAGGGCAAGGCGCGGTTCCAGGGGCGCGTCGTGCGCATCAATGACGATTTCTACATCTACGTCGCCATGGATATGACCCCGGCGGACCACGGCTTCCACCAGGAGGTCCAGGCGGTGCTGGGCGGTGGCATCCTGGTGGTGATCCTGGGCCTGTTCGCCGGCACCTTGGTGAACCAGGAAGTGTCGCGCTCGGTCGCGCGGGTCAACGCCGTCTTGACCCAGGTACAGGAAGGCGACCTGAAGGCACGCATTCCGGTGCGCGACTCCGGCGACGAAATCGACATGTTGTCGCGGCGCATCAACGACACGCTCGAGCGCATGGAAAAGACCATGGGCAATCTGAAATATGCCGGCGATGCCATCGCCCACGATCTGCGATCGCCCCTGTCACGGCTGCGTTCGAAGCTCGAACTGTCGCTATACGACGTCGACAAGGATCCGTCCCAGGCGCACGATGCGCTCGCCCGGGCGCTTGACGAGACCGACCAACTGCTGCGCACCTTCCAGACGGTCTTCGCCATTTCACGCTTGCAGGCGGCCGGCCAGGCGCCCGACCAGCAGATGTTCTCCGCCACCGACCTGGCCACCGACATGGCCGAGTTGTTCGAAGCCGTGGCCGCCGACAAGGGCATCGAGTTCGAGGCCGAGATCGAGCCCAGCGTCCGCGTCTTCGGCAATCGCGACTTTCTGGCCCAGGCCCTGGCCAACCTGCTCGACAACGCCATCAAATATACACCCCAGGGCGGCGTCACCTTCCGGCTGCGCCGCACCTCGCAGCGCGAGATCGAGTTCTCCATCACCGATACCGGACCGGGCGTGCCGGCGGACTCGCGCAGCCGCATCAAGGAACGCTTCGTGCGCCTGGAAAATTCGCGGACCCTGCCGGGCGTCGGGCTTGGCCTGTCAATGGTTGATGCCGTGGCGGTGGCCCACCGCGGGCGCCTGACGATCGACGAGGGGCCGGGTGTCTACGGCACGCAGGGCCCGGGCTTGCGTACCGCGCTGGTCTTGCCGCCCGCTGCCGGCTGAGCGGGCGCCGGCTGAGGCACGACAATTTCCTTTAATTTTCGGCGGTTTGCCGGTAGTTTCAGCCGGTGATTCCGGTCGGCCCGCCGGCTGGCCTGTCGTGTGCAAAGGTTTCCGTGCCGTCTTCCTTCGCGATCAATGACGCCTTGTTCTCCGCCCTGGTCGAGCGGCTGCATCCGTGCGGCCCGGTGATCAACGAGACGGCGGCCGGCTATGTCATGAGCGATCTCTACGACGTCGCCAATGCCGAGGGCTGGCGCGACCTGCTGCGCCAGGCGGAGCCTATGCTGCGGCCGATATTCTCGGCCTCGCCCTACCTGTCGAGCCTGTGCCGCCGCGATCCGCAGCGCCTGCGCGAGACCTTGATCAGCCCGCCGGAAGCGCGGTTGAAAGCCATATTGCTGGCCGTCGAGGCCGTCGAGCAGCAGGCCCAGACCGTGTTGCTGCACGACGTGGCCATCGCCAAGAAGATCCTGCGCCACCTGAAGGCCGAGTGTCATCTCCTGACCGCGCTCTGCGACCTGGGCGACGTCTGGAACCTCGACCAGGTCACCGGTGCCCTGACGCGCTTCGCCGACGCGGTGACCCAGGCGGCCTTGTCGCTGGTCGTGCGCGAGGAGCGTGACCGCGGCCGGCTGATCTCGGCCGAGGACGGTGAGCGCGGTCTTTTGCCCGGCCTTTTCGTGCTGGCCATGGGCAAGCACGGTGCGGTCGAGCTTAACTATTCGTCGGATATCGACATCACGTTTTTCTGCCACCTGGAAAAGCTGCCGCTGAGCGATACGGCTGACCCGCAGACCTTTGCCGACCGGGTGGCGCGCCAGGTGGCGGTCATCCTTTCCGAACGCACCAATGACGGTTACGTCTTCCGCGTCGACCTGCGCCTGCGGCCGGATCCGTCGTCGACGCCGACCGTCGTGCCGGTGACGTTCGCGCTGAACTATTACGAAAGCGTCGGCCAGAACTGGGAGCGCGCCGCCTTCATCAAGGCGCGTCCGGTCGCGGGCGACATGATCGAAGCCGCCGCCTTCATGAAGGACCTGTCGCCCTTCATCTGGCGGCGCTCGCTGGACTATCCGGCCATTGCCGACGTCCATTCGATCAAGCGCCAGATCCATGTCTACAAGGTCGACGAGCGCCTGGAAGCGGCCGGCGCCAATCTCAAGCTGGGCGCCGGCGGCATCCGCGAGATCGAGTTCTTTGCCCAGACTCAACAATTGATTCTGGGCGGCCGCGACCCGTCCCTGCGCTCGCGCCGGACGCTTGAGGCGCTCGACGCCCTGCGCCGCGCCGGCCACCTGGCGCCGGCCGTGGCGAAAGAGCTGAAACAGGCCTATGTCCGCCTGCGCGACTGGGAGCACCGCGTGCAGATGCTGCACGACGAGCAGACGCACGAACTGCCCGAAGCCGACGATGCGCGCATGAATGTCGCCGCCCTGTCGGGTTTCACCAACCTGTCGCGCTTCGACCTGGCCGTGTCGCGTACCCTGCGTTGCGTCAACCAGCACTATGGCGAGCTATTTTCGCAGGAAGAAACCCTGGCTTCGAGCTACGGCTCGCTGGTCTTCACCGGCATCGAGGACGATCCGGAAACGATCAAGACCCTCAAGCGCATGGGCTTTGACCACCCCGAGCAGGTCAGCGCCACGATCCGCGCCTGGCACCATGGACGCATCGCCGCGACCCGATCCGAGCGTGGGCGCGAACTGTTCACCCGCCTGGTGCCGCGCCTGCTCGAAGCCCTGGCCGAGACGGGCACGTCCCAGGTCGCCTTCACGCGCTTCGCCAAGTTTTTCGTCACCCTGTCGGCCGGCGTGCAGATCCAGTCGCTGTTCCTGGCCAATCCGCGCCTGTTCAAGGTCATTGTCGAAACCATGGGCTTTTCGCCGCGCCTGGCGCAAAGCCTGGCGCGCTATCCGGCGGCGTTTGACGCCATGCTTGACGCCGGCTTCTTCGATCCCCTGGGCGAGGAGCTGGACGATATTGTCGATCGCGAAGTGGCCCGCGTGCCCGACGATCTGGAGGCGGTGATGAACGCGCTGCGCCGCGTCGGCCGTGAGCAGTCGTTCCGCATCGGCATGCAGATCCTCAATGGCCGGCTGGAAACCGAGGCTGCGGGCGCCGCCTATGCGCGTCTGGCCGATGCCTGCCTGCGCCACCTGGCGCCGCTGTGCATGGACGATGTCAGCCGCCAGGGCGGGCCGCTGGATGGTCAAGTGGCGATCCTGGCGCTCGGCAAGCTCGGCTCGCAGGAGATGACGGCGACGTCCGATCTCGACCTGATGACCATCTACCTGCCCGAGGATCCGTCGGCCGTGTCGGCGACCAAGGGCTGGGCCGCGGAGACCTGGTTCGCCCGCTTCACCCAGCGCCTGATCGCGGCCCTGTCGGCGCCCACGCACGAGGGCGCGCTCTACGAAATCGACATGAAGCTGCGGCCGACGGGAGCCAAGGGGCCGGTGGCGGTCTCGCTGGCGGCGTTCGAGAACTACTACACCAAGGATGCCGATACCTGGGAGTTCCAGGCCTTGACGCGCGGCCGCGTCGTCTGGGCGACGTCGACCGATTTTGCCGACCTGGTGCGGCTGAAGGTCGAGACCATCCTGCGCACGCCGCGCCGGCCGGCCGAGACGGCGCTCGATGTGTTGAACATGCGGGCCCTGATGGAAAAAGAGCGCCCGGCCAAGTCGTTCTGGGATTTCAAGCTCAGCGTCGGCGGCCAGATCGACGCCGAGTTCGCCGCCCAGTACCTGCAACTGATCCACGCCGCCTCGGGTGGTCCGCTGCGTGCCGGCACACTTGCGGCCCTGTCGGCCATGCAGCGCGCGGGCCTGGCCCCGGCCGCCGAGATCGAGGCGCTGAGCGCCGCCTGGCGGGTGCAGCAGGCCCTGTCTCAGGTGGTGCGCATGTCGCTGGGCATGGACGACGACCCGCGCCACGAACCCGAGCCGTTCCAGCGTAAACTGGCGCGCGCGGTGCATACGCGCAGGCTCGATACGCTGGAAAAGAAGCTCAAGGACATCCGCAAGCGCGCCCGCGCCGCTTTTGAAGCCATCGTCAATCCGGCGCAGGGCTGACCTTTACAAATTGCCTGACCAAAAAATTGTTGGAAGGCCGCGACAGCTTCAGTGTTTACAATCCGTGAAAACACCTGAAACGGCGCCTGATGTCTCTTCAAGCGTCCCTCAAGCAGCGGGTTAGACAGCCATGTTCAAGACCTCACTCCTCACCGCGGCGGCCCTGACCGTCGCCGTTCTCAGCACGTCGTCCGCGTTTGCCCAGGACCAGGGCGGCGGTATGGGGCAAGGTGGCGGTGGTGGCCATGGCGGCGGCATGTTCGCTCGCTACGACACCGACCATGACGGCAAGATCTCGCTGGCCGAATACGAAGCCGGCCGCATGATGCAATTCAAGCGCATGGACACCAATGGCGACGGCGCCTTGTCGTTCGCCGAAATCGACGCTGCCAGCGCGGCTGCGGCCCAGCGCGGCGGCCCGATGGCCGACATGATGAAGGCGCGCAACGATGCCTTGAAGGCCGCCGACGCCAACGGCGACCAGTCGATCTCGGCCGATGAGTTCAAGGCCTATGTCGATGCCGAGTTCAAGAAGCTCGACGCCAATGGCGACGGCTTCCTGACGCCCGACGAAATGCAGGCGGCGATGGGCGGTATGGGCCATCACCAGCAATAGTTTGCGGCCCGGGCGCGATCGCGCTCAGCCTATGTTAAATCCTTTGTTCCCATGATAAGAAACGATCGTCCATGTCCGAGCCTGTAAAGCTAGTCCTGGTTGCCCGTAATGACGGGATGCCCCGGATTGCGCCTCAGGCGCCGGTGCGGACGACTGTTTCGGGGCCCAGCCTTCCGGGGAACACGTTGGCGAATAGTACGGATCCGGACGAAGTCCTGCTGCAGCGTATCGCCATCGGCGATACGGCGGCGGTGTCTGTCCTGGTGACGCGCAAGCTGCCGCGCCTGCTGTCGCTGGCGCGGCGCATGCTGGGTGATCCGGTCGAGGCCGAGGACGTCGCCCAGGAGACCCTGATGCGCACCTGGAAACAGGCGGCCCATTGGGTGCCCGGCAAGGCGCGCATCGATACCTGGATGCACCGCGTGGCGCTCAACCTGTGCTACGACCGCCTGCGCCGCCGGCGCGACAGCGTGTCGACCGACGACGTCGAATTACTGGATCCGGCCGACAGCGCCGTGACCCGCATCGAGCAGACCCAGGCGGCGGAACGCCTGCAACAGGCGCTTTCGACCCTGCCGGAACGCCAGCGTGAAGCCATCGTATTGAGTTATTATCAGGAGATGTCGAATATGGAGGCGGCCACCCTTATGGGCGTGTCCGTCGAGGCCCTCGAAAGCCTTCTGGCGCGTGCGCGGCGGACGCTGCGTCAGACCCTCAGTGACACCCCAGTGTCCACCGCCTCACCTGCGTTGAAAGGTGGCGCGGCACACCCTGCCAAGCTTCTGCCCTTCGGCAAGCCAGGGAGATGAGAAATATGAAAACCCTATCCGCCGACCGTTTCAAACTTATCCTCGAGGCCTATGGCGCCGAGCCCTCCCGCTGGCCCGACGCCGAGCGTGACGCCGCCCTGCGTTTTCTCGCCGAAGACGCCCGCGCCCGGACGTGGCTCGACGAGGCGCGCGCCTTGGACGGCCTGCTTGACATGGACCTTGAGGTCGCAGGGGCCGAGGACGAGCAGTCGCAGCTTGATCGCGTTCTGGCGCGCATGCTGGAAAAGCCCGCGACCAATGTCGTCGCCTTTCCGCGCCGTCGCATCATGCCCCGCGCCGACCGCCGGGTCCTTCCGTGGCTGTGGACCGGTATCGGCCTGGCCGCCTGCATCGCCGGCGCTACGATCGGCACCAAGGTCGGCCTGTCCAGCATGGACGACGTGCGTGCCCAGCGCGTGCTCGACCTGGCTCAGCTTGACGCGGAGAACTAGGGGTGGGTGAGGGCTCCGGTATGTCGGCCGGCATGAAATGGGTGCTGGGCCTGTCCTTGATGGTCAATGTGTTCCTGGTCGCCGGCGGCATTGCCGCCCTGGCGGCGGTGCAGCACCACATACCCGACATTCCGAAATCTCCGACCGGCCCGGCCTGGGAGGACGTCGAAAAGCAGCTGAGCCCGACGACACGCACCCATATCCGCGAAATCGTCAAGGCGGCGGCGCTCGACACCGAGTCCGACATGACCAAGGCTCATGAATTGCGCGCCCAGGCCGAGCAATTGGCCCAGGCGCCACATTATGACGCCGCCCGCATCGTCGACCTGGCCGAGCAAGCGCGCTCTTATGAGAACATGTCGCGCGCCAAGATCGAAACGGCGATGATCCAGGACATGGCGTCCTTGCCGGTGAACGATCGCGGGCCGGTGGCCGTGTTCGTCCTGCGCCCGGGCTTCCACCTGCGCAAGCTCCTGACGCCCAGCCAGTCGAGCCCGACCGACGGCGCGCAGCCGCAACCGGCGGCAGCGAAGTAAACCGCGAAGCGGCCTTCTGATCATTGAGGCGCGTTCATATCCGGTGCACGGATATCTGTGCTAATCTGTGTAATCTGTGGAGAATATTGCTTTCGAAAGAAAGTTCGTCCACAGATTACACAGATTAGCGCAGATTTTTTTTGAAGTGGCTTTTGCCGAAAGCTTTGCGCGCATTCTATTATGTTGATGCGCTGCGCGCGGTTAGGCCGCGTCTTCGTGGTCCTGGCCGGGTTTGGCGGCGGGCTGCTTGATCGGCATGATGACGTGCACGGTGGTGCCCTTGCCGACTTCGCTGTCGATCTCCATGCGGCCATTGTGCATTTCGATCAGCGACTTGGTCAGGGCCAGGCCCAGGCCGGTGCCTTCCTTGGTCTTGGAGAACTGGTTCTCGACCTGCTCGAACGGCTTGGCCAGGCGCGTCAGCGCCTTTTCCGGAATGCCGACGCCGGTATCGTTCACGCTCAGATGGATGTTGTCGTCGGTGACGGCCGCCGACACGGTGACGGTGCCGCCCTGCGGCGTGAACTTGACGGCATTGGTCAGAAGGTTGAGCAGAATCTGCTTCAAGGCCCGGAAATCCGCCTCGACCTCGGGCAGGGTCGGCAGATGGGTACGCAGTTTAAGGCCGGCTTTCTCCGCCCGTTGACGTACCAGGCGCAGGGTATCGTCGACGACCTCGTCGATGCTGACCGGTTCGAAGCGCATCTGCATCTTGCCGGCCTCGATCTTCGACATGTCGAGAATGTCGTTGATCAGGCTGAGCAGATGCTGGCCCGAGCTTAGGATATCGCCGGAATATTCCTTGTAGCGCGGATGGCCGAGCGGGCCGAACATCTCCGACGCCATGATTTCCGAGAAACCGTTGATGGCGTTCAGCGGCGTACGCAACTCGTGCGACATGTTGGCCAGGAACTCGCTCTTGGCGTGGTTGGCGGCTTCGGCGCGGATCTTGGCCATTTCGTACTTGCGCGCCAGCACGGTCTGCTGCTGGCGCGAGTGCTCCAGCTTCTCGACCATGCCTTGAAGCTGTTCCTCGTTCTTGCGGCTCATCTCCTCCTGCAGCTTGACGGCGGTGATGTCGACGCCGGTGACGACGCGGCCGCCTTCCTGCGTGCGGCTTTCGGAGATCTGGATCCAGCGGCCGTTGTTCAACTCGGCCTCGACCACGCCCTCGCGGTCCGGCATGGGGATGGTGCGGCGCACGGCGATCTGCATCACCTGTTCGATCAGTTCGCGCGGCGTGCCGGCGCGCAGGAAGCGTGCTTCGATGTTGAACACGTCGCCGAAAGTCTTGTTCCACATCAGGAGGCGCTGGCGCCGGTCCCACAGGACGAAGGCGTCCGACACCGAATTGATGGCGTCGAGCAGCCGCACCTCGGCGCGTTGGGCGCGCGACTGCGCGGCGCGTTCCTCGGAGACGTCGAGCGCCACGCCGGAAAAGCGGCCGAAGCCGGATGCGCCGCGGGCGCCGACCGACTGGCCGCGCGCGTCGACCCACAGGGAACGCCCATTGTCGGTCGGCACGCGGAACGAGGTGTCGAGCGCGCCCGTGCTGCGCGCCTCCAGCAAGGCCTTCATCAGGGTCTCGCGGTGCTCCGGCGCCACGCGCTGGATGACTTCCTCGGTCTTGGCGACCCCGCCGCCGCCCCAGCCCAGCATGACGCCGGTGACGTCGGACATGTAGATCAGGTCCTGGTCGAGGTCCCAGTCCCAGATGCCGCAACGCGCCGCTTCGACCGCCAGGCGGTAGCGCTGTTCGTTTTCGTGGAACTTGATGGCGTCGTTCTTGTTCTTGCGCGCCTGGAACAGCAGGAGCAGCCCGAACAGGCCGCCGATCAGCAAGGGGCCGCCGACGAAGATCGCCCCCTTGATCAGGCTTTGCGGCAGGGAATAGAAGGGTTGGGTCGGCACGGCGGTAACGACGACAGCCCCCTCTTCGCCAACGGATTCGTCCACGGGCGCCGAGGCGATCTTGTAGAACCCGCCCTCGGGACGGTTGCCCTGCATCAGGTTGCGCGAATCGGCGCGGGCGCGCAGGGCAGCGATCGAAACCCCCAGGGCCTTGTCGGCGGTCTGGCCGACCAGATGGCCGTCCGAGGCCTCGATGATCGTGCCGTCGGGCGCGATAAGCGCGGTCAGCCGCGCCGCGCCGGTATCCTCAAGAAAGCTGCCCAGCCGCCCGACGGCAATGACGTCGCCGTGGCGGACCATCATGTAGGGCTTGGCGCTCAGCATCAGGCGCGAGGTCTGGGTGGTGAAGGACACATCCCCTTCGGCGGCGGTCGCAGCGGCGGTGACGAGGTCGGGATCGTCATTGCCGGCCGTGGCCGCGATCTTGCCGTCCTGGACCAGGCTGAGCGTGCCTAAGGCGCCGCGGCCGAGCTTGAGCGCCTGGTCGGCGGCGGTGGGGGCGGCGGCGTTGCCGGCGGCGTCTTCCAGCGCCATGCGGGCCATGCCGAGGCGCGTTTCCATATGGGCGGCGTTGAGTTGGGCGGCGTTGAGCAGGTCCTTGCCTTGCTGGTCCTTGTCGGCGCGCGCGCTATTGTCGAGTTGCAGGGTCGACAGGCCCATGAAGGTGACGAGGCCGAGCGTCAGGCTCAACGCACCCAAGCGGATCCACAGCGGCATGGCGGCCTTGACCGGCGTGACCATGGCGCTGAGCGCGCGCCGTGACGGGGTATAGGCCGCATCTTCGCGCGCACCCAGGCGACCCGCGACACCGGACGGCGTGGCACGGGTGCGGTTCGCAATGCCCGAAAGGGCCGCGCGCAGCGGAAGACGACCTGTCGTCACGGTCTCGGAAACCTCAGCACCTTTGATTCGCTCAAACTAGAAGCGTAAACGTGGCGTTAATCTATTGTCGAGACTCTTAAGCCTTTATAAACAACTTCCGTTTTGCGTCGTTGACACAAACACCGGCGTCGCGCGGGGTTCGCACCAGCAAAGGGTGTTTGAACTCATCTCCGAACGCTCTTGCGTTCGGCAAGGGCGACCGCCCGCCCGAGCCAATGCGAGGAGCCTCGCGGCGCCTGAGCGCACAAAAAAGCTTAAATACGCGCGCTTTGCGCGCGTATTTAAGCCGCGTCGTCGGATTTTTTGTTTTGCGGCGGCTTGTGGTCGGCGCTCCAGCCGGCGCGACGTTCCGGGCCTTCGTACTTGCTGTCGTTGTGGCGGCGGCGGTCCGGTCCGAAATAGCTGGGCGTCTTGATGAAGGGGCGCGGGTAGTCGACGATCGCCTGGACCTTGCGGTACAGTTCCTGGGCCGTCACCGGCTTGCAGCAGAATTCGTTGGCGCCGGCGTCGCGCGCCGCCATGACGCGCGAGCGTTCGGAATGGGCCGTCAGCATGATGATCGGCACATAGCGGTTGGCGCTGTCCGACGAGCCGCGCACCAGCTTGATGAAGTCGATGCCGTCGAGCACCTCCATCTGATAGTCGACGACGACGATGTCGATGGAATCGTTGCGCAGCCGGTCGAAGGCTTCGGAGGCGTCGCGGGATTCAAACACATGAACAGCGCCAAAACCACGCAGGATGGTTTTGACGATGTGAATCATGTGGGCGTTATCGTCCACAACCAGAAACCGGACGCGTTGCAGGCCTGCCAACGCTTTCTCCTAGCATTAATGACGCCAAACGCGCGCCAATCCTTGCCAGTCTATGAACAAAGAGACTTAGAAATGGGTTAACCGCCAACCTCGTCGAGCGCTTTGCCGGCCATCTCGGCCGTGTTCTTGGACAGCTTCGGCGCCTTGGCGATCTGGTCCAGGGCCGCGCGCATCTTTTCATGCCAAGGCGCGGCATAGACGCGGAAGCGCGACAGAGGTTCGATCAGGCGCGCCGCCGTCATCGGATTGAAGGCGTCGACCGTCAGGACCTGGTTGACCAGGAAGGCGTAGCCTTGGCCAGAGGTGCCGTGGAAAACGCTCTGGTTGCCGGCGAAGGCCTGGACCAGGGCGCGCCAGCGATTGGGCGTTCGGGCGTCGAAGTCGGCGTGGCGGCTCAGGCGCTCGACACGCGCCAGCGTGTCGGGGTGCGGACAGCCGGCCTGCAGCGCGAACCATTTGTCGATGACCAGGGGCTCGTGCTTGAAGCGCTCGTAAAAGGCGTCCAGCGCGTCCTGGTAGGGCAGGCCCTGCACCGACATCAAGGCGACCAGCCCACCGACGCGATCGGTCATGTTGGTCGCCGTGGCGAAGTGACGGGCGGCCAGGTTGACGACGTCGACATGGTTGGCGCCGCTATTGTTGCCGGCCAGCAGCAGGTCGAGGACGGCATTACGCAGCGCCCGCAGGCCGGCGAAATTGGGATCGGGCGAGAACTGCGCCGGCACGGGCAGGGCGTCATAGGCGTCGCGCAGCACGGTTTTCAGCCGTGTGCTGATCGCCGCCTTGAAGGCCGAGCGTCTCGAATGGATGAAAGCCGGGTCGATGGCGATGCCGGTGGTCGACTGCACCTGGGCCAGATCGCTTTCGGTCGGCAGGCCGAGCATCAGCGCCTTGAAGGCCGCATCCAGCCGGTCGTCGTCGAGTGCCGCGTGCAGCGCGTCGGCAAAGCGCGCGGTCGCCGCTTCGTCGTGCGGCGCCAGGATGAGACGCTTGGCGACGGCCTGGGCCGCTTCCCAGCGATTGAAGGGATCAGCATCGCCGCGGAAACGCGCGAAGGCGTGGTCTTCGGGTTCGTCGACGGTGAGGATAACCGGGGCCGAGAAGCCGCGCAGAGCCGAAACGACCGGCGCTTGTTCGACGCCCGCCAGCACGATCTCGGCCTCCGCGTCACGCAGGATGTACAGCGCGTCCGTCGTGGTGGCGCCGTCGAACGTGAAGGCCTGGGCCGAGCCATCCTGCGCCAACAGGCCGAAGCGGACCGGAATGGCCAAGGCGGTCTTGTCGGCCTGGCCCGGCGTCGGCGGCGTCGACTGGGTAAGCTTCAGCGTGACGGTTTGGCTTGAGGCCTCATAGGTCGATGAGATGTCGAGCCGCGGCGTCCCTGCCTGCAGGTACCAGCGCAGCCACGGCGCGAAGTCTTCGCCGGTCACCGCGGCGAAGCTGGCCAGAAAATCCTCAAGCGTCGCGGCTGTGCCGTCATGGGTCGCGAAATAGTGGTCGAGCGCCTTGCGATAGGTTTCCGGCCCGACGACGGTGCGCAGCATGCCCACGATCTCGGCGCCCTTTTCGTAGACGGTCGCGGTATAGAAGTTGTCGATCTTCTGGTAGGCGGCCGGCCGCACCGGGTGGGCGAGGGGGCCTGAATCCTCGGGGAACTGGCGGGCGCGCAGCGCCTTGACGTCCTTGATGCGCGACACGGCTTCGCCGCGCTGCGACTTCGAAAAGCCCTGGTCGCGATAGACGGTCAGGCCTTCCTTGAGGCACAGCTGGAACCAGTCGCGGCAGGTGACGCGGTTGCCGGACCAGTTGTGGAAATATTCGTGGGCGATGACGCTTTCGATGCGCTCATAGTCCATGTCGGTCGCCGTTTCCGGATCGGCCAGCAGCAGCGAGGCGTTGAAGACGTTCAGCCCCTTGTTTTCCATGGCGCCGAAATTGAAGTCGCGTACGGCGACGATCATGAACAGGTCCAGGTCGTATTCGCGGCCATAGGCCTCTTCGTCCCAGCGCATCGACCGCTTCAGCGCGTCCATGGCGTATTGGGCGCGGTTCTTCATGCCGGTGTCGACGAAAATACGCAGGTCGATGGCGCGGCCCGATTGCGTGGTGAAGGTGTCTTCCAGCAGGTCGAGCTCGCCGGCGACCAGGGCGAACAGGTAGCACGGCTTGGGGAAAGGGTCGTGCCAGCGGGCGAAGTGCCGGCCATCACCAAGAGTACCCGTTTCCAGGCGATTCCCGTTGCTGAGAAGATGCGCAAAGCTGTCGGGCGCTTCGACGCGTACCGAATAGACACTGAGCACGTCGGGGCGGTCGAGGAAATAGGTGATCTTGCGGAAACCCTCGGCCTCGCACTGCGTGCAGTAGCGGCCCGACGACATGTAGAGCCCTTCCAGCGTGCGGTTGTCCGACGGATTGATCTCGACCTCGGTCTCGAGCGTGAAGTGATCGGGGACATCGGCAATGGTCAGGGTTTCGTCGGTAAGCGCATAGCTGTCGGGCGCCAGGTCATGGCCGTCGATGGCGACACGGATAAGCGTCAGGCGCTCGCCCATCAGCACCAGGGGCGCACCGGCCCGCACGCGCTGCATTGTCAGGCGCGCGGTGACACGCGTGGTCTCGGGCCGGAGATCGAAAACGAGATCCGTGGCCGGAATGCGAAAATCCGCCGGTGTGTAGTCTGACAGATGGATGGTGCGAGCGATGTCGGTGCGCATGATAATTCCTGGCCTGATGCGCCTCATCTGGGGAGGCGTCGGGGGAATTACCAGACACCGCGTAGGGGAATTTGCAAGCTGAATCGGGCCGAAGTCCCGGATAGCGCTGATATATTTTGGCGGGCGCTGAAAATCGGCAAAAGACAAAATCGGGAAAAGAGAGGGTGCGCCAACACCCTCCCCCCACGCTTTGTCCTCGTTGGGCGTAACCCCGGAGATATATGGATCAGGCTTGCGGCGGACAAATCACCCGGTAGAGCGCTTATCTTAACGGGTGCGATTAAAAAAGCGCGGCTGAAACCAGATCAAAAATGTTCGGCCGGCATAATCGACGAGACCGGAGACGGCATCAGCTGCGCGGCCCGCGCCGCGGACAGCATCAGGTGCCGCAGCTGCATGGCGTGGTTGACGGTGATTTCGGCGCGGAAGTCATCACTTAGCTGCCATAGATTGTCCGCGTGGGACTGCATCAGGCCTTCCTTTTCGGCGGCGGTCAGGATGCGCCGCACCTGGATGCGCGAGACTTGGTAGCGCCGCGCCAGGTCCGCCGCGGCTGGCAGGGCGGCCCGTCGGGGCGGATAGGCGTCATCGCCGTCGCGCCCGCCGGCCAGCAGTTCGCGCAGGATCAGACCGCCGGCGTGGCGATTGGTGAAGACGCGAAACAGCGGCGTATCGAAATTGTGGCCGCGCGCGCGAAGGAACAGGCTTTCGCCCTGGGTGCGGACGATGGCGGCGAAGACGTCGGGATCTTCGAGGCGACCGAGGACAGTGCGTGCGTCGGGCTCGATGGCGCAGACGGCCTCCAGCACGGTGCGCATGTGGATGGTCCAGGCCGTCCGGAAGCGGGGCGTGGGGACGTAGCGGGCCGGTCCACGGCCCTCGTGGGCCGGCTCGACATAGCCGAGATAGCGCATGTAGAGCAGCATGGCGCGCGCCCGTCCGGGACTGAGCAGGCCGGACTGGGCGCACAGGGTCTTCAGGCTTTGCAGGGTCAGGCCGCCGCAGACGTGCAGGTAGATTGCCCACATCGCCGAGACATAACGGCCGCCGTCCTTGAAAATGCCGAGCAGGGTGCGGTCGGCGGCCAGGGCCGGCAGGCTGGCGTCGTTCAGCACGCGCAGACCCGCCTCCAGCCGCGGGTGGGCGCGCATGCGGGCATAGTCTTCGTCGGTGATGGACAGGTCACAATCCCAGGCGCCGATCCCCGGCGCCGCGATGGTCAACAGGTCGGCTTGCGCTTGCGCCATGACGGTCTCCTGACACTTTGTAACGTCAGGGACGCGCAGGCTCCAAGTGAAAATATTACCGCAACGCTTCGCTGGGGGCGCCGGGCGCCGCAGCGTTGGTGGCCGGGTCGGCTTCGATCTGCTTGCGCAGCACCTCGGCGCGCTTGGCCAGTTCGATCAGGTCGGCGTCGACGTCTTCGGTCGTCTGGTGCACGTAGGCGCGCATGTCCTTGGCCAGGCGCAGCAGTTTCGGCGCCGCCGCGATCAGGCGGGCCTGCATTTCGATCAGGGCGGGATCACGGTCGTATTCGGCGCCGGGCACGCGCCAGCCGCCCCAGTCATTGACGTCGGTGACGATGACCGGATAGGAGCCGGGGAAGGGATGGCCGGTCGTTTCGCCCTGGTTCTGCCACTTGTTGCGCGCGCGCATCAGGCGCCAATTGCCTTCGCCGCGCGGGCTTGTACCCTCGTTGCGGTCCGGCTCCGGCGACAGTTCCTCGGCGGTGAAGTCACGGCCGAGCCCACAGTCGTAGGTCACCCGGACCGGCTCGTCGAAGCCCTTGACCCACACCGGATTGAGCCGGTCGATGACCGCCCAGGTACCGACGGGTTCGACATAGACGCGCTGATGACGGTGGAAAACGGCTTTGGCCATTTGAGATGCTCTTTTGGCGGTTTCGATCGGTAATCTGGGGCGTACGATCCCAATCTATAGCGCAAAGGCGTTAAAATTTGAGACTCCGGCGGGAGGGAACGCTCCGACCTCGGATCATCGAATGTCCTGTTAGCGTTATCATCGCACTGCGGTCGTTTCAGTGGTGATAATTGCGGCGCGTCGATTAAAGCAACTTGCTGTATTTATTCACCTCTTGGGAAACTTTCTTTCTGCTTGCAAAATTCTTGCAAATCGTTTTCTTGCGGCGCACAAATATCGCATTCACGCCCGTCTGCTTGATCCCAGACAGCTTCGCCGGAGCAACCGCCATGAACGACACGCCGTTCGATCCCGTCGGCCACCATATCGCCATGCTGGACGGCTTCCTCACCGACGCGGTGACGGAATTCGGCAAGGGAGACGTGCTTGACCTCATCGAGGCGATGAAATCGGGCGCTTGCAATTTCGACAGCCTCAGCGAGTCCGACGCCGCCCACGCGGCGCGCATCATGACGGTGCTGTCGACCCTGCAGGTGATTTCCGAAGACGTCGCCCAGCTCAAGGAGGTCGGCACCTTCCCGAGCGCGACCGGCGAACAGGTGCCGACGACCCTGGCCAACGCCATCGCCTCGGCCCGTCACGAAGGCTTGCCGGCGGACACCATCCAGGACGTGCTGGACGGCATCCTGGCCTCGCCCGTTTTCACCGCCCACCCGACCGAGATGCGCCGTGCCTCGATCGTCGAGCGCGAATACGAGATCACGCAACTGCTGCAGGCCTACGATCGCGCGCAGCCGGGCAGCGAACGCAACGCCATCCGCGACGACCTCTATCGCGAGGTCGCGCTTCTGTGGTCGACGCGCCTGAACCGGCCCGAACGCATTACCGTTACCGACGAGATCAACAACCTGCTGGGGGCGGTCAAGCGCTCGATCCTGCCGGCCCTGTCGTCGCTGTACGGCGAGTGGGGCCGCGATCTCGATCTCGAAGGCGTCCTGCCCAACGTGCTCAAGCTGGGCTCGTGGATCGGCGGCGACCGCGACGGCCACCCGCACGTCGACGAGGTCACCCTGATCTACGCCTTCAAGGCCCAGGCGCGCATCGCCTTCGAGTTCTACTTCGCCCGGCTCGACAAGCTCGACACCGAGCTGACCGTCTCCGACGAGGTGGCCCACGTCACCGAGGCCCTGGCCGAGCTGGCGCGCAAGTCGCTGGACGTCAATATCCACCGCAATGACGAGCCCTATCGCCGCGCCGTCTCCTATATCAAGGCGCGCCTGGCCAAGACGGCCGAGGTCATCCTCGGCGAGCCGCAGCGCCGCGGCATCCCCGTCGGTTCGGCGGGTGCGGCGCCCTACGATAGCGCGCAGGCCTTTATCCGTGACCTCTGCGTCATCAAGGACTCGCTGAAGGCGCATGGCGGCTCACGCCTGGTCGGGCGGACGCTGAAAGGCCTGGTGCAGATCGCCAAGTCGTGCGGCTTCCACCTGTTGGCGCTCGACCTGCGGCAGAATTCCGACATCCACGAGCGCGTCATCGCCGACCTGTTCACCCAGTCGTCGGAACTGGTCAACTATCTCGACATGACCGAGGCCGAGCGCTGCTCGCTCCTGTTTGCCGAACTGTCGAACGACCGTGTGCTGCGCTGGGAATTCGGCAAGTATTCCGAGGAGACGCGCAAGGAACTGCGCATCGTCGACGCTGCCGCGTCCTTGATCAAGACCTTCGGCCCGGAAGCCTTCGGCGCCTATATCATCTCCAAGGCGTCGTCGGTCTCCGATATCCTCGAGCCGCTGGTCCTGCTGAAGCAGGCGGGCCTGGTGCGCGGCGGCCAGCAGCCGCATTGCATGCTCAAGATTTCGCCCCTGTTCGAAACCATCGGCGACCTGGAAGCGGCGCCCGACATCATGCGCAAGTGGATGGGCAATTTCGCCGTGCGCTCGCTGATGGGCCGGCCGGCGATCCAGGAGGTCATGCTCGGCTATTCCGACAGCAACAAGGACGGCGGCTATACCGCGTCGCGCTGGCACCTGCACAAGGGCTCCAAGGCGATCAAGGCGGTGTGCGATGAGATGAGCGAGAAGGGCGGCTGTGACAAGGACGGCAAGCTCAAGCACCCCATCCGGTTGCGCCTGTTCCACGGCCGTGGCGGCTCGGTCGGGCGCGGCGGCGGCCCCAGCTTCAACGCCATCCTGGCCCAGCCCGAAGGCACGGTCGGCGGCCAGATCCGCGTCACCGAGCAGGGCGAGATGATCGCGCGCAAGTTCGGCAACGAACGTGTCGCGCACAAGACGCTCGACACCTTCGCGGCGGCGACCTTCCTGGCGTCAAAGCCCGGCCTGGTCGTCCATCCGGGGCACGGTGAAGAGCTGCCCGAGGTTCAAGCCGCGCTGGAAGCCAAGTTCGCGCCGGTCATGGACGGGATCTGCGACGCCTCGTTCAAGGCCTTCCGCGGCCTGGTCTATGACGATCCGCATTTCCTGGCCTTTTTCCGCTCGGTGACGCCGATCTCGGAAATCTCCGACCTGAAGATCGGCTCGCGCCCGGCCTCGCGTACGGCGTCTGGCAAGATCGAGGACCTGCGCGCCATTCCCTGGGTGTTCTCGTGGTCGCAGTCGCGCATCGTGCTGCCGGCCTGGTACGGCTTTGCCGCGGCGGTCAAGGACCTCAACATCAATGAGGATGTCCTGGTCGAGATGATGGGCTGGGACTTCTTCGAGGTCTTCATCGCCAACATGGAAATGGCGCTGGCCAAGTGCGACATGGATATCGGCGCGCTTTACGTCGAGCTGGCGTCCGAGCCGGAAGAGGCCAAGCGCATCTTCGCCGTCATCCGCGCCGAATTCGACGCGACGGTTGACCTGATCAAGCGCCTGCGCAAATCCGACGTCCTGTTGTCGACCTATGACCGCCTGCGTGGCCAGATCGACCGGTCAAGGCCGTCGCTCGATGCGCTGAACCGCCTTCAGGTCTATCTGCTGGCCAAGCGGCGCGCCGGCAACGACCACAAGCTGGTCAAGCTGGCCATGCAATTGACGGTCAACGGCATCGCTTCGGCGCTCAGAAATACCGGGTAACGGGCGCCTGCCTATTTATAAAAATGGGGAAGACGGCTGGGGCAATCGTTTGTAATTCCCCAGCCCGTCTATGGGAGCGTTATCATTCGTCCGAAAGTGATTAAGACCTTGTCGGACGACAACATTTTCCTCTATAGACGGGCATAGCCATCGCCACCGGGGTTTGATGCAATGACAGCGCTGTCATAAGTCGAGCGACTGGTAAAGCCATAGCGAATTTTTGCGTGAGATGCCTGAAAACAGGCTTTCGCGGCGGACCGTCAAGTCCTAATAGGGGCGCGGTCCCACTCCAGGAAGTGTTTAAACAATGTCATTGTCCCAGGGTAAATCGTCCTCCCGCAAACCGGTCTTCGTCCTCGTCGGCGGTACCGGCGACCTCGCCATGCGCATGCTGTGGCCGTCGCTGGCCATGCTGCTCCAGGACGGCTTCATCGACGAGGGCCTGCGCCTGGTGTCGGTGGCGCGCGAGAAGGTCGACACCGAAGAGGTGCGCAGCCGGGTCATCGATGCGCTGAAGAAGCGCGTCGGCAAGGATCTCGAGCACGGCACGGCCGACCGCCTGGTCAAGGGCCTGACGCATCTGGCGCTGGACGCTTCCGATCCCGACTGGGGCAAGAAGCTGAAGGCCGAACTGGGCGATATCGACCAGTTGGACGTCGTCTACTTCCTGTCGGTGTCGCCGACCCTGTTCAAGCCGATCTGCGAACAGCTGCGCACCGCCGGCCTGAGCAATGCCCCCAATCGCGTCATCATCGAAAAGCCGATCGGCCGCGACCTGGACTCGTCAAAGGTGATCAACGACTCGGTCGGCCACGCCTTCGACGAAGCGCGCACCTTCCGCATCGACCACTATCTCGGCAAGGAAACGGTGCAGAACCTTTTGGCCCTGCGCTTCGGCAACGCCATTTTCGAGCCCCTGTGGACCTCGCGTTCGATCGACCACGTGCAGATCTCGATCTCCGAGACCGTCGGCGTCGGTGACCGCCTCGGCTATTACGACGAATACGGTGCGCTGCGCGACATGCTGCAGAACCACCTGATGCAGCTTCTGTGCCTGTTGGCCATGGAGCCGCCGGCCTCGCTGCAGGCCGATGCGTTGCGTGACGAAAAGGTCAAGGTGCTGCGTTCGCTGAAGCCGATCCGCGCCGACAACTGCTTCTTGACGACGGCGCGCGGCCAGTACGGCCAAGGCTTCGCCGAAGGTCATGCCGTCGCCGGATACCTCGCCGAAAAGGGCGGGCCGTCGGACACCGAAACCTTCGTCGCCGTCAAGGCCGAGATCGACAACTGGCGCTGGGCCGGCACCCCCTTCTACCTGCGCACCGGCAAGTGCCTGCCGACCCGCACGACGGAAATCTCGATCCAGTTCAAGGCTGTGCCGCACTCGATCTTCGGCAACGAGGCCAAGGCCAACCGCCTGGTCATCCGCCTGCAGCCCGAGGAAGACATCGCGCTGTCGCTGATGAACAAGTCGCCCGGCCTGACGTCGGACGGCATGCACCTGACGCAGCTCGACCTGTCGCTGTCGCTGGATGCGGTCTTCGACGCCAACGGCACGAAAAAGCCGCGCCGCCGCATCGCCTATGAGCGCTTGATCCTCGACGCGCTGAACGGCAACAACGCGCAATTCGTCCGCCGCGACGAGGTCGAAGCCGCCTGGATGTGGGTCGACGGCATCGTCAAGGCCTGGCAGACCTCCGGCATGAAGCCGCAGCCCTACGCCGCCGGCTCCAACGGCCCCACCAACGCCCAGCTCCTGCTGGAGCGTGACGGCCGCTTCTGGAACGACTGACATGACCAGCGCCGACACACCGTACCAAGGCCACCTTTCCGTCCTGCCGGGCGGAAAGGGGGGGATTCACATCCGCGCCTTCGACAGCAAGACCGACGCCGGCGCCTGGGTCGCCGGCGAGATACTGGCCTCGCTGAACGCCGCCATCAACGAGCGCGGCAAGGCCTTGTGGCTGGGCTGCGGCGGCACCACGCCCAAGCCCGTCTATGAGCGCCTGGGCGCCTCGCACCTCGACTGGGACCGCGTCCAGCTGGCCCAGGTCGACGAACGCTTCGTGCCGACGGACGACGCCCGCTCCAATACCCGCATGATGCGCGAAGCCCTGGCGCATGTGTTGAGCGAAGATGACGGTCCGGGTATGGAGCTGATCTCACTGATCGAGGACATTACCGACCAGGACAATTGCGCCGCGATGGCTGAGGCGACCCTGCTCGACCTCGGCGGCGGCGAGGCGCCGACCTTCGACTTCTCGCTGCTCGGCATGGGGCCGGACGGGCACTACGCCTCGATCTTCCCCAACCACGCCATCAATGCCTTCGTCTACGACACCAAAGCTCTGGTCCTGCCGGTGGCGCCGTCCGGCAGCGATGCCGAACCGGTATGGCCGCGCATTACCCTGTCCGTACCGGCGATCAATCGCTCGCGCCGCATCGTCTTCTTCGTGACGGGCCAGGAAAAGCTCGACCGGCTGAAGTCGCACGGCACGGTCACCGATCCCTATACGTCGCCGATCGGCGCCTTCCTGGCGCAGTGCCCGGTGCCGGTCGAATTCGTGTGGGCGGCATAAGGACTTAAGACCATGACCGAGCTGCACCCCGTCCTCGCCGAAGTCACCCAGCGCATCATCGCGCGTTCCCGGGATCTGCGCGCCAAGTTCATGGCGCGCGCCGACCGCTACAAGGCCGACGAACCGCGCCGCAAGAAGCTGTCCTGCGCCAACTACGCCCACGTGGTGGCAGCTTCGACCGAGCACGACAAGCTGCAGGCGGCGCTGGACGGCGTCGCCAATATCGGCATCGTCACCAGCTATAACGACATGCTGTCGGCGCACCAGCCGTATCACGACTATCCGGAAAAGCTGCGCGGCATGGCGCGCAAGGTCGGCACCACGACCCAGGTCGCCGGCGGCGTGCCCGCCATGTGCGATGGCGTCACCCAAGGCCGGCCGGGCATGGAGTTGTCGCTGTTCTCGCGCGACGTCATCGCCATGGCGACCGCCGTGTCGCTGAGCCACGACGCCTTCGACGCCGCCCTGATGCTGGGCATCTGCGACAAGATCGTGCCGGGCCTGGTCATGGGCGCGCTGTCCTTCGCCCACCTGCCGATCATCTTCGTGCCATCGGGCCCGATGCCGTCGGGCCTGCCCAATCCGGAAAAGGCCAAGGTGCGCACGATGTATGCGCTGGGCCAGGTCGGCCGCGACAAGCTCCTGGAGGCGGAGATGGCGTCCTACCACGCCGCCGGCACCTGCACCTTCTACGGCACCGCCAACTCCAACCAGATGCTGATGGAGATGATGGGCCTGCACGTGCCGGGCGCGGCCTTCGTGGCGCCGGGTAACGCTTTGCGCGAAGCCTTGACCCAGGCGGCCGTCGAACGCGCCGCCAAGACCGCCGAAAACGGCAAGGATCCGCAGCGCCTGGCCGATGTGCTCGATGCGCGCGCCTTCGTCAACGGCGTCGTCGGCCTGCTGGCCACCGGCGGCTCGACCAACCATACGCTCCACCTGCCAGCCATGGCCCGTGCCGCCGGCGTGATCCTGACCTGGGAAGACATGGACGACCTGTCGCGCGTCGTGCCGCTCCTGGCGCGCGTCTATCCCAACGGTTCGGCCGATGTGAACCACTTCCATGCCGCCGGCGGCATGGGCTTCGTCATTCGTGAACTGCTGTCGGCCGGCCTGTTGCATGGCGACGTGCAGACGATCTGGGGGCAGGGACTCGACGCCTATGCCCAGGAACCGATCATGCAGGACGGCGCGCTCGTCTGGCGCGACGCGCCGGCGCAAAGCCTCGACGAAAACGTGCTGCGCCCGGCAAGCAATCCGTTTTCGCATGAGGGCGGCCTGCGCGAACTGAAGGGCAATCTCGGCCGGGCGGTCGCCAAGACTTCGGCCGTCAAGCACGAGCACCGCATCGTTGAAGGTCCGTGCGTCGTGTTCGACGACCAGGACGACTTCCTGGCGGCGTTCAAGGCCAAGCAACTGCCCGAAGGCGACTTCATCTGCGTCGTGCGCTTCCAGGGCCCCAAGGCCAACGGCATGCCCGAACTGCACTCGCTGACGCCGTCGCTGTCGTCGATCCTCGATGCCGGCCGCAAGGTCGCCCTGGTTTCGGACGGCCGCATGTCCGGCGCCTCGGGCAAGGTTGCCGGCGCCATCCATCTTACGCCCGAAGCCGTCGACGGCGGGCCGATCGCCAAGTTGAAAACCGGCGACGTGCTGCGCGTCGATTGTGAGACGGGTACTTTAGACTACCTCGGGGATGCCACCGAGTTCGCTCAAAGACAGAACGCTGAACGGCCGGAAGACGCCGACGGCGTGGGACGGGAACTTTTCGCGCACATGCGCCGCTCGGTTGGACCGGCGGACGCGGGCGGCGCGGTTTTTTGGTGACAAGGATTTATGACATCTCCTTCTAATATTGGCGCTTTTCACACCCCTGTGCTGCGTGGGGTGGTTGGCGATATCGGCGGCACCAATGCCCGCTTCGCCATTGCCGAACGTAAAGACGGTAAAACGACGCTCAGCCACTTCAAGTCGCTGGAATGCGCGGCCTATACCGACGTCTATGACGCCCTGAAGGGCTATTTCGCCATGACCGGCGAAAAGCCCGGCTGCGACTTTACGGTCGTCGCCGTGGCGGGACCCGTCAAGGACGGCCGCATCAAGTTCACCAACCTGTCGTGGGAGGTGCGCGAAGACCTGCTGGGCCAGGCGACCGGCGCGCGCCATACGCGGTTGATCAACGACTATGCCGGCCTGGCCTTCGCCTTGCCGCACCTGACGCTGGAAGACACCCGCACCATCGGCCCGGTGCAGCAGGGCTTCGGCGACGTGCACGCGGTCATGGGCGCGGGGACGGGCTTTGGCGCCTCGGTACTGGTCGGCGGCGAGTTCGGACCCTATTGCCTGTCGACCGAAAGCGGTCACATGAGCTTTGCGCCGGTCAACGACTACGAGTCGGAAATCCTGCGCTTCCTGCGCCGCAAGTACGGACGCGTCACCATCGAGATGCTGCTGTCGGGTCCGGGCCTGGTCAATCTCTACCAGGCCATCTCGGCGATCCGCGGCGAAAAGGCCGAGGACCTGACCCCGGCCCAGATCACCCATCTCGACGGCAATGACGCCACCGGCTCGCGCTACACGGTCGAAGCCTTCCTCGACATCCTGGCCAGTGTCTGCGGCGACCTCGCCCTGGCGCACGGCGCGGTCTCGGGCATGTTTATCGCCGGCGGTGTGGCGCCGCGCCTGATTTCGCACATCGACGAGATCCGCTTCCGCGCTCGCATGGAGGCCAAGCAGCCTCTGTCGGCCATGGTCGCCGCCATCCCGTCGCGCATCATCATCCATCCGTACGCAGCGTTGCTCGGTTCAGCCAACGCCCTCACCGACATGCAGATCCTCGCCTAGGCGAGGATCTGATTTTCTTTGGCGCTCAAGCGCCGCGCAGGCTCTACGCGCATTTTGCTCAAGAAGCGAAGCGTTAGCACGCTTCTTGGGCGTGCGCGGCGGCCAGCAAACGTTAACAATGTCGCCCTTGCCGATGCTTTGCATCGGAATGGGTACTAACTTTTGAAGGTTCTTCCATGTCCACAGCCCCCGTCATTCCCGAATATATGTCCATGGGCCCGGTGCTGCCGGTCATGGTCATTTCCGAGCTGTCCCATGCGGTGCCGCTGGCCGACGCCCTGATCAAGGGCGGCATCAAGGTGTTGGAAATCACGCTGCGCACCCCGTGCGCGCTGGACGCCATCCGCGAGATCAGCAATGCCTTCCCGGAAGCCGTGGTGGGCGCCGGCACCGTGCTGACCCCGGCCGATGCCGAAAAATCGGCCAAGGCGGGCGCCAAGTTCCTGGTCTCGCCCGGCCTGACCGAAACCCTGGCCCGCCAGGATTTTTGCCCGCTGCTGCCGGGTGTGGCGACCTCGTCGGAAGTCATGCAGGCGCTGGAGTGGGGCTTTACCCACCTGAAGTTTTTCCCCGCCGTGCCGGCCGGCGGCACCGCCTATCTCAAGGGCATCGGCGGCCCGCTGCCCCAGGTGAAGTTCTGCCCGACCGGGGGTGTCGACCCGAAGAACGCCGCCGAATTCCTCGGCCTGCCCAACGTCCTGTGCGTCGGCGGATCGTGGGTGGCGCCGGCTTCGGCCATGGTCGAAGGCCGCTGGGACGAGATCACGCGCCTGTCCGCCGAGGCGGTTTCGACTTTTGGCAAGAAATAAGGTCTGACAATAGGCTAAACAGCGTGCCGGGTTGACAAAGGTGTCAACCCGCCTGAAGGTTGTTATCCCTGTCATTTCGGCGGGCCTATGACAACGCGACAAGTGCCTTGACCCAGACCAAGCCGTCTCCCGATCGCCCCATTGTCCGACCTCAGACCGCCCCGTCCGTGCCGGCGGCGGTATCGACCATCACCGACGTGGCGCGATTGGCCGGTGTTTCGATCAAGACCGTGTCGCGGGTGATGAACAACGAGCCCAATGTGCGCGAGGAAACGCGCGTCAAGGTTCGCGAAGCCGCCAATCTCTTGCATTACCGGCCCAACCTGTTGGCTCGGTCCCTGGCGGGCTCGCGCAGCTTCCTGCTGGGCCTGCTCTATAACAACCCCGTGCCCACCTACATCATTTTCATGCATCGCGGCGTCATCGATCGGGCGCGCGAAAGCGGTTATCACCTGTTGGCCGAGCCGCAGGATATCCATGCCGGCGAGCTTGAGCGCAATATCGCCGGCCTTCTGTCGACAATCCGTCTGGACGGCGTCATCCTGACCCCGCCGCTCTGCGACATGGCGGTGGTGCTGCAGACGATCGAGGCGGCCGGCGTGCCTTACGTTCGTGTCTCGCCTTTCCTTTATCCCGGCCGTTCGGCCTATGTGCGCATGGACGAGGCCCTGGCGGCCTACGAGATGACGCAGTATCTGCTGAGCAACGGCCATCGTGATATCGGCTTCGTCATGGGGCACCCCGAGCACGGCGGGTCGCACCTGCGCTACGAAGGCTATATGAAGGCGATGCGCGAGGCGGGGATCGAACCGCGCGCCGAATGGATCAAGCAGGGCTATTTCACCTTCGAATCGGGGGTCGAGGCCGGCAAGTCGTTCTTCGCGCGCGGGGCTGCAAGGCCGACGGCGATCTTTTCCTCGAACGACGACATGGCGTTCGGCATGATGGGCTATGCCCAGCAGGTCGGCGTGCGCGTGCCGGACGACGTCTCCATCGTCGGCTTCGACGATACGCCGGGCTGCGAGCTGATCTGGCCGCACCTGACGACGATCCGCCAGCCGATCACCGACATGGCCTATGCGGCGGCGGACATGCTGCTGTCGCGCAACCATGACAGCGAGGTGGCTTTTGTTGCGTCGAGCCGGCTGCTGCCGTTCGAGTTGGTCGAGCGCGACTCGGTCAAGAAGCTGGTTTAGCGCCGGCGCTAATTCCAAAGCGTGATGAATATCCTGAAACATCCGATGCCTAAGGCATCGGCAAGCGCGACTGCGCGCCCGAGCTCGTGCGAGGAGCCTCGCGGCGCTTGAGCGCACAAAAACCCGCGGCAAAAACTTAAAAAAAACCCGATGAACCGGAGTTCATCGGGACTAAAGGCCAGTGCCTTCCAAACAATGCCACATTTAAGAAGGCGCTTTAAAACCACCGGACGAAGGTGTTGAAAAAGGGAAAGTAACCAGACGTCCAACAGTTCTAAACACATCCGGCACACGTGCCGGACAACAGGGTACGTGATTTTTAGCTTTGTCTGACAACGCTGTCAAGTAATTTGCCCAAAATTAAGAAAACAAATATGTTTTTTTTAATCGAGCGCCGAGTCGCGCACTTCGAAGTTCCGCGATTGTGCGACCGGAAGTGTATGTCGGGCGCTTGACGCGGAATGATAGCGCTGTCAATAATCGTCGGCATAAAGATCGCGGGTGGATGAGAACCGCGGCGATCGCCTACGGGAAGCGACGGCTTGAAAGGGAGACAGATGGCCACAGGGAATAGGGGGGGCGTTGCGTCCCGGCGCGCGGCGCTGTGTGCGGCGGTGGCCGTTGTGGCCTTGTTGCCGGCGCTGAGCCCGGCCATCGGCTTTGCCGCTACGCATAAGCCCAGGGCGGCCAAGGCAGCCGCGGAAAAGACCTACAAGGTCGATCCGGCCTGGCCGAAACTGGCGCCCGCCGGCATCGTCGATGCGAAGACCGAAGCGCGCATTACCGACATCATGGCGAAGATGACGCTCGAGGAAAAGGTCGGCCAGACCGTCCAGGCGGATATCAACTATATCACGCCCGAGGACCTGAAGACCTATCCGCTGGGCTCGATCCTGGCCGGCGGCAATTCCAAGCCGGGCGGCAATCCGCACGCCACGCCCCAGCAATGGCTGAAACTGGCGGACGACTATTATCGCGGCGCCGCGGCGCGGCCGACGAATGCGCACATCCCGCTGATGTTCGGCATCGACGCGGTGCACGGCCATTCCAACCTGACCGGCGCCATCATCTTCCCGCACAATGTCGGCCTGGGCGCGGCCCATGACCCGGCGCTGATCCGCAAGATCGGCGAGGTGACGGCGGATGAGATGTCGCTGGTCGGCGTCGACTGGACCTTCGCGCCGACACTGGCGGTGGCGCGCGACAAGCGCTGGGGCCGCTCATACGAGTCCTATTCGGAAAATCCGGCGGATGTCGCCGCCTATTCCGGCGAAATGGTCGACGGGCTGCAAGGGCCGGACGGCGGCAAGGACGGCGTAAAACCCGGCCATATCATCTCTTCGCCCAAGCACTTCTTGGGCGACGGCGCCACCAAGGACGGCAAGGACCAGGGCGACGCCGTATTGTCCGAGGCCGATCTGGCCCGCATCCATGGCGCCGGCTATGTGCCCGCGATCAAGGAAGGCGCCTTGGGCGTCCTGGTCTCCTTCTCGTCGTGGAACGGCGTCAAGATGGCCGCCAATGCCGAGCTGCTGACCGGTGCGCTTAAGGGCCGTATGCATTTCGACGGCTTTACCGTTACCGACTGGAACGCCCAGGGCCAGGTGCCGGGCTGCGCCAATGACGATTGCCCGGCCGCCTTCAATGCCGGCATCGACATGTTCATGGCGCCGGACAGCTGGAAGGGCATGTACGAACACCAGCTGGCCGAGGTGAAGTCGGGCAAGATCTCGATGGCCCGCCTCGACGACGCCGTGCGCCGCATTCTGCGCGCCAAGATCAAGGGCGGCCTGTTCGACGAGGGCGCGCCGGCGGAGCGTCCGCTGGCCGGCCATTTCGAGCAACTGGGCTCGGCCGAGCATCGCGCCGTCGCCCGCCAGGCGGTGCGTGAATCGCTGGTGCTGATCAAGAACCAGGGCCATATCCTGCCGCTGTCGGGCGCCACCCATATCCTGGTCGCCGGCGACGGGGCCGACAATATCGGCAAGCAGGCCGGCGGTTGGACCATCACCTGGCAGGGCGCGGGCAATCGCAATAGCGACTTCCCCAATGGCACCTCGATCTATGCCGGGCTCGCCGACGCCGTGAAAGCCTACGGCGGATCGGCGACGGTCAGTGTGGACGGCAGCTATACGCAAAAGCCGGACGTCGCCATCGTCGTGATCGGCGAGGACCCCTATGCCGAATTCCAGGGCGACCGCGCCAACCTGGCCTACAAGCAGGGTGACGACAGCGACCTGGAGCTGATCAAGAAGCTCAAGGCCGCCGGCATTCCGGTCGTGACGGTCTTCCTGTCGGGCCGGCCCTTGTGGACCAATCGCGAGATCAATGCCTCGGACGCCTTTGTCGAGGCGTGGTTGCCCGGCACCGAAGGCGGCGGCGTCGCCGACGTGCTGATCGGCGACGACAAGCGCCAGGTGCGCAACGACTTCAAGGGCAAGCTGACCTTCTCGTGGCCGAAGACGGCTGTGCAGGGGGCGCTCGATGTCGGCACGCCCGGCTATGACCCGCAATTCGCCTATGGCTATGGCCTGACCTATCTCGACAAGGGCGACGTCGCGCCGTTGTCGGAGGAGTCGGGCCTCGGCAACCAGGTTCTGGTCAATGTTGACAAATACTTCGACGCCGGCCGCGTCAAGACGCCGTGGACGCTCGACCTGATCGATGGGGCGGGCAAGACGGCGGGCGACCATGACGCCTTCAAGAGCCCGAACGGCGCCGTGGCGCAAACGACGATCGACGCCACCAAGCAGGAAGACGGCCGCTCGCTGGTCTTTACGGGCGCGGGTGAAGCGGCCTTCACGGGTGATCCGGTCGATATCAGCCGCCAGACGCTCGGCAAGATGACGATCGCCATCACCTATCGTCTGAACGCGCCGGTGACGGGACCGGTTTTCATCGGCATGGGCAAGGACCTGTCGTCCGAGCATCGCCTCGACGTCTCCAAGCTCCTGACCGCCCCGGTCGGTCAGTGGGCGACGTTGAAGGTCAAGCTCGACTGCTACGTCGCCGCCGGCATGGACCCCAAGACGATCGGCGTGCCGTTCGGCCTGTCGACCCAGGGGCCGCTGTCGCTCAGCTATACCTCGGTCAAGCTCGCCTCCGACGAAGGCGACGCGGTCTGCCCCGCACAATAACGCGATAATAATATATTCTCGCGTTATTGTGCCTCCCCGGCTTGACCGGGGAGGGGGACCGCGCGCCTTCTTCAGGCGCGTGGTGGAGGGGCTTCTTGCTTCCCTACCTCCTAAATCCTCAGAGTTGCCTTTTCCTGGGACCTGTGAGATGGTTGCCCCTTAATTGTATGATATTTGGCGCGTTGTCAGCATGTTGGCGCCTCACGTTTATCCCAAAAGTGGCAATCCACTTTTGGGCGCGAGGCCGAAAGAGACGCCGAAATCATCGAGGGAACCAAACCGAGGGGTCTATGCCTGATCTTATTAAGCTGTTTCATCTGCCGGCGGCGAATTTCCTGTCGAATCTCGACCTGTGGATCGTCCTTATCTATGCCGTCGCCATCTTCGCCCTGGCGCAGATCGTCTCGCGCCGCAAATCGACCGAAGCGGTGTCGTCCAAAGGCTACTTCCTGGCCGGCAACACCCTGCCGTGGTGGGCCATCGGCGCCTCGCTGATCGCCGCCAACATCTCCGCCGAGCAGATCATCGGCATGTCGGGCTCCGGCTATCGCATCGGCCTGGCCATCGCCTCCTACGAATGGATGGCGGCGATCACCCTGATCATCGTCGGCAAGTTCTTCATCCCGGTCTTCCTGCGCAACGGCGTGACCACCATGCCGGGCTTCCTGCAGCAGCGTTTCGGCTCCAGCGTGAAGTTCCTGATGGCCATCTTCTGGTTGCTGCTCTACGTCTTCGTCAACCTGACCTCGATCCTGTGGCTGGGCGGCACGGCCGTGACGACGGTGACCGGCCTCGATCCGGAAGTGGTGCTGATCATTCTCGGCGTCTTCGCCCTGGCTTACCAGATCTCGGGCGGCCTGAAGGCCGTCGCCTTGACCGACATCGTCCAGGTGTCGCTGCTGGTCCTGGGCGGCCTGATCATCCTGACCATCACCCTGACCAAGATCGGAGGCGCCTCGGGCTTCACGGGCGGCTTCCACGAGTTGATGCACCGCTATCCCGACCACTTCCAGATGATCCTCGACAAGTCGAGCAAGTTCTACAACGACCTGCCGGGCTTCGCCGTGCTGATCGGCGGCATGTGGATCATGAACATCTCGTATTGGGGCTTCAACCAGTACATCGTCCAGCGCGCCCTGGCCGCCAAGGACATTCCGGAAGCGCAAAAGGGCATGGCGTTCGCCGCCTATCTCAAGCTGATCATTCCGGCGATCGTCGTCGTGCCGGGCATGGCGGCGCTGATCCTGGCGCCGAACCTGCCCAAGGCCGACCACGCCTACCCGCAGATGATGACGCTGTTGCCGTCGGGCCTGCTGGGCCTCGTCTTCGTCGCCCTGGTCTTCGCGGTCATCTCGTCGACCGCGTCGAAGATCAATTCGATCGCCACCATCTTCGCGCTCGACATCGTCGCCCCCCTGGCGCCCAAGGTGCCGGACAAAGCCCTGGTCAATATCGGCCGGATCGCCGCGGTCGTCGCCGTGATCATCGGCATCCTGGTGGCCGAACCGCTGCTGGGCCATACCGACCAGGCCTTCCAGTTCATCCAGGACTTCACCGGCTTCTTCACGCCGGCGATCGTCGTCATCTTCGCACTGGGCATGTTCTGGAAGCGTTGCTCGACGGCCGGGGCCTTCGCCGCGGTGGCCGGCGGCTTCCTGTTCTCGTGCTTCTTCTACGTGGCGTCCTACCTGCACAACAACCCGAGCTTCGCCGGTTTCACCAACAGCTTCATGGCCACCCAGGTGCCGGACATGCCGTTCATGAACCGCGTCGGCTGGGTGTTCTGGATCTCGTTGGCCCTGTGCGTGCTGGTCTCGCTGATCGTGCCGAACAAGCGCGAAGTCTCGACCCTGACGCTGGAAGGCGTCAGCTTCAAGACCACACCCGTGTTCAATGTCCTGGCCATCGGTGTCGTCGTCATCCTGATCGCGCTCTATTTGATTTTCAAATAACGTGACCCACGTGCCGGGCGGTCACGAATTGCGACTGCTTCGCACTTTAACTTGACGTGAAGCTTCCTAAATAATAATCATTCGCAAGTATGGCGGCTCCGGACACCGGGGCCGCCTTTTGCTCCGTTATGTCGGACACTTTTGAATGACCCTGTTCCAGCTTAAGACCCATGCCTCCGCCATCGTCGCCGGGGTCGAGGACCGCTCGGAGCAGGACCCCATCAGCCGCCGTCTGCGCGAGATCGGCTTTGTGCCGGGCGAGGCGGTCAAGGTGGTCGGCCAAGGTCTGTTCGGACGTGAGCCTTTGTTGGTCCAGGTCGGCTTCACCCGCTTTGCCTTGCGCCGCAACGAGGCCGAGCGCGTCACGCTGCGCGAAGGGGCCGCGGCATGAACGCCATCACCCAGAACATCATGGCCGACAGCCTGCGCATCGCCCTGGTCGGCAATCCCAACTGCGGCAAGACGGCGCTGTTCAACCGCCTGACCGGCTCGCGGCAAAAGGTCGCCAACTATGCCGGCGTCACCGTCGAGCGCAAGCAAGGCAGCTTCGTCACGCCCGCCGGCCGCACGATCAAGGTACTCGACCTGCCCGGCACCTACAGCCTCGACGCCATGGGGCCGGACGAGATCATCACCCGCGACGTTTGCCTGGGCCGCCACAAGGACGAGCCCATCCCCGACCTGATCGTCTGCGTGGTCGACGCGACCAATCTGCGCCTGCACCTGCGTTTTGCGCTGGAAGTGCGCGCGCTGGGCCGGCCGATGGTGCTGGCGCTGAACATGGTCGACGCGGCCCGCCAGCGCGGCATCACGATCGACCGGAAAAAGCTCGCCGCCGAACTGGGCGTGCCGGTCGTCGAAACCGTGGCCGTCAGCGCCAATGGCGCCGCCGACCTGATCGCCGCGCTCGACGATGCGCTTCCGGGCATACCCGCCGCCGGGACGGTTGCCGACCTGCACGTCGAGACGCGCCGCCTCCTCGACGCCGCCGTAGTCATGCCCGAAGCGACGTCGAAGATCGACGACGCCATCGACCGCGTTGTGCTGCATCCGGTCTTGGGCCTCTTCATCCTGGTCGCCATCATGTTCGTCGTCTTCCAGGCGGTGTTCGCCTGGGCGCAGCCGATCATGGACATGATCACTGCTGGCGTCACCTGGCTGGGCGCCACCACGACGGGACCGCTGCCCGACGGCCTGCTCAAGGACTTCCTGACCCAGGCCGTGTTCGGCGGGTTGGGCACCGTCATTGTCTTCCTGCCGCAGATCCTGATCCTGTTCTTCTTCATCCTGTCGCTGGAAGAGTCCGGTTACCTGCCGCGCGCGGCGTTCCTGCTCGACAAGACGATGGCGGCGGCCGGCCTGTCGGGCCGATCCTTCATTCCGCTCTTGTCGTCGTTTGCCTGCGCTATTCCGGGCATCATGGCGACGCGCTCGATCCACGATCCGCGCGACCGGCTGACCACCATCCTGGTGGCGCCCTTGATGACCTGCTCAGCGCGCTGGCCCGTCTATACCCTGCTGGTCAGCGCCTTCATCCCGCAGAAGGTGTTCTGGGGCGTCGTCAACCTGCAGGGCCTGGTCCTGTTCGCCCTGCTGATTACCGGTATCATCAGCGCGCTGGCCGTGTCGTGGATCATGAAGCTGACCCGCAAGGACCGCAGCGAATATCCGCTGATGATGGAGTTGCCGTCCTATCGCCTGCCCAATGCGCGCAACCTGGCGGTCGGCCTGGCCGAGCGCGCCCGTATCTTCCTGCGCCGCATCACCGGCGTCATCTTCACCGCCAATGCCGTGCTGTGGGTACTGACCACCTTTCCACGGCCGCCGGCGGGCGCTGCGGGCGCGGCCATCAACTATTCGGTGGCCGGCATGATCGGCCATGTGATGCAGCCCGTCTTTGCCGCTATCGGCTTCAACTGGCAGATCTGCGTGGCCCTGATCCCCGGCATGGCGGCGCGCGAAGTCGCCGTCGCCGCGCTTGGCACCGTCTATTCGGTCCAGGGCTCGGAGGACGCGGTTCGCGACCAACTCGGCCACCTGATCGCCGGCCAGTGGAGCCTTCCCACCGCGCTGTCGCTGCTGGCCTGGTACGTCTTCGCGCCGCAATGCCTGTCGACCCTGGCCGTCATCCGCCGCGAAACCAATACCTGGAAATACGTGGTGATCACCGCCGGCTACCTGTTCGCCCTGGCCTATGTCGCATCGTTTGCGACCTACCAGATCGCCCGTCAATTCCTGGGATAAGGCGCCGCTCATGTATGCCATCTTCGAAGTCCTGGTCATCGCCGCCATTGTCGCCTTCAGCGTCGTGCAACTGGCGCGCACCCTGTTTCCGCAGACGAGCCGCGCCTGGTCGGGGACGCTGGCCGCCGCCCTGCGCCGTGAGGCCTCGCCGCCCGTCCTGCGCCATATCGGCGTCTGGTTGACGCCCAAGGATACCGGCGATTCCGGCTGCGGCTCCGGCGGCTGCACCTCGTGCAAGAGCTGCTCGACCTTTACCTTTGATCCAGCCGCCGAGCCGACCCCGCCGGTCCACCGTTAGGCGGCAACAGCCAAGCTCTCGCGTTTCGGCTGTGCCCGGCAAGTTTTCGCTTAACAAATCGCGGTTGGCGATTATGCTCGGCTAAACGGATAACGGGGGATTTCCATGACGACCAAGACCGCCACGCTGGCCGTGGTCCTCGCGCTGGGCGCATTGGCCGCCACACCGTTTACCGCCGTATCGCAAGACACGCCGGCCGTTCCGGCGACAACGCCCGCACAACCCGTCGGTATCTCGACCCTGCGGTTCGGCGACCAACACATTGAGATCAAAGGCGTGGTGCAGATGGTGGCGACCGCGAATGGCGCGGTGCTCGTCCTGCCCGACGGCGCCGTGCCCCTGCCGGGCAACCTGTTCGATACGGTCAAATTGCCCGACGGCCGCACCGGCTATGCGTTGAAAAGCAAGGACCCTATCAATCTCTCCTACGCCGCCGATCCGGCACCATCGCTGATCCCTGCCGCCTACAACGAGACCATCGAAGCGACGGGCGATCCCGTGACCAAGTTGGGCATCGTGATGAAGGGACAGACGATGGTGTCCATCCCCTATCGTTACAAGCGGCCGCTGCGCATGCGCGAGGATCTGAGCATCAGCGGCCTGTTCGGCACGCGCGTGCTGGCGACCAAGGGCGAGGTCGGCTTCGATGCCGGCGAGTTCACCGGCGGAGGCATGACCCATCACCTGCTGTGCTTTTTCAATCCGACGCACTCGGAACCCTATGCGGTGCCCGATTGCTTCGTAAAGTACCCGGCGCCCGACGGCAGTTTCGGCCTGGCCCAGGTCAATGTCGTCTCGAACCTGCCGGTCAATTATGAGATGTCGCGTTTTCAGGCGACCGGCGCCAAGGCACCGGCCGTCGACAGCGAAGGCGTGACGATCGACCACGACTTTCATCTCGAACTGGTCCCCGGATGGTGGCGGGATCATAAGCTGGAGCTCAGCTGGCGTTCCGACGGGCAATATATCGCCAAGGAGGAAGTGCCTGCCGACGATAACGGCGTGGTCAAGGTCCGGCTGAAAAACGGATACCTGCTGCTGCGCAACGATCCGCGCGAGCACGTCAAGACGCTGGTGGAATTCGCGCCGGACCAATAGCCGGGACCGAGGTAAATTTCGAGGAAGACAGGCGGCGGCAAATACGCTAATGGCTGATCCCAATAGTCAGACAATATGGGGACTGGGATGCTTAAGAGTTTTACCGCCATCGCCGCCGTGTCGGCGCTTTTCTTCACCGCGCCGGCCGTTATGGCCGCGCCACTGACCGCCACGGCAACCTTGCACGCCGACCAGCCGGGGCCGGTGATCAGCCGCTACATCTATGGCCAGTTTTCCGAGCACCTGGGCCGCGGCATCTATGACGGCGTCTGGGTCGGCCGCGATTCGAAAATCCCCAATGTCCGCGGCATCCGCACCGATATCGTCAATGCTTTGCGTGACATCCATACGCCGGTCGTGCGCTGGCCGGGCGGCTGTTTCGCCGACGAATATCACTGGCGCGACGGCATCGGCCCGCGCGACCAGCGCCCCGTGCGCAAGAACAACTGGTGGGCCGGCTCGCCGGAAACCAATGAATTCGGCACGCATGAGTTCATGGATTTCGTGGGCCAGGTCGGCGCCGATCCGTACATCTCGATCAATATCGGCTCGTCCAATCCCACCGAGATGCGCGAATGGATCGAATACATGACCTCGGGGGACCAGGACACCCTGGCCAATGAGCGCCGCAAGAACGGCCGTGACGCGCCGTGGAAGACGCCGTTCATCGGCTTCGGCAACGAGGCCTGGGGCTGCGGCGGCAATATGACGCCGGAATACTATAGCGACGAGCTGCGCAAGTTCTCGGGCTTCTATCACAAGAGCGACTCCAACCCGGCCGTGCGCATCGCGTCGGGCGCCAATGCCGGCGATACCAACTGGACCGACGTGGTGATGAAGAACGCGGCCAAAAATATCGACGCGCTGTCGCTGCACTACTACACCGTGCCGTCCGGCAACTGGGAGCATAAAGGCGCCGCGACCGGCTTCGATACCCAGGCGTGGGCCGATACCTTCGCCAGCACCTTGAAGATGGACAAGCTGATCACCGACCACTCGGCGGTAATGGACAAGTACGATCCGCAAAAGCGTGTCGGCCTGTTCGTCGACGAGTGGGGCACCTGGTACGATGTCGAGCCGGGCACCAATCCGGGTCACCTGTATCAGGAAAACACCTTGCGCGACGCCGTGCTGGCCGCGGTCAACTTCAACATCTTCCAGCACCACGCCGACCGCGTGCGGCTGACGGCGATCGCCCAGACCGTCAACGTCCTCCAGTCGATGATCCTGACCAAGGGCGACCAGATGGTCCTGACACCCACCTACTATGCCTACAAGCTCTACGTGCCGTTCCAGGATTCGACCGAAATCCCGCTCGACGTGACGGCGCCGACCTTTACCCAGGGCGACAAGACCTTGCCGGTGTTCAATGCCTCCGCCGCCAAGGGCAAGGACGGCAAGACCTATATCGCCATCGCCAATATGGACCCCACCGACGCGGTCGACCTCACGGTCGATCTCGGCGCGCTGAAGGCCAAGGCGGTGTCGGGCCAGGTGCTGACGGCGGCCAAGATGGACGCGCTCAACGACTTCGGCAAGGCGCCGGCCGTGGCGCCGGTGGCCTTCAAGGGCGCCAAGCTGGCCGGTGGCAAGCTGGTGCTCGACGTGCCGGCCAAGTCGGTGGTCGTGGTTGGCGTGGAGTAGGCGCCGGCGGCTTTTCAAGCTGACATCATCCCCGCTTCCCACGGAAGCGGGGATTTTCTTTTAAGCGTCGACTTCCAAAAGCTTTTGCGTTCGGCGAGCTCGCCGATTCTTCTTAGGAAAATCGGACGCCCGAGCCATGGCGCTTGCATCCAACAGCCCATAAAAAGAAGCGGCCGTTCCATGAGGACGGCCGCTTAAGTCGGAGGTCTCCGGGGAGATGGGAGACCTGCGATGCTGATTGTCCAACAATGGGCTTCGCCGGCCTCCCGGTCATTCAACGGCAAGACGTGACGCGCCCCGTCGCACGGGAGTGAAATTCTTGCCGGTAGCGTCTTTCGACACGCTGCCCTTTGCTGACGATTGTCTGACAATTTTGATGAATGTACTCTAATCTGGGCCAAGGGCAAGTGAAAATTGTCAGGCAATGGCCGCCTTGTGGCCGCGCTTGAGCTTCAGGGTCGCGCCCATCTGCCGCGACCAGACCTGGGTGAATTCCGCACCCATCAGGAAGACCTGGCTGGAATAGTAGATCCACACCAGAAGCACGATCAGCGAGCCGGCGGCGCCGTAGGTCGAGCTGAGCGCACTGCGGCCGAGATAGAGCCCGATCAGGTATTTGCCGAGCGAGAACAAAAGCGCGGTGAAAGCGGCGCCGACCCAGACGTCGCGCCAGCGGATATCGACGTCGGGCAGGACGTTGAAGATGATGCCGAACAACAGTGTGGTGACGAGGAAGGAGAGGGCGGTATTGCCGGCGTCGAGCGCCAGGGCGGGCAGGGTGCCGAACATCGCGGTCACGGCGGCTATGCCGGCGGAAACCACCAGCGAGAACAGCAGCAAAAGGCAGATGCCGAGGATCATGCCGAAGGACAGGAGGCGCTTGTTGACGAAGCCCATGACGCTCGACTGTTCCTTGGGCACGTTCCACACCACGTTCATCGCCGCCTGGAGTTGCCCAAAAAAGCCGCTGGCCGAGATCAGCAGGGTGACCAGCCCGACGACGGTGGCCATAAGGCTCTTCTTCTGGCTCGACGCGTTGGCCAGCATGTCGCCGATGGCGCGGGCGCCGTCGCTGCCGACCAGGTGCTGCATTTGCAGCAAAAGATCATCGCGGGCGTGGCTGTGGCCGAAGGCGAGGCCGGCGACCGACACGACGATCAGCAGCAAGGGGCCGATCGACAATATGGCGTAGAAGGCCAGCGCCGCGCCCAGCCTGGCGGCATTATGGTCGTTCCAGGCGCGCCAGGTTTCGCGCCCCAGGCGGGCGACGAGCGGTGGGATTCGATGAATGTCGATCTGGGTCATGGCGCCATTCGGGGCAAGGGAACCCCAAAGGCCTAGCCGATCCCACGTAAGAAGAAACGACGAGGCCCGGGCTTTGCCGGTTCAAAATCGATAAGGCGAACGGCGTTCGGCAAGGCGATTTTATTTTCCGCCTTCGGCATCCGAGCGAAACCTTATGGGTGCGGCTGTAGCTTGGTTCGGCATCTTCAAGGAGGTTGGCATGCGCTATTCACGTCTGGGACGCACGGATATAGAGGTGTCGCGCGCCGGCCTCGGCACGATGATCTTCGGCGAACAGGTCAAGGAAGCCGATGCCCATGCCCTGATGGACTATGCGCTCGACCAGGGTGTCACCCTATTCGATACGGCCGAGCTCTATGCCGTGCCGCCGCGGCCCGAAACCGCTGGCGCCACCGAGACCATCATCGGCAACTGGTTTAAAAAAACGGGCAATCGCGACAAGGTCGTACTGGCGTCCAAGGTCATGGGCCGTGACGACAAGCGCACCTGGTTGCGCACACCGCGCCAAACCTTGCGCCTGACGCGCGAGCAAATCGACTTTGCCGTCGAAGGCTCGCTGCGCCGCCTGCAAACCGACCGCATCGACCTGTACCAGCTGCATTTTCCTGACCGCAAGTTCAAGGCGCTGAGCTTCAATGTCCACCCGGATGTCGATGACGACTATGTGCCGTTCGAGGATATTATCGAAAGCCTGGAGCGCCATATCGAGAAGGGCAACATCCGCCACTGGGGGGTATCGAACGAGACCTCGTGGGGATTGATGCGCTACGTTGCCGAGGCCGACAAGGCGGGCCGGCCGCGCCCCGTGTCGGTCCAGAACAACTATTCCCTGCTCGATCGCGATTTCGAATATGGCCTGGTCGAGGATGCGCTGCGCGAAAACGTCGGCCTGATCGCCTTTTCGCCCCTGGCCACCGGCGTGCTGACCGGCAAATACCTGGCCGGCGCCAAGCCCGAGGGTGCGCGCCAGACCCTGTTCGGCGACGACAACGCCCTGCATCGGCCGGGGCAGGAAGAGGCGGTGCGCGCCTATCGCGACCTGGCGTTGAGCCGTGGCCTGCGTCCCGAAACCCTGGCCTTGAAGTTCGTCGACATGCGGCCGTTCGTGACGTCGGTCCTGGTCGGTGCGCGGACGCTTGACCAGCTGAAAACCAACCTGGCCGCCTTCGATATCGACTGGAGCGACGACCTGGAAAAGGCCGTGCACGAGGTCTACCGCCATAACCGCACGGTTACCGCCCGCGAACTCGAAAAGGCGGAATAAGCTTACGGAATCAAAATCGTCGTGCCGGTGGTGTGGCGGCCCTCGAGCGCCTCGTGGGCGGCGCGGGCTTCGCTGAGCGGGAAGGTCTGATTGACCGCGATCTTCAGCACGCCGGACGCAATCAGGCCGAACAGCTCTTCCGCCGCCGCCAGCAGCACCTCGCGCTTGTCCATATAGGCGAACAGGGAGGGACGCGTGACAAAGAGCGAACCCTTCTGGTTCAGGATATTCAGGTCGACCGGCGGCACCGGGCCCGACGACTGGCCGAACAGGGCCAGCAGGCCCAGCGGCTTCAGTACGTCCAGCGAGCCCGAAAACGTATCCTTGCCCACGCTGTCATAGACGACCTCGACCCTGCGGCCTTGCGTCAAGTCGAGCGTGCGGGCGACGAAATCTTCGGTGCGGTAATTGATGACGTGGTCGTAGCCGTGCGCCAGAGCCAGGTCGATCTTTTCCGGCGAACCGGCCGTGCCGATGACGGTCGCGCCGATATGCCTGGCCCACTGGCCGGCAATCAGGCCGACCCCGCCGGCGGCGGCGTGGATCAGGATTTCGTGGCCAGCTTCGACCTTGAACGTCCGGTGCAGCAGGTATTGCGCGGTCAGCCCCTTGAGCAGGACGGCGGCCGCGACCTCATCGCTGACACCGTCGGGGACGGGGACCAGCTTGGCCGCCGGAACGATCCGTTCCTGCACATAGGTGCCGGGGCCGAAGATATAGGCGACGCGGTCACCCGGCTTGAATTCGGTGACGCCGGGGCCGATCGCCTCGACCACCCCGGCCGCTTCGTTACCTGGAATAAACGGTAATTGGGTCTTGTAGAGGCCGCTGCGGAAATAGGTGTCGATGAAGTTGACGCCGATAGCGGTATGACGCAACCGCACCTCACCGGCGCCGGGATCGCCGACCGTCACCGCTTCGACCCGCATCACCTCGGGGCCGCCCACCTCATGCACACGGATGGCAGTTGTCATCGTCAGTCCCTTTAAATCCGTTTTCCGTAAGGTGAGTCCACAAGGCGTAAAGCGCAAGACTCCTTTGGAATATCTTTATGATTTTCTTATAAATTTCTGCTGTGAATTAATCGCTTTCCCGAAGGCTGTTTGTTATCGGTAAGGACTGAATTGTATTTCCTCAATTGCCAATAAACGCCATGAACGGCCCATTTAGCGAAGATTCCGCCGAAGTGCGGGCTTATCTCGCCGCCATCGTCAATTCCTCGGACGACGTCATCATCAGCAAAAACCTGGATGGTGTCATCACCTCGTGGAATCGCGCCGCCGCCAAGCTGTTCGGCTACTCGCCCGACGAGGCCATCGGCAAGCATATCGGCCTGATCGTACCCCCGGAAAAAATGGAAGAGGAGTACGAGCTTCTCGACAAGGTGCGCTCGGGCGAGCCGATCGACCATTTCGAGACCTTGCGGCGCACGCGTGACGGCCACCTGATCGACGTGTCGCTGACCGTCTCGCCGATCCGCGACGAACGCGGCAAGGTGATCGGTATCTCAAAGGTCGCTCGCGACATATCCGACCGCAAGAAGAGCGAACAACTGCTGGCCCAGGCCAATCGCCGTCGCGACGAATTCCTGGCCAATATGAGCCACGAGTTGCGTACGCCGATGAATGCCATCATCGGCCTGTCGCATATATTGAGCCTGTCCGACGTGCTGCGGCCGCGCGACCAGCAATGCGTCGCCATGCTGCGCCAGAGCGCCGACGGATTGCTGGTCCTGATCAACGACCTGCTCGACTTCGCCAAGATCGACCAGGGCATTATCGAGATCGAAAACGTCGAGTTCAGGCTGTCGGAAGTGGTCGGCAATGTGGTCAAGCTGATGGACATCCGCGCCCGGGAAAAGGGCTTCAGCGTCCATCTCGACTACGACGAAGCGACCGGCGAGACCTATGTCGGCGATCCGTTTCGCGTGCAGCAGATCCTCAACAACCTGATCGGCAACGCGGTCAAGTTCACCGACCACGGCGGCGTGACCGTCACGGTGCGGCCGGGCGACAATCGCATCTGGCACGGCGTGATTATCGAGGTCACCGATACCGGCATCGGCGTTCCGGCCGAAAAGCTCGACCTGATCTTCGAGAAGTTCACCCAGGCCGACAGCTCGATGACGCGCAAATACGGCGGATCGGGGCTGGGCCTGTCGATCTGCAAGGCCCTGGCCGAGCGCATGGACGGCGAGATCACGGCTATCAGCACGCCGGGCTTCGGCTCGACCTTCACGGTGCGCCTGCCGCTGGTGCGTGGCGCGGCGGTGGCGGCGGACGTCAAGGACGTGGCGTCCGAACGGGGGCACAGCCATGTGCTGATCGTCGACGACTATGAGCCGAACGTGCTCGTGGTGTCGAGCCTGCTCGACCAGATGGGGTTCACCTATGACGTCGCCCACTCCGGCATGGAGGCCTTGCGCAAGGTTATGGCCGCCGATTTCGAGGTCATTCTGATGGACGTCCAGATGCCGGGCATGGACGGCTACGAATGCACGCGCCGCATCCGGGAGATGGAGAACGAAAAGGGCCTGGACGCTGTGCCGATCATCGCCATGACCGCCCATGTCCGGGCCGTCGACCGCAGCGCCTGCCTCGAGGCCGGCATGACCGACTTTATCGCCAAGCCGTTCGTCCCGTCCGACCTGACGCGTTTTCTCACCGGTGTCATGACGGGGCGCCCGTTGACGCCGGGCGGCCGGCCGAGTTTCGTCAGCGTGTCGTAAGGCTAAACCTGCAATCTTGTACCGGGGCGCGAAGGATTTGGCGCGCTAGGCCGTTCAAGGTCAGATACTCTTCAAGGCTCAGCCGCGCACGCCATGACATCCTCACACTGTCGGATCAGATCTGGTGCCGCGCGACGGATTGTGAACCGATGACCGCGCTTCGTTTCGAGCGCCTGCTGGGATTGGTTGACCACCGTCGATCGCTGCTCGTCAGCCTCAGCCTATTCGTGCTCATTGTCACCAGCCTGTCCTTGGCCGTCTCCGCCGAACACCGTCACGTGGTCCAGGAACGCCGGATGGCGCTCGTCCAGGCGCAGGTGCTGGCCGATGCCGTCTCCGGCGCCCTGGCCCTGAACGACCAGGATGCCATTGGCCAATACGCTTCGGCCTTGCGTGAAAATCCCGACGTCGTCGTCGTCGGGGTCTATGACGACAAGGGTGGCCTGATTGCGGGGTACGGCTCGCAGGCCGTGCCGGCGCGGCTCGAGGATGCGGTGCGCGCGCAACCCGCCGCCAAGGGCTTAGCCGTCGATACGCCCGTCATGCAACGTGGCGTTCGGCTCGGCACGGTCTATATCCGCCAGGCCAGCGAACCCCTGGTCAACAAGCTGCGACGCTATGCCGGCGCCGCCCTGCTGCTGATCATGGCCAGCCTGATGCTGGGCGTCATGGCGCTGGACGCGCGCAAGGTCCGCGCCGGTCACGCGCGCCTGCTCAAGGAAATGGCCGAACGCGAGATCGCCGAGGCGGCGCTGCGCCAATCGCAGAAAATGGAAGCGGTCGGGCGCTTGACCGGCGGCATTGCCCATGATTTCAACAATATGCTGGCGGTGGTGCTCGGCAATCTCGACCTGTTGCAGCGCCGTTTCCCCGAGGCCGACGCCAAGCTCCTGCGCTTTGTCTCAAGCTCGCAGGAGGCGGCCAAGCGCGCCGCCGGCCTGACCCATCGCCTGCTGGCCTTTTCACGGCGCCAGCCGCTCGATCCCAAGCCGACCGACGTCGCCAAGGTCGTTCAGGACATGTCCGAGCTGATCGGCCGTACGCTGGGCGAGACCATCAGCATCGAGACGGTGCGTGGCGCCGGCCTTTGGCGCGCCCACGTCGATGCCGGCCAGCTCGAAACGGCCCTGGTCAACCTGGCCGTCAATGCGCGCGACGCCATGCCCGACGGCGGCAAGCTGACGCTGGAGACGGCCAATGCCTATCTCGACCGCGGCTACGCCACCGGCCAGGACGAGGTGACGCCCGGCCAATATATCCAGGTTGCCGTCACCGATACCGGCTCCGGCATGGCGCCAGACGTGCTTGCCCAGGTGTTCGAGCCCTTTTTCACCACCAAGCCGGTCGGGCTGGGCACCGGTCTTGGCCTGTCGCAGGTCCACGGCTTCATCAAGCAGTCGGGGGGACACGTCGCCATCTATTCGGAAGTCGGCCACGGCACGACGATCAAGCTCTACCTGCCGCGCGCAACGAACGATGGCGAGGCCGCGGCCGCCGAGCCCGCCCGTCGCGCGTCCAGCGGTCGTCGCGACCTGTCTGTGCTGGTGGTCGACGACGAGACGGGGGTGCGCGACTTTGCCGCCGATGCCCTGGTCGAACTCGGCTACGATGTCGTCTCGGCCTCGGACGCCGTAGAGGCCTTGCGCCTGGTGTCGGGCGGCGCGCGCCTCGACATTCTGCTGACCGACGTGGTCATGCCGGGGCGCAGTGGCCGGCAATTGGCCGACGACGTGGCCAAGGTCAAGCCCGAGGTGCGGGTGCTGTACATGACCGGCTACACGCAGAATGCCATCGTGCACAACGGGGTGCTCGATACGGGGACACACCTGATCAGCAAGCCGTTCACCGTGCATCAGCTGGAGCTGGAACTCGAAGCCCTGATGGCGGGGTGACCGCTCTTTACAAACCCTGTCGAAGCTCGCAAGATCGCGTATGACCGGACTTTTTCCGCCGACCACGCCCTATGAAACCGGCCACCTGACGGTGTCCGCCTCACCCCTGCACCGCATCTACTACGAGCTCTACGGCAACCCCGAAGGCGAACCCATGCTGTTCGTCCATGGCGGACCGGGCGCGGCGGCCGGACCGGCGATCGCGCGCTTCTTCGACCCTGAGCGCTTTCGCCTGATCAACTTCCATCAGCGCGGCTGCGGGCGCAGTGAGCCTTTCCTGTCGGTCGAGGCGAATACGACGCCAGACCTCATCGAAGATATCGGCAAACTTCGTGACCACCTTGGTGTCGCCGGCCCGATGCACGTCTTCGGGGGGTCGTGGGGCAGTTTCCTGTCGTTGATGTATGCCCTGTCGCATCCTGAGGCGGTGGCGTCGCTAACCCTGCGCGGCATCTTCCTCGGCCGGGCGATCGACATTTTCGTTTCCTATCAGCGCGATGCCCAGGCCGTGCGCGGCGACTATCGCGGTGGCGGCCAGTTCTTCCCCGAGGCGTGGGAGGCTTTTACCGGCTTTATCCCGCAGGCGGAGCGTGGCGACCTGTTCACCGCCTATCATGATCGCATTCAAAAGCCCGGGCCCGAGCAATTGCCGGCGGCACGCGCCTGGTACGCTTGGGAAGACGCCATTCTGCGGCTGCGGCCACCGACGCCGGAGCAGGTAGCGGCCATCCCGGCGGCGGAGGAAGACGTCCTGGCCGAGGCCATCATGGAGACCCACTATTTTCGCCACAATTGCTTTCTCGGCGATTTCGGCGGCGACGGTTATATTCTCGACGTCGGATCGATCGCGCATATTCCGGTGACGGTGGTGCAGGGGCGCTATGACCAGTGTACGCCGCGCTACATGGCCGATGAGCTGGTGGCGGCGTTGGATGCGGCCAAGGCGAAGATCGGGGCGAAGCCGGTGGATTATGTGCTAACGGTGGCCGGCCATCTGGCGTTCGACGAGGAAAACCCGGACGCGCTGGCGGAAGCGGTCAGTAAGCTGGCGCGAATACCTCCGAACGCTTAGCGTTCGGCAAGCGCGACTGCGCGCCCGAGCTAATGCGAGGAGCCCGCGCGGCGCTTGAGCGCACAAAAATGTTTAAAATCGCAAGAACAAGTTCTTGAACCACATCGGCCCGGCACGGGTGCCTTCGCGCCAGTCGGTATGGTCGTCCGTCGCCGCATCGGGACGATAGCCCCATGGGTTGAAGGTCTTGACCTTGCCGGCCTTGAAGGCGGCGGTGTTACGCGTCACCAGCGTCAGGCCGTGGACCTGAGCCGTCGCCGCCATCAGGGCGTCGCGCGTGTCGGTCATCGACACCTGCGCTCGGCGTTTCACCACGGCGCCGTCGATGGCCAAGACCCGGCCCTCGAAGGCGCGTGGCACGTGGCTGTCGAGCCATGTGCGCAGGCCCTCGGTGGCCTGCTTGTCGCGCCGCTCGGCCTGGGCCACGCCGGCCTCCAGTTCCAGCAGGCTAAGCGCCGAGATGAACAGGTTCTGTTGCGCCACGCCGGCCGCCCAGCCGATCAGGCCGGGATCGGTCTGGCCCGACTTGGCCTTGCGCAATTCGGCGACGATTCCGGTGTCCAGCAGGAACATTAGAACCCCTCCTTGCGGTCCCAGCCGCCGCCCGAGCGGGCGGCATCCAGGTCGATCTCGACCGTGTCGGGCATGGCGAGAAGGTCGATGATGGTCTCGCTCTCGCCGCTCATCTGGCGGAAGGTTTCGAAGCTCACCAACACGTGAGTCGGCTTGCCGCGATCGGTGATGAATACGGGCTCCGAGCGTGCGGCGCGCTTGGCGGCGCCGACATCCTGGTTGAACTCGCGACTGCTAAAAGCGCGCATTTTGAACCTACATTGCTACAAAAACGGCAATCTATATGTAGAAACATTACTACCTTGTGCTGCTTTGGCAACAGGTTTTTGGTGAACGCCAAAAGGGCATGAGTCTCCCTTTGACGGGGCTGTCAATTCCATGATGACAATCGCCGCAAGCCACCAAACGGGGCGATAAACAACAAAATATCCGGGAGGGGTCTGTAACCTCATGACGTCCGACATTCTGTCCAGCGCGCTAAGCACCGCCACCAATCTTTTGTCGCCGCACGGCCCGGCGGTCGCCGCGGCCGCCGCCAAGGCGACGTATGCGCCCGGCGATTTTTCCGTTCACTTCTTCCTGCAACTGGCCGTCATCCTGCTGGCCTGCCGCGTCGTCGGCTGGCTGGGCAAGACACTCCTGGCCCAGCCCCAGGTCGTCGGCGAAATGATCGCCGGCGTCGTGCTTGGACCCTCGCTGCTCGGTCTGTTCTTCCCGGACGCGGGCGCCGCCCTGTTCCCGGCGCCCACCAAGAATATCCTCTATGTCGGCGCGCAGTTCGGTGTCGGCCTCTACATGTTCATGGTCGGCACCAGCTTCCAGGCCGGCCATTTCAAGTCGAAGGCCAAAAGCGCCTTTGCCGTGTCGCTGTCGGGTATTGTCGCGCCGTTCCTGATCGCTGTGGCGATCACGCCCTTCCTGCTAAACGTGCCCGGCCTTTTCGCCAAAGGCATTTCCCAAGCCAACGCCACTCTGTTCCTGGGCGCCTGTATCGCCCTGACCGCTTTCCCGATGCTGGCGCGGATCATCAAGGAAACGGGCCTGTCCAACTCGTCGCTGGGCACCCTGTCCCTGACCGCCGGCGCCTTTGATGACGCAGCCTCGTGGTGCGTGCTGGCGATCGTTTTGGCGACCTTCGGCGCCGGTCCGGGCGTCGCTGTCCTGGCCATCGGCGGCGGCCTGTTGTTCGCCCTGCTGGTTATCTTCGTCGTCCGCCCGCTGCTCAAGCCGCTGGGCCGCATGGTCGAGGCCAGGGGCGAGATGAGCCTGTCGATGCTCGCCGTCGTCCTGATGCTGTTCTGCCTGTCGGCCTTTGTCATGGACGCCGTCGGCATCCACGCCATCTTCGGCGGCTTCATCCTGGGCACCGCCATGCCGCGCGGCAAGTTCGTCGACGAGCTGAAGAAGAAGGTCGAGCCGATGGCCGTTGTGCTGCTGCTGCCGATGTTCTTCACCTATTCGGGGCTGAACACCCGCATGGACATGGTCAACTCGCCGATGCTGCTGCTGATCGCCGGCGGTATCCTGCTGGCCTCGATCGCCGCCAAGGGCCTGGCTTGCTATGCGGCCGCCCGCCTGAGCGGCGAAGACAACCGCACGGCGCTGGGCATCGGCGCCCTGATGAACTCGCGCGGCCTGATGGAGCTGATCATCATCAATATCGGCCTGCAGAAGGGTATTATCGGGCCGACCCTGTTCTCGATGCTAGTCTTGATGGCCATCGTCACCACGGTCATGGCTTCGCCCCTGTTCGAAGCCGTCTATGGCCGTAAGGCCCGCGCCAGCGGCGAGCTGGCCGCCATGGGCGAAGTGCCGGCCGAATAGGCTTCGCGTCTTTTGTATGGACTTTCTCCCAAGGTCCTGACCCTGGCCGGTGGCGGCCTCACCTCCGCCGCCGGCCCTTTCTTTTTCCAAAATCCCGCTAAGGAACATATCCATGCTGCGTTTTACCGCGCCGGCCGTCGCCGCCCTGTGCCTCGTCGCGTCCTCCGCCCATGCCCAAGCCCAATCGCCCGCTTTCGGTCCCATTACCTTTTCAGGTCAGGCCAGTGTATCCACTGACGGCATGGTCCGCGGCATCTCCGAGACCAACAGCCACCCGCAAGGCATCCTGACGATGCAGGTGGCCGACGGGCCGCTCTATGCCGGCGGCTTGATCAAGGATATTGCCACGCCCGACGGTTCCGATCACCAGAACGACCTGTTCGTCGGGGCCAAGGGACCGTTGGCCGGCTTCAATTGGAACGCCGCGGCCTGGTTCCGCGACAATGCCGGCGCCACGCCCGGGGTCCAGCAGCACTTTATCGAATACCAGGGCGATGTCAGCCGCACCTTCGGCATGACGACGGCGAAGATCATGGTGCTCTATTCGCCGGATTTCTACGCCAAGACCAGGGAATCGACCTGGACCGAGGCGACCTTGGCGCAAAAGCTGACGCCGCAATGGAGCGTGTCGGCGGGATACGGTCACCGCTCGACGACGCCCGACAAGGACTATGACGGCTGGAATTTCGGCACGACCTATAACGTCTTGCCCAAGATGGCGCTCGATGTCCGCTTTTTCACCACCAATGCCCAGCGCTACGGCACCAACTACCGGCCGCGGCTAAGGTTCATGCTCACGCAGGGGTTTTAAGGGAATCCCGAAAGCCGCCCTCATAGATCTGCTGCAGCAAGACCCGGTGCGACGGCAGGTCCAGCGTGGCGCGTTCGCCGAAATTGCGGATGCGGGCGAAGATCTTGTCGGCCTGTTCGACATTGGGATAGTGGTCGCGCACGTTGCTGAGATCGGTGCGGAAACCCATGCCGTACAGGATGTACTGGTAGTTGAAGAAGGCGAACGACTCCAGGTCCAGGATAAAGTCGTAGCGGCCGGGCGGGCGGAACTTCCATTGCTCCAACAGGTCGCGCAGGCGTTCCGGGATCGTCGCCGCCTTGGTATTGTCGCGCCAGAAGGGCTCGGTCCTCTGGCTCAGGCAATAGTGCAGTTTCAGGAAGTTGGTGATGTTGTCGAAGCGCTGGGCGATCAGGTCGTTGAAGCGCGCGGCCGGGGCGTCGACCGGCCCGTTGTGCGGGAACAGTTCGGCGATCATGCTGACGGCGACCTCGATCAGCACCACGCCGGTCGATTCCAGCGGTTCGAGGAAGCCGGCCGACAGGCCGACGGCGACGCAGTTCTTGACCCATTGCTGGCGGCGATAGCCCGGCTCGAACGGGATCAGGCGCGTCTTCAAGTCGGCCTTGCCGACATAGCGGCGCAGCAGGCCCTCGGCCTCGTCGTCGCTGCAATAGTCGCTGGAATAGACGTAGCCGATACCGCGAGCGCCGTTCAGGCCGATATCCCAGGTCCAGCCGGCCGGATGGGCGGTGGCGACCGTATAGCTTTCGATCGGCGCGTCGGGCTTGTCGTAAGGGACCTTGCAGGCGACGGCGCGGTCGGTGAACAGGATATGGCGCACCGATTTGAAGGGCGCGTTCAGTGCGCGGCCGATCAGTTCGGCGCGAAAGCCGGTGCAGTCGATGTACAGGTCGGCATGAAGTTCGCCTTGCCCATCGGTGACGATGTGGTCGATGGCGCCGTTTACGTCCAGTTCGACGTGGCGCAGATTGCCTTGCATGTGGCGCACGCCCAAGGCCTTGGCGCGTTCGGCCAGGACCTCGGCCAGGCGCGTCGCGTCGAAATGGTAGGCGTAGTTGAGGGGGCCGGCAAAGTCGCCCTCGTGCGGCCGCTTGGGCGCGCGCTGGGCTTCGGCGACGCGCTTTTGGAAGGTCATGGCCTGGGCGAAGGGCAGGCGGGCCTCTTCGTCCTGCAGCAGCCAGTAGGGCACGAGCCCGGCGCCTTCGGTATAGAAGGGCGCCTCGAAGGGATGGAAATAGGTTTCGTGGCTGCCGTTTTGCGGGGTCTTGACCCAGTCGTTGAAGCGGATGCCCTGTTTAAACGTGGCGGTCGTCTGGCGCATGAACTGCGCCTCGTCGATGCCCAGGAACTTCAGGGTGTTGCGGATGGTCGGAAAGGTGCCTTCGCCGACGCCGACGATGCCGATGTCCGGGCTTTCGACCAGGGCGATGTCGATATGGCTGTGCTCTTGGATCTCGAGATAGCGCGCCAGGTAGGCGGCCGACAGCCACCCGGCCGTGCCGCCACCGACGATCAATATGGTGCGTTTGGGACTCATGTCCTCTTGTATCACCTTAGGCGTTCAAATGGATATCCTTTTGCTGCGTTTCCGCGCGGCCGTCGCGCACCTTCAGTCGCGAGAAGATGAAGGTCGAGATGACGGTGAAGCCGCCCAGGATGACAAAGGATTCGTGCAGGCCGTGCAGCATGGGTGCGCGGCTCTGGACGCTGGCCGCCGGCAGGAAGAAGACGGTCATCAGGCCGGCGGCGGCGACGCCGAACGAGACCGACAGCTGTTGCAGGGTCGAGGCGATGGTCGAGGCGCCCGACGCCTTGTTGGGCGGGACGTCGGCATAAACGAGCGTGTTCATGCTGGTATATTGCAGCGAGGTCAGGGCGCCGTAGGCCAGGGCCTGGATGACGATCAGCCACATCGGCGTGCCCGCGCCGATGGTGGCGAACAAAACGACCAGCAGGCCGACGCTCAGCGTATTGATGATCAGGATGGTGCGGTAACCGACCATGGCCAGGATGCGCGGCAGGAAGAACTTGGTGCTCAGCGAGCCGATGGCCTGGGGCATGATCAAGAGGCCCGACTGTACAGGCGTCAAGCCGAGGCCGACCTGGTACAGCAGGGGCAACAGGAACGGCACGCCGCCGACGCCGAGGCGGGTAACGAAGGAGCCCATGGCGGCGATGGCGAAGGTGCGGATCTTGAACAGGTTGAGATTGAGCAGGGGGAATTTGACGCGCAGCGCATGCGCCCCATAGCCGAAGATCAACACGGCCGACAGGGCCAGCAGGCCGAGGATCTCGATCGGCCGCAGCAGGTGCTCACCGAAGATTTCCAGCACGTAGGACAAGAGCGCAATGCCCGAGCCGAACAGGATCAGGCCGATGATATCGAGCGGTTTCTTGGTCTTTTCGCGATAGTCCGGCAGGTTGAGATAGACCATGACCAGGCCGATCAGGCCGATCGGGATGTTCAGGAAAAAGATCACGCGCCAATGCAGGTAGTCGACGATCAGGCCGCCGGCCAAGGGGCCGAGCATCGGCGCGACCAGGCTGGGGATCGAGACGAAGCTCATCGCCTTGACCAGTTCGGACTTGGGGAAGGTGCGCACGAGCGTCAACCGGCCCACGGGCACCATCATGGCGCCGCCGAAGCCTTGCAGCACGCGAAACAGCACCAGGAGATGGATATTGCTGGTTAGGCCGCACAGTAGCGAGCCCAGGGTAAAGATGCCGATAGCCGAGGCGAAGACGCGCCGGGTGCCGAAGCGATCGGCCATCCAGCCGGAGATCGGGATAAAGACGGCGAGCGACAGAGTGTAACTCGACAGCACCGACTTCATGCTGAGCGGGGTGACGCTGAGCGCCTTGGCGATCGACGGCACGGCCGTGTTGAGGATGGTGGTGTCGAGCGACTCCATGAAGAAGGCGACCGCAATCAGCCACGGCAGCATCGCCATGTTGGCCATGGGGGCGGCGGTGGCCACGACCTTGGCGCCGTCGGGCGTCTTGGCGACCGGCGCTGGCGCGTTGGTCTTTACGGACTTCGGGGTATCGGTCGGGGTAGGGCTGTCGGGGGGCACGGCGGAACTCCTTACCTCTCCTTCGACCCGTCACGGTAAAGAATCAAGGGGTTCGGGAATTGGGCTGCTTCTCTTTTACGATTGTTGCGCGGGTTAAGCCCTGAATTTCCGAACGCCCTTGCGTTCGGCAAGGCCGACTGGCAGCCGCGCACGTTTGCGCGTAAGGTTGCGCGGCGCTTGAGCGCCAAAAGAATGAATTTCCGAACGCCTTTGCGTTCGGCAAGGCCGACCGGCCGCCGCGCACGTTTGCGCGTAAGCCTGCGCGGCGCTTGAGCGCCAAAAG